>Ga0116159_1001577_pt1 | contig 24052 bp, 22 predicted proteins | sample AD_JPNAS1_MetaG_FD_89878 | JGI IMG/M metagenome (GOLD analysis project Ga0116159, IMG submission 89878) | Active sludge microbial communities of municipal wastewater-treating anaerobic digesters from Japan - AD_JPNAS1_MetaG | ecosystem: Engineered > Bioreactor > Anaerobic > Digestate | place...
ATACGGCTATGGCGAAGGGCCGCGGCTTGTCCCGCGCGATCGGATGCGCACCTTCGCGCCGCCCGCGCAGAGCCTGCCGGACGCGGAGGTTTCGCATTGGCGCGAATGGGCCAATGCCTGCAGGGGAGGCCCCTTGCCGTCGTTTCCGTTCGAGCAGGCGGCGGCCTTCACCGAGACGATCCTGCTTGGCAATGTGGCCCTGCGCGCGGGCAGGACGGTCGCATGGGATGAAAAACAACGGAGCCTTCGCAATCCGCCCGAAGCGGACGCATTCCTCCGTCCGGTCTATCGCGGTCCCTGGCGGTTGTGACCTTTTTTTCGGCGTTCCGAATCACGTCTCGGGAGTGAAGATGCTGATATGGCGCCATTTTTCCCGGTGAAACCGCAAGAACAGGACGCCGCTCAGCGCAATGATGTAGGCGGTCGCGCCAATCCACGCGCCCACCGCCTGCCAGTGCATCACGAACGCGAAAAAGAGCGCCAAGGGCAAGAAGAATAGATAGGTCCCCAGAAACGACATCACGGCCATCCAGCGCGTATCGCCCGCTCCGCGCAACGCGCCCGACACCGTTATGTTGACTGCGTCAAAAGCCTGAAATAGGGCCGCGAGGACAAGCAATATTTTTCCGATGCGGACGACTTCCGGATCGACGCTGAACACGGACCGGATGAGTTCCGCGCCGAACGTCCCCATCAGAATGCCCATGCAGGTCATGTAGCCGATGGCAAGGCGCAACGCGGTATAGGTGCGGGCCTTGGCGCGTGCGATGTCGCCTCGTCCGATCCATTGGCCCACAATGGGCGCGATGGCGTGATTGAGGCCGACCGCCGGCATGAACGAGAGCGCCATGAAATTCATGGCGGCATTGTGAGCCGCCAACTGCGTCGTGCCGAAATGCCCGACGATGTAACTCGTGAACACGCTCCAATTCACGATATCGATCAGGAACATCATGCCGGCGGGCCATCCAATGCGCAGCAGTTCGCGCATCTTCTGGAAGTCAAGGCCGCAGCTGCTGCGCGTGCGGAACTCGGCGTGATGCCGCGGCCCTAGAAAAAGAGCCTGCATCATTGCGACCTGACATCCCAGCGCGATGACGGTCGCGATGGCGCTGCCGCGGATGCCCATTGCGGGAAATCCCCAATGGCCGAAAATAAGCGCGTAATTCAAGGCAAAGTTGACAAGGTTGCTGGCGATTGCGGTAAGAGTCGGGATATGGGGGCGTCTCACGGCTTGGAAGAACGACGCGAGAGCCGTTTGCCAGGTCACGAACGCGAATCCCAACATGCGAAGCTGAAAATATTGGATTTCCATTGCGGTCACGTCCGGCGCATGGTGCATCGACCGGAACAGAGGGCCGCTTATCGGCCAGCAGAAAAAGCCGATCGCGCCCGTGAGCAACGAAAAGTGAATGCCTTGCCATGCATAACGCCCGCAGCTCTCGAAGTCCCCGCGGCCTCGGCTTTGGGAAACAAACGTCGCCACGCAACTCGTCACGCCGATGAAAAACGTCGATACGGTAAAAGCCCAGATGCCGCCTGAGCCGACGGCGGCGAGCGCGCTCGATCCCAGACGGCCCACCATGGCCTGATCGACGAAACCCATCAGGGTGTAGCTGAAAGAGCCCACGATCACCGGAATGGCCATGTTCAAGACTTCGCGCAGTCCGGCCCAGCGGGATTCGCCGCGTTTATGTGTGGTGTCCGAGGACTCCGATTCCGTGATCATATCGCTCCCGGCGGGCATTATCCGCCGCATGGGACGGGCGCCGCTGTGTGAAAACCGGATTATGCATATTTCTGGGAGAGAAAACGGCGCGTTGCCGTTGGGCGAACCGGAGCGAGCATCAACAAGCCGGCGACGGAAGTTTCTCTCCGATTTTGCGCGCCCGCATCACCAGTTCCGCGCGGCAGATGTAGGCTTGGTCCAAAATTTCATGCCCGCGAGCCGTTAGCGCCGCGCGCAAGGTCGCGTTCGTGTAGCGCGTGACGTGCTCATCGGCATATGCGCCCGGCGTCACCTTGCCGTATAGCCACTCGATCAACGGCCACTGCCACGTGCCGTAATCCGGCGTGCCCAAGATCAATATGCCGCCTGGCCGCAACACGCGCGTGAGTTCATCTAGCAAGCGGCCGCCCTCGTCGGGAATGTGCTCAATCACCTGCGAACACACGATGCATTCGAACTGGTCATCGCGAAACGGCAGGCGCAGACCGTCTCCCTGCACAAGGAGCTGGTTGGTGCGTCGCATGAAGGCCAATTTGTCGCGTCGTCTGTCAAGCCCCACGGCATGCGGCAAATCGGCCAAAATGCGGCTGGTTCCGCATCCGACGTCCAGCGTTGAGACAAAAGCTGGCGTGAAATCCAGGATGATCCGTCGCCGCCGCCGTTGCCAATAGCGTTGCAGGGGGATGCGACTGTCGTGTGCGCGCCAATCGTAGTCCGGAAATTCGATCGAATTGCGCACGCGCCACACTTTCCAGAACAAGGCGAGATATTCCAGCGCGAACTTGGCTAGCCGGCGCAGCGACGCCTCTCGGCGCGCAGGGATGTGCCGGTAGGGCATCTCGTGGATATCCATGCCGCGCGCGAACGCCTTGAGCAACACTTCCACCAGGAAAACATAGCTTGAAAAAACGGCGTCCAGGCCTTGGAACACGCGTCTGTGATACAGGCGCAGGCCGCATGACAGGTCATGCACGGGAATCGACAATCCTGCCGCGAATACGCGATTCAGGGAGCGGCTAAGGACTCTGCGAAGCAATCCCGATCCGGAACGGCCCTCCGGCGCGAAGCGCGAAGCGATGATCACGTCTCCTTTGTCGCGCGCCGCCCACAATGCGATCACGAGTTGGGGGAGATCGGGACTGCCAGGCTCGATCGTCGCCAGGTGCATGCCGCGCGCTTCGGCTGCGGCGCGCATCACGGCGGCTCCGTATTCCGCTGTAGGCAGCCTGATGTAGCGCACGCCCGTTGTGTCTACTGCCCGGTCCGCGCCGTCTGTGGAGGCGAGATCAACGATGATGATTTCGTAGGACATTCCTTGTTGATCGAGGAGGGCGCGCAAACGCGGCGCCAACCGGTACAGGTCCGCAGCGCAGTTTCTGACCAGAATCGCGACCGTCAGGGCCACGTCGGGTTCTTCGCAAACGTGCATTGTCACACTCCAGGCGTTCGATGGGCGCGCCCCGTCGCCAACGCGTTTCACCCGCCCGCCGCGCGCCGCCGGCGTTCCGCGGCAACGGCCAGACCCTGTCCGTTCACCTGAATATCCGGCAGAAGCGCATCCATGGCCTCGCCTTGCGGCGCGATGCCGCAGCCCTCGAGATGCGTCCGCACGGCATCCCGCACGCGTTCTTGGCAAAACGAAACCAATGCCTCGCCGCTCAGGATCGATGCCGATGCGGCATCCTCCAGAATCGCCTCCATCCGCGCAATGTCGTCCATGAGGTCTTCGCCCGCCGCGCGCGGGTTATCCAGGGATCCGAAATGCGAAAGATAGACGCAGTCGGCGCCCGTGGCGAGAATGCGTTCGATGCTGCGCCGCGCCGCCGCCGGATCGAAATCGGTGGGCGCGGTCGAGCACAGCAGGAAGGGGCGCGGTCCCATTTGGTGAACGGCATATGCGACGCCGAACGTGTCGCCGGTGAACACGGCGTTTTCGCCCGAATCGTGCATGCAGACATGATGCTTGGCATGGCCGGGCGTGTGAAGAAAGGTGAGGGTCCGTCCGCCTAGGCGGAACGGTTCCATGTCTTCCACGGTCCGGACGCGGCTCTCGGGAATGGGATGTATCTCGCCGTAAAGGCGGGCAAAGGTTTCCTCTCCGTACACTTGCCGGGCGCTGAGCGTCAGGCGAGCGGGATCGATGAGATGCCGCGCCGCGTTTGGGTGGCACAGCACGACAGCGTTGGGGCATGCGCCGAGCAGCGCCGACGTTCCTCCCGCATGGTCGAGATGCACATGTGTGATGATGAGGGCCTCGACCTGTTCGGGCGTCATTCCGGCGCGTTGCAGCGCGTCGAGCAACAGAGGCGCGGCGTGGGCGGTGTTGTTATCCACGAATGCGGCGTGGCCGGGCTCCGCAATGAGATATGCGGCCGCGCGTCCGGGCTCACGGTACCGGCAATCGATTGTGTCGATGGTTGAATCGCGTGGCGTCACGGCTACTCCAGTTTCAACTCGATGGTGACCAGCCCTTGATCCACATCCTCCTGGGCGCGTTGGCCGCTGTAATAATCGGAAAACTCCTCCTTGCCCTGCAGGTAGACGTTGAACCACGCAATCATGTACTTCGTCGAAAGATCGCGCGAAAGCTGCGAATCCATCTGTCCGGGCGTACAGGCGATAAGGGCGAAATAATTCAGCCCGACAATGGAGTCCTCGAAATCCATGTGATCCCCGCCCAGAATCGTGACTTGCGCGGCGGGCGGCTTGAGCAGGTCCAGAATGCGGCCGCTGGCGCGCGGCGGTATGCCGCACCAGCCAGCCTCGTCCGTTGCAACGAGCAGGTATGCCCCGGCGGCGTCCTGGTACCGCGCGAACGGTTCCAGGCGCGGCTCTTGGTATTTGATGTCCAGTGAAACGACGGCGCGAATGCGCGGGTCCCACGTGCCCGCGATGATCGACACGGTGGCCCCCATCGAATGGCCGGTCACGCCGACGTTGTCGGCGTCGACCCGCTCGTACAGCGGCGAGTCAGGACGTTCGTTTTCTTGTGCAAGCCAGTCGATGATGCCGCTGATTTGTTTGACGTGGTCCACCAAGTTGGCATCCCCCAGCCGTCCTATACCCAGACCCGGATAGGAACGGATGATCGCAACGTAGCCCCACTGCGCCAATTGCGTTGCGTATCCTTCGTACGATCCCCGCGGCTGATTCCAGCCCGTAGAGAAGATGACTGCGGGCGCATGCTTCAATTTCGACGGCGCATCCGAATAGAAGACCGATATTTCCGGATAGTCGGGCGACCACCGCGTATAGTACTTTTTCACGGGATGGGGACCCGGAAAACCCAAGCGATACGGGCTTGGACAACCCGCCAATGCCGCCAACAGCATGAGCGCCAACACGACTCGAAAACGCATGTCTCTTCCTCCTCGGTTTGGGCGTAAGGGTAGCATGACGAAAACGTCGGAAGAAAGTCTTCTTGCGCCCGCAGCCGGATCAGCGGCGGCGGCGGTACCAGAAATCGTGGGCGGCGGCGCGGTCGTTGCGCAGGGCGCGGAACACTTTGCCGGGATGGCGGAAGGCCATCCAGTCGCCGTACTCGTCGAATTTGCGCGTCGATGTAACGAGGTGCGCCGTAATCAAGTTCTTGTAGCGAAGCCCTTTCTCGCGGCCATGACGCCACAATCGATGGGCGAAATCGATGTCTTCGACGGCATAAAGGCTTTCGTTGAACCCGCCGACCGCCTCGAACGCCTCGCGCGTCGTGTAGAACAAGCAAACGGACAAGCGCCTCCAAAACAGTAGAAAAGCGAGGCCCAATATAACGGCGTGCATGAAGATGCCGAGAGACCAGCGGTCGGGCCGCACGTCCAAAACGCCGCCCCCGACATATCGGCCAGAGTCGATGACCCGGCGTATTTCCGTCAGCATGGCGCTGGACATATAACTGTCCGCGTCGACGAAGACAAGGTAGCGTCCGCGGGCCGCTTGGGCGCCGCGGTTGCGGATGCACGAAAGGTTCTTTGCGGTTTCGGTGACGACGCGCGCGCCGTGTTCGCGCGCAACGGCGACGGTTCCGTCGTGGCTTTCGTTGTCCACGACGATAATCTCGACGTCCTCGCCAAGTTGGGCGATTGACCGGTGAATCGCGTCTAGACACCGGGGCAAATAGCGTTCTTCGTCGTAGGCGGGCACGACGATCGAGAAGAGAGGCGCTGTGTTGTTCATGTCCAGGATACCGTCGAAAAGGAAAGCTGTCACGTGTTGCGCCGGAAAAGCGGGTGTGCTATCCTTTCGCCGATTCGGCGGGCAGTGCTTTGGCGCCAAACGCTTGTCTCGCCGCGTGCAAACCCCGAGGTGTACCAGTGCCATGACGCCTATACGCAATTTTTGTGCAACAGCGGGTCTCTCGATCCTGGCGGCGATTTGGGTCGGCGCAACGGCGCAGGCCGAACTCGTCGATCGCATCGTGGCCACGGTCGACAAGGAACCCATTCTGCAGAGCGAGGTTATCGCCGAAGTCCGTCCCGCGCTGCAGGAAGCCTCGCGCGTCGCGAAAAGCGACGCCGAGTATGCCCGTCAGGCGGAACGCATTCTGCGTCAAGCGGTGGAACAGGCCATCGACGCCAAGATTCTTTTGCGCGAAGCCTTGATTGCCGGCATCAAGGTTGAAGACGATCTTGTGGAAAAACGCATTCAAATGGAGCGGGAACAGTACCCCTCGGCGGAGGCCTTCCAGAAAGAAGTCGAGGCTTCGGGCATGACCGTCGGCGAACTTCGCGAGGTCATCCGCAAGGGCATTTTGGTCAGCAAAATGGCCCAGAGCAAGCGTCGGCAATTCGAGGCCGAAGTCGAAGTGTCCGAATCGGACGTGGCCCAATACTTCCAAGATCGTCCGCACGAGTTTTTCCGCCCCGATCGGGCTCGCATACGGCAAATTTTCCTGTCGGCTCCGTCTGATCCTCAAGGCCGGGCCGAAATTCGGGCTCGAATCGAGCAAATCAAGGGAGAATTGGACAAAGGCGCGAATTTCGGAGAATTGGCCCAGGCGCATTCCGAGGCTCCGGGCGCCCAGGACGGGGGCTTGGTGGGATGGGTGGCTCGGGGCGATCTCGTAGACGCGTTGGATGAGGCGGCGTTTACGACCCCGGAGGGCGAGATCAGCGGCATTCTCGAAACGGAGACGGGGTTCAGCGTGTTGAAGGTCGAAAAGCGTGAAGCGGCAGGCCAGGCCTCCCTGGATGAGGTGCGCAAGGAAATCGGCCCTAAACTGCGCGAAAAAGCGGCCGGCGAACGTTTCAGCAAATGGCTGGGGGAATTGCGCAAGCGCAGCCGTGTCCACCTATATCTCTAGAGGCGTGCCCCGGAGAAGCCGCGCCACGATTGTCGGAGACGCGGGATAACATGCTTGGGCGAGCCATCAAAATGGCGTTCTGGGTCATATACGATCACATCGGCAAGCTCATGCTCGCCAACCTTTTGTGGTCGATGATCGTGATGGTTCCGTTGTCGCTTGGGGGCGCGGTCTTTTGGGGCCGGGACCCGGGTCTATGGGCGCTCGTAGGGGCGCCGGCGTTGTTGATAGCGGTGGGCGTTGCGTTGCCGGTTGCTACGGCAGGGTTGGCTCATATGATCAAGGAGTTGATCGATACGCGCGATGGGGCGGTTCGGACCATGCTTGCAGGCATGCGCCAATACGGCATCCGGGCGATGGCTATCGGGTTGATCTATGTGGCGGGCGTTACGGCGCTGGCCACGAGCGTCTGGTTCTATGCGCGGGCCTTTGAAGGCGCGTGGGCGTGGATGGGGTACGTTCTGAGTGGATTGGCGTTGTGGTGTCTGCTCTTTGCGGCGCTGATGGCATTGATGGTCTTTCCGACGCTCGTGCAGAAAAGAGGAAGCGTGGGCGAGACGATTCGGCTGACGGCGTTGATTGTCGCGGGCAACCCGTTGTTGATACTCGGCGTAGGCGTTCAGGTGGCGTGTCTGGCCATTTTATCGGTGATTGCCGCGCCCATGTTGTTCTTGTTTTTGGGAGCGTGGTCGATGGTGTTGGCCTCGACTGCATTCGAGCTGTTGGCCAGGAAATATGCGTCCGCAGCGATGTCGGCGAACGCATCTTTGGGAGCGGAGCGAACGGCGAAACCGTTTCCGGACGATGCCGAGGACGACTATCTAAACCGAGGAATCCGCGATTTTTTGTTCCCCTGGAAAGGGTAAATGCGCTAGACTAGGGTTGGTTAAGGAAGGAGAGGTTGGACCATGACAAGGATTACAGGCATTCAAGCGCGTGAGATTCTGGACTCCCGCGGCAATCCGACTATTGAGGTCGATGTGTTTCTCGCGACGGGCGTGATGGGCCGAGCGGCGGTGCCGTCTGGCGCCTCGACGGGCGAGAACGAGGCCGTCGAACTGCGCGACAAGGATCCCAAGCGTTATCTCGGCAGGGGCGTCCAAAAGGCCGTCGCGAACGTCAATGAGAAAATCGCCGAAGAGTTGATGGGCATGGATGCGCTGGACCAGCGTGAGATCGACCGCACTCTGTGCATGCTCGACGGCACGAAGAACAAGAGCAAGCTGGGCGCGAACGCGATTCTGGGCGTGTCGTTGGCGGCGGCCAAGGCGGCGGCGCAGGCGCTCGAAATTCCGCTGTACCGTTACGTCGGCGGCGTCAACGCCCACGTGCTGCCCGTGCCGATGATGAATATCTTGAACGGCGGCGCGCACGCCGACAACAACGTCGACATCCAGGAGTTCATGGTGATGCCGGCGGGCGCGAAAAGCTTCAGCGAAGCCCTGCGGATGGGCGCCGAAACCTTTCACGCCCTGAAGGACGTGCTGAAGAAGGCCGGCATGAATACGGCCGTCGGCGACGAAGGCGGGTTCGCGCCGAACGTGAAGTCGAACGTCGAGGCGATCGAGGTCATTCTCAAGGCCATCAAGCAGGCGGGTTATAAGCCGGGCAAGGATATCTGGATTGCTTTGGATTGCGCCTCGAGCGAGTTCTACAAGGACAAGAAGTACGTGCTGGGCGCTGAGAATGCCAAAAAGACGTCGGCGGAAATGGCCGATTTTCTGGCGGACTGGGTGGCCAAGTACCCGATTATCTCCATTGAGGACGGCATGTCGGAGAACGACTGGGCCGGTTGGAAGATTCTGACGGACAAGTTGGGCGGCACGACTCAGTTGGTTGGCGATGATCTGTTTGTGACGAACGTCGACTACCTCAGTCGTGGTATCAAGGAAGGCATTGGCAACTCTATTCTTGTCAAGGTCAACCAGATTGGCACGCTGACCGAGACCCTTGAGGCCGTGCAGATGGCGCAGCGCGCGAACTACACGGCGGTCATTTCGCACCGCAGCGGCGAAACTGAAGACGCGACGATCGCGGATTTGGTGGTGGCGACGAATGCCGGGCAGATCAAGACCGGCTCGGCCTCGCGCAGCGACCGCATTGCGAAGTACAATCAGTTGTTGCGCATAGAGCAGGAACTGGGCAGCCAGGCCGAATTTCTTGGCGCGGACGTGTTCTACAACGTGAAACGCGCCGCGAAGAAGGCCGCTAAATAGGAGACGGACCGCTCGGTAGCGGAACGCATGAACGTGAAGTATTGGATAGCGATGACCGCGGTGGTAGGCATCCTTGTGGGGTATGCCTACCACCGCGATTTTTCGGGTTCGTGGGAGAAACTGCAGGCCAACAAGCGCGCGATCGATCAACTGCGCCAGCAAGAAATCCACCTCAAGGCCCAGCGAGACGAGATCAAGAAATCCGTCGATGGCCTCAGCAGCGATCCCGTGGAAATGGAAGAGTCGGTCCGCCGCAACAAGAGCCTTGTTCGCGAAGGCGAGACGGTGTATCGAATCGAATTGCCGCCCCGGTGATGCAGCGGGGCCGGTCGGCCGGAGACCCGCAAGGTCTCGTTTTGCAAGCGCCGCGCCAGGTCCCCAACAAGGAGCTCGACGAGAAGCTGACACACGAGATTCTCCTCAACAGTCAAGACGAAGCCGTTAAGCTTCTCGGCCGCAATGGCGAGTTGCGCAAACGCATACAAGACGCCACGCCGGTCCGCATCGTTGACCGCGGGGCCAAGGTCGTGGTGATGGGCGATGCCGCCGCGACGCAGCAGGTGGGGCGCATGCTCGATCAGATGCTCGATGCCGTGCGGCGCGGGCACACGCCGACGCTGGCCGACATCACGTATGCCCTGAGTCAAGCGCGTCTCGACAACGGCGGCGACCTTGCCGATCTGTTTGGATCTTCCCCCGCTGCTTTGCGGCGCGACATGCAAATCAAGCCGCGCACGCGGGGGCAGAAGCAGTATCTTGACGTTGTCCGCTCGCACGACATCACTCTTGTCATTGGTCCCGCGGGAACGGGCAAGACTTTTCTCGCCATGGCGGCGGCGGTTTCTTCGTTGCTGAACAAAGAGGTGGATCGTCTTATCCTGACCCGGCCCGCCGTGGAAGCGGGCGAAAATCTCGGCTTCCTCCCGGGCGACTTGGCGCAAAAAGTCAACCCGTATCTGCGTCCGCTGTACGACGCGCTTTACTTCATGGTGGATATGGAACGGGTTCGTCGCATGATCGACCGCGAAATCATCGAGGTGGCTCCCTTGGCCTTCATGCGGGGGCGCACGCTTTCCAAGGCCTTTGCCATTCTCGACGAGGCGCAAAACACGACCGAGGAACAGATGAAAATGTTTCTCACGCGGCTTGGCGAGGGGTCGAAGGCGGTGATCACCGGGGACGTCACGCAGATCGACTTGCCGAAGGGAACCAAATCCGGTCTTGTCGAGGCGGCCCGCATTCTTCGCGACACCAAGGGCATTGGCATCGTTCATTTGTCGCGCGCCGACGTAGTGCGGCATGCGCTTGTCGAGCGGATCATTGCCGCGTACGAGGCGGAGGAGGAAGTGGGCGATCCAGATGCCGGGCCTTCCCGTTTTCGTGGCAGGGACGATCGCTGATGGACATGAGCATGGGGTGGTTTGGCCGTCGCAAGGCCAAGCCCCGAAGAGGGTTCTATCGCGGGACGCAAGATCCCGCGAACAAAGCTCCGCGGCGATGGAAGCGGCGCCTTTTCATCGCAGCGATGTTCCTTATCATGGTCGCCTGCCTGAGCCTTCAGTTTCCCGCCGAAAAATCTGAAGAAACCATCGACACGAACCAGCTTGCCCGCGAGAGCATATACGCCCAATTTCCCTTTGAAGTCGAAAACAAGGAGGCTTCGGAAAAGCTCCGCGAGGCTGCGGCCGCCCAAGTGCCCGAGGCTTTCCGGGTGAACGTGGACCGTGTGAACGAGCAGCTGAATCAGTTGCGTCTTCAAATTGATGCGCTGCGCGCGCAGCGGGAAGGCATCGAGCAGGCCGTTCGCCAGGCCTTGCTGCGTTCGACTTCCGCCCAGGACGAGAACGAAGTGACGCGTCAGGCGATCGTGTCGCATGCGCAAGCGCTGCTGCAGCAGGCCGAATTCCAAGGCGTCCAAGACCCGGCCGCTCTCGCCGCATGGCTCATGCCCTTGCCCCAGTCCGTGCCCAAGCGCGAATTCGCCGCCGCTCCCGCGGACGAGAATCCGGCCGTGTCCCGGCAGACCCTGCGGTTAATCGCCCCCTCCGGGCCCGCTTTCGAATTCGCCAACATCGACTATCTCGCGGAAGTGGCGGAGCAAGGGCTGCGGAATGTCTTGAGTTATGGCGTCCTGTCGCTCAAGGAGCGCGAATCGCCCGCCATCGGTCCGGAAAAGTTGATCATTCTTCGCGATGCGCCGGTCGAGGGGCAAACCTTGCGCGAGGAGATTGCTCTGATTCAAGCCCCGACTCCCGCCCGCGCCAAGCAACAACTTGCCGCGCGCATCGCCGAAAAGATTAAGGAAAGCCCCGCCGCCGCCAGCGCATCGCCCACCGATGTGCAAACCCTTGAACGGGCGGCCCTTGATCTGGCGCGGGCGAACGTGGCGGACACCTTGTCGTTCTATCCCGAAGAGACGGAGCGGCAGCGGGAAAAAGCGCGCGCCGAGGTGAAGCCCGTTCTCAGAACCTATCAGCGCGAGGAGCAAATCCAGGAGCGGGGCAAGCCGTGGACTCCGCAGTCCAAGCTGGCATACGAGACGCACCAGAAGTTGAAGGAGCAGCGCGGCGACAAGACCAAGAACGTTTTCGCCGTGGCGGTCGCCCATGCGGCGTTGGCGGGGTTGGCGCTGTTCTGTCTGTTGCGCTTCATGCCGTTCATGGATCGCAAGCCGCAAGAGGATGTTTTTTTGAAGGTGGCCTTGGCGCTGCTGATCATGGCCGGCACGTTGGTCGCCGCCCGCGTGATTTCCTATTTCGACATCAAGGGGCTGACCGTGCCCATCGCGGCGGGGAGCATTCTGCTCGCTATCCTTACCAACGTGCGGGTGGCGATGTTGGCCAGCCTGCTGACCAGCCTTTTGGTATCGGTTATATTTTACTATAATTGGAATGTCTTGGCGGTGGGGTTCGCCATGTCGCTTGCCGGAGCGGCTGGCATATCGGTCGTGCGGCGGCGCAGCGACATGACGGGGGCGGCGATCACGGCCACCGCCGCCGGCATGGCCGCGATGGCGGCCATTATCCTGGCCACGGGTTCCGTGGGGATGGACACGGGGCTGCGGGATTTGACGTTGATCCTCATGAACGGCGTCGCGTGCCTGTTTTTGGTTCCTGGCCTTTTGTCGCCGCTCGAACGCGTGTCGGGCATCACCACGGACATTCAGCTTCTCGAATATTCCGATCTCAACAACGAGGTCCTGAGCCGCCTGGCCATTGAAGTGCCTGCGACCTATGCCCACAGCTTGATGTTGGGTCAGCTTGCCGAAGCCGCCGCCGACGCCATCGGAGCCAACGGCCTGCTTGCGCAGGTGTGCGCCTATTACCACGACATTGGCAAGCTCCGCCGTCCGGAATACTTTATCGAGAACCAAACTGGCGCGAACATTCACGAGGAGCTCTCGCCGCGCCTGAGCGCACGCGCCATCGCGTCGCACGTCGTCGAGGGGGTCGAGCTTGCCAAGGAGTTTCACCTGCCGAAACCCATCGTCAGCGGAATTCTCGAGCACCATGGCACTTGCCTGATCGGTTTTTTTTACCAGCAGGCGCTGAACCAGCAACGGCATGACGACATCGCCGAATCCGATTTCCGCTATCCCGGCCCAAAGCCGCAAACGCCGGAAACCGCCATTCTCATGATTTGCGACGCGGCCGAATCGGGGGTGCGTTCCATCAAGAATCCAAACGAGGAGCGCGTCCGCGAATTCGTCGACAAGATCATCGCGGCGCGCGCGCAAGACCGCCAATTCGACGAATGTGATTTGACGTTGCGCGATCTCGACACCATCGCGGAGGTGGTGTCGCATCGCATCATGGTGAGCATGCACACGCGGATCGCATATCCCGAACGGCTGGATAAAAAAACCGGCGCTTCTGTCGCCGCAAGGGAGGGAACCGAAAAATGACTGTCGCGCTTATCGTTCGCAATGCGTCGGGCCGCCGCGCCCCTGTCCTTCGGCGGGATCTGGCGCGCATCGCAGAGAAAGCCTGTGCGCTCGAAGGCTGCCGCGACAGCGTCGAGATAAGTCTGTTGTACTGCGACGATATGTTTATTCGAGGATTGAACAAGACATACCGGCGCCAGGACAAGCCGACCGATGTCCTTTCGTTTACGCAGAACCATTCGCCCGGAAAGGGCCCGCGTCCTCTTGGCGACATCGTGATTTCGCTCGAAACCGTCCAGCGCCATTGCGCCGAAACCGGCGAGAGTCTGCGCAACGAAACGCGCCTTTTGTTTTGTCACGGCGTGCTGCATCTTTTGGGGCATGATCACGCCGCCGCCGAGGATAAGACCGCGATGATGCGTCGTCAAGCGGAGTGCCTGGGGATACCCTTTGAGGCGGCTTGGCCCCCTTCAAAGGCCTTCGCGCGAAAGCGCCGTCCGTTGCGGGCGACTCGGTGAGGGGCTCATGCCGAAGCGCGCGAAACGGAAAGCATCCCTCGTGAGCGACATTGCCCGCCTGACGGCCTTGTGGATAGGGCTGTTGGCGGCGGGCGTCGCCGCTCCCGCCGCGATGGCCATTCTCCCGGGCGCGTCGTCCGATCCCGCGATCTCAGTTTGGCGTCAGGGAAGCGTTTTCTTTCCGCCGGGGGCTCTCATCGCGGTGGCGGCGCTGCTGGGGTGTTCGGCCTTTTTCTCCGGATCCGAAACGGCCCTTTTCTCGATTCACCGCCTGCGTCTTCGGGCGCTTCGCGAGGAGCAATCGTTCACGGGGCGTTTGGTTGTGCAACTGTTGGACGATCCCGGCCGCTTGCTCACCACGATCCTCGTCGGCAACGTGTTGGTCAACGTTCTGATCGGCGCCATCGTCGGAACGCGCGTCGAAGGATTTCTCGAGGCCGTGACCGCATGGCCGGCGTTTGCGAGCTATGTTGGCGCGACGCTGATTCTCACCGCCATCTTGTTATTTTTCGGCGATATTTTGCCGAAGGTCGTCGCGGTGCATGCGCCGGAGCGTTTCGCCCGCGCCGTTGTCGTTCCTTTGGAGGCCGTGCGCTGGATGTTGACGCCGCTGTGCGGTATGCTGCTGCGCTTGACCGATTTGCTTTTCAAAGTCGTGCGGTTTCACGAATTCCGGGCAGCCCCCTTCATCACGGACGACGAGTTGCGATCGGTGCTCTCCGATAGCGAAGCACACGGCGTTCTCGAAGAAGAAGAGCGCCAAATGATCGAAGGCATCCTTGAATTTAGCGACGTTCTCGTGCGCGAAATTCTCGTGCCGCGACCGAGCGTGATCGCCATCGAGGAAGATGCCGATATCGAGAAAGCGCTCGATATCTTGCGCGAGCACGACTGTTCGCGCCTGCCCGTCTACCGGGAAGACCTGGATCACATTGTCGGTCTCCTCGTCGCGAAGGACATGCTGCCGCACATGACAGAGGGCAAGAAGGGCTGTCCCATCCGCCCGCTGCTGCGTCCGGTCCATTTCGTCCCGGAGACGATGACTGTCCGCCAGTTCGTGCGTGACGCACAGCGTCACCGAACCCATATGGCCGTCGTGGTTGATGAGTACGGCGGCACCTCTGGCATCGTCACCCTCCACGATGCCATTCAGGAAGTCGTGGGCGACATCCTCGACGCCGGCGATGAGGAGAGTTTCGACTACGTTCAACTGGACGCGAACACGTATCGCGTTGCGGGCAATCTGCCGGTCGACGAGCTTTCTGAACTTGTTGGCGTCGAATTCGAAGACGCCGAGCATACCACCGTCGCCGGATTGCTGATGAACATCGCCGAGAAGCTGCCTGATCCCGGCGATTCCGTTACGTGGTTGGGCATGCGTTTCACGGTTGAGTCGTGCGAGGGCAAACGCGTGTCGATCGTGCGCGTGGAACGATTGCAGGGGCCTGGCGCGGCCGAAGGAGAAACGCCGGCGGAGAGAGTTCCATGAGCCTCGCGATAGCGTTTGCCTTGTTTTTCCTGACCGTGCTGTTGCAGGCCTTGTTTTCAGGCTACGAGACAGGCTTCATATCGACGAACCCCATCCGCATCCGTTACCTTGCGGAAGAGCAAGAGCTGCCTCGGGCTGCGCGCCTTTTGCGCCACATTCATCGTCCCGATACGATGCTGACCATGCTGCTTATCGCCAATAGCATTCTCTTGATTGTTGGCACGACGGCGTTGTCCAAGGCGTTCGATTCGCCGGCGATCGCCACATTGATCGCCGCGCCCACGTATCTCATCTTTTCCGAGATCGTTCCCAAGAGCATTTTCCGCGTGCATCCCAATCGCCTTTCCCTTACATTGCTGCCGGTCATCCGCGTTTTCTACGTCTTGCTCGCCCCGGTGGCGGTTCCCATAGCGCTGTTGACCCGCACGCTTATGCGAACTCGCGAGACCGGTCAGTCGCACATCAATCCCTTGATGACCTCGCTCGATGACGTGCGCATTCTTGTTGACGAGAGCGCCGAACACGGCACCATCGAGCGCGAAGAGCAGCGCATGATCCATTCCGTGATCGACCTGCAAACAACGCAGGCGTATGAGATCATGGTCCCGCGCATCGACATGGAAGCCCTGCCCGACACCGCCACGCGCCAGGAACTCCTTACGCGTTTCGTCGAAACAGGCCGCACGCGCATCCCTATCTACAAAGACACGATCGATACGATCGTCGGCGTCGTCAACGCCTACGACGTGCTGCTCGACGCCGATCCGGACAACCCTGACATCGGGCGTTTTGTCCGCGAGGCGCTGCACGTTCCGGATACGCTGAAGCTCGACGAATTGCTGCGCCAGTTGCGCGCCGCCAAGCAGCATATGGCCATCGTCACCGACGAATACGGCGGCACCGACGGCTTGGTCACCATCGAGGATATCCTCGAAGAAATCTTTGGCGACATCCAAGACGAACACGACCGCGAAGAGAGTCCGATTCGTCAGGTCGGCCCCAATGCGTATGTCGTCGATGCGCGCATGGCCCTCGAGGAAGCCGCCGAGGCCATGGGCATTGCGATCGAGGACGACGAAGTCGAGACCGTGGGGGGCTGGGTCATGCATGCAGCAGGACGCATTCCGTTGCAAGGCGAGGTGATGACCTTGGAGCGGTTTCGCGTCACGCTGCTTGAGGGCGGTCCAAATTGCGTCAACCGGATTCGCGTCGAAATTATGCCGGACACGCCTCCGCCGCCGCTGTAACGCATTTTCACGTGTATCCAATGCGCTGACCTTGCTTGCTGTTCGCGTTCGCGCCTTTCTCTTGCATTGATCGCCGCAATATGCTATGGTCCCTGCAGTTTTCCGGAATTCCGGGAAGCTATCGCTGGTCGAAGACAGCCGGTGGCCGGATGGCGTCGTGGATGCCGGATGGCCTTAATGCAAGCCTGCCGAGGCCGCGGACAGATACAAAGCGAATCTTGTCCCGCACTGTCTTTAGCCGGACCGTGCGGGTTTGTTTTTGCTTTGGCGGGCGTTTGAGAGGAGGTGAGTACCATTGCCGAAGCCGGAAAAACTTGAAGCCGTGGCGGAATTGAAGGAGCGGATTCAGAACAGCCAGATCTGCGTGATGACGAAGTATGTCGGCATCAACGCGGAGCAGTCCACGCAGTTGCGCAGCAAGTTGCGGGGGCAGGGCGTGCAGTACAAGGTGTACAAGAACACGCTGGCCTCTCGCGTGCTGGACGAGTTGGGACACGGCGAAGCGAAATCGTTCATGGAAGGTCCGACCGGGTGGGCCTTTTCAGCGGACCCCGTGGCGCCGTCGAAGGTGTTGAAGGATTTCAACAAGGAAGTGCCGAAGGTGGAGATGCTGGGCGGCATCCTCGAAGGCCGGGTGATCAGCAGGGTTCAGTTGAATGCGCTGGCCGACCTGCCAAGCCGCGAGGTGTTGCTGGCGCAGGTTGTGGGCGCGATTGCGGCGCCGCTGAGCAGCTTCGTGGGCGTGCTCAATGCCTTGCCGCGCAACCTCGTCAACGTATTGGATCAGATTCGAAAACAGAAGGAAGAAAGTGGAGCGGCCGCGTGAAGCGCCCGTTCCCATAGCCTACCAGTAGGGAGGAATAGAAAGTCATGTCCGAGAAGCTTGATGGAATTATCGAACAGATCGCGGGGTTGTCCGTTCTTGAGCTGAGCGAGCTCGTGAAGGCCCTCGAAGACAAGTTTGGCGTGACGGCCGCCGCCCCGATGATGATGGGCGCCATGCCGATGGCCGGCGCCGCGGCTGCGGAAGTCGACGAAGGCCCGTCGTCCTATGACGTGATCCTGGCCAGCGCCGGCGCCCAGAAAATCCAGGTCATCAAGGTCGTGCGCGAGTTGACCGGCCTGGGCCTGAAGGAAGCCAAGGACCTTGTGGACGGCGCTCCGAAGCCCGTCAAGGAAGGCCTGAGCGAAGAAGAAGCCAAAGGCCTCAAAGAGAAGCTCGAAGCCGTTGGCGCCAGCATCGAACTGAAGGGCAAGTAATCTCCATTCCCGAGTCCATTGCGCGGCGGCCCTGTTTGTTCACGGGGCCGCCGTTTTCCTCGCCTTGCCAATTCGAGTCCGAGGAAGAGGGGCATGACGCCTATCTGGTTCGGGTTTCGGGTGCCTGCGACGTGTGACCATTGAATCATTGAATCCAGGATGGTGAAGCACGATAATGCGCGGGTTTGCGCTGGCGTCTCGATCGATGCGGGAGAGGCGTCAATGTTTCGTTTCCATGCGAAGGAAAGCGCGCCGGTTGCGACGCCACGCCAAGGAGTGTAGAAAAATGCCACGGATTGCGTTTATCGGAGCGGGAAGTCTTGGCTTTACGCGCGGCTTGGTGCGCGATTTGCTGACGTTTTCGCTTCTCGAGAACTCCACCATTGTCCTGATGGATGTGGACAAGGAGCGTTTGGACTTTGCCCGCCGCGCGGTGACGTCGATCGTCGATCGCGGCGGCTACCCGGCCAAGGTCGAAGCGACGCTGGATCGTAAGCAGGCGCTCAAGGGCGCGGACGCGGTGTTGTGCACCATCCTGGCGGGCGGCGTGCAGGTGTGGCGGCACGATATCGAGATTCCGAAGAAGTACGGTATTGACACAAACATCGGCGATACGCGCAGCGTCAGCGGCATCTTTCGTGCGTTGCGCACCATCCCGGTGATGGTCGACATCTGCAAGGACATCGAGCGCTATTGCCCGAACGCGCTGTTGCTGAACTACACGAACCCGATGGCGATGCTGTGCCGCGCGATGCAGCGCACGTCGCATGTCCAAGTGAGCGGCTTGTGCCACAGCGTGCAAGGAACGGCGGGGATGCTCGCGGCGTGGATCAAGACGCCGATGGACCGCATCACGTATGTGTGCGCGGGCATCAACCATCAGGCGTGGTACGTCGAGTTCAAGAAAGACGGCAAGGATGCGTATCCGCTTATTCGCAAGGCCATCGAGAAGGATCCGAAGATTTACAATGCGGAGCAGGTCCGCAATGAGATGTTCCTGCACCTCGATTACTACGTGACCGAATCGAGCGGCCACAACTCCGAATACAACTGGTGGTTCCGCAAGCGCCCTGACCTCATCAAGAAGTATTGCACGAAGGGAACCAACTGGAATCCCGGACACTATGGCTATATTCTTCAAGAGTACCTGAAGGTGGAAAAGTCTTGGAAGAAAGACATTGCCCAGTGGTTCAAGGAGGGCGCGCCGTTTGACTTGGCGCGCGGGCACGAGTACGCGGCGTCCATTATCAACGCTTACATGGGCGGCGATCCGTACTTGTTCCACGGCAACGTGGCGAACACGAAGCTGATCACGAATTTGCCGGACAATTGCTGCGTGGAAGTGCCGGTGCTGGCGAACAAGCGCGGCCTGAACCCGATTCACGTGGGCGCATTGCCGCCACAACTTGCCGCGCTGAACAACGTCAGCGTGGCCGTCGAGGAAATGGCCGTCGAGGCGGCGTTGACCGGAGATCCGCGCATGGTGTTTCACGCGGTGGCGTATGATCCGTTGTGCGCGGCGGTGTTGTCGCTTGCTGAAATCAAGAAGATGACTCAGGAAATGTTGCGGAAAAACAAGCCGCACCTGCCGCAGTTCAAGTCGATCGATATTTGACGTCGCAGCAGCGTCTGGAACGACAGGAGGTTCGAGTCCTATGGAGAACAGTGGCTTATGCTTAAGCGCTACGCGTTCGCACAAGGGGGGGTTGTCGCAACCGACGCTCCCAACGCTCCGATCCTCGTTTTCACCAGTCCAGACGAGGCGGAAAGACGGTATCTGGTCGAAGAATACAAGCTCGACGAGCACACGCTGAACAGCGCTCTCGACCCGGACGAGCTTTCCCGACTCGAATTCGAGCCGGAGCATGTGGCCATGATTCTCAAGCGGCCGAAGAATTATTCCCACGAGGACCGTTTTCTTTTCCGGGTAATGTCGATGGGCATTTTCCTCTTCAAGGATTTCGTGATCATCGTGGTGTCCGAATACGATCCCTTGAACGACGGCAGACCCATCATTCGCACGCAAACGCCCCGGGAACTCGCGCTCCGACTCATTTACCGTTCGATAACGCATTTCATCGATCACCTTCGCGTGATGAACATGGTTTCGGACGAGTTGGAACAGAAGATCAGCACTTCGATGGAAAACAAGTTTCTTCTGAGCCTGTTCACGCTCGAGAAAAGCCTGGTCTACTATTTGAATGCGCTCAGCACGAACGGGGTTTTGGTGGAAAAACTCAAAGGGAACAGCGCGAAGATCGGTTTTCAGCAGGAAGAGTTGGAGTATCTCGACGATATCGGCGTGGAGAACGCCCAATGCTACAAGTTGGCGGAAATCTATTCAAACGTCGTTTCAAGCGTGATGGATGCGCGCGTGTCGATCGTGAGCAACAATCTCAACGTATTGATGAAGAACCTGACGATCATCACCATCACGATCATGGTGCCGACGTTTGTGGTGAGCGCATTCTCGATGAACGTGCCGATGCCCTGGGGATGGGGCGACAATCCCCTCGCGCACTACTTTATTCTGGGCATAGCCGGCATGTCGGCGTTGGGCGTTACGCTGTTCTGGCGCGCCAAAAAGTACTGAGCGGCTCGGTCATTCGTCGCGCAGCCAGCGTCCGATAGCGTCCGCAGTCGGCTGCCGCAGCAGCAGCGCCGCAGCCTCGCGCCGGTCGCGCACGGCGGCTGCGGCCTTGGCCGCAAGCGTCGTATCGCCGACAAGCACCGCGCCCGCGAGGCGCCCTTCGCGAAACACGTACCGGGCGCTGGTTCCTTCTCCGCGTCCGCAGACCACGTCGTAGCTGCCGTCCTCCGGCATTGCCACGCCGACGCTGAACAGGTCGAGTCCCAACACTTTCAGCGTGTTCGCGCGCGGAACCGAGGCGAACGTCGCTTGTCCGCCCGCCGCGTTGATTCCCGCCACGACGCCCTGAAGCCGGGCGGGTTCCCACAGTCCATACAACGTCCCTTGGTGCTCGGCCACGTCGCCTGCCGCATAGATGCCGGGGGCGGAGGCGGCCATGCCATCGTCGACGACGATGCCTTGGTTCACGGCGATCTTCGCGGACCGTGCCAGGTGCGTATTGGCGCGCACGCCCGTGGCGATGACCGCCAGGGCGGCGGGAATTTCGGCGCCGTCCTCCAACCGCACGCAACGGACGCGGCGATCGCCGTCAATCGCGGCGGGCTTGGCCCGGAACCGCACCTTGATGCCGAGTCCTGCCGCGTGCCGTTCGAGCATGGCGGCGGAGTCGGGATCGAGTTGGCGCGGAAGCAGCCAGTCAAAACCTTCGAGGACGGTCACATCGGCCCCGCGTTTGGCCAGGCCGCCTGCCGTTTCAAGGCCCAGGATGCCCCCTCCCACGCATGCGATGGGCGCGCCGGGCGTTGCATGCCGCAATAGCCGTTCCGCGTCCTCGATGGTGCGAAAGGCGGTCGCGCCTTCCAAGGTGGCGCCGGGGATCGGCGGAATGAAGGGGTGCGCGCCGCATGCCAGCACCAGACGGTCATAGGGTTCGCGATCGCCGTCGTCCAGCGCCACGGCCTGCGCCTCCAGATCGATGGCGCGCACTTTTCGTCCCGAGACAATGCGAATGCGCTTTTCGGCATACCAGGCGGGCGGGCGCATCGGCAACACGGCCGGCTCGATCTCGTCTGCGAGGTAGCGCGAGAGGTTCAGTCGGTAGTAGGGAGGAGCGGTTTCATCGCCGATGAGAACAATCTCCGCGTCCGGCGATGTGTCGCGCGCCGCCTCTGCCGCCGAAAGCCCTGCAATGCCCGCGCCCACAATGACGAGACGCAAAGGACGAGAGAGCGACGCGGCATGGATCGTTTGGGCGGGCGTTTCGTGCGGCTCGAACTCATCCGCTGTCGCGCCGCATACGGGGCATTCCGCCGGCGGCGCCACGCCCGCGTGGACGTATCCGCAGATGACGCATCGCCATGCCGTCGGCGCGGAAGGCTTCGGCGCGGGCTCGGCGTCCTGACGTTCAAACGCTTCCCGCGAAGCGCCGCACACAGGGCATGGATCGGGCGGCTCGGGGCCGTAATGCGCGTAGCCGCATAGCATGCAGACCCACGTGGCGATCGGTTCCTGCGGCATGACGATGCTCTCCCTCGTGTGCGTTGGGTCGCTCCCCGGTCATTTCACTTCGACAAAGCGATCCTTGGCGGCGCCGCACACGGAGCAGCGATCCGGCGCATCGCCGAAGACCGTATTGCCGCAGACGTCGCAGACGTGAATGGAGGCGGGAGCAAGGTCCTTGCCTTCCTTGACGGCGGCGAGGGCTTCGGAATAGAGATGGTAATGAATTTCCTCGACGGCCAAGGCGTTTTTGAAGCTGATTGCGGCGCGTTTGTTTCCTTCCTGTTCCGCGACGGCCAAGAATTCGGGGTACATCTTCTTGAATTCTTCCCCTTCTCCTTCAATGGCGACCTCGAGGTTTTGGGCTGTGTCCTTCACGCCGTCCAGCACGCGCAGATGTGCATGGGCGTGGATGGTTTCCGCTTCCGCCGCGGCGCGAAACAGCTTGGCGACCTGGAAAAACCCCTCGGCCGCCGCTTTTTTGGCAAACGCCAGATATTTGCGGTTGGCTTGGCTCTCTCCCGCGAAAGCGTCATTGAGATGATCGGTTGTGGACATGGTATTCTCCTTCTGGTTTTTACTTCAGTATCCTCGGTCACAGGTTGCCGCCGTCGCGGCGCGATAGCGGAAAGCGGACATATTCGCTTCGTCAGGCCGACGAGCCTTTGGCCCGCGTCGCCATTTCACGGTATGCGGGATTTTCGTATTCGAGCCAGGCCGCCGTTTCAGAGTCGACGTCTTGTCCGTCGATTTCTTGATGGAACAGGAGAAACATGGCGGCGGCGGCAAGCGGATCGAACAAAATAACTTTTGCCGCCAACCCCAGCAACACGGCCACGTAACACAGCACAAAACGGAAAAACAGCCATTCGATTGGAACCATCAAGGCGACAAGCCCCAAGGGCACCATGAATACGAGCGGCGCCAGCGCGGCGGCTCCCAGATTCACGGCTGCGATTATCAGGGCGGGCATGACGAACAGACGCGACGATTTGGCATAGAGCGCTACGCCTTTGCGCGCGGCCTCCCAGGCGCTTTCGCCCTCGTTTTGTAGGACATGCGCCATGATGGCGTCGTGGACGAGTCTTTGCGCGGGGCGGGCCAACAGGGCGGGGCTTGCAAAGCGTTTTTCGTGGAGGCAGGCGATCGCCTTTTCCAGGAAGGCGTCCACCTCGGCCATTTCCAGAGCGTCCTGGAAGCGTTCGCGCAATCGACTGTCCGCCCAGGGGACCTGTGAAACGCCGGCGGGCCCTTCGTCGTCGACGATAAAACCCGCGATCAGGGAAAGGTGGCCTACGTGCAGCGCGTGAAGGGGGCCGTAGGAAAACAGCGGCGTTTTGACGATAATCCACGCGGCAAAGAACAGGCTGGAGATGAATAGCGCCCAGAAGGCGGCGTATCCGAACGTCCGCGCGATCACGGCCAGCACAATGATGTGAACAAGGGCTGCGGCAAGCAGAAAACCAAAAAACAGCGCACGTCGCGCCATGTAGGGAATGGTTCGCAACGTGACGTCAATGGTGCGGCCTGCATTTAAGTTCATCGGGAAAGCCCCCCTGTCTTTGTCGCCATCCTCGCGTTGCTTGTCTGCGCCAGCAACAACCCGGCTAGAAACGATCCCAGTGCAAGACCAGTTCCAACGGCCGTTTGTCAGGATTCGGCGTCGCCGCGGGATGGCCGATGGCGATCAAACTCACTATATTATAGTCGGCGGGCGCGCCGACGATCTCCCGGATCGCGTCCACATACGTTTTTTTGTCGCCGGCGACCCAGCAGCCGCCCAATCCGAGGGCATGGGCTGCGTTCAAGATATTGACGGTCGCGGCGCAGCCATCCTCAAGATAGTATTTCGTGTCCTTGCAAAGCACCACGATGCAAGCGGGCGCGTCGGCGATGAAAGGGCCGTGATCAACGGTCGCGGCGATGTGTTTGCGCGCGGCGGCGTCGGTCACGACAACGAATTCCCACGGCTGGATGTTGATGGCCGTGGGGGCGAGGCGGGCGCAATCCACAATAATCTGTAAGGTCGTCCGGTCGACTGGCGTGGCAGTGAAAGCCCGCACGCTCCGCCGCGACCGCAAAGCCTCGATGGCGTCCATGTTGTCGGTCCTCCGGATATTGCATCGAATCGTCCCAGAAAATCATGTGTCAACGCCATAGACTACCTTCGTCTCGGGGGCATGTCAAGGCGCGTTTTTACGCAGGGCTATCGCATTAAAATCTGAGTTCCGGGCAGACCTTGGCTCGTTTGTGTTTTGCTTCCCCTTTTCGTTTGGTCGTTGGCGCCCCGCCCCACATACCCCATAAAGAAGAAGGGAGATTCG
>Ga0116159_1001578_pt1 | contig 24046 bp, 19 predicted proteins | sample AD_JPNAS1_MetaG_FD_89878 | JGI IMG/M metagenome (GOLD analysis project Ga0116159, IMG submission 89878) | Active sludge microbial communities of municipal wastewater-treating anaerobic digesters from Japan - AD_JPNAS1_MetaG | ecosystem: Engineered > Bioreactor > Anaerobic > Digestate | place...
ATCGGGACGGCGGCGTCCTTTACGGGGGCGCGCCGCGCGGTCCGCTCCCCATTGCCTGAGGCGCCGCTTATCGACTAACCCGCGCACCCCATAACAAGACGCGCAACGCGCCGCAGGCAGAATCCACCGCCTGCGGCGCTTCGTTTTTGAAAACGCCCCGCGAGGGGCATAGCGCCGGGTAAATGCCGGCAAGGAGGAGAAATCCATGAACGCGTTCCTTTTGGTGCGAGTGCGAACTGCGGTCCGGGCCCATGCGGCCTTTGCGCCGGCCTCGCGCCGGATATGCTCGAAACCAACCGCAGAAAAATATCTCCATGGAGAACAGGGTCATGACTACATTCAATCCGGACTTCTGGGAAGTCCCCGCGGACTCCCGTTATCTTGAGCGTTTCCCGGCCGATCGGGCGCTGTGGTTCGAAACCGAGGTCGATCGCGAGCGGCGGCACGCCGTGCAGGAGTTCTTTCAATGCGTGCTGCCCGTCGTCCAAGACCTGATCGATGCGAAACTGACCGGACGCCAGCGGCAAGTCGTTCGGCTGTACTATTTCGACGGCAAAACCCAGGAAGACATCGCCGCGCTTCTCGATCTGTCTCAATCGACGGTGAGCCGACACCTGTTCGGAACCGTCCGCAACGGCAGGAAGGTCGGCGGCGCCGTCCACAAGCTGCAACGGATCATCGCGCGCGGGTCCTTCAAGCAAATCGACGACGCCCTGGAGTCGCTGCGCACGCGTTTTGCGAAGGCCAGTTGACTGCCCCTCGCTAAGAACTTGTGCATCCGGAAGCGCTTTGCTACAATCCGTCCTGCCCCGCTCTATGTGAAGGACAACGGGGGAGTGGGATTAGACCGCGGCGTCCGTATGTTGGCTTTCCCGACCGGTTAGAACGGCGGAAATGCCATCCGGCGTCCGCAAACGCGGCGCCGGGGCATAACCTGCGGATATGTCAAGAGTTCCGGGAAGGATCGCTTGACACGTTCGCACGTTTGTGGTTTAATTACACAGGAGTTGCTGTGTCAGCGGAAGGAAGCGGAAGGAAGAAGGAGAAGACCAAATGAAAAAGGCGCTCGTTGGGATCTTTGCTATCGCATTGGTATTCGCATGTGCCTCTGCGATGGCGTACGAACCGAAAGTGTGGGATGACCTGTCCTGGTGGGGCCAGAGCGGCGCGAAGCCTGCTCCGGTGAAAGATACGCTGGACCGTTCCGGGTACTGGTGGTGGCCGACCGAGCCCGCCTCCAACGCCGATGATGCCGAATTGTGGGGCAACCGCGGCGTCGTGTATGCCAACTACGAAGAGAAGAAAGTGGAGCCCCCGAAGGCGAAGCCCCCGGTGGAAGCGCCCAAGCCCGTGCCCAGCCGCACCAAGCCTGTCTTGAACAACGTGCTGTTCGACTTCGACAAGGCCGTGCTCAAGGCCGAAGGCAAAGCCGAGACCGACAAGGTCATCACGTGGATGAAAGACAACGCGAAAGACGTGCTGACGATCGAAGGGCACACCTGCACCATCGGCAGCGAACAGTACAACATGGGTCTGGGCCAACGCCGTTCCGACTCGGTGAAAAAATACATGGTTGACAACGGCGTCGCCGCGGACCGCATCAAGACCCAGAGCTACGGCGAGACCAAGCCGGCCGTTCCGAACGACACGCCGGCCAACCGCAAGCTGAACCGCCGCGCCGTGTTCGACATCCAACTCGTCGACTAATTGCGCTGCGCGTGATCAATCAGCCGCCCCGGAGCCCCAGCGGGTTCCGGGGCGGCTTCTGTTCCGCCCCGCCCCCGCCCGTCGTCCCGGCTTGACATCCTTTCACCCATCGCGCCTTCGCCTCACGACAAACCTTCGTGACAACGCACTCGCGATCTGTGTCTATCGTCTATCTGCGATCCTCGGCTGATACGCAGCCGGCGACTCGACAGCGCGCGGCCACGCGTCACCTGCGAGGCGTGGCCGCGTTTTCAATCGACCGCTTATAGAGGTCAAAAAACGTATATGGATCGCAAAATTCCCAGTTCCGGTCGGGATATTTCTCGCACAAGCCGTCGCGAATCGCCCGAAGCGTGCTGGGCGTTTGAAGTATCATTCGGAAAAGCAAAAACTGCGGCCCCGACGGTTGGGCGGCGCCGGCCATTTGATCAACGGCGGCGGCAATTCCCCGAGGCGGATCGGGATAGATGTCGCCTACATGCCGGATAAACGGCGCGCCTCCCGCCAGCGGCGCGGCAAAGCCCAGTTGCATGCCCACCCCGTCGGGCGAGAACTTCGCATATGCCAGCTGCACCTCGAGCGGCATGTCTCCGGCGAAACCATCGATCACAAAGCCCGTAATGCTATAGCCAAAACGAGCGTAACGCTTCGTGTTGTGTTTCACCCAGAGTTCGAGGGCGTTGGGCAAGCCGCTGCCCCGGCGTTCGCCCGCAAGCAATGTGGGATTGAGATACCCCGCGCCGGAGTCGCCCGCGATGAACCAATCGTTCGCGGTCTTGGTTCGATATACGTGATCGAACACATACGGCACGCGATCCGCCAAGTTCGGATTGAACGCCCATGCGATAGGAAGACTGCCGCGCGCGGGATCGTCCCAGATCGCGGCAATCGAATTCGACAGCCACGCCGCCGAATCGTAATCGCCCATATAAACCAACACGTACGTCTTGTTCTCGAGCGGGCGCGAAGCGGGGCGCGGATTTTGTTTGTAACGTTTCTTGAGCGGGTGATGGCGGTATGCCGAAGCGTTCGCCATCGAATACGGCCCTACCGCGTCGGCGTCCAGGATGGCGTTGTGCGCCGACAGGATCGCCGCATATTCCCATTCCGTGTTCACCGCCCCGTGCCTGCCGCCCGCGCCTGCCGCGTCGGTGTACTTTACGTTCCACGGAACAAAGCCGCCCACGCTCGTGAACTGGCGCCCCTTGTTTTGCCGGTATTGCGCTTGCAGCAGCGCTTCGAGGGTGCGCTTGTCCGTTCCCAGGGGCTGCGCCGGATCGTCCACCGGCGCTTCGTCGGCCCACGGCAACAGATCAAAAAAGAAAGCTCTGCGCGCAATAAAATAATCCTGGTTCGGCAACGTATCCTGTCCGCCCACGCCGCCGGGAAAGGCATCGCAGTAATACGCCATCAACGCGGGATGACAACGTCCCGCATCCAGGTACGTGCGTTTCGCCCAAAGATACGCGTCGCACTTGCGGCTGCCCGTTTCGGAGCCGGTGAACATGCCCTCCAGCGACAGGCGCACGGGCAGTTTCGGGCCGGACTCGACAAGGCGCCGGTGCAACCCGCTGTTCGCGCGCACGGGCAGCCATCCTTCCACGCCGCACGCCGTGGCCGCGACGTTCGCCGTGGCGGGAACAGCCGGATCCCACACCACCACGCCGCGCTTCGACTCCGGAAAACACGCGAGAAGCGTGCCGATATCGGCGACGCGATCGAGGGCCCAGCCCTTCAGCCAGCCCTGTCGCAACACGGAAAGCCAGTACGCATCCATGGAACTATCGTCCGGCGACAGGCGCAAAATCAGGCGGGGGGCGTCGCGGTTCACAACGCCCTGCAGCGCCGTCACGAACTTCAGCGCGTCATATCGGTCCGTGCCGTCGATCGGCAGCGAGGCAAGATACGAGGCAAGATCGAACTGAACAAGACGAGGCGCGGGCGCCGCAAGCGTCACGCTGACGCAGAGGATGGCAGCAATCACAGGGATCTCCTTTCACACAGGAAAGAACGTGTGTCCATCCATCGTGATCGAAAGCGCCGGCATTTTCAACGCGGCGCCGCGCCAATCAGCCGTAGGCGGCGAATAGGACGCGTGCGGCGCGTTGGGCGCCGGCGCAGCCTGCGCGGCTGGCGCTGTGCGAGAAGAATTCGACTTGGGTTTCGAGAAAGCACGCAGGACAGTAGGTATGGGAGACAGCCCCCGGCAACGGGGCGGCGGGGATATGCCAGGCACCGCGGGCGCGGACTTTTTTACACTTGCAGCATTGCGTCACCATAGACAGCCCTCCTTGGCCTACCTGCGTCTATCGGCACAGCAGGGCGATGACTTTAGCGCGTTTTGATTTGCACACAACGGTTGAGGGGAATCCTCAAGCCGCTCGGCGCAATCTCCGCACGACTTTGCACAAGGATGAATCGGTCAGGACCTGTCAAAATATGGATGTACTTTTCTCCGATTCTGCGCTATACTGTCACAAACAGTCCACAAATTGACAGTATTCTGGCGTTTAGATGTTTAGGACGGAATAAGAGAGAAAGTTTCGCTCTGCGCAGGGTGATGCGAACGCAAGATACGGGAAGTGTACGTGTCCAAACGCTCGGCCCCAAAGAAGGAAAAAGACACGCCGCAGGGCGCTTGTTCGCTCAAAAACGCCTTTACCCAGACGGAAACGTCCCGCTGGGAACGCCTTGTCGGTTCCGTGGCGCGCATGCAGGAGATGGTGTTCTCGCATTCCGCCGTCAGCCTCGACGCCATTGCCAGCGCTGTCGCGAGTCTGGGTCAGGACTTGGAACTCGACGGCGCCCGGCTCTTCGAAATTCATGCCGTCCCTAACCATGGCGCCCTGACGGCGCTTCCATGCGTTGCGTGGGAGGCTCCCGGCGAGCATGAAGCGCGCTGCATCGCGTACGAGAGCGAATTCCCGCACTGGCTTGCGTTGCTGCAACAAGGCGAATCCATTGGCGGATCCGTTGCCCGTTTTTCCGAAGCCGAGCAAGAGGCGCTTCGCGCAAAGGGCATCCGATCCCTCTTGCTTCTTCCTTTGAAATCGGGCCGTTTTCAAGGTTTCCTCGAACTGTGCGCGAGGCATTCGGCACGCGAATTCTCCGCTTGCGAACAACGTCTGATCGCTGCCGCAGCCTTGTCTCTCTGCGGCGCATTGTGTTGGCATGGCGCGGCGAGGGCGCATGAAGACGAGCGCGCCGGCGTCGTGACGGGATTGGCGGGAATCGCCCAAGACATCGCCGATCGCAAACGGGAAAAGTGGCTGCAGGCCATTTGCCAACACAGCCCAGCGGGGATTGTTTTGCTGGAACTGCCGCCCCTGATGCGGTTTGCCTGGGCCAACCCGGCGTTCTGCGCCTTGGTGGGTTACACGGAAGCCGAGTTGCACCGCATGACCCTCGAGCAACTTTCGCATCCAGAAGACCTCGCGGCGGAAATGGTCGAGGGCCACCGCGTCCTTCGAGGAGAAATCCCGTTCTTTTCGAGAGAAAAACGGTATATTCGGAAAGACGGATCCCTCGTATGGGTCGATCTCACCACCACGGTCATTTGGGGCGATGACGGCTCCGCGCAGTATGCCATGGGGGTGGTGCTGGACATCACGGCCCGCAAGGAGGCCGAGCGGAACCTCACAAGAACTCAAGCCGATCTGGCCGAAGCGCAGCGGCTGGCCCATCTGGGCAGTTATCGGGTCAGCTTCGAGGAGGACTGCGTCGAATGGTCCGAGGAGACGTTCCGCATCTGCGGGCGCGATCCGGCCCTGGGTCCGCCCCTCGGCGATGAATTCCTGCGCATCGTGCACCCGGAAGACATCGATATCGTGCAGCGTCTGACCCAAACGGCCTTGCAGCAGAAGGCTGCTTTTGAGGGAGAATACCGCATAGTGCGCCCCGACGGAGCCGTCCGGCATGTATGCAGCGCGGGAGGGCCTCTGTTCGATGATGCGGGAGCGGTGAAGGGACTGTTCGGAACGGTCACGGACATCACCGAACGCAAAGAGATGGAGCGGCGCCTACGCGAGAGCGAAGAGCATTACCGCCTTATCACCGAGTGCTTGACCGACACGATATGGCTGACGGACATGGATTTCCGCGTGAGATTCATCAATCCCGCCGGCGAACGGTTGCGCGGATACACGATGGAAGAGCTGCGCGACTTGCCCTTGGAAAAGCAGCTCACCCCGGCATCGATGGCCAGAGTGCGAACGCTCTTGCGCGAGGAACTCCTCCCGGAACGTCTCGCCGACAAAAACGCCTCGATCCACTTCGCCATCGAACTCGAAGTGTACAAGAAGGATGGTTCGACGTATTGCTCCGAGTTGACGGTGACCCTCCTGCGCGATGCCCACGGAACGCCAACCGGATTTCTCGGGACGGGTCGCGACATCACTGAACGCAAACAGGCGGAAGAAGCGATCCGCGCCGCCCATGAACAGTTGAATGCCTTGATTGAGGAATCGCCCCTGCCCATCGCGATTCTGGGGCCTTTGGGCGAACTGCTCGTCTGGAATCCAGCCGCCGCCCAGTTGTTTGGTTGGCGCGCCTCCGACGTGGGCCACGTCGATTGGTCATTCATCCCCAAAGCCAAAATCGACGAATTCTGGACGCTGCATCGCCGCGTCATGCAGGGCGAAACCTTGTCCGCCATCGAGGGAGAAGCGATCACCCGGGACGGTTCCTCGGTTCATGTCTCGGTTTGGGCGGCTCCGTTGCACAACGCTTGCGGCCAGGTTTCTTCGGTCATGGCCGTCATTGAAAACACGACCGCCCAGAAACAGGCCATGGAGGCCCAGTTGCACGCATCGCGCATGGAGGCCACGGCGACCCTGGCGGGCGGCATCGCACACGATTTCAACAATCTCATGGTGACCGTGATGGGCAACGCCGAGTTGCTCCGGGGCGATTGCGAGGACAAGCCCGCCGAGGCGTCTCTCGTCGAAGGGATATTCGAGAGCGCGCGCCGGGCGGGGGAACTGGCCCAGCTCATGTTGGCCTATGCCCAAGGGGGCAAGTATTTCCCGCAGCCGCTCGACATGAGCGCCGTGGCCGACGCCGCCGTCAAGCTGCTGGCGCCCAACGCCGAGGCCCGCAACGTCCGCATCGACGCGCGCTTTGCCGAGGGGCTTCGCCCTGTTTTCGCGGATGCCATCCAAATGGGCATCGTGATCCACAACCTCCTGCTGAACGCCATCGAAGCAATGCCCGAGGGCGGCGTCGCGACGATCTCGACGGCAAACGCCAGCATGCCCGATTCGTCCGGCGAGACGTCCGCCGCCGATCCGCGAGAAGCCATCCTGCTGTGCGTGGAAGACACGGGCATGGGCATGGAGGATGCCGTGCGGAGTCGCATGTTCGAACCCTTCTTTTCCACCAAATTCCATGGCCGCGGCCTGGGCCTTGCCGCCGCGTACGGAATCGTCAAAAACCACAGCGGGCAGATTCAAGTCGAGAGCGCGCCGCATTGCGGAGCTTCTTTCCGGGTCTATCTGCCGGCCTATGATCACGTCCCCTTGGCCATGGCCCCTGGCGAAGACCTGCGCCCCTCTGAAGCCGAAACGATCCTGCTGATTGACGACGAAGCGATCGTGGTTCGGACGACAAAGCTCATGCTGGAACGGCTGGGCTACAAGGTGTTGACGGCGCGCAATGGACGCGAAGCCCTGCAACAAGCGCACGCCTACGAGGGCGACATTCACCTGGCGCTGCTCGACTTGGCCATGCCCGAAATGAACGGCTACCAGGCGTTTCCCTTGCTGCGTCAGGCGCGACCGAACATGCGCATCACGATCTGCAGCGGTTTCGATATCGACCCTTCGGTGCAGACGCTGTTGGACGCAGGAGCGCGGGCATTCATCCGCAAGCCGTTTACGCTGAGCACCTTGAGAGAAAGCCTCGAACGGACGCGCCTCTCGTGCGCCACGGAACAGAAGTGAGGGGAAAGAGACCTCTTTGCCAGGAGAAATGGTACCGGGAAAGGGGGTCGAACCCTTGACCTCTGGATCCACAATCCAGCGCTCTAACCATCTGAGCTATCCCGGCAACAGAACCGAGTTCCACTTTATCATGACCACGGGCGGCCGTGCAAGAAATCGGAACCCCGCCGCAAGGCATCGCATCAAAAACACGCGATCCTGCGATGCAAATGCCCGCGCGCGTCTTTGCAGCCCGTAAGGACCGATCGGCGTCAATCGTGACGTCCGGGAAGACCATGGGCCGCGTATCCGCGCGCCTCGGAGTACCGTTCCTCGAGCGGCTGGGGCTGATAGCTTGCCGCCGGCTTGTCGGCGAATTCGAGGAGGTAGATCCCTTCCTTCACGGTGTCGAACTCGAGCGTCTTCTGGTCGGAGCGGAAAATCGTCTCCTTATCCTTGATTACGTTGCAGGGACCATTCCACGGGTTCTCGATGCGGCACTTCCCGCCCCATAGGCTGCGGATTTCAACCAGTTTGGAAACGCCGTCCGTTACGTCCGCAGCGACGAGAAAACCGCCTTCCGCGCGTAATTGGAACACCCCTCCCCATAAGGCGGACAACGCAGGAACCACGCGGATGACGCCGCCGTGGCTTTGCATCAGAATCTCCTGCAACGCGGTGGCCGAACATCCGCCCCCGTCGAGGAAAGGCGGCGCAAAGGAATTGTCGCGCGGAACAGGTCGGCAATGAATCACTTCCCAGCCGCCATAAGGCCACGTGTTGAAGCGGCGCGCATGTTCCGCCAGCAGCACGCACGCCTGGTCCTTGAGGCCCAAACGCGCCGCCCAGATCGCGTCCATGGACCACCCCCACCAAAGAGGAGTCGTGCGGTACGTGAAGGTGCGCACGGCGCGGTCGTAGTCGGGCGCGCCGATGCCGCTCAGGCCGAAGGGATAGACGCGATACAACGCGGGGTTTTCGCAATTGATGCGGTTCGGGAAGCCGTGCTTGGCTGCGGCGGGCGCATAGGCGTCGACGGTTGCGTCCACGCGGCCATCGTCGTGCCACTTGCCGATGCTGTGCTCGGGAAGCGCCGCGAGGACTTCCCGGCATTTGGCGCGCAGTCTGGCATCCTTGCCGTATCGTTCGGAGAGTTCGATGAACTGCGGGAAAATCGCCCGAATGCCGTCAAACGTGTCCGCGGGATCGCGCACCTGCCACCAGGTCTCCAGCGCATTGGCGGGGTCAAGGTGATAGCGCCCGTCCGCTTCCTTGCGCACCAGTCCACAAATGAACTCGCACACGCCGCGCACAAAAGGATATGCCTGCCTGCGCAAATACTCTTCGTCGCCGGAATAGCGGTAGTACGCCAGGTAGTGATGGCTGATTTCGAGTCCGGAAGTGAAGATCAGGCCGACGTGCGTTGCGAAATGCGAGAAACGCCCATACGTGACGTTGCGTTCGGCGCTGTGGAACCACGCGGCGTTTTCGGGCGCGTTGTCGTCCGTGATGCTGAGCGTCGAACTCATGCCCCACGGCGCGTAGGTTTCGGGAACCCAGATGCCGTCCCAGCCGAAGACGTTCTGGGTCTGTTTTTCGAGGAACGGGACCATGCGCGAGAAGGCGTCCGGCAGCCCCTTGGCCATTTCCAGGCGGTTGGCGGCATAGAGCGGCATGAAGTTGAAGCGCACCTCCTGCACCCAGTCCTCGACCTTGCTGCCGTCGCGCGCATCGCCTTCTATCAGCAACCCGCCGCCGCCGTAAGAGGCGGGGAACGGTCCGCGGTTCACGCAGGCAAGGGTGTAGAGATGCACGTGATACGCCGCCGTGAGCCACTCGGCCTGCTGATCGGCGCTGTGCAAGCGCAGAAACGACTTGCTCCAGTAATCCTTCCACCACGCCTCGTGTTCGGCGCGCAGCGTCGCCATCGGTTTCGCGAGCGCCTCCGCGAGTTGTGCGTTCGCCGCCTCCAGCGGGTCCGTTTTCAACGTCACTTCGGCAGAAATGATGATCGAGTACTCGCCGGGACGCTTGCCCGGCAGCGTCATCGTCGCCACCTTATCTTTGACGGAGATGCTCTCCGGCGCGAACGATGGCGTTCCCACGACGACGCCCGTGCCGCGCCCCAGCATCGGGTCGGTCTTCGGCGTGAAGAAATGCTGCATGCCGGTTTCCGACCCGCCGATGCCGTTTTGCGAGACCTCCTTCGCCCAGGCGGTCGTGGCTGTCTGACCGACGTTCATGCTGGATCGCCATTCCGAGAACTCGACGCTGACTGGTCCAAGCATTGCCTGCGGGTCAAACACGTCAATCACGATGATGCGTCGGGAAGGATGGCCCCATACTTCGAAACGCGGGCCGCTCTTCTCATCGCCGATCTGCGCCGCGACCTTGCCGCGATACAGATCAAGGCGCTGATGAAAGAATTTCCGGGCGAGTTCCTTGCCGCGTTCCCCGACATCGAGCCGGACATGGCCCAGGCTTCCGTTCAGATTGTCACATTTGGAAAGGTGGACATTGAGATCGCCGTCGCATCGGACCATCGCGGAAAGATCGCCGCCCCCCACGGGCATGGACTTCCAGATGTTGTACGCCGGGCCTGTGTAAATGACATCGTTGCGAGAAACGATCCGGGCCGGGTCAAAGAGCCATTGATTTTTCGCCACATTGTATGAGACCGCCCCGGCGTCGACGAAGTCCCCTGTTGGCGCTTGCTGCGCCGCCGCGAACAGAGCGCCGGCGGCCAGGGGCGTAACGAGAAAAAGATGCTGCAACGTTTTCATGATGCCCTCGCTGGTTGCCTTCCGCAAGACTGCGGCAGATTGCGTCGCGTTCTGGCCGTCACATTATAGCGCATGGAGGCGCGTCAGGCTCCGCCAAGAAAATCAAAGCTTATTTTTTTCTGGATGTTGGCGATCTGCGCAAAGGCCTCCCGGAGCAGCGTCTCCTCCATGTGCGTCAACGCCTTGGGGTTGATGGCATTGTCGGGCGGCAGATCTTTTGCGAGGGCGTTTGCCTGGTGTTCGAGGCGAAGGCGCATCAGGCAATCGTAAACTTGGATCGCTTCATCCTGGAGGGATTGGCGCAGCACGCCCATTTCCATGAGCGCGCGCATGCGATCCACGGTGTTGGTTTCCGCGACGTCGTGACGAAGCGCGTAAAGTCGCGCGAAGTTCACGACCGGCATCATGCCTTCCTTGATGTTGAATGTGGGCGAATGATCCTTGCCCGATTCCACGACAATCTTGCCGAAAAATCCTATCGGGCTTTTGTACTGCAAGGCGTATTGCGCGTAGTGCAGCAGGAACGCGGGTTCCGTCTTGATCTCCGCCTCGATATGGCGGCGGAGGAGACCCGCATAGCTCTTCTCGCCGTGCACGACGCGGAAGTCGAAAAACGTCATGGTATCCAGGATGCTTTGGGGTTCCGGAGCCCCAATCCAGTCGGAGAAATACCGTTTCCAGACTCGAAGCGGCTGACACCACCTGGGGTTGGCCGCCATGATGTTTCCCTCGCAACGGGGATAGCCCGCGCGTTCGAGCCAGTTGCATACCAGATCGCCAAGTCGGTTGAAGTAGTCCTGCGCCGCGGACAGCGACGCGTCTTCCACGTCGTCGAAAACGATGGCGTTGTCCTGATCGCAGGCCAATGTCTGTTCCTCGCGTCCGGCGCTTCCGAGGGCGAGAAAGGCGAAGCGAGCGGGAGGAGGCCCGATTTGCAGCATGGCGAGATGGATGAGTTGGCGCACAATGGCATCGGAAAGCGCGGTGATCGAACGGGTGATGGTGCGTGTGCGCGCGCCGCCCACGATGAGGGCGTTTACCAGCCTTGGGAGGTCGCGGCGGAAGGAGGCGATCTCTTCCGGGGACGCGGCTCGCCCCACTTCCTGGAGCAACACCGCGAGGGTGTAGCGGTGGAAGTGAAGCAATTCGCGAATGTCGGCCATCCCGACAATCTGCCCCGCGTCGTCGCGCGCGACCAGATGGCGAATCTTTCGTTCCCGCATGACCAGGATCGCCTCGTAGACGGCGCACCGGTGCGAGATGTACACGACAGGGGAACTCATCACCCGGAACAACGGCTCGTCAGGCGACAGGCCGGCGCCAACGACGCGTTCGCATATGTCCCGCTCGGTTACGATGCCGGCGACTTCATCTCCGGAGTTCACCAGAATGGCGGAGGCGCTGTGCGCCGTCAAGCGTTCCACGGCGCGCGCAATTGGGTCGCGCATGTCGCAGGAAAGAACCTCCGTTGCGCAAGCAGAGACCGGCTCGTGAAGAAACATGAGCGAGCTTTGGAGTTCGGCAATCAAATTTTCTTGCTCGTTTTCGCGGCGTCTGCGTCCGTGATCGCGCAGATCGTGCGCGGCCAGGTCGCGCGCGGCCAGAATGAAGCCGGTTCGCCCCGCCGAGGAGACCGGGGTGATGGTGATGGCCGCCTCGACCGTCTCGCCTCCCTTCCGGCGCAGGAGCGTCTCGCAGAGCGGCGGGATGGGACGCCCGTCGGATATCCGACGCACGATGCTGTCGGGCTCCGAGTCGTCCGGGAGGAGGTCGGCGACGTCCAGCAACGCGAATTCCGCCTCCGTGTAATGCAGCATCTCGGCCATTGTTTTATTGGCATAGGTGCAGCGTCCGTCGAGCACCATGAGTATCCCGTCCGTAGCCGCTTCGGCCAAGGTCAGGTACTTCTCATGCGATTCGCGCAGTTCGTCTTCGACATAGCGCCGGCGCCGTTCGATGTTTAGGGTTTGAAGCGCCACAAAGGCAAGAAGCAGTATGCTGAGAAGGGTAATGCCCAAGGAGACGCGGACCATTCGCGCCTCCATGGCCGCGATTTCTTTTTGCACGTCTTCCGTGTAAAGCCCCGTTCCGACAATCCATCCCCACGGGAGGAATTTCTTGATGTAGGACTCCTTGGGAGCCAGCCTATTCGGGTCGTCTTTCCACTGCCAGACGTATTCGACATACGCGGCGTCCTGCGTCTTGAGGGCGTTGACGAACTCGACGAAAATGAGGTCGCCGCGTTGATCCCTGAAATCGGTGAGATCGCGTCCGTTGAGTTCGGGGCGGTACGGGTGGGACACCATCCGCGGATGGGTGTCCATCAGCCAGAAATAATCCTTCCCCTCTTTTCCATAGCGAAGGCCCTGGATGCGCTTGACGGCGGCCTCCTGCGCTTGTTCGAGCGACAGGCGTCCGCCACGCGCCTCATGGTCATATTCCGCCAGAATGCCGCACGCTATATTGGTCAGTTCATGGATCATCTCGCGTTTGCGGTCCAGAAGTCTGGCCTCGAAATTCGGGATAATCACCTGATAGATGGCGAATATGAACAGCGCCGTGGCGAGGAACGTTGGAAGGACGATGCGGAGCAGAAACGAACCCCATCGCGCGTTGCTTTTTCTTTCTGGGACATCCCGCTTGGTTGATTCCTGGAGATGTGCGGAACTCTGGGCGAGGATGGAATCCCGAAATTGCTTCCAAAGCGGCGTGGGCATATCTATCCCCGCTTCGCAGAGCCCTGGGCGGGACAGGGCGTGGAAGTCGCTGCCGGCGCTGATGCACAGATGGTGTTTTTTCGCCAGTTCGATGAGGGCGTCTCGGGTTTCGTCAGAATAGCCGCAGTAGATCGCCTCGATGCCGTCGAGGCCCTGGCTTTTCAGATCGCACAGGAGCGCGTCAAGGGACTCCCAGGAAATATCCTGCCCCGGAGCGATGGGGTGCGCCAGCACCGCGATGCCGCCTGCTGCATGGAGCAGAGCAATGGCCTTGGCGATGGGGAGCAACGCGGGAGGCGCCCCCCGCCATGCATCCTCGCCCCCCGGGCGAAGCCACGTCTCTTGAAGGGTGCCGGGGGGAGGTTGGCAACTGGCCGCGCGCTGGTTGCGAAGCGCCTCAAGCAGCGGCGCGTTTGTTGGATCAAAGCCGTATCCGAGCAGGTGCCGCTCGGCTCCATCGGAACCGAGGACCGTGATCTCGACTCCGGCGATGCACCCGATGCCCCTGCGCGCCGCCGCCTTGCGAAATGCTTCCGTGCCGTCGCAGGTGTCGTGGTCGGTCAGGGCGGCGACGCGAACGCCATCTTCCGCAAGCAAAACGGCGAGCTCCTCGGACGAGAGCCCGCCGTCGCTCAAATTTGAGTGGCAATGAAAATTGACCCGCGTTTGCATGGTCACTTCGTCTTGGCAGTCCTCTGGTTGGTCATCAACGACACCAGCACCAGCGTGATGAAACTCAACGGGATGGATACGAACCCCGGATTGTCAAAAGGCACGGGCGCGGTCAGCGGGTCCCATCCATATTGCTTATACATGCTCGGCGACAAGAGGATAAGCGTCAACGCGGTGAGAATGCCAACGACGATGGAGGCCGTGATGCCCAGCGCCGTCGTCCTCTTCCAGAACAGGAGCATGATGATCGCCGGAAGGTTCGCGGAGGCGGCCACGGCAAAGGCTAACCCCACCAGGAAATTCACGTTCATCTCTTTGAATAGAATTCCGAGGAAAATGGCCAGAATTCCGATGACAAACGCGGCGGTCTTTCCCGCGCGCACCTTCTGTTTCTCGTTCATGGTCACCCCGGCGAAGCGGTCCATCAAGTCGTGCGCCACCGCACCCGAGGCGGCCACGATCAGGCCGCTGACCGTTCCGAGCACGGTCGCGAACGCAATGGCGGAGATGATGGCGAACAAAAGCGTCCCGAAGGACTTTGCCAACAGGGGAGCGGACATATTGTTGTCCGTAAGATTCACGACGCCGTTGACCATGGCGCCAAGCCCCATGAACAAGGTGAGGATATAGAAGAAGCCGATGGCGGCAATGGCGACAATGGTCGATTTGCGGGCGCAGGCCGGGCTCGGCACCGTGTAGTACCGGATCAGGATATGCGGCAAGGCGGCCGTGCCGCAGAAGAGCGCCAGCATCAGCGAGATGAAGTCAAGTTTTTGGAGCGGCGTGCTGTCTTCCAGCTTGTACTTCAGGCCCGGACGCAGGACCAGGTTGCCCGGGGTGAAGTTCGGGAAGTAGACCGTCACCTTATCCCCCGCCGCGTCGGCGAATGTCGCCGAGGCCCAGCGGCGTATGAGGGTGTCCTTGTCGCCGACCAAGGCAAGAAAACGGAAAGGCGAGATGCTTCCTGTAGCGGTTTCCGGCCCTGTGCGGCCTTGGAGAGACTCGATATTGCCTACGTAGCGGAGTTGATTCTGCGGCGATGCAGGCGCGCCGTTGATGATCTTCTCTCCGGACGCGCCGACGGCAACCCACTGGGTCTCCAGGAACATGGGAACGCCGTCTTTCGTGTCCAGCTTCCACCACGAGGTCTGGCCGGCGTGGGCGAGTTTCGCCAGAGACGCCTTTGGCGCCTTGGACTCTTGCCGCTCGACGATCTGCCACGCGGAATCGGCGGGAACCATCGCCCCCCCCTGATCCACCGCCGCCAACGCCTGGGGCTCGTGGAACGGCGTCTTTCCTTCCTTTCCCGGCGCCATCTGAGCGGGCGCGGTGGAAAGGCCGCGCACACAAACGGCAACGACCAGGATCAACGAGAAAATAATGAGCATCCCCCCCTTGAGGAATTGCACATACGTGGTCGAGGTCATGCCGGCGGTGGCCACGATGGTGATGACGATGGCCCCGACGATGATGACGCCGACCGCGTGCGGCATGCCTAGCAGCGGCTCCACCAAGACGCCTGCCCCAACCATCTGCGGTATCAGGTAGCAAACCGAGACAATCAGCGTGCTCACCGCGGCGGCCAGTTTTATGCCCCGCGAGTCAAACTTGGAGTCGAGCGCGTCGGTGAATGTGTATTTTCCGAGGCGCTTCATCGGCTCGGCCACAATGAACAGCGCCACAATCCACCCCGCCAGGTATCCGATGGAGTAGAGAAACCCGTCGTATCCCACGGTGGCGATCATGCCGCAGATACCCAAAAACGATGCGGCGGACAGATAATCTCCCGCGAACGCGATGCCGTTAACCGACCAGTGGATGGAGCCGCCGGCGGCGTAGTAGCCGCTGGCGGATTTAGTGCGACGCCCCAAATAGAACGATAGGAAAAGAACCAGGCCAACGAAGAGGAGGAACACCATAATAGCCATTAGTGGTTGCCCTCCTTGGAAGCCTGAGCGTCCAATTCCTGTTCTTTTCGGCTGCACATGACGGTGTAGATAAGCGCGAGGATCAGGGCAAAGACAATCAGTCCGAACCCATACATGACGGCGACGTTCATTCCTAGGGCCACTGGCTTTTCCATCGCAACGGGTGAGAGTACGTTTTGCACGACAAAGCCGCCATACAAAAGCGCGTAGACGAGAAACATCCAGACGCCTAGCCGCATCTTGTACGATGCGGCATGATCCTTGCCTGACTGCGCGGCGGGTTCATGTAACATGCGATCCACCTTTCTTGTTGTTCGCGCGTGAGCGTGCGCAACTTGTCCCGGCCCAACGGGGATTAGGCCGCCGCCGACTCTTCGAAGCGACTACCGTCAGTTGTAGCCCCTGTTTACTGCGTGCTTTATTTGGCGCGGGAGTTCCCCGAATCCGATGGCATGGGAGCAGGGCGACAGCTTGCCCGCCTTCCGCGCATCGTCTCAAGAACCCTGCCGGGACGCCCCTCGGCCCCCCTTTCGGCGCTTCAGAAAGCGCCTGCGGCGCAAGGGTTGCTCACCCCCAGCGCCGGCCTCCGTTTCGCCCGGCGGCGTCAGTCTGCCATAGCGCGTTGCAATACGCAAGCGTTTGTTTGGCCAAAATTCTTCGGGCATTTTGATCGGGAATGGATGCGGTGCGGGGTTGTTGGCACGGACGGGCGATTCGCGGGTGCGAGAATCATGGCGAACTCCGCAACGCCGATCGCCTCGATTTTGGACGCCATCGGACGCGGCATATGGCGACCGTCACCCGCGCGCTTCTTGCCCGCCGCAGACAACAACGCAAAACCGGGGACGAAATGACGAAATTTGTCACGCAAGAACCATTCTGGACGCATCTCCTCGCGTCCGGCCCCGAAAATCTTTATGGCATCTTCTTTATTTTGAGGCCTTTATGTTCACTGCGCGGGCATGGCACGTTTATTGTTCCTCCTCTCGCGATGTAGAACGGCGGCGTACGGGCAACGCAAGAGATGATCGGAAATGCCAAACGGCGCGGGAGAGGCGGCATGCGTAAACACGACGGATTCACCTTGATAGAATTGATGATCGTGGTCACCATCATCGTTATCGTTGCCGCCGTGGCCATACCGAACATGGTCCGTTCGCGCATGAGCGCGAACGAGGCCAGCGCGGCGGGAGCCATCCGCACCATCTCGACAAGCGAATCCTGCTTCCAGTCCGCATGCTTTTTTGACAACGACGCCGACGGAAGGGGCGACTACGGGACGCTCGCGCAGTTGGCGAATCCAGACGGGGCAGGGCTTACCCCGCCGTTCATCGATCAGGTGCTGGGCAGCGGCCAGCGGCAGGGCTATGTGTACGCGATCGCCATTGTCATGGGAACGGCAGCGGCAAACCCCGCCTTCGCGTGCACCGCGACGCCTCAAACCTCGCATCTGACCGGATACCGACAATACTTCGTGGATGAAACGGGGGTCATTCGGTTTACAGCAGACGGGACGCCGGCAACGGCGGCTTCGCGTCCTTTGAGCTGACGTCCTACCCAGGACGCGGCGTCCATCACGAAACAACCATCGGGCTGCGGGATGACGATGGCTGGAAGGAGCGGCGGGATACCTCGCCGCTCCGGCGCTTTTGGGGGAGAATGGGCGTGTCTCAAGGTCCGGCGCATTGCGTGGCGCGATCCTGCTTTTCATTGGGCTTTGCTTCGTGTATAACAGAGATACAAGGAGGGCAAGGCCATGAGCGCACGACGATTCCGGGTATGCCTATGGTCGGGGGGGCGTGTGGTTGAAACATGGATCACCACGAAAATGCCGTCTCAGGCCCCGAACGGAAACGGCTATCGCTTTCACACCGACGATACGGGCCTTCTCGTGGAAGTCATCGGCACGGTGTCCATCGAGGAAGGCGACTGGGAATACGAGAAGCTCGGTCCCCGGCTATAGCGATCCGCCCGTTCTTTCGCGAGACACGCGGCGTTCGCCGTAACGCGCGACGGCGAAAGGGCGAAAGGAGACCACATGCCGGACCCTGATCGCGGCGAAGGATGGGGCCCCAAGGAATGGGCGGGAGCGGCCCGTCTGCTGACGTTGACGACCCAGTTGGGAATCACGATCGCGGCGCCGATCGTCGCGGGCGTGATCGGGGGATCGTACGTGGACGAATGGCTGGGCGCCCAGGGCATATGCGCGGCGCTCTTTGCGTTCGTGGGCGTCGCCGCCGGGGGATATGGGGCATTCCGGCTTCTCATGGGGGAATTGCGGTGGAAACCCTGAAACGTTTTGAACGCATGACCCTTCTCTTTTCATTGGCGCTAACCCTTGTCGTTTCGGGAGGGGGCTATGTTTATTCGGCGCCTCTCGGCAAGGGCTTGTTGTTGGGCGGCGTGGCGGGAATGCTGGTGTTCTGCCTGCACGCGCGCGCGATGAGGCGACTTGCAGACGCGCCGGCCAAAGGAGTATTATCCGCGCCGTCTGCGTGGACTTGGATGGGATGGGCTGTATATGCGGCGGTCCTGATCAAGGCGCATGGAGCGGATCCCGACCGCTTGCACGCTTTTTGGGGGGCGGCGGGGGGACTGATGTTCGTGCGCATCGCGGCGGTCTTCCTTGGCGTGACAGGATTGGACCTAAGGGCGGAAGGAGCGGAAGGAGCGAATGGAAGGAATCGGTGAGCGGCTGATCATCCATTACGTGCCATTCACGGACCTCTCTATTTCAGGCGGCCTGAATATTCTAACGGTCCTGAATACGCTTTTCGTGATGGCCCTTCTCCTGGCGTTTCTCTGGTGGGCGGTGCGGCGTTTCGCGGAAGTTCCCGGGCGCGCCCAATCGCTGGTGGAACTCTACCTGGGCGCTTTCGATTCGCTGGTGAGTTCCACCCTGGAATTGGAGACCCAGGAGAAGAACCGCCATTACCTTCCCTTGATCGCTACGTTGTTCCTGTTCATTTGCCTGTCGAACGCGATCGTGCTGCTGCCCGTGCCTCACATCGAGGAGCCGACCGCCGATTTGAACGTGACCTTGGGGCTCGGATGCATCAGCGTGGGATATTCGCTGTACTGTGCGGTGAAGGCCCGGGGGCCGCTGGGCTATCTTGAAGAGCTGTGCGGCCCGTTGTGGCATGATTTCAAGCTTTCCGCCCTCTTCTTCATGCCCTTGAAAGTCATTGAGGAGGCCGCCCGCCTGGTCTCGATCTCGTTCCGTCTGTTCGGCAACATCGTGGGCGCTTCCACCATCATCGTGGTTGCATCGACGTTGACGTATTACGTTGGGGTGCCGCTCGTTCTGTACGCGTTCCTCCTGGTGTTCGAGGCGGTCGTGCAGGCGTTCGTGTTCTCGATTTTGACCTTGATGTACATCAACTCCGCCATCAAACATTAGGGGGCGGGAAAAAACGATCGAACCGCGGGCGGCGGCCATCGGCATGGTTCGATAACGGAAAAGGAAAGGAATTCGCGAGATGGATGCAGGCAGTTTGTTGACGGCGCTACAAACGGTTATGGGCCAAACAGCCGAAGAAACGGCCAAGGGTTCGGCCGGCATGGACCTCAAAAGCGCGGCGGCTTTCCTGGGCGCGGGGCTGTCGATGCTCGGCGCGGCCGGCGCCGGCTTGAGCATGGGATACGCCGCGGGCAAGGCGGCCGAAGGCGTCGCTCGCAATCCCCAAGCCTTGGGCGCGGTGACCCGCGTCATGCTGATCGGCCAGGCCGTGGCCGAATCGACCGCTATTTACGCGCTGGTGATCGCGCTGCTGTTGCTGTTCGTTAAAATCTAATTGCTCCATGCGCCGCCCGAGAAGGCGGCAGGGACCGCGCGGCGACGGGAAACATCCCGTGCGCGCATGACCGGAAACGCGACAAGAACGCCATGGTTTCGCTGAACGTCACATTGTTCGTCGAGATAGTGCTGTTCCTGCTCTTTTTATGGGTGGTGAACAGGACGGTGTTTCGTCCTTTGTTGCGGGTGATGGACCAACGCGGCGTCAAGATGGCGGCGTTGCGCGCCAGCGCGGAAGCCGGCCGGGCCGAGGCCGAACGCATGCAGGCCCTGTACATCGAGCATCTGACGAAGGCCAACCAGGCGGCCGCCGAACGGTTGCGCGCCGCGCGCCTCAACGCGTACCGGGAAAATCGTCTGAGTCTGGACGAGTTGCGCGAGCAGGCCGAGGCGGAGTTGGCGGGACACCGCGAAAAACTGGCCGATCGCCTTGACACCGAGCGTGAAACGTACGCCGCCATCGTGCCCCGGCTGCTTCAGGAGATGGACCGGCAAGTCCGCATGGACGGAAGCCTGTTATGAACGCGAAAACGAAAAAACTGCTCCTGATATTCACGTGCGTCTATGTGGCGGCCACGGCGTGCGGCATGGCGCTCTTCCGTTCGCCCGGCTTGTCCGCCGCGTACGCGGCGAAATACGGCACGGAACACGCGCGCTATCTGGGCATCCTCAAGAACGAAGCATACCGGCTGCACGAAGAACGTCCGGCGCTGCATCCCCTCACCCCCGAATTGCGCGAGCAGGCCGCCTTTGTCGAGGCATACGAGGCCCGTCCCGCATACCAGGCGGAGCGCCGCCGCATCGCCGGCTACACCTGGTATTTCCGGGGATTCAACTCGATTTTCTTCATCGCGCTGGCGGTGACGTTCGCGCGCCGTCCCATGCGCGATTTCCTCGACGGACGCATTGCGGGCATTCGCGACGGATTTGCGGCCGCCGAACAGGAGGCGGACGAAGGCGCGCGGCTGCAAGCGGACGCCCAGGCGGAACTCGATCGCTGGCCGGACGTGGAACGATGCATCCGTCACAGGGCGGACGACGTCTTGGACGAAGAACTTGCTTCGATCCGCGAGGAATACAAGAACTCCAAGCTACAACTCCAGAAGACCGCCGCGGACCGTATCAGCGCTGAATACCTGCGGGTGGCGCGAACGCTTCAGGAGGAACTGGTCACGCGGGCGCTTGATGAACTCAAGGAGCGGTATCGGAACGAATCCAGCGAGGAACGCCAGGGCCGCAACGTGGATCAATTCGTCCGCTTGATGGATACGCTCTCATGAACGGATCGCTGCTGGCGCACCGCTACGCGCACGCCCTGGGCAAGGCGATCGACGGCGCCCCTGCGCTGGAGAAAGCCTCCGGAGCGCTCAACGCGATCGCGGCGTTGTACGAAAGCGACGAGACCTTCCGTCATTTTCTGCTTAACCCGTCCATCGATGCGCAGATGCGTCTGCGCGTCGCCGATCACGCGTTGACGGGCTTCGACGCCCCGGACACAGTCGCCCGGCTCGTCCGTTTGCTGCTGGAGCGCAACCGCATTGCGCTGCTGCCGGACATCGCCCGGCACATGGAAGCGCACACGGCCGAATGGCTTCGCCGCGCCGTCGTCACCGTTGTGACGGCCGCGCCGCTGACCGAGGAGTCCGGGCGCCGCATCGTTGCGTCGCTGGAACGCTTCAGCGGCAAGACCGTGCTCATGAAGACGAAAGTGGATCCCGATATCATTGGCGGGCTCGTGGTGTACATGTGGGGCATATCCTTCGACTTCAGCCTGCGCACCCGCCTCGAACGGCTTAAAGAGAAACTGCTTACCAAGGTGGACCTGACGTATGAAAGTTAAGACGCGCGCCGACGAAATCAGCGAACTGATTCGCCAACAAATCAGCGAGTTCAAATGGAGCATCGACATCGCCGAAGTCGGCGCCGTGATCCTGGCGAGCGATGGCATCGCCCGCGTTCATGGCCTCGAAAAGGCGATGGCGGGCGAACTGCTGGAATGTCCCCACGGGGTCACCGGCATGGCGCTGAACCTCGAAGAGGACAACGTCGGCGTCGTGCTTTTCGGCGAATACCACAAGGTGTGCGAAGGCGACACCGTCAAGCGCACGGGGCGCATCGCTTCCGTGCCCGTCGGCGAAGGGTTGATTGGGCGCGTCGTCGACGGACTGGGCGAGCCGGTGGACGGACGCGGCCCCATCCAGGCGACGAAGTTTTACCCCGTCGAACAAATCGCGCCGAGCATCGTCGATCGTCAACCCGTGAAGGAGCCGCTTCAGACGGGGCTCAAGGCCATTGATTCGATGACCGCCATTGGCCGCGGCCAGCGCGAGTTGATCATCGGCGACCGCCAAACCGGCAAGACCGCGGTCGCCCTCGACACGATCATCAACCAGAAAAACACCGGCGTCATCTGCATCTACGTGGCCATCGGCCAGAAGCGGTCGACCGTCGCGCGCGTGATCGAGTCCCTGCAGGAACACGGCGCGATGGAATACACCATCGTCGTGACGGCGTCCGCCTCCGAGTCGGCGCCGATGCAGTACCTCGCGCCGTACACCGGCAGCGCCATCGGCGAATATTTCCGCGACAACGGCAAGCATGCGCTCATCGTTTTTGACGATCTGTCCAAGCACGCCGTGGCCTACCGCCAGCTCTCGCTGCTGCTGCGCCGTCCGCCTGGACGCGAAGCCTATCCCGGCGACGTGTTTTACCTGCACTCGCGCCTGCTCGAACGCGCCGCCAAGCTGAGCGACGCGCGGGGCGGCGGCAGCCTGACGGCGCTGCCCATCATCGAGACGCAGGCCGGCGACGTATCCGCGTACATCCCGACCAACGTGATCTCGATCACCGACGGCCAGATATACCTCGAGTCGAACCTGTTTTATTCCGGCGTGCGCCCGGCCATCAACCCCGGCATCAGCGTGTCGCGCGTGGGCGGGGCCGCCCAGGTCAAGGCGATGAAGAAAGTGGCCGGGCGGTTGCGCATCGACCTGGCGCAGTTTCGCGAACTCGAGGCCTTCGCCCAGTTCGGCAGCGAACTCGACAAGGCCACCCAGGCCCAGTTGAATCGCGGCGCCCGGCTGGTCGAGGTGCTCAAGCAGCCGCAGTACGCCCCGTTGCCCGTGACCAAGCAGGTGCTGATTATCTATGCCGCGACCCATGGCGCGCTCGACTCCGTCGCGTTGCCCGCCATTGCCCGATACGAGCACGAACTCTACGAGTACTTTGCGACCGAGGCCAAGGGCCTGTACGACGAACTCGACGCCGCAGGCGACCTCACCGACGATCTGCGCGTCAAACTCGACGCCGCCCTCAAGGACTTCGGCGAGAAATTCGCGCTGCGCAAGCGCGAGGAGAGCTGATCGCCCCCATGGCCAATTTGCGCGACATACGCCGGCGCATCAACAGCGTCAAGAACACGCAAAAGATCACCCGCGCCATGAAAATGGTGGCGGCGGCGAAATTGCGGCGCGCCCAGGACGCGATCGTCCGCATGCGTCCGTACGCATACCGGATGCGCGACATCGTCAACAGCCTCGCGCTGCGCGCCGATTCGCGCCTGCACCCGCTGCTGCGGCGCGCGGACGGCGGACGCATCGAATTGATCGTGGTGACTTCGGACCGCGGCCTGTGCGGCGGATTCAACACCAACATCGTCAACGCCGCGATGGAATACGCCACGGCGCATTTTCAGAACCGCGAAGTGTCCTTGACCCTGGTAGGCAGGCGCGGCATCGAATCCCTGCGGCGTCGGCGCCGGTTGCACATCCGCAAAACCTACGTCGACATCATGGAGGGGAACTCCCTGCGCAACGCGGGCCGCATCATCGACGAACTCACCGAGGAGTTCGTCAAAGGCGAACTGTCCGAGGTGCACTGCGTATACAACGAATTCAAGTCGGCGATATCCCAGCGCGTCGTCCTTGAGCGCCTCTTGCCGTTCGAGCCCGCTCATACGGGCGTGCTGGCGATAGACTACCTGTACGAACCCGGGCCGGAGGCGTTGCTGGACGCCCTGCTGGGACAGCACTTGCAGGTGCAAATGCACCGCATCCTGCATGAATCGGCCGCCAGCGAGTTTGGCGCGCGGATGACGGCGATGGACGCGGCGACCAAGAACGCGGGCGATGTGATTGACCGTCTGACGCTGCGCTACAACCGCGCGCGCCAGGACACGATCACGCGTGAAATGATTGAAATTGTCAGCGGCACGGAAGCGCTGTAGGCTCAAGGGCCAGGCGCATAGAGGACTGCGGAGGATGCAATGAGCATAGGGCAGGTTTCCCAGGTGATCGGGCCGGTGGTCGACGTGAAATTCGAGCCGGGACAGCTCCCGCCGATCTACAACGCCCTCGAGATCGTGCGGTCCAGCGGCGAAAAACTCGTGCTTGAAGTCGCGCAGCATCTCGCGCGCCGCATTGGCGCCGGGCGCTCCCATGACGCCGCCGCCCGGATGCGTGCCCGAACCGCACATATAGAAATTGTCGAACGGCCCGCGATACTGCCCAAGACCCGGAAACGGCCG
>Ga0116159_1001586_pt1 | contig 23991 bp, 17 predicted proteins | sample AD_JPNAS1_MetaG_FD_89878 | JGI IMG/M metagenome (GOLD analysis project Ga0116159, IMG submission 89878) | Active sludge microbial communities of municipal wastewater-treating anaerobic digesters from Japan - AD_JPNAS1_MetaG | ecosystem: Engineered > Bioreactor > Anaerobic > Digestate | place...
CCCCAGCCCATTTTCTGCGCTGCGGGAAAGTCCATGGCAATTCTGGAAGCAGACGGCTCCATGCTCGCCTGCCATCAATGTCAGGTAAAAGACTTTCTTCACGGGACAGCGGCTTCAGGGACATGGCCGGAAAAATTTAAAAACATGCCGTTGCCGAAGCACTGTGCACAATGCTGGTGCGCTCCCGTGGTAGAGCTTTGTCTTTTTTTCTCTTTAAAGCCCGAAGCAATGCTCAACGCATTGCGCTACAGATAAACTATTCTGTAAATGTGTCACGGCCTGCATTCAAATTAACAGTTTAACGGAGAAGCCATGCCCATCTGGCTCGGTATAAATGAAGATCTGTTTGATTCCGGTGTTGCCTTGAGTGACGGCGAATCTGTTCTGTTCGCATCCAATGAAGAACGTTATTCCCGTCGTAAAAACGAGGGCGGTTTTCCGCACCGCGCTCTGGAATCTCTCTTCCAGTATACGGGTATTGCTCCGCAGGATGTTGATTACATATGCATGTCCGGGCTCATGACACCGCCTCCGCCTGTACGGCTCCTCCCCCGATCCCATCAATGGCTCTACAATGCCCGTCGCGAAAAGAAAGAATCGAGGCTGAGAAAGCTTCTGGATGACCTCACTTTTTACCTGCCTGTATCCCACACCTCGAACCGGTCACTGCTGCGGAAATGCTCGCTTCCTTTCCTGCCTTTCATGACCCGTATGGTGCTGCCCCATCCTTTAAAGAAGAAACCCCTGCGTTATGTGGAACATCATATAGGGCATGCTGCTGCCGCCTGGAAACTTTCCGGCTTTGAAGAAGCTCTGGTGCTGTCCGTCGATGGCATGGGTGACGGTTTATCCCTGCTTGTCCTGCAGTGCACACCCGGGCAGCCTATGCGCCGGTTGTGGGAAGTATCTTCCCGCGACAGTCTGGGACTCTTCTTTCAGGTTATGGCGGAAGTATTCGGCTTTGTTTCCTGCCGTGATGAAGGCAAAATAACCGGTCTTGCTGCAAACGGCTCGTCGGAAAATGTGGATTTTCCCTTCCCTTTTGAATATGCCGAAGGAAGGCTCCGATTCACGGGTCAGTTCGGGTTTGGGCAACGGGGCATAGACTGGGCAAAGAAAATGCTTGGCGAACGCTATGCCCGTGAAGATCTGGCGGCGTGGGCGCAGGACAATCTCGAAAAATATGTAGTGCAGATTGCCCGGGATTTTTTAAGAAAGACAGGGCTGAGGAGACTGGCAGTCACGGGCGGTGTTGCCGCGAATGTAAAGCTTAACCAACGCCTTCACGAGATACCGGAGGTTGAGCAGTTGTTTGTTTTGCCTAATATGGGCGATGGAGGCCTTGGACTGGGCGCTTTATGTGCTCATGATGCAGTTGCCCCGCATCGCGTGCCCGATGTGTTCTGGGGTGAATCCTATACAGATGCCGAAATTGAATCTGTGCTGTCACAGTCCGGTCTTCCCTACCGACGCGTAGAGGCCATTGAAAACACAATCGCCGACCTGCTTGTCAAAGAATTTCTTGTTGCGCGTTTTACCGGGCGTATGGAATGGGGACCCCGCGCTCTGGGCAACCGCTCAATTCTGGCGAAAACGACGGACAGCAAAGTGGTCACCCGGCTGAACGCTCTTCTTCAGCGCAGTGACTTTATGCCCTTCGCACCTGCTGTGCTCGCCGAAGATCTGGACTTATACTGTCTGAACACAGGCGCAGGGCGCCACGCCGCTGAATTCATGACTGTCTGCTTCGATTGCACGGAAAAAATGAAACAGGAGAACCCTGCCATTGTTCATGTGGACGGCACAGCGCGCGCTCAGGCAGTAAGTGCCGGAGCGAATCCTGATTTTTATAAGATCCTGAAAGCCTTCAAAGATATTTCCGGAAGCAGCGTTCTTCTCAACACCAGCTTTAACGTCCACGAAGAGCCCATTATTCGAACACCGGAAGAAGCGATTACCGCTTTTAAAAAAGCACGGCTTGATTATCTTGCAATCGGCCCCTTCCTCGTAGACGGCTTTCCCATCTGCGGATAATACTCAGAAGACACCGACTAAAAAACCTCTGTCACATCTGCATAAAAAAAGGAGTTTCTGCTTTTATCTTTGGATTTATGAAGTGTCTTTGTGTATGGTATGAAATCTTCAGTTACAGCACTGGTTTCAACTTTTTACTTTTACAGGAATTTTGGCGTGAACAAATATTTCGCTATTCTTTTTCTCATGCTTATTGTTGCGTTCTCTGCCGATGCGGGCGAATCGCCACAGTTCCGCGGACCCTGGCGGGACGGGCGCTTTGATGAAAGTAAACTTCTTACGACATGGCCTGAGGAAGGGCCGCCCTGCCTGTGGACAACACACGGACTGGGGCACGGCTATTCTTCTCCGGTGATCGCTGACGGAAAAATTTATATACCTGGCATGATTGATGAAGCCACCGCGGGAATTTTTGTGCTGAATCTCTCAGGCGAAATTGAACGAGTCATCCCTGTCGGTATTGAAACCGAAGACACCCAGGCACCAGGACCGCGGTCGACTCCGACCCTTGACGGGGATCGCCTTTATATGCTCTCAGGGCTTGGTGAACTCTTCTGCCTGAATATCGCTTCCGGAGAAAAAATCTGGAGCGTTAATATTCTTGAGCGTTTCAAAGGTCCGAATATTATGTACACATTGGCTGAATCCCTGCTGGTTGACGGCGACCGGGTCATTTGCACGCCGGGCGGAGCAGATGCAGGGCTCGCTGCTCTCGACAAATATACCGGGGAAACTGTATGGACAACGCCGGGTTTTACCGATGAGGCCTCCTATTGCGCACCGATTATCTACACACACAAGGGCCGGCGCCTGCTGCTTACTGAAACTGCGAATTATCTTGTCTGTCTGGATGCGAAAAACGGCTCTTTCCTCTGGAAAATGGAGCATCCTACCCGCGACGGGATTCATGCGGTAACGCCTCTTTATCTGGATGGTCTGATTTATTATACGGGCGGCTACGAAGCGGAAAGCGGGGCTGTTCGCCTTTCAGATGACGGCAGCAGTTACGAAAAAGTCTGGCAGGACAACTTGCTGGACTGCCAGCATCACGGTGTAGTGCTGCATGAAGGTTATCTGTATGGAACCAGCCACATGCGCGGCAATCATCTGGTTTGCATCGAGATGAAAAGCGGCGAAATCATGTGGATAGCGAAAGATGTAAAACAGGGTGTCGTCATTTACGCCGATAATATGCTGTATATTTATGAAGGACCGACACGAGGCATCGTCCACCTGGTGAAAGCGGATCCAACAGCGTTTCACCACGCCGGCTCTTTTCGCATCACGGAAGGCGATGGCAGACACTGGGCACATCCTGCTATTGCCGGAGGCATCCTTTATATTCGGCACGGTGATGCCGTCATGGCTTATGATCTTCGTTCAAAGCCATAAGAACGCTCAGCGCGGAAAAACGCATCTGCAGGCTGCATGCGGCCGCTGGTGCTGTTTCAGAGATATTTAATATAAGGCTTTGCTCCGGGGTCTTTCTTCCTGTCTGCAGGGAATATGCTAACTGTCGGTATTCCTTGTATCTAAAACACACTTTTTTAAATAATGTAAGGAAATATTGCTAGTCTTTAAAGAAAGTCTGGGAAATTCGATGCTGTTTTCATACAATGCTTTTAAGCGCATACCTTTTTATTCTGCTCTGATTCTTTTTGCTGTGTCCTGGGGTGCTACGGCTCTGTCGGTAGACAATGCCCTTGACAGTGCACGCAGAAGGCTGGCTGAAAACTATGAACTCAGTCAATTGCGATCGATGACACCACAGCAAATTATGGAGCAGCTGACTGAGGAAGAATGCGCTGCCTTTGCCAATGAGCACATCCGCTTTCAGATCAACTGCCCGGCAAAAGTTTACGTACTCTACGACAGTCGTTTTGAAGAGAAAGGCCCCTTTGAAGCTTTCTGGCTGAAGGACCATGCTTTTGAGCGTACTGATGTGCAGGTGTCCAGTGACGGCGATTATTTTGTTGGCTACGCCCGGGATTTTGATGCCGGAGCCGTCGGACTGGGGATCAATTCTTTTTCAGGAAACTACCTCCACTATTTCATCGCCGTACAGCCGCTCCGGAAGGAAGACACCCTCACTATTTCCGGAATTTACCCTCAAAGCATCCGGACAGCAGCATTCCAGAAAGGCGTCCGCCCTTATACGCACCCTGAATGGCAGCCCATTGACAGCTATTCTCCTGCACTGGAAGGGGCAACGCTGCTTCAGGTGGATGCCCGGTGGCGGCGCACCACCAAACTGCTCGACTTTTTTGCGGAAACAGACTACCCCGCCTCGCCCCGGCCGGACAATATAATTCTCACCTGGAGCAGCGATCCCCGGTATACCCAGAGCATCCTATGGCGTACGAGTGAGGAGTCCCGGCAAGGCGCTGTTGCTTATATGAAAAAGAAAGACTACAGGCACTTCACCCCCGGTGCACCTGTTATAAAAGAAGCGCAATCGCTCCGCCACGAATCCATACATCTCTTGAACCAGCCCGTCATCTATACCCATACTGCCACGCTGACAGATCTGGAACCGGACACTTCCTATGTTTATGCAGTCGGAGACGGCTCATCGGACGGCTGGTCCGCATTGAACGAATTTACAACAGCTCCGGATAAAGAAGCCCCTTTCTCCTTCATCTATATGGGAGACGTTCAGGTCGGCTATCCCCGATGGCGTAGCCTTCTCGAGCGTGCGTGGCAGGATCAGCCCAATGCGCGATTTTACATGCTTGCCGGAGACAACGTAAATCGTGGCGTGGATCGCAATGAATGGGATGCGTTTTTTGCACACACAACGGGCGTTTTTGATCATCGTGTTGTGGTACCCGCTCTCGGAAACCACGAATATATTGGCGGCGATCCGACACTTTTTGAAGATTTTTTTGTCCTGCCTGAAAACGGGCCGGAAAATATTGCACCCGAACATTGCTTTTCTTTTGAGTACAGCAATGCTCTATTTGTTATAGTGGATACCAATCTGCTCCCGGAGGAATACGTCGGATGGCTGGATGAAACGCTGGGACAAAGTCATGCGGTGTGGAAATTCGTCATGATGCACCACCCGCTATACAGTTCAGGGATCAACCGGGACAACGTCTGGCTCCGGGATACGCTGCTTCCCGTCTTTGATCGACACCATGTGGACATGGTGCTGCAGGGCCATGACCATGCTTATTTGCGCACAGGTCCCATGCGGGACAATCAGAAAGCGGAGCGTCCGGCGGACGGAACTTATTATGTTGTTTCCGTGTCCGGAACAAAACTGTACAAACTTGCCGACCGACCCTATGCAGACGTTGCCTATGAACACCTGTCTACCTATCAGGTCATCGACCTGCAGCTGAATCCGCCACGGCTGGTCTATCGCTCTTTTGACGTGGACGGCAATATGAAAGATGAAGTCATCATAGAAAAATAAGAATAGCGTGGCATTTCGTTTCAGGAATCAACTTCAACTAACCCGGGAAATTTTTCCATGAGCAAAGGTTTGTTTGCGCAAAACATTATTGCAGTCATTTGGGACTTTGATAAAACACTGTCTCCCCACTATATGCAGACACCTCTTTTTCAGCATTACAACGTGGATGAATCTCAGTTCTGGAAGGAAGTGCAGGCGCTCCCCGCTTACTATAAAAAGGCAGGCATCACTGTTCATCAGGACACCTGTTATCTGGGGCACCTTTTGACCTATGTCCGCGCAGGGATTATGAAGGGTCTGTCCAATGCTCTGCTCCGGGAAATGGGCAAAAAAATTGATTTTTACCCGGGGATTCCGGATATTTTTGATCGCCTGAAAAAAATTCTGGACTCACAGAAATATCAGGAGATTGATCTGCATCTGGAGCATTACGTTGTCAGCACCGGGCTCGCCGAAATGATCAGGGGTTCGGTTGTTGCTGAACACCTGAGCGGCATATGGGCAAGCGAGTTTATCGAAACACCTGCCGCCCCTGCATTCAATCCTGACACCTCGCCGGAGCCCGGAGAAATCACGCAACTTGCTGGATGCCTGGACAATACGACCAAAACACGCGCCATTTTTGAAATTAACAAAGGAGTGAATAAAAAGGAAAATATCTCCGTGAATGACACAATCCCGGAGTCAGAACGGCGCGTGCCCATCAAAAATATGATCTATATTGCAGACGGGCCAAGCGATGTACCCAGCTTTTCTGTCATCTGTAAACATGGTGGAAAAGCCTATGCTGTATACGACACGGATTCCACGGCACGCTTTTCCCAGGTGGATGATCTGCAACGGAGCGGCCGCGTGGATTCCTACGGGCCAGCCGACTACAGAGAAGGTGGACATACGGACATGTGGCTCAAAAAGTACATCACGGCCATCGCTGACCGAATCGTTGATGAAAGGCGGCAGGCTTTGGAGAAACAAATTGGTAAAGGGCCTCAGCATCTGTAATCAAAAGCACGATAATTCCACGTTCTGCAATAGAACATTTGCCAAAAGGAGCTGTCCGCTATGAACACTCTCTGCCTGCTTGCATCGGCACTGCTCGCTATTCAGTCCGCATTCACTATGGAAGATGACGGTGCAGCGCTCTCCCTGTATGAAAACGGAAATCCCGTGCTGGTTTACCACTACGGCCTGGTCAAACCTGCCTGGCCTGTGCCGGAACATTATGCACGGGGCTGCTATTTCCATCCGCTATACGGCCTTGATGGGGAAATACTGACCCAGGACTTTCCTATCGACCATTTCCATCACCGCGGCCTTTTCTGGGCGTGGCCGGACAGCCTGTCGGGTGATAGAAAGATTGATGTATGGATTCTGAAAGATGCCAGGCAGCATCATGTGTCCTGGATCAAAAAAGAGCCTGGAACGGAAAGCGCATTCTTTGCGCTGGTTAATCACTGGGCTTTTGACGGTACGCCAGACACAGCAATCATGGAAGAAAAAGTAGCGTTTGAGGTGGCTCCCGAAAAAGAGAACCACCGGTTCCTTGATTTTACACTGACCTTTACGAACGTCAGTGACGCTGTTTTAACTTTACGGGGCGCAGGTACAGACAACAAAGGCTATGGAGGATTCTGCTTCCGGCCCGATGCCGCCCGAAAACCTTTTATTTTCAGATCGGCACAGGGTATTTCAGAAGAAGATGCCCTGATGCTGAATTCTCCCTGGGCGGACATTTCTTTCCCGGAAAAACCGGGCGGAAATATCTATTCAGGTGTTGCTATTTTTCAGCATCCCGGCCTGCCCGGGTTCCCTCATACAGGATGGATTCTCAGGCATTACGGCTTTTTAGGGCAATCCTGGCCCCATGTCCGGGATCATGTGATGCAGCCGGGCGATTCCTTCACGTTAAAATACCGTCTGGTCATCCATCGCGGGACTGGCGAGGATGCAGGCATAGCGTCACTCTTTCAGGAATATCTCTCTGAATGTTCTTCCACGAACGACACCCGCACCCCCTAATAAATCGGACGCCCCATGAAAAGTTCTGACCTCGACTATAAACTGCCCGAATCGCTTATCGCTCAATATCCGGCGGAGAAAAGAGACGCTTCCCGGCTCATGATCATCGATCGCAACAGCGGTCGTATTCAGCTGGATGTTTTTGAAAATATGCCGGACTATCTGAATCCGGGTGATTGCCTTGCGCTGAATGACACCAGGGTCATACGTGCCCGGCTGCACGGGCGAAAAGAAACAGGCGGTGCGGTAGAGATTTTTCTTCTGCAGGAACTGAGTGACGGCGGATGGTCTGCACTGGTTCGCCCTTCTGCCAAAGTACGGGCGGGTGCAAAGATTCTCTTCCCTGCCGGTCTGGAAGCCGTCGTGGCTGAAACGCTGCCGGGCGGGAAGCGACGTGTATTTTTTAACGGTGAACAGGTTATTTCCCGGCTGGAGGAGGCAGGAGAAATTCCTTTGCCGCCTTATATACACCGCAAAGAGTCCGATCATAATGACACAACACGCTATCAGACCGTGTATTCGAAGCATCCCGGAGCAGTTGCGGCACCGACGGCCGGGCTCCATTTCACAGAGAATGTTTTCAGGAAGCTGGCCGCTGCGGGCATCGAGAAAGCATATCTTACCCTGCATGTAGGCTACGGCACTTTCAAGCCTATTCAGGCGGACAGGCTCAGTGACCATCAGGTAGATCAGGAAGAGTACATTTTTCCGGAAGAAACGGCTCAAAAACTGAATGACACAAGGCACTGCGGACATAAAGTTGTTGCCGTAGGGACGACCTGCACCCGTGTGCTAGAATCCTGTTATTCCGATGGCAAATATAGCGGCGGAAACGGAAGCACCGATTTATATATTTTTCCACCCTACACATTTCGGGCTGTGGATGTTCTGCAGACTAATTTCCACCTGCCGCGCTCAAGCCTGCTTGCTCTGGTTTGCGCTTTTGCCGGCAGAGAACTGCTGATGGACGCCTACCATCTCGCAATTAAAGAACAGTTCCGTTTCTATTCTTACGGCGATGTCATGCTCATTCGCTGAGAAAGCCCCAAACGCCTTTCTCTCTTTTGATATTCCGGCAAACAGTTTTTTATACTGTAAAGGAAATGGCGGGCAGGAGGCATTTTACCTTTTTTAAAGACACTGACCGTATACTGCCTGTTGGATCAGTTCAGGAGCAAGCCTAAAAATGACAATTCCCATGGTGGATTTGCGTGCCCAGTATCACGCTCTCCGCAAAGAGATAGAAAAAGCAGTGCTTTCCGTTCTGGAGCGGCAACAGTTCCGGGGTGGCAGCGACGTGGAATCCTTCGAAAAAGCATTGGCTGATTTTGCGGGAGTAAAACATGCTCTCGGGGTTTCCTCCGGGACAGATGCGCTGCTGCTTCCGTTAAAAACTCTGGATCTTCAGCCGGGCGACGAAGTCATCACGACGCCTTTCACCTTTTTCGCTACAGCCGGCGCTATCGTAAATGCAGGCGGTATTCCTGTATTTGCCGATATTCTTCCCGACACTTTTACGGTGGATCCGCAGTCGGTCCGCCAATTAATTACTCAGAAAACGCGCTGCATCCTGCCCGTCCATCTGTACGGACAGTGTGCCGATATGGACGCTTTAACCGGCATCGCCACGGAGTACAATCTTCCCATTATCGAAGATGCGGCGCAAGCACTGGGTACTCGCATGAATAACCGGCAGCCCGGAAACTGGGGAATCGCTGCAGCGTTAAGTTTTTATCCCACCAAAAATCTGGGCGCCGCCGGAGAAGGAGGTGCCATCCTTACCAATGATGATGCGCTGGCGGAAAAACTGCGTATGCTGCGCTGCCACGGGGCAAGCGCCCTCTATCAGCATGCGCTGGTGGGAACCAACAGCCATTTACATACAATTCAGGCGGCTGTACTGGCAGTAAAACTGAAATATCTGGCACAGTGGAACGAAAAGCGCCGTGAAAAAGCCGCTTATTATACGCAATGCCTGAAGGATGTACCCGGCATTATCCCGCCCGTGGAACAGGATGGCATGTATCATGTCTATCATCAGTATGTAATTCGCATACCGCAGCGCGACCGTGCCCGGCAGCTGCTGGCTGACCGGGAAATAGGCAGCGGCGTTTTCTATCCGCTGCCGCTCCATCGACAGCCTTGTTTTCAGGCATATGTTTCAGCGAAGGCTTCCTGCCCGGAAGCGGAAAGAGCCTGCACAGAAGTGCTCGCTCTGCCTGTGTTTCCGGAGCTGACAACGGAGCAACAGGATCAAATCATCGAGGTGCTCCGGAATCACTGCGCCTCTCTCTAGTTGCGTACAGCCCGGGCAGTGTCTGCCGGCTTATGGCATACCCACAAGGAGTCCACGTATGAACCGACGCTGTTTCCTGCATTCTGCTGCTTCTGCCGCCGCAAGCGTGTCTCTTTGCCCTGCCACTTTTTCTGACATTGGGAACAGCCCGACCTTTGCCGATTCAGGGATGCGTTTTTCCGCACCTCTGGAATGGTTCCCAGGTTTGCGCCCGGAAGACAAACTGGAACATGTGGCACGCTGGGGACTTGCCGCATACGAATGGCTTTGGCCCATCGGTGACGCCGACAAAATCCGGGAAAAGGCCTGTGCTTTGGGACTGGAAATAAGCTGTATGGCAGGTACCGGGGCTATTGCCGAGGGCTGGATGGTTGCTCCCGAAGATCATGATAAAGTCTTCGAAATGCTTCGCCAACGGATTGCAATGGCAAAACAGTTGAATTGCAGACGGCTTATAGGATTAACAGGAAACAGCCTGAAAGGTACATCAGCGGAAGCACAGACGGAATCAGTCATTACCTGCCTGAAGCGGCTTGCGCCCCTCCTTGAGGACAGTGGCATGATTCTTGTAATGGAAGCTCTGAATCCTCTTGTGGATCACAAGGGATTTTTCATAACCCGCACCGATCAGACCATTGAGATTTTACAGGCGGTCGGAAGTCCCAACGTCAAAATGCTCTTCGATATTTATCATCAGCAAATTACAGAAGGTAATGTAATACGCAATATCAGGGAAAATATTGCCCATATCGGGCATTTTCACGTTGCCGACAACCCAGGTCGCAATGAGCCGGGCACAGGCGAACTCAACTACACCAATATATTCAGGGCTATCAGAGAAAGCGGCTATACGGACTTTATAGCGCTTGAATGCGGGCACTCCACGGGTAATTACGAAAACACGCTTCAGGCAACCCTGAAGTGCCTGCTCTGATATCCTTCCGGATCAGGTGCCCAGCCCGCCGTCCACGGTAAGCGTGGCTCCGGTAATATACGCCGCTTCATCCGAAGCAAGAAAAGCCACTGCTGCCACCACTTCCTCCGCAGTTCCCGGGCGCTGCAGCGGAACCCGGGAGAGCAGCGCATCACGCTGCGCCTCCGGAAAGGAGGCTGTCATTTCCGTGTCAATAAATCCGGGGGCAACCAGATTAACAGTAATATTTCGGGAAGCCATTTCCCGAGCATAGGATTTGGTAAAGCCGATCAGCCCCGCTTTTGCCGCCGCGTAGGCACATTGCCCGGCATTGCCACGCAGCCCTGCAACGGAGCCGATATTGATGATACGGCCGTAACGCTGTTTCATCATCATGGCAGCTGTGGCACGGCAGGTATAAAACACACTGCTGAGATTGGTTTGTATGAGCCGCTCCAGACGCTCATCTTTCATCCGGATCAGAAGGCCGTCATCGGTCGATCCTGCATTATTCACTAGAATATGAACCGTTCCCCACGTGGCGGCGACTCTGCCGATGAGCGCGTCCACTGCTGCCGGATTGGATACATCGCAGCCTATACCGATGCAGGAAGAACCGAGGCGCTGAGCGGCAGCCGATGCACTTTCCTCGGAACGGCCACACAAAGCAACCTGCGCCCCTCTTTCAATAAAAAGCCGGGCAACCGCATATCCGATTCCCCGGGTGCCTCCCGTGATTACAGCGATTTTTCCCTTTAATGATGACAATGCGCTTTCCTTGGATCACATTTTAAGCCTGGTTTCTCTCACAAACGTGCCTGCTTTATCGTGCAGGAAAGGAAAGAAGAAAAGCAAGAGAAGAGATTACTGAAGCAGATTCGATGATTCAGCGGACGAAAAGACGGCTGCTTCCGGAGGATCTTCCGTTTCGGACTGGAGCCCGAGCCCTGCCATGGAATCGGCTGACAAAGCATCCTGAGCAGATCCGTTTACTCCACCATTTTCTTTTAATGTCTGGATGTTCTCGCGGATATGTTCCAGCAGGTGGTTTTCCAGAGCGTGCTGTGTTCCGTAGATCGCATTTTCTATGCCCCGAACAGTGCTGGCACCATGAAGAACAATCACTGTTCCGTCAACGCCCAACAGCGGCGCACCGGAATACTCGTTGGGATCCATTTTGTGCTTGATCTGCTTGAGAGCCTTGCGGGCGAGGACAGCGCCGATCTTGCTCATATTTGAGCTTTCGAAATGCTCCCTCACCATTTTTCCCATGAAATAGGCAACGGCCTCACTCGTTTTTAGAAAGAGGTTGCCGATAAAGCCATCGCAGACGACCACATCCGCCTTGCCCTCGCAAAGCGGTCTCGGCTCAATATTGCCTATGAAATTCAGGTGGGACGCTTTTGAAAGCGTTCGGTATGCCTCCCGGGCAATCGCACCGCCCTTGACGTTTTCCTCGCCGATATTCAACAGGGCAATCCTGGGGTTCTCGACGCCCAGGGCATGTCTTGAATAAGCGACACCCATCTCGGCAAATTCACACAAATGCCGGGCTGTGCAATCCACGTTCGCACCCAGATCAAGCACAACTGTGCGTCCCTGCAGCGTGGGGAAGGTCTGACTCAAGGCGGGGCGTGCCACGCCCGGAATAGATCCCAGAATCACACGGGCGGCCACCATAATTGCACCGGTATTGCCAGCGCTGATAAATGCCTGTGCCTCTCCTTCTTTGACCATGCGCATCGCCACATGCATGGAGGAATGCTTTTTTTTGCGAACAGCAATAACCGGCGGCTCGAGGGGCGTTATTGCCTCAGGAGCGTGGCGGATGGAGACGTTGCCTTTTTTCGGAAAAGCTTCGAGTTTCTCTTTCAGCAGATCTTCATCACCGACCAAGATGACCTCCACGTCTGAATTGAGGCTTGCCAATACAGCACCTTCCACCTCCGGTCCGGGCGGATTATCTGTTCCCATGGCATCCAAAGCAATTCGCACAGAGAAATCCTTTATCTCAGTTCAGATCAGGCAAACCGGTGCTAAAAAAATGCCGGCGAAAACAACTCAGTCGTTCTGAGGCTTTACAACAACGCGGCCTTTATAAAATCCAGTTTTAAGGCAAACACGATGAGGAAGCTTGGCTTCGCCAGAATCGGGGCATTCAACTACATTGGGGGCTGTAAGTGCATGGTGTGAGCGGCGCATGCCTTTTTTCGCTTTGCCGGTACGTCTCTTGGGTAATGCCATTGTAAACTACTCCTTATTCTTGTCGGATTGCAGCTCCGGAAACATCTTTGCCAGCGCCGACAATCCCTGATTGTCATTCAGGTGCTGTGACTCTTTTTCCTTGTCACAGCCACAGTCATTATGATTTAAGTTGGTGCCGCATCGGCCACAGACACCTTTGCAGTCCGGACCGCATACATAGGTATACGGCTCTGCAAAAACAACCTCCTCCCATACGTAAGGAGCCAGGCAAATCACATCTTCCTGCGCTGCCGGTGCTGAAGCGTTTTTCGCCGGGTGACTGTAAAAGAAGTCTGTCTCTTCCTGCAAACGGCTGATTTCCTTCAGCACATTTCCGGATATTTTTTCAAAAATCCATCGGACTTGTACAGAAAAGGGGACGTCTGCCGAGGCAAGGCATTGGCAACAGGTTCCGTGATATGCGCCCGTCACTCTGCCACGAAAGGTATATGATTCACGAAATTTTGTAAATCTGCCCGATATGCACACCGAACCTACAGTCACCGCCGGCGTATCAGGCGGCTGAATAGATTCTACAGGGATGCACTCCTCGAACTCGTAGCCGTCGCCGCCAATACAGGAAATTGGAATTGTTAAGTTGTTCATGAACCGATGCCTTTTCAGTGGCGCAACGACGCAACAGTATATCAAAAAACACATGATTACTTCAAAGTGAGTGAACGATACAAGCAGGGAGTGTTTATCCGTTGCACCGTGTTATCTATTTGAAATAAATATGAGACGTACTGTAGCAGATGCGCTCCAAAAAAAACGAAGGTGTCCTGATCGCCTTCCGGCGGTGTTGATTGACTATGCAGATAATTTCTGTAGTTTACTTTATTATTATACGATAAATATTGCTTAAAGGTTAACAGTATAAAGCCAACAGTTGCCCCTTAAGGCAGGTTTTAGTATACTACTGGCGGCTTCAGAACAATAACGGGGGTTTACCTGAGCCTGCAATGGAAAGCCTTCCCCCTCTTTAAAAATAAAGGAATGTTTTATGCTCTTCGCTCTTCGATTTCTGTGCGCAATGGCTGTGACCTTTACCCTGTCCCATACAGTTGTTCTGGCAGCACCAGCCAAAGCCTCAGCAAAAGCACCTGCTAAGGCAACGACGCAGGCGCCTGCACAAAAACTCCCCTGGACTTTACGGGAACATTATACTTTCAGTGGTGGCCCTTTAAGGCTTGACTACGCAAAGGACAACGGGGAATGGCGCATAAAGCTCTTTCAGGAAGACAGTGAACAGGCACGGATGAATCCGGATCTGATTTTAAAGGAAGTCCGGTTTTCTATCGAGCTGGCAGACGGTCGTGTGCTCACCAATGATATGTTCGGTGCCGCCGGAGAAACATTCCTCGACAGAGGCCCAGCCGTGTGGGAAGTGGCAGGAGAAGGCACGCACTACGCCATCCAGTTTCAACCGCTGGAAGGATTGTCTGTTGAGCATGCTGTAACCATGTTAAAACAGTGGAATTTTCTTCTGATCACGCTCAAAGTTAAAAATATCAGCGAAAATCCCATCAGTATTCAAAAAATTGTAACTGCCGAAATTCCGGCCGGGAGCCTCTGCGGTCTGAGTGAACAGGCAGAAATTGGCACATGCAATATGGTTTTCCGGGGCGGGCACCCTGTGTTTTCTCCGGAAGGCCTTTCCTCATCCTTACGTATTTATGATCCTGTCCGTCAGGTTATTGTAAATATTGCCCTGATTCCGCAGGGAAAAGCTGCCTCGGGGATCTTTTCGACCAGAGAAAGCGGACAATGGCACGGACGTATTGAAAGCGATTTTTCGCCAGCGAAGCCACTTGCCCCCGGTGCCAGTCTGGAAGCTGATCCGCTTTGGCTTAGCCTGGGCACAGCGCCTGCACTGCAGGATTCCCAGTACTCTTATTTGCTCTACCATTTTTGCAAAGAAGGCACAACACTGGATCAGCCGCGGGCCTGGGTCACTGTTTCTGATACCGCCGGTCTGTCACGGCTTAAAAGTGAGGCAGGCACTGCAGCGGCGCTCGGCATCACCCATGCGCTCATCCCTGGAAACTGGGAAAGCAAGCCCGGATCTCTGGAAGGCGGCGCCCCGCTTTACCCGCGAAATATAAATGAGGCTGCTTCGGCGCTTCAGGCTGCCGGAGTGACTCCGGGCATAACGCTTGATGCACTTCCGGCTAAAAGTGGCGGCGGGCATACAGCCAAAAGTGCAGACGGACAGCTGTGGAACAACCCTTGCGTTCCCGAAGGGAAAGCAGCCGTCAAAGACAGGATTCGTACGCTTTATTCAAAAGGCTTCGGCTTTTTCGCACTGGAGGCATCGGCCATTCCGGATGACGTCCTGCTGGCATTCGGAATTTCCCGGGCGGAAGCCGACACCGCCGCTTTCTCCGCCGCCGTGGAAGCAGTGCAGGGAACAAAAGCCGCTGTGCTGCCTGCCGCAGCCTCTGCCCTTCCCCTCAACCGGGATGCCTGGCTTGCTGCCGCTTCTGCTGCTGCCCGTATCAGAGAAGGCGACATCGGTATCGCCCCTGTGGGAGTTCTTCTTAATACTGATCAGACGCCGGACTTCGAGACACGTCTGGCGCTGCAGATGTGGCCGGGACCCTTTCAATTTGTCGATGCGCCTTCCGGTAGTGCCGGACGTTTCGTTTCCGCACTGCTTGCCCGCCCGCCTTTCCGTGCCAGACCGCAGGATCCCTGCCGTACCGCACCGCTGATCTGGCTGACCAGAGCAGGCATCAACATCAATCCATATGTCGGCGAGGCGATTATGCAGTTTTCCGGGGCATCTTCGTGGAATGTGAGCGATCTCGAATGTTTCAATGCTACGGGCAGCCTGCCCGTTGTCTGGCAGGATACAGAAGGAAAAATCGCACGTCACGACGGCGTCGTTATTCCTGCAGCCGCCCATGCTACTACTCTGGGGCTTCTCAACGTGCTGCCAGAGCCTATGTTCTGCGGTATTTCAGGAGAACCGATGCTAGGTCTGTACCAGGCGAAAAAAGTACAATGGGACGCTTCCAAAAAAATTCTGGCAGGAAATCTTGAAGGACCTTTCATGAAAGATGCCGTTGCGGTCTTTTATCTGCCGAACGGGATGCAGCCACGCTCCGCTTCTCTCGGCGGTAAATCTGTCCGCCCGCAAGTCAGCGAAAACTGGCTGCTACTGCCAATAGACCCCGCAGGAAACAGTTTCGAACTGCATTTTTAAAGAGCCGTCAAGGAAGCGCCCCCCCTCCAAATAATTTAACTCCTGCCGTTGCGCCATAAATTCTTTCTGAAGCAGCGGCAGGAGCTGTTCATAAAACACCTGCGCTTTGTATTCGATACCTGCCGGACTCATATGACAAAAATCTGTGAAGAACTCCATTCCAGCATTTATATTTTCGGCTATGGCAAGATAAGGCAGATCATATTTCCTTGCAAGCTGAAAAAGAAGGTGATTGCTCGCCTGAATACGCTCTTCATAAACTGGCAGATCAAATAATGGTTTTTCCCAGGTGGTATTGGCATTATATTTTAAATATTGCCATTCCTCGTTGTTTAATTTTTGTAATTGCGGGCAGGCGATGGATGCAAGACACACCTTAATATTACGTTTGAGAGCCATTTGTATAAAGAGCTCAAGCGAAACCCCCATATTTTCGTAATGCTGGCGACTGAAATGCTGAATATCGCGCGCCAGCAGGCGGGAAAAGAAACTGCCTAAAAACCTGAGTTTTTCTGCCGGAAAAGTCCAATCGTCCATGTCATAATAAAATAAAGTATCATTAACGCCAATATGCAAAATGGTCATATCAGGATCAAAATCTGCATACTCGTTAAAACGGAGCAAATGGCAGAAAGCGGCATTTGCAGGCGTGCCTGCATTAAGCACCTCCAATTCTTTCCCGGGAAAAGCAACCCTTAATTTTTTCTGCAGCAGTTTCGGGTAGGTTTCGTCAACTGATGGACCTTCTTCTGTTGTCGAACCGCCGACACACATAATCCGGTATGTATTTTCCGCTTTTGTTTTCTCAAAAAACGAATCATGAAACCCATATTGATTTGTAGTATAAAAATCTCCTTTTTGGCTTTTGAAGTTGCCTTTTAGCTTGTAGCCCGGTACCAGCCAGCGCGACTCACTATCGCTATTTTCTTTGCCTTGATACAAAAGTGCAGGATGGACTTTTGCGAAAATAAAAACAGATTTTTCGTTGCTATCGGTCAAAGACGAAGGGCAGCAGGTAAAATTTATCTTATTTTCACCAAAAACAGAAACAGAAGAACTTCGGATTTGGTGATCGCAAATAACCTCCTGAATTATAAGACGTGCGGACTCGAACACACTTGAATGTTTCAGCATATATTGAAAAATTCTTTGTTTCAGGGGCGTCATCACTGCTTTAAGCAGACCGTAGCATTCCGGAACGATGACTTTATATTTTTCGTCAATCTTTATTATAAGCTCGCCATTTAATAATGCATAGGTTTCCCGTGCGGAAGGGGAAAATTCTAAGAATGCAGCCAGTTTTTCTTCATCAAACACCTGAATGCTATCAGTTTGCAGAGGACCCTCATTCAGCAATAATTGAACCTGTGAATCTGAATAGAAATCGCATGTATTAATTTGCCTGTCTTTTGATCAGCCTCCGGGAGGCTTAGCGAAATGATGGTCCGAAATTGTCTCTAGCGAAGCCTTTTGAGGGATATATCCTTCTGTTATAAAGGCTCTAATGAGGGGATTATGCTTTTCCTGCCAAACTTTCAGAGAAACAGCCGCGAGCTCCAGAGCGATGATGAGCACCATAAGCCACAAAGGCAAGATGCTCAAGGAAAAAAGAATGTAACTTATTATTTTTTTCTTTTCCATCACACGATCTATTCAGATTTTAGTGATTTTCTGACATTTTTCTGTAGAAAAGGAGCAGCTGGAACAAAACGGCGGGGTGGTGTCGGCAACCACAAATTCCCAAAGAAGTATACTTGGGAAAGCGTTCATTTATCAATGAAGGCAATGATCAATACTTCCAAGTTCTACCTCTATTTTTCATCTCGCCTGCAGGCGATAGCGTTTTTTTTCCCCGGGGCAATACGTGTATACTAATTACGCTGTTTTTATACTTTTGTGTCTTTTAGCCATTGAAAAAGGAGAAGATGGTGCGTATTACCAGAAGGTTTTTTTTAAAGCAGACAGCTTTGGCAAGCACGTTATGTCTGCCCATGGCCTGCCAGTCCGCACGTGTAGTTGCGACTGACCCGGGCGTTACAACAGTTCCGCTGCAGGAATCCATGAAGCGTGCTGCAGACTGCTGTCTTGCCTGGCTGAATCCGGCGTACCGGTTTCTCCCCGAAGGCGGATATGAAATCGCTCATGATACTGGCCGCTGGTGGGATGCGATGCTTCGTTATGAAGCCTGTACGGGCGAGCGGATTCCTGCGAATTTTGAAGACTCCATGCTCGCCAATGCAAAAGAAATGACACAAAACCGAGTTGCACTGCTTACTAATATTTTTGGTCCGCCTGAATCAGCAGTCATTAACCCGCATAACTTCAGGGAAAGCATGCAGACCTATACACTGCTGGTGAAATATCGTAAAAACGAGTGGGCACTTGAGCAGGGCAAAACAATGGTTCAGGCGCTTATCAGCCTCCTAGATGACGATGGGCAAATGAATTATGAGCGCCTCATTGAAATGATGGACGGGCTCCCGCTGACCGGCGACCCCATGATGCGCCCTCTGGCCGCACCAGGCGAATGGTTTGACTCAACTCCGACAACAGGCCGTGCGATTGAACCCATTGTACAATTTCACGATGCCACCGGCTATGCGCCAGCCATGGAACTTGCAGAGCGTCTTTGCGAAATTCACTTTAAGCAAATCATCGAACCCGATGGCGAACTCTGCGAAGAGATTCGATCCGGGAAACAAAGAAGCCACAATCACTCGTACAATGGTATGCTGCGCGGGATGCTGCTCTTCGGGCGGAAAACACACAATAAAAAATACATAGACGCCGTATTGAAGACGTACCGCAACAGTGTCCTGAGACACAGTATTACCGAAAGCGGATATGCGCCGCACGATCTGGGCCTTTTTCTGTTTGTCAACGAACACGGAGATCCGATTGGAGAACATTCCAGTCCCGCAGACATCATGCAGATAGCGTTATGGCTCGCCCAGCACACAAAAGATGCCGCTTTATACAATGACATTGAACGCATCCTCCGCGCGCGTCTGTTGCCGTCGCAAATCAACAACCCCGATGTCCCCCGCGACCATGGTGCCTGGGGCTGCTATGCCCACCCTTATGACTTTGCCAGCATTCTCGACGTATTTGCAGCCGTACTCCACGCACTGACTGAAGTCAGCAAGGGGGCGACCAGCCAGGCAGAGGACAAAACACTTTCTGTGCACCTGCATTTCGACTGCGATCTTCCGGAACTGGCCCTGCGGAGCCAACGCGGCGAAGAGGCAACCGTGACAATCACTCCGAAGGTTAAAAATGCACTCCGCATCCGTGTGCCCGACTGGGCAACTCGTTCTTCTGTATCACTCACACAGAATAGTGATTCGATCCCGCTGGTCTGGGACGGCTCTTATCTCGTTATCCCCCGGAACAAGGTTAAGCTCGGAAGAGCAATCACGCTTAAGCACGATCTTCCCGCACGAGAAACTGTGGAAGAGACACCAGTGGCAAAGATCCCTTACAAACTTTTCTGGAAAGGGGATACCATTGTCGGAAGCAGCCCGGCAGTTCCTATTTACAGCGCCTGAGAAGCTTCTAAAACACGTCTTCCATAAATACATTATCTGCTGTTAAAAACAGAAACGCCGGTTCTTAGATTACAAGAACCGGCGTTTCATCTATGTGCAGACCAGCAAATAATTTTTACTTTGCCGTCACGCTCGGTATAAATATTTAGGTTTACAAAGAAGTAGATTGTCGGAAAGGTGGGCACGTATCGGCAGTCAATTTTGATGCAAAAAAAACCGGTCATCTCTGAGTGAGATGACCGGTTTAGAATCAGCGCCGGCGGCGTCCTACTCTCCCACGGGGTCGCCCCCGCAGTACCATGGGCGCTGACAACCTTAACTTCCGTGTTCGGGATGGGAACGGGTGTAACCTTGTCGCTATAGCCGCCGGCAAAATCGGCGATTGACCATAAGGTACAATCAAAACTTTAGACAGGAATGCATGGGCAAGCAAAGAAAGCTTACGAGAATCATGGGCGGTGATCATTACGATGATCAAATGAGTGCTAAGACCAAGCCTCACGAGTTATTAGTACCGGTCAGCTAAACATGTCACCATGCGTACACTTCCGGCCTATCAACCTGGTAGTCTTCCAGGACTCTTTAGGACCATAGGTCAGGGAGATCTTATCTTTGGAGGGGCTTCGTGCTTAGATGCTTTCAGCACTTATCCCAACCGAACTTAGCTACCCGGCGATGCCACTGGCGTGACAACCGGAAGACCATAGGTTCGTTCATCCCGGTCCTCTCGTACTAGGGACAACTTCCATCAAATCTCCTGCGCCCGCATAGGATAGGGACCAAACTGTCTCACGACGTTTTAAACCCAGCTCGCGTGCCACTTTAATCGGCGAACAGACGAACCCTTGGGACCTGCTTCAGCCCCAGGATGTGACGAGCCGACATCGAGGTGCCAAACCTCCCCGTCGATATGAACTCTTGGGAGAGATAAGCCTGTTATCCCCGGCGTACCTTTTATCCGATGAGCAACGGCCCTTCCATACGGAACCGCTGGATCACTAAGCCCTACTTTCGTACCTGCTCGACTTGTAGGTCTCGCAGTCAAGCTCCCTTATGCCTTTACACTCTTAGCATGATTTCCAAACATGCTGAGGGAACCTTTGGGCGCCTCCGATACTCTTTAGGAGGCGACCGCCCCAGTCAAACTACCCACCAGACACTGTCCTCCGCCCGGATTCACGGGTTCGGAGTTAGAATTCAATGACAACCAGGGTGGTATTCCAAGGGTGACTCCACCGAAGCTGGCGCTCCAGTCTCAACGTCTCCCACCTATCCTATACAAGAGGCCACTAAATCCAATATCAAGCTGTAGTAAAGGTGCACGGGGTCTCTCCGTCCTTATGCGGGTAACGAGCATCTTCACTCGTAGTACAATTTCACCGGGCCCACCCTCGAGACAATGCTCGGATCGTTACGCCATTCGTGCAGGTCGGAACTTACCCGACAAGGAATTTCGCTACCTTAGGACCGTTATAGTTACGGCCGCCATTAACCGGGGCTTCGGTTCAGAGCTTCACGCCGAAGCGTTGACTCCTCCCGTTAACCTTCCGGCATTGGGCAGGCGTCAGTCCCTATACGTCGTCTTGCGACTTAGCAGAGACCTGTGTTTTTAGTAAACAGTCGCCTGAACCTCTTCGCTGCGACTCCAACCAGCTTACGGAGCAAGTCCTTCACCGGCCGGAGCACCCCTTCTTCCGAAGTTACGGGGCCAATTGGTCGAGTTCCTTAAGGAGTGGTCTCCCGAGCGCCTTAGAATCCTCTTCTCATCCACCTGTGTCGGTTTACGGTACGGACACCGGCCACCTCGCTAGAGGTTTTTCTTGGCAGTATGGAATCGAGCGATCCGCTTCAAGTTTCCCATCCACGTCCCTTAACGCCTCGGAGTATTGCAGCCCGGATTTGCCTGGGCTACCTCCCACACGCTTAGACCGTCTAAGCCAACAGACGGCCGCCCTATCCTCCTGCGTCACCCCATCGCTCAAGCGATGGCGCGGTGGTACAGGAATCTTTGTGCCTGTTTTCCATCGCCTACGCCTTTCGGCCTCGGCTTAGGATCCGACTAACCCCGGGCGGATTATCCTTCCCCGGGAACCCTTGGATTTTCGGCGAGCAGGTTTCTCACCTGCTTTTTCGTTACTGATGCCGGCATGATCACTTCCATACGGTCCACACGTTCTTTCGATCGTGCTTCAATCCAGAATGGAACGCTCCTCTACCATCGCGCCCGAAGGCGCGATTCGCAGCTTCGGTACTGAGCTTAGCCCCGTTACATCTTCGGCGCATAATCACTTGACCAGTGAGCTGTTACGCACTCTTTAAATGAATGGCTGCTTCTAAGCCAACATCCTGGTTGTCTGGGCAGTTACACATCCTTTCCCACTTAGCTCAGTTTAGGGACCTTAGCTGGCGATCTGGGCTCTTTCCCTCTCGACCATGGAGCTTATCCCCCACAGTCTGACTCCCGCAGTTCCACCAACGGTATTCGGAGTTTGATTGGGTTCGGTAGTCTGGTAGGACCCCTAGCCCATTCAGTGCTCTACCCCCGTTGGCTACCATGCGAGGCTAGTCCAAAAACTATTTCGAGGAGAACCAGCTATTGCCGAGTTTGATTGGCCTTTCACCCCTATCCACAGCTCATCCAAAGCATTTTCAACTGCCATTGGTTGGGGCCTCCATTTCCTTTTACGGAAACTTCACCCTGGCCATGGATAGATCACTCGGTTTCGGGTCTACCCTGTGCGACTAAGCGCCCTATTCAGACTCGCTTTCGCTACGGCTTTGGACCAGAAGCCCTTAGCCTGGCCACACAGGGTAACTCGCCGGCTCATTATGCAATAGGCACGCGGTCAGACGGTCCGAAGACATCGTCCTCCCACTGATTGTAGGCATGCGGTTTCAGGTACTATTTCACTCCCCTCCCGGGGTTCTTTTCACCTTTCCCTCACGGTACTGGTTCACTATCGGTCACCGAGTAGTATTTAGCCTTAGGAGATGGGCCTCCCAGATTCACGCGGGGTTCCACGTGACCCGCGCTACTTGGGAACATACTTAAGAGGTCTGGTCTTCTTTCGCCTACGGGGCTATCACCCTCTGTGGCCCGGCTTATCCAGCGGTGTTCAGCTAGAAGCCAGATTGGTAACCTCTCCGAAGCTCCGTATGGCTTCGTCACCATGTCCCTCAACCCCGTATGCACAACGGATACGGCCTGTCACGTACATACGGTTTGGGCTGTTCCGCGTTCGCTCGCCACTACTGACGGAATCGCTGTTTGCTTTCTTTTCCTCGAGGTACTGAGATGTTTCAGTTCTCTCGGTTGGCCTCTCCGGCCTATGGATTCAGCCGGAGATTACCTGGGTTTGCCAGGTAGGGTTGCCCCATTCGGAAATCCACGGGTAAGCTTGCCTCCAGCTTGCCGTGGCTTATCGCAGGTTTGCCGCGTCCTTCTTCGCCTCTCGGTGCCAAGGCATCCGCCGCACGCCCTTACTAGCTTGGCCGAAACCCTGAAATATCCAGTCGAAGACCGGATACTAAATGATCGGATTCAGCAAGACACTGTTCGGTTGTATTTTGATGCCTGGTTACATCAACCCTTACATTCAACTGTCAAAGAACGGGTGCACGACCGGTACGGTGCTGTGCACAAACTCATATGTGTTCGCTGCGGTTTCCCGCGGCGACCGACGTCTCGTGGTGGAGATGATCGGGATCGAACCGATGGCCTCCGGCTTGCAAAGCCGGCGCTCTCCCAACTGAGCTACATCCCCGAGCGTACTCAACTGTGCGCATGACGCCGGTTTACACCAAGCACGACGCCTCTGGCGCCGTGTCTGCAAACCCTGGACACTCAAAAGTGGTGGGCCCGAGTAGAATCGAACTACCCACCTCACGCTTATCAGGCGTGCGCTCTAACCAACTGAGCTACGGGCCCACGCCCTCAAACGCAAAGCGTCGCTTGCGTTCGATGAACGCTGAATACGGTGCATGTCAACGGCAGATCCTGTATCGACCTCGCCCTGCGCCTCGAAAGACGCAGGCGTGAGTGTTTTACTCCTTAGAAAGGAGGTGATCCAGCCGCACCTTCCGATACGGCTACCTTGTTACGACTTCATCCCCCTTACCGGACACACCTTCGGCACCTCCCTCCCTTGCGGGTTGGGCCAGCGACTTCGGGTGCACCCGACTCGGGTCATGTGACGGGCGGTGTGTACAAGGCCCGGGAACGTATTCACCGCGTCATGGCTGATACGCGATTACTAGCGATTCCGACTTCATGGAGTCGAGTTGCAGACTCCAATCCGAACTGAGACC
>Ga0116159_1001590_pt1 | contig 23985 bp, 17 predicted proteins | sample AD_JPNAS1_MetaG_FD_89878 | JGI IMG/M metagenome (GOLD analysis project Ga0116159, IMG submission 89878) | Active sludge microbial communities of municipal wastewater-treating anaerobic digesters from Japan - AD_JPNAS1_MetaG | ecosystem: Engineered > Bioreactor > Anaerobic > Digestate | place...
ATCTCTCATATGCGAAGTGTGACGAGTTGTATATCCTGAAGTCTTTGGTGTGGATCAGGGCGATATGTAAGCCCAAACGTCCATAACCTGATTAAGATTCCTGCCTTCGCAGGAATGACGGGGGGAGAAGCAGGAATGACGGAGAGAAAGGCAGGTCTTCCCTGGGAACGCCAATCTCCGCATTGGCACACAAGCGGGTCAGGAAAAAGACAGGCACTCGAATTCGCCGCGGAAATACGTCCCGCGACATACTCCATAATCACAACCCACACACGTCCCTGCCAATAGGTCGATTGGCGTTCCCAGGCTGGCGACTTTTATGTTTTGAGTCAGAGTATTTTGGTGTGAAGCCTATATAAGTCTCAGGTAGAAATTTGTGTCCATTCGTGGTTCATCCGCATGCGATAAGTCGATTGGTGCTCTCAGAAGAAGCCACCACGGCTTTATACGGCTGGGAGCACAGTCCACTGTGTCCACTCTGTCCACTCGCTTTGGTGTGGAATGCAGTCCTGTGAAGAAAAGGCATCCGTGCCCGAATTAAGATTCCTGCCTTCGCAGGAATGACGGGGGGAGGGGCAGGAATGACGGGGGGAGAAGCAGGAATGGCGGGGAGTGCAGTGATGACGGGGGGAAGTGCAGGGACGGCGGAGAGCGTGGTGACGGCGGTGCGTACAAGCGTGGCGCCGGAGACATGCAATTCTTCCCTGGGAACGCCAATCTCCGCATTGGCAGGGACTTTTCAGGTCTGTGATGTTGTGTGTATGCCGCAGGACATCGCCCGGCTGCGTATGTGAATACAGGGGGCCGCCACCCTGCGCACTCTCCGATCCGAAGCCCCCTACAGAAGCGGCGAGATCAGATGGCTGAGATTTTCCGCCCAGGCACGGCGCCGGCTCACTTCCCGGGGGCGGATCATGTGGCAGGTCAGCTGAATCTGGCGCAGCCAGGCTTCGAGAATATCGATATCGGCAGGCGAGTAATGGAACAATGCAATTTCGAAATTCAGATAGATGCTGCGCATGTCCAGATTCGGTGATCCGGTAATGGCGATCTTGTGGTCAAAGAGCATGACTTTGCCATGGATCATCGGTGCAGGGCAAACATAAATAGCAGCCCCTGCCGCACTGAGTTCGCGCAGGGCAGGCCCTCTCGCCAGATCGGCAATGCCATGATTGGAACGAAGAGGCACAATAATCCGGATATCGCAACCGGAACGTGCCTTCAATGCAAGCGGTTTCAGCAAAGATGCATCCGGCACAAAATAAGGGGTCATGAGCCAGATACGCTTTTCCGCCTCCATGATCGCCGTAAGCAGCGCATCGTGAAAGGTATCTTCAGGCACATCCGGCCCGCTGGGCACCACCTGAATCATACAATCATCCACCGCATGAAAAGGCGTCACGCCTTCTATCATGGCATTGAGAAACGGCTCAGGCGTGCGTGGAAAAAGGCAGCCCTCAGGAAGATGCAGCTGTTCATCGGCGGCAAATTCCCAGTCGTGCCGGAACACCTCTTCTATATCGTAAACAGCGGGACCATACAGAAACACAGAGTCGTCCACATAGCGGTAGCGGTCCGGCTCGGCGCCCATAAAAAGCATTGCCAGATTCATCCCTCCGACAACAGCCGCCACATGATCCACCACCACAATCTTCCGGTGGTTGCGCAGGTTGGCAGACCATTTCCGCTGCAGCGGCAGTACCGGAAGAAAGCGTTTGGCACGGCCACCGGCATCACGAATCGGCTGCACAAAACCGCGGCTGGTTGTGAGACAGCCGAGGCTGTCCAGAAGCAGGCGCACCTCCACCCCTTCCCGCGCCTTTTTCGCAAGCACCTTCACAACGGCACGTCCCGTGTCGTCATCGCCCAGAATAAATGTGGAAACGTGTATGGAAACGCGCGCCGCTTCAAACAGCTGCATCATGGCGGCATAAGCCGTTTCGCCGCTGCTGTGAAATACCACAAGGTTACCCGGCCGGGGTGATGGGAAACCTGCCTGATTCACAATGCGCCCTGCCGCCGGAACCAGCATCTCCTGCTTTTGCCCGGTTCCGGGCACATAGAGCCGCTCAATCATGTGAATGCTGCGATTGAATTTCCTGCCGCCGATGACCAGGTACAGGGGAACGCCGATATAGGGGGCAAGGACGATTGCCATGAGCCAGGCGAGGGTGCTGCCCGGGGGACGCTTTTCCTGCAGGATCCTTACTGCCAGCAGCAGTGCCAGCAGAAACCCGGCGACCGTCAGAAGGTGGTCGATAATCAGTTGCAGGACATTGATGATAATAGGCTTATTCCTTTGGCTCTAAAAGAACGAAGGTGGGCAACCCCAGCACTTTATAATACTCAACCACATCACGGGTCGGAGCACTCTGAAGCGACTCAGCCTGATATTTTATTTTAACATAACCGTCAAGTGCCGTCAGCACATCCGGATCACTCAGTACCGTATGGCTCATGACTGTACAATTTTTGCACCAGGTCGCCCAGAAGTCAAGCAAAACAGGCTGATTATTTTCCAGAGCCTGCGCCAGCCCTTCCTCCAGCTGATGCACCCAGATACCGTCCTCATCACTTTTTAGCGCAGGCGGCGTCATGATGCTGTATGCCAGATACCCGTAATACAGCGCAAATGCGATAATAAAAACGCCGAAGGCCTGCTTCACCCGAACCATCCACATGCCCGGCTTCGGAAGAAGCGACAACCCTGCTCCCAGAAAAGGCCAGGGAAGTGCCATGCCGACCCCAAGCCCGAAAGGAAGTGCCAGCGCAAACACATTGCCCTGACTGTAGAGATCCTGCGCCTGCAGAATGGTATAGATCACGACAGGCGCCACGCAGGCACCCGCCAGAAGCGCCGACACTGCGCCCATCCCCAAAGCTGCAAAGAAATGGCCGCCTTCTTTCGGAGTCATTCCGAGTCTGGTCTGAAAGCGGGAAAAATCTATCTGAATCACGTCAAACATCGCCAGCCCGAGCACAACAAAAAGAACAGCGATAGCGGCGTTAAACCAGACCGTGGAATTGATCGTGCCGAAAGCGCTTGACAGCCCCAGCACCACCAGAAGTCCGAGAGAGCCATAGACCAGCGCAATGCCCAGCCCGTAGGCACCGCCCAGAGCAAAGCCTCTGCTGCGGGATCCTGCCCTGGTACCGGCACCGATAATGGCAATATTGATCGGAATCAGCGGAAGCACGCAGGGCGTGAAATTCAGAAGAAGCCCGCCGCCGATCACAATCCACAAAAGCCAGAGGCCGCCCAGCCCTCCGGCATTGCTTCCTTCCGCATCGGAACGGTCACCGGCAATAAAAGAAAGAAAGCCTTCTTTGTCCGTATAACCCGCCAGCGTATTCACAATCCGGAATTTTTCTGCAAGCGCACGCCAGTCCGCAGAGAGAGCGGGCGGTTCCTGCTCCGGTATCGCCGCACTTTCCTCCGGCGTTTCGGCCGGAGGCACGGCGTTCGCATCCGTCACCGAATGCATGGCGGACAGAGGCGCACGGTCGAACCAGTCAGGCAGTGCTTCCTCTGCGGCTCCGGCACTTTCCCCTATCTTCACAGAAAAGGGGATGGGTTCGGTATGAGGTGCAGCGCACATGGCATTGTTGCACGCCTGAAACAGCAGGGACAGATTCAGCGTATACTCACCCGCTGCCAGCGTCGCATCGGTTTCCATTTCAAAAGCGAGAAAAAAAACTTCTTCATAGACCGCCAGCGGCTCAGGTGAAAAATCCAGATTGACCGTTTTCGCCTCAGGATATGCCACACCGCGAAGCGTAAAGCCTGTCTGCTTCTCAAACTGCAGTTCGGTGGCAATCAGAAAAGGATCCAGAGGCTCGTGGGCGTTCACATGCCATCCGTCATTCAGCATGACCTTGACCGCACCCGTAAAGACGCTGCCCGGAGCAATCACGGCGGGGCGTGACGCTATATCAAAAGAGACTTCCGGGCCGATCGTCCCTGCTATCATCTGTCCTCGTGCAGCAGCACAGAGGGTCAGGCATGCGGCAAAAAAGATAGAGAATCGTTTCATAATCTGTTCCTTGAAAATCGCGCACTTCCTTTTGCGAAACACTCTTCGTATAAGTGGTAACAACACTTACACGGCGATTAGTCCCGATCAGAAAGGCGGGCTTTCAGCAACAGACGGATGCGATTGCTCTCCTAAATCCGAAATTCCAGCGTCACAATTTTCTTGGCGCCCACCTCCAGCATAAGCCGGTTCTTTTCAGGCTGAAGCGCCTCCTGCCGCTCTTCATTCAGATTGGTCAGCCAGGCTTCCTGAACATCCTTGAAGAGGATCACACGGCCTTGCACCGGTGCATCGTCGGGATTGAAAAAGCGCAGAATATAGCTGCCCGGCCGGTCTTCCGCCTGCTTCAATGCGGTGATCTGGAGATTGTCGCCTTCCAGCGTCAGGAAGCTCATCGCCTTCGGCAGCGTACCTTCATGCGGTCCTGCCTGCGCCGGCTCCAGAGGCAGATTCATATCTTCCGCTTCACGGTAACAGCCGTTCTTCCAGTCGCCCGCATGCGGATAAAGGGCGTATCGCCACTCGAATTTGCCGATGCACTGCGCCAACTCCATGTCGGGGTAGGTTTCCCAGCGCCCGAAGACAGGAGAGTTGCGATAGGTAAAGGCACGGAGCAGCGTGATTGCCAGCGGCCGGTCTGTCTGATCCATTGCCTCGTATTCACGCAGCCCCGAGTTATTGATAACGGCAAATCCCGCCTCGCCGTCCGTCATATCCACAAAGCGCTGCATGGGATACTGCGGGTTCGGATGGCCGTAATAGGGACTGCTTTCTTTAATGTGAATATCCCGCCCGATCACATCATAGGCAATTTCCGCATCGGTGCGATCGCAGTTGAGCCGGGTCGGAAAAACGACCCGGAGCCGGTGATGCTTGCATGTGTTTTCAAATTCGGTGATGACATCCAGCCGCCTGGCACCGGCACGAAGTATGAAGCGGCTTGTAATAATCATTTCCCGGCGTTCTTTCGTCCTGCCGGTATTGTTGAGATCGCCCTGCCGGAAATCGACATAAGGTTCATCTTCCACACTCACGGGAATCTGCATATGATAATCCACACGCATGCGTGCGTAGAGCGGTCCCGATTCTTCCAGTGTGATGTAACAGGGAGCCCCGTGGGACGTAATGATTTCATCGCGCTCCGGTGCCATGTGCACCCAGGAATGCCCCGTTTCTCCGCCGTCTTCCAGATAATGCAGTCCTGAATACACCCGCCCCGTTTCCTTGTGTGTCATATCCAGCGTGCCGTTGGAATTGAAGACCACACGCAGGTGCTCATTTTCCAGCACATTGGTTTCCGGCACGAGAGAGCCCGGCAGGTATTCAAAACCGGGGCGTCGGGTCACATGATAGGTGCTGTAACCGAAAGCGGGAATGTCTTCAGTTTCAAGATGGCAGCGGACACGCTCCGTCCGCAGCTCACTGGAGATATCCTGAAGGTTGCGCACGAGCACCCCCATGGGATACTGCTCTTCACGCTGCACACGAAGGGACTTTCCTTCGGGCGTCTGCACACCGAACGCCGTATAGCCCATATTCTGCGGCATATCCACAAGACAGGAAATCACAGCGCGCCGCGGGAAGGGGCAGGGATTGAAAACCGTAATCACGCTGTCCCGGGGCGACAGGTCGCTGTTGTCCACCTGAATCTGCACATGCTGCAGCCCGCGCCGGGCGACACCTTCGGAAATCAGGTTAATCTGGTTGAAGCGGTAAATGGAATCCTCTTCCATACGATCCACTCCGGCACCGGTGATGGTATCGTGGGGATGATTTTTAAGCAGCAGCTTCCAGCAGCGTGCCAGGGCTGTTTTATAGTACTCGCCCTCCAGCATGGAAGCGATGGCGGACCAGGGCTCCGCCCGCCGCTGCAGATTCACTTCCGCCTTGTGATTGTTCTGCTTGAGCCGGGGCCGGGCACTGATAATATCACCGAAAAGATGCGTCCAGCTGCCCGTCGCACCGGGATCACGGAATTCGCCGCGCAGGACAATCGGATCTTTCACCTCTTTTGCCATGGCGGTCATGTATTCTTTCAGCGTGGAAAAACGGATGTCGTGCTCGGGAAGCAGCTCCTGACAGAGCTTCATGATCCGGCTCTCCTCCGGATCGGGGTTGGAGGTATCAAAGCCCTGCATACATACAATCTGGCTGGTAGTGAAATGCTCTGATTCGTCCCGGACCAGTTTCAGCAGCTGTTCGCGGATGGGCGCATCATTCCACTGTTTTCTCCCATCATCGAGAATATAGTAGTGATCCCGGAGCCGCTCGCTGGCGATCATACGGAAAGGAGCGGCGCCGCGGTCCCAGTCATAGCGTTGATACACATCATCCGAGCCGTAACGCAGCACACGATAAATGTAAATGTAATAACTGAAGCGGCTCATGCAGCCGAAGCGGGAACCCAGCAGCCGGGAACCGTCGGGGCCTTCCAGAATGTATTCACATTTCGGCGTATTAATCCCCCGGTAAAAAATGATGTCGTCAATACCAAAACCCCGGTAAATCTGCGGAATCTGGGAGGTTTGACCGTAACTGAAGGGCGTGTATCCGCTTTTCGTCACACCGCCCAGCGCCTCGGCGCTCCGGTGCCCCACAACAAGATTGCGCACCAGCGATTCGCCGTTGCAGACATATTCCTCGGGCAGAGAATACCAGGGTCCGATAAGGAGACGCCCGCTTTTCACATGCTTCTCAATGGTCGCACGCTTTTCAGGGCGAAGCTCCAGATAATCCTCCACGCAAAGGGTCTGCGAGTCCATGGTAAAGGACGTGAAATCCGGATCCGTGTCCAGAAGGCTCAGCAGCTCATCCATGAACTTGAGCAGAAGTAATCGGGTCTCTTCAAAGGGATAGCCCCATTCGCGATCCCAATGGGAATTGGAGACAACATGGATGGTTTTTCTTTCCTGAGCCATAAGCTGAAATTCCTGTAGGTTGAAAGGGAAAGGGGGGAGTGCATTGCTGCGCTGCTAGTATGCATAAACAGGTGGATCAGTTACAAATTATGTACAAGCAAAGCAGGCAGCGATGAGAGATTAAGACGGAAACGGGCTTCCGGGAGGGAGAGGATATCGCATAGGGCTTAGACAGAGCACGGTGCGTTTTGCAGCCGTGTCCGTTGATCAGGTTGGTTCCAAGGACAGCGACTGAATATTACCGAGAGAACCGCACGAATGTACGCGTGTCCGTTGATCAGGTTGGTTCCAAGGACAGCGACTCGAAAGCAAGATTGACATTGCTGATCTGTCGGTGTGTCCGTTGATCAGGTTGGTTCCAAGGACAGCGACCAAGAGCAGGTTCGTCTTCTCTCCTATACTCTCGCGAGTGTCCGTTGATCAGGTTGGTTCCAAGGACAGCGACCTGAGGTCGTCAAGCAAACAAAAGAAAGGAAAAACGTGTCCGTTGATCAGGTTGGTTCCAAGGACAGCGACATACCGTCTGCCCAAATCTGAGTCCAGAGGAATGGGTGTCCGTTGATCAGGTTGGTTCCAAGGACAGCGACATAGGCGCATGACCTACCTCAGCGGACTCTTCTTGTGTCCGTTGATCAGGTTGGTTCCAAGGACAGCGACTCACGGTTTCTGCGCACGCGCTCCAGCGCGTCCTCCGTGTCCGTTGATCAGGTTGGTTCCAAGGACAGCGACTCCACCAGCCACCAGTGCCGATGTTCAAAGTCATGTGTCCGTTGATCAGGTTGGTTCCAAGGACAGCGACTTTTTTTCCTTTCTTTTTTGGGCATCATGCCCGGTGTGTCCGTTGATCAGGTTGGTTCCAAGGACAGCGACCTGTGCCGTGTCTTCTGCTTGTTGCACAATGGCAATGTGTCCGTTGATCAGGTTGGTTCCAAGGACAGCGACATATATGGGAGTGGGGAATATATCCACGAAGGAAGGGTGTCCGTTGATCAGGTTGGTTCCAAGGACAGCGACGAAGACTTCGTTGGCCGCTTGCGCAATTTCCCTTTTGTGTCCGTTGATCAGGTTGGTTCCAAGGACAGCGACTCGCGTCGCCCCTCTCTCGCGCGCGCGCGATATAGTGTCCGTTGATCAGGTTGGTTCCAAGGACAGCGACTACCCTAAAAATGGGAATATACCACAATATGTAGGTGTCCGTTGATCAGGTTGGTTCCAAGGACAGCGACGCGCCGGCAGATTCGCGGCTACCGCGACCTCGCGTGTCCGTTGATCAGGTTGGTTCCAAGGACAGCGACGTCCGGTCCGTGGGTATCCGATTGGAACGAGATGGCGTGTCCGTTGATCAGGTTGGTTCCAAGGACAGCGACAGCAACAGCAACAACAACAACAACAGCAACACAAGGTGTCCGTTGATCAGGTTGGTTCCAAGGACAGCGACACAGCGAAGGGATCAAAATCAACAAGATTGGACCGTGTCCGTTGATCAGGTTGGTTCCAAGGACAGCGACAACGGACGAGATCGAGACAGAAAATCAAACGAAAAAGTGTCCGTTGATCAGGTTGGTTCCAAGGACAGCGACGCGGAAAGTGCGAGAGGAAAGTAAGGAAAGTGCGGTGTCCGTTGATCAGGTTGGTTCCAAGGACAGCGACCAAGCGCTGGTATTATATATATATTATATCGTAGGTGTCCGTTGATCAGGTTGGTTCCAAGGACAGCGACTTGAAGTATTTTGGTGAACTTACTGGCATGAGTGGGTGTCCGTTGATCAGGTTGGTTCCAAGGACAGCGACGAATACTCCCCCCTCCCAGACCAACCGACGCCGATGTGTCCGTTGATCAGGTTGGTTCCAAGGACAGCGACCGCTGTGCAGCTGACGGAGTACGACAGGCGTGAGTGTCCGTTGATCAGGTTGGTTCCAAGGACAGCGACCACCGCCTTCGGATCGTACTTTACAGCGCGCCAAGTGTCCGTTGATCAGGTTGGTTCCAAGGACAGCGACCTGTCTAACGCACTAGCTATATTAAAGTATAGCATGTGTCCGTTGATCAGGTTGGTTCCAAGGACAGCGACCTGGCGCGGGCTCCCGGCGATCCCCCCGAGACCGCTGTGTCCGTTGATCAGGTTGGTTCCAAGGACAGCGACCTGTCTAGAGGATAAAATAGCTCGGGATGTTTATGTGTCCGTTGATCAGGTTGGTTCCAAGGACAGCGACCCGCTACCGGCGACACGCACAACATCTCATTTAAAGTGTCCGTTGATCAGGTTGGTTCCAAGGACAGCGACGCCTGACGAGCTGCTGAGCGTGTCCGATCTGATTCAGGTGTCCGTTGATCAGGTTGGTTCCAAGGACAGCGACATCGTCACTCGCACAGGGAGAGTAGTCGTTGGGAAAGTGTCCGTTGATCAGGTTGGTTCCAAGGACAGCGACTTCCAGTCGCTCAAGCAACTCCGCCCTGTATTTCTGTGTCCGTTGATCAGGTTGGTTCCAAGGACAGCGACATGACCACCCGGGGCTGATGAGGCAGGTTGACAGTTGTGTCCGTTGATCAGGTTGGTTCCAAGGACAGCGACCACAATGAAAAAGACTCCCCCGACCAACGGACGGTTGTGTCCGTTGATCAGGTTGGTTCCAAGGACAGCGACCCAGCTGACCGACGGAGGATAGCTCACAGAGATAGGTGTCCGTTGATCAGGTTGGTTCCAAGGACAGCGACATGTATTTTTTTCGCTTTAGGAAGCGTCAGCACATGTGTCCGTTGATCAGGTTGGTTCCAAGGACAGCGACACCGACCGCAGCATGGTTCATCATGAACTACGACGGGGTGTCCGTTGATCAGGTTGGTTCCAAGGACAGCGACGAATATCCCCGAGACCGTCGAAGTCTACTACTATTTCGTGTCCGTTGATCAGGTTGGTTCCAAGGACAGCGACCACGGACGTCACGCTGGATCACTTAATCCCCGACAGGTGTCCGTTGATCAGGTTGGTTCCAAGGACAGCGACAGCGAGGCTATTCATACGATTCGCGAGACTAGTCTGTGTCCGTTGATCAGGTTGGTTCCAAGGACAGCGACAAAAGCGACGCCAACACTAGAGACGCGCAACACCGAGTGTCCGTTGATCAGGTTGGTTCCAAGGACAGCGACCGGAGTCATTCCTGTGGCGGGGTCAACCCAGTAAGGTGTCCGTTGATCAGGTTGGTTCCAAGGACAGCGACGTGACCGACACGCACGCAGGATACTGGACAGATATGTGTCCGTTGATCAGGTTGGTTCCAAGGACAGCGACGCCGTAATGAGATCATGGCTGAGGTGCGCGATCTGGTGTCCGTTGATCAGGTTGGTTCCAAGGACAGCGACGCGAGTGATTTTGCTGCAGAGCCCATCGCTGTAAGTGTCCGTTGATCAGGTTGGTTCCAAGGACAGCGACCACATTGGAAGGTTTGGGCCTTGTTGCCGTCACCAGGTGTCCGTTGATCAGGTTGGTTCCAAGGACAGCGACGCGGTCGAACTGTCGAAGCCCGCACCAGCACCGAAGTGTCCGTTGATCAGGTTGGTTCCAAGGACAGCGACCTGTCTGCCGAACAATAGTCAGGTCCAGTTGCAGCGGTGTCCGTTGATCAGGTTGGTTCCAAGGACAGCGACGACGGTCACCACGGACGCAGTCACCTGTCCTGATGAGTGTCCGTTGATCAGGTTGGTTCCAAGGACAGCGACAGAATCCTCTGACAGTGCGTGTTGCTTCCTCGTCTACGTGTCCGTTGATCAGGTTGGTTCCAAGGACAGCGACATGCAGCGTTGCCTCGTTCACGACGCCACCATTAGGTGTCCGTTGATCAGGTTGGTTCCAAGGACAGCGACGCCTTGATACGCTCACAATCTACGAGTTCGCAAAGTGTCCGTTGATCAGGTTGGTTCCAAGGACAGCGACCTGACTGGTTACCGACACCACCGCTGATTTCTCGGTGTCCGTTGATCAGGTTGGTTCCAAGGACAGCGACGCGGTCAGGTCCTGCGGACGCAAACAATCTCATCGTGTCCGTTGATCAGGTTGGTTCCAAGGACAGCGACGGTCTGCCCTGCGCCTTTGCATGTTTGAGCATCGGTGTCCGTTGATCAGGTTGGTTCCAAGGACAGCGACATACGAAGGCATCGCCGGCCGTCAAGAGCTCTTGGGTGTCCGTTGATCAGGTTGGTTCCAAGGACAGCGACCAAAAAAAAACACAAAAAACACAAAAAAAACGCAAGTGTCCGTTGATCAGGTTGGTTCCAAGGACAGCGACTTAAGCGTATTGGTCATCCATACCTTTGCCGCTTTTGTGTCCGTTGATCAGGTTGGTTCCAAGGACAGCGACGCTTTGCCCGGTTTAAAAACTGTGCCCGGTGTGGGGTGTCCGTTGATCAGGTTGGTTCCAAGGACAGCGACCTCAAAGTGTGCGACATCGCCCGCATAGCGTAGCGGTGTCCGTTGATCAGGTTGGTTCCAAGGACAGCGACAACCATAGTATCCAAACTTGCCCTTGACACAGGGAGTGTCCGTTGATCAGGTTGGTTCCAAGGACAGCGACTGTCAAGGCTCTGCAGGGCGTCATGCGAGTCGTGGTGTCCGTTGATCAGGTTGGTTCCAAGGACAGCGACTATGATGCGCTGCGCATTAAGCCGGCGAATCTGAAGTGTCCGTTGATCAGGTTGGTTCCAAGGACAGCGACAGCGCAGGCGCACGCGCCCACCGCCCGCCGCACGCGTGTCCGTTGATCAGGTTGGTTCCAAGGACAGCGACATGGAACAGTTCCTTGATGTGCCAGGGTTCATAGGGTGTCCGTTGATCAGGTTGGTTCCAAGGACAGCGACAAGAAAGAAAAAACCTTAATGTCCGGCCTTCGATCGTGTCCGTTGATCAGGTTGGTTCCAAGGACAGCGACTCGAAACCGTCTCGTAGGGACTGCCGGCACCAACAGTGTCCGTTGATCAGGTTGGTTCCAAGGACAGCGACTCACCGCCTCCTGTGCATAGTCGCGGTCGGCAAAGTGTCCGTTGATCAGGTTGGTTCCAAGGACAGCGACAGAAGCCGGGAGGCGTCATTCCGAGCTGCCCGAAGGGTGTCCGTTGATCAGGTTGGTTCCAAGGACAGCGACAAGAACTTCGTTGGACGAAGAAGATATTCCGTTTGTGTCCGTTGATCAGGTTGGTTCCAAGGACAGCGACTCATGGAATCCGGTTGGCAATATTTTAGCGTCAATGTGTCCGTTGATCAGGTTGGTTCCAAGGACAGCGACCCCGATTTCCCGATTTTTCCGGACAGGGAAAGTAAGGTGTCCGTTGATCAGGTTGGTTCCAAGGACAGCGACTCATTGCGCCTTATCGCCACGCGGACGGTAAACCAGTGTCCGTTGATCAGGTTGGTTCCAAGGACAGCGACTAATGTGTATAATGTAATGCGTTCTAGGAGTCCGTGTCCGTTGATCAGGTTGGTTCCAAGGACAGCGACCGCCGTCTCATATGAGGCCTGTGTTTATTGGGTATAAAGAGGCTTTTGCGAGTGCGACCTGACCGATGTCTTTTTTCACTGTCATTTGATCCAAATTTAGAGATTAAATTCTCTCTAAGTGCCGGGATATCAAGAAGAACGAGTATCCCCCCGGCCCCCCCCTCAGCACCATCGCACTCGCGACGCACCGGCGGAGGTGAACCGTCCTTTTCTGGAACTAAACTGAACAACGCTGCGGTGCCACGCCCATTGAAGGGGAAGACACGTTCCGCAGTCTTTTCGCCTCCTGTAGAAGCATTTATGAGTATACAGTTTTATTTTTGGAAAGTCAAATCACGACGAAGCCACTTTCAGGTTCTGGAAGGGCCGTTCCGATAACGGTGGTATTTTTCCTTGCTTCTTTTTCATTGGGTCCCAGATCAAGAATGACCGTCTGGTCTTCTTTATGATTAATTTCCTCTTCGATATCCGCCTGCAGGCGCACACGGTCAATATCTTTGAGCACACAAAAAAAGACGGAGTACTGCCACGCCTCGCCGTATCCCCGGAGAATCCGGTGTATGCGCCGGAGTCTTTTCGGATCACGGATATCGTAGCAGACAAGATAGCACCTGCGCATAAGGTCCTCCGTTTTCTTTATCGTGTAGTTAAAAATTCCAGTGTGTCAATTTCACCCATGAGCCAGGCGGCGACCATCCGTGCATGAATCACAATCATCCGCCTGTATCCGAGCCGGTATCCGTAGCAGGGATGCGTGACTTCCGTATCCATTCTTCTGCCGAGGGCGTTAAAAAAACTGCGCCGCCCGGCATCAGTGAAGAGGCATCCGGCGGCACTGCGGCTAAAATGACCTTCCGTCAGTTCCCCACGGTTAAAGCAGCTGAGCGCAAGCGAATCGGCAATGAGCGGTCTGAACGGTTCCATGAGATCCAGTGCCAGCGCCGGTCTTCCCGGCCGGGACACATGGAACCCGCCGATAGACGGCTCAAGCCTTGCGAGTCGTGCTGCAGCGGTGCACTCATGCGCCAGCATGGTATACGCCATGGAAAGGCAGGCATTGACGGGATCCGGCGGCGGCCTGCGCTGACGTCCATTTTCATCGAATTCCTGCCCCGGCTTCCCTTTGATCATTCCGGAAAAATGGCGGAAATAAATCGCGGCGGCCCGCCCCTCGTGACCGCGGACGGTTTCAATGTTGTCCGCTTTCAGCACACCGTTGATCTCCCTCAGAAGACTGTCCGCCACGCCCGGCGGGAGCGCACTATGGTTACGCATCAGCAGCGTGCGCTGGTTTTGAATTTTGCTGGAGATCAGAGCCTGTGCCAGTGCCAGACAGACTTCCGGCTGATCAAACTTTCTCACCTGCGCTTTCCGTATTTCCGCGCTGACCGAATCCATGGGGTCCATCATGGAAACCAGCCTGCCTGCAGAGGAAAGAAAGGCAATGGGTATGTTCAGCCCCGCCAGCGCATGAAGCGCCTGCGTAGTAAGCTGTACAGAGCCCAGCAGCGAGAGGCTTTCAATGTTCGCAAGAGGGACTGATTTTACTGTTGCGCCGTTTTTGTCATAAACGTTCAATTCTTTCCCGCGCACACCGGCTTTGAGCCCTTCTGCCTGCGCTACGACGTGGATACCATCGTCACGGGGCGGCCAGATGCGCCGTGGTGTCCATTCTTCATCATCAGAGTGGGCACGATGCAGATTGATTTCGTCAGGCAGGCAAATGGGCTGCAGCGAGCATCGGGGACATTTCGGATCATTGATCAGCGGCAGGGGCCGAGTCCCTCCGGCGCATTCTTTCGCCTCCTCCAGCGTACGGAGTGCTTCTTCTTTCAGGGCGGCATCCACGGGGATGGTAAGCCTTCTTTTTTCTGCGGCGTAATACAGCACAGCTTTTTCCACTGTGTACCCCGCCTCCTCCAGAAGAACAGCCTGCAGTCCCACCTGCACCCTATCGGTAGGCCAGGGCTCCGGCTCCTGAGACAGGGTCTCTTCCGGCTGCTCCTCTTCCGGCTTCGCAGGGCGGCGAAAGAAATGACGGGGGCGCCCTTTCCTGTACTCCACAGGCACAGCTGTCGTACCCTGTATTTCCGCCAGATCCAGCGTAGCTGTCAATGACAGCGCTTTGCTGGTCAGCGTCAGGCTTCTCACGGCAACAGGACGTTCGGTATCCTCCTCTTCTTCTGAAGGGACAGGTTGCGGTGCGGCACTGGGCTTATCCACCCTGCCATGAACGGACTTGCCCTCCTCCGTATCATAGCTGGGGATAAAAACTCCTTCGATCTGCATGAAATAGAAGAGCCGCGGACAATAGGCATACTCTGCCACGTTCCTTGCGGGCCACAGGCTTTCGTCCATACTTTTTTCCTTTTCAGTAAGGGATTTCTTCCTCGTCCCCGAGATTGCCGAAGCGCAGCGGGTTCCGGGCTTTCAGCTGCGCCGTGAGCACCTGAATCACACGGTTCTCTACTTCCTTCCGGTAAGCAGTATAATCCAGCCATTGCCCGGTCATCAGCGGCTCTGCGGAAACATCACGCCAGAGATTCATCACCTCTCCCTTTCCTTTTTTTCCGCCTTTCGTCTTGCCTTTATTTTCCTTTTCTTCAGGAAGAACAAAAGGAAGCGCCTGCTTCACATCCACAGCAGCACTTCCTTCCACTTTTTCTTTCGCCGGATATGCCGTTTTTCTATCGCAGGGAACATACCACCATTTCCCGGGCCAGTCGGGATCGAGCAAAGCCCGCAGTCCAATATTGGCGGCGGCATTCAGGTCTGCCTGAAGCCCCTTTGCCGCCGGAGAGGCTGCATCTGCCGAAACAAAGACTTCGCCGCCTGGCACCGGCACACGGATGGGCCCCATTTTTTTCTCTTCCTCCATGCCACCCTGCGCCACTGCTTCTTTCAAAGCACACAGGAAACGATCCCGGGCTGTGCTTTTGTTTTTTTGCGCCTGAACGCATTGTTTCTGCCAGAACGGCGAATTCAGAAAAGTCTTTACAGTCACGTCCTGACAGCGCATGCCCGGAGCACCGGTACGCGAGTCCTGTCTTGAGGTGTAACCTGCCGGCACTTCCCTGAGGAACAGGCCGTGCAGTTGGCATGCCTCGCTGAGATATTTCTTCACTTTGGAAGAAGCCCAGTTCATCAGCCCGCGATTTTCCCGCCGTGTCCGTGTTTCTTCCGGGCGATAGTGTTCGAGGTTTTCAATAATGACGGCGTGACATGCAGCATCCACCCGGGCTTCCGGCCGTTTCGGATCCTGTTTCAGTGCTGTGCGGCTGACTCTGCCTGCGCCGAGGGCTGCTTCCGCAATACGACTGGCAAGCTGCTTGACCCGCTGCTCCCGAAGCCGCTCAAGGGCATCCAGCGCAGTCTGCCCGAAAGCCTCTTTGATTTCCCTTTTCTCTCCCGAGGGGAACAGGCGCGTATAAAATCCCACCTGTACCTTACGGCGGAATTCGGTCAATGTGGCGAGACGGGTCAGGGACAGACCACCCACATAACGTATGGAAGGCGTAGCGGCACGACCGCCCCGTGGCAGAATCCCGTCTTTCATCCAGCGCAGGTGCTTTTTCCATTGCGCATCATCTTTTTCCCAGCGTTCTTTCCAGAGACCGTGCAATTTTTCACGGAGCGTTCCGTCCGCCAACAAAGCTTCGGCAGCAGGCGTCATTTTCGCTCGCGCCTCTTCCCGTGCTTTTTTACGCCCCTGTCCCGCCTCTTCCTGAATCGGAGCAGCAGGCGCCTGATAACCGGGCAGTGCCGCTATATGGAGGTTCCAAAGTTCTTTCGCCTCTTCATCCCGCCACTTGCGGGAAAACGCCAGGTCATGCCAGAGAAGAAGCATGTCCAGAAGATAGTCCTTGTGTTTTGCCTCCCGCTCCGCTGCATCAGCACCCGATGAACGGTCCTTCGCCTCGGAAAAATAATAGCGGGTATCGCCGGGCATGGGCTTATAGTCAGCAGTCAGTGCAAAGGCGATCCGTGCCCGGTCACCATGGTATTTCAGGGCAAGGCGCAGGGTGCGCACGGCAGAAAACATCAGTTCATCCACCGCCAGAGACGGCTTGTACCCGCCTCCTTCCTCGTCCTGGTCTGCCGGGGTTCCTGTCGGTTTCCAGCCTTTTTCACGCAGCGCTTCCAGCCGGGCAGCCTGTTTTTCCGTACCACCCCATCCGGCATAGACCAGCCTGTCGATGAGGGGGAAGGAAAGGCCCAGCGCACTTTCCATAAGATGGACCTGCCAGACTTCCTCATTGGATGCCTCACGTACTTTTTCCTCGCCCTGAAGCTTGATCAGGAACTGACGATCCAGCCGTGCCCAGGGCGCCGGATGTGCCGTTCCGTCGGGCAGGCGGTCCGCACCGATACGGCGGTAAACTGTGCTTTCTTCAACAGTCTTTTCGCCATCAATCAGATTTTTCTGTACCGTGCGTTTCAGATGCAGATACAAATCTGCCGGCGCAGGGAGCTGATGATTTGCAAGGCGGCATGCTTCCTGAATCGCTTCAGAGCTCATGGTCTCCCATACAGCACAGGCTGCGGCAAAACGATGCCCCAGATCAACGGAAAGAATACGCAGACCGGGCAGACGGGAAAGAATCAGCTTTGCCTGCCCTTTTCGTTTTTTGTTGATTTCAGAGTGTGGCCAGTATTTAGGATCACTCTGGAGTCCTTGCGTCGGTGCGTAACTATGCCAGGGCCCCTGAGGACGAAGCTTGGCGGAAAAGGTTACCAGCCACCGGATCCGATCCTTCATAAAAGCAATGCGCCGTTCACGTTCTTCAGAAGACAGTTTCTGGTTGTCCCGTACGGCAGCGATCGCCTCCAGTTGCTGTCTCGGCGCCTGGAGGCGGCCATTCCAATGAGCTTCCTCAAAAAGCCCGGCAATGGTCACCCCTGCCCCGCGGTCAATCCCGGCAGCAGCCCTGCCAAGCCGGTCAGCGCGGGAAACTGCCGCTGTGTCTGTCACTTCTTCTGCCTCCTGATCCAATGCCAGATCAGCGGCAAGTTTTTTCGACTGCCAGCGGAGCGATACAGAAAGGACATCTGATCCGGTCCATAATTTCATTGCCACGCCCCGCGGCATAGCCTCTTCCTTTTTCGACCCGCGCTTCGCCTTCTTTTTCCCTCTTGCTCCATGGATATCGTATGTAATATCCCATCGCGAATTTCCGAAGTCACAGAAAATCGGGTGCAGCAGGGCATCGGGATGCCTGTAAGCAGGCACTTTAAACCGGCGTTTTTTGGATTCAGCATCAGATGCCAGTACATAATCTATCAGCATTTGCGCATCAGGCGATTTTGCAACATCCCCGTCTTTGTGCCATACACAGAGCGCTTCATCCTGTGCAAGGATTTCAAAGAGCTGAATATCGCCGAATTTGTCAATTTCAGGATCGTCCTGCAACGCTCTTGCCGCCGCAACACGATCTTCCGCTGTAATACAGCTGCTCCTTCCCCAGCTCGCAACCACTTCTTTCCACCCTTCTATTGCTTTACGGCGGATACGGTACCCTTCCCCTTGCGCACCAGATATATCCGAGCGGTTGCTGCAGAAGGTATCCAGCCACTCCTTAACCTTGTCGGGAAGATCGTACACTTTCGCTGCATCCTCCTCACACCGATCCCGTTCCGCTTCGGCAAGTTTGATCCAGCTGTGGGCTACGGAGATCCGTCTTGCGGCATGATCAAGAATCACTGCAAATTCCGAATGGCGGGCAGTACCCCATTTATAATCGGAAGGAAATTCTGATGTGTCAAGGATGGACACAGAGCGGTTGTCGCTGTCCGTCAGATAAGTGAACCCGCACCGTTTCTCCACGTCATTCAGGATCGCATCAGCATAGGGGCGACGTCCTTTTGTTCCTGTGCTCTCTTTGCACTTAACTGTATCCTCTGCCGCTTTTTCATGCAGGGCGGACAAGTGATCCCGGGACACAACAGGCAGGCTGTCCAACTCGCCGAGAAGGTCGCGTGTCGCGCTTTTGTATCCGGGGCCGGAAATCAGTTTGAGAACCCCTTCGAGATTTTGTGATACAGGTGAAAATGCAGCAAGCGCATCAGCGAGATTTTTGATGCCTTCCTTTCCGGATACACCCTCCTGCGCCGTTCCCGCCCATTCGGATATTTTTGAATACACTTCCGCCATGGCAGCGAAATTAGCCCCCTTTCCTGTGCCAAACCGGCTGCTGAGCCATTGACCTGCCTTTTGAACAAGATCTTTTGCCTTCTCTTCCCCCGTACCCTCCGAAGAGTCTTCATCCTCCTTTTTCTTTTTCGCTGGTGTCAAATAGGCTTCGCGGCTTCCGAAGAAAGGATCCAGCATATCCCAGATATCTTCTCTTGTGAGGGAGGCGCCAATACGCACTTGCGCATCATCAAAGGCGGCACTTCGGTTTACCCACACGGCGTCGTCGCGGATGGCGGCACTCAGCGAGGCACGGCAGTCACTCATCCACGATTCGGATTCTTCCGCACTTAACCCGCGTCGTTTCAGAATTTCCTTGAGTGCCTGCAGTACCTTTTCATTTCTGGAACCCGCAGGTTCTTCGCCTCCGGCTACAATAAATTTGTCGGGTGCGCCCCGTCTCGACTCAACAGACAACCAGGAAAGTGCCAGAAGAATGCGGCGATTTTTCCTGAGCTCGTCTGTTATGTCCTTTTTCCCTTTGACCGGTGTGTCTGCCAGTTCATGGGCAATGCCTCCGCGAAGTGTAAGCAGCCAGTCTCCAAAAGCGCGACCGCCGGCATTCACCGCCTCGTGTGTCATCCAGAGCGCATCGCGCCAGGACTGATCTTCGGGGTCAGTTCCCTGAAGGCGGAGGGTGTAGGCACGTTGGGTGGAAAGATCGTCAGCCATGAGAAAACTCCTTTATTGGGTTGAAAGAAGAAAACATGTTCAGAAAAAAATATTTTCGTGAAACAGAAGGAAACGGGCAGTAAAAAACATGTGTGCAACAGAGGCATGGCGACTGTACAGGGGAAGGATATAAGAAAGAAAGGCAGGAACAGCGAAACCATTTCGAATATTCCTCCGGATAAGTCCGGAGATCCGTCTGCTATGTTGTCTGCTGTCGGCACACATGCAGCACCCCTTCTTATAAGACAGGCCGCCACCGAAAAGGCTTCGGTATTTTACATTTCCGGAAGGATAGAGAAATCCCACATTCCGGAATATGATTGTAACACCAGAAGCAAACGGAAAAGCAAATGGCGGCCGAATCTGTTCCGCCGTCATTCCTGCGCAAGCAGGCATCACGCCCCATTTCCCGTCAGAAACAAAACAGCAGATGAAGACTCGTTTGCTTCATCTGCTGTGCAGTGCTGTCTGTCAGAAATGGATCAATCCGTAATGGTCAGCTGCTCCGCTGTGGGAAGTGCGGGGAAGGGAGCATGAGGCTCCAGCTGGTACCAGAAGCTGACAGCGCCCAGATCGTCCTGCAGCGGCAGGTATCTGCCTTCACTCTGCCAGCCGAGGCTCTGCAGGGTTATCTTCAGATCGTTTCTGAAATGAACCGGGTCGGTAATATGCCAGCGATACTGCCCGAAGCGCCTGTATTTTCCGTCTGCATAGGGCACATGATAAAAGCCTGTATAAGGCGAACTGAAGCTGGAATATACTTCTTTGCCGTCTTCGTTGCGTTCGTTGTATCCGTAGGATCCGCAGAAGTAATCTTCTTCACCTGTACCGCAAATGGTGGGGAAATCGGTGTCGCCGTCGATATAAAACTTGATCTCCCCTTCACCCCACCAGCCGGGACTGTTCGCGCCGTGGGTCACATAGGTGCCCACATAATGACCCCGCCCGCGAATACCGTCTACAATGGTGAAGACTTCCTTTTCAGGGAGCGGATTGGTGCGGCGGAACTGGGCATGGAAATAAGGCGTATCACGCTTTACTTTTTCCAGCGTGTAATCGATCTGGTAATAGATGGTCGCTGGTTTCTCGCTGAGATTTTCGATGGTAATGCGGAATCCCTTGCGGAAAGGCATCTGCCAGTAGCAGTTAAAACCGCTGCGGGGATTCACACAGACAGCCAGTGAGGTCAGCTGCGGCTCTTTGCCCATGCCCCATCCTGCCGCGAAAAAGTCGCCCACAGGTACTTCCACCGACGGCTTTTCTTCACCGTCCCAGTAAAAGCGGAAAATCATACACCGGTAATCGCCGACGGGTGTCATCCAGATATGGTTGATCACGCCCGAATCCTTCACTTCACCGAGGGTAAAGGTGGTGCCGGGCTCGATATGGACATAAGGGTTGACCTTCCATCCCTGGCCGAGCTCCCGTGCGGCTTTGGCAGCGGTACCTTCCTCGAGGGTTGCCATACCGCCCTTCCCTTTTTCTCCGGTAAAGTTTTCCGGGCTGATGGAACGGCTTTCCGCATTCTTCAGACGGCACAGATTGTCCAATCCGGGCATCTGCGCCGCCAGAGGAAGAGACACAAGCCCGAGAATAAGCAGTAAAAATAATGTCTTTTTCATAGGTGGCTCCTTTTCGGTTTACAGTCCTGTTTTTCCGGTGAGACGGCAATAGGCTTCCAAATATTTTTCCCGGGTCCGTTCAATGACATCGGCGGGCAGGGGCGGCGGCGGCGAATCCTTGTCCCAGCCGACCGCTTCGAGATGATCACGGACAAACTGTTTGTCATAACTGGGCTGTGCTTTTCCGGGCGCATACTGATCAGCAGGCCAGAAGCGTGAAGAGTCGGGCGTAAGAATTTCATCTGCCAGAACCAGCTCTCCGTCCAGCATACCGAATTCAAACTTTGTGTCGCAGAGGATGATGCCCCGGTCTGCCGCGATCTCTCTTCCCCGTTTATAAATGGCAAGCGCCGTTTCCGATACCTTCCGGTTCAAGTCTTCACCAATGATTTTTCCTGCTTCTTCCGGGCTGATGTTGATGTCGTGCCCGTCGGTGGCTTTGGTTGCAGGCGTATAGATGGGCTCTTCCAGACAGTCCGCTTCCACCAGCCCGGCAGGGAGGGCAATACCGCAGACGGTTCCTTTTTCCCGATATTCCTTGAGTCCGCTTCCGGCGAGGTAGCCGCGAATCACAAACTCCACCGGGAACATCTCACATTTGCGGACGAGCATGCTGCGTCCTTCGAACATAGACGCGCGTTCCTGAAACTCCTTCGGGAAGTCGGCGACATCAGCAGAGATCAGATGGTTTCTACAAAGATCCTTCATCTGCTCAAACCAGAAGAGGGAAATTTGGGTGAGGATTTTTCCCTTGTCGGGAATGCCCACCGGGTTGATCCAGTCGAAAGCGGAGATACGGTCGGTGGCAACCAGAAGCAGCCGGTCGCCCAGGTCGTAGATGTCACGCACCTTCCCCGATTTGTCGGGACCGCGGTCGGAGAGAGACGTTTCGCAAACAGGCGTAGTACTCATGAATCGGATCCTTGCGATAGTGAGGGTTATCAGAAAAAGGTTCCCTGAAGCCAGGGCGCATTGATTTCAAGCAGTTCGTCCAGCAGTTTCGTGCACAGCCCCGCATTGGGCATAAGCGGATGGAGCAGCATGGCTTCGTAGGCGGCATCTCTGTCGCCTTTCACCGCCGCTTCCACCGTAAGGCTTTCATAGGCTTTCACCAGCTGCATGAGCCCGCGGATGGACGGTGCGGGCGCCTGCTGCTGAATCGCTTTTGCGCCGTCCTTTCCGATGATGGCGGACACTTCCACCGCAACATCATCATCAAAGGTGGGAACAGCGCCGTTGTTCCGGCAGCAGACGACCTGCCTGCTCTGCCGGTTATTTTCAATGGCTTCCACCAGATGGAAAGCTGCGGTGGAATAATGCGCTCCGCCACGCTTGCTCAGTTCCTCCGGCTTTTCCGAGAGAGACTCGTCCTGGTATTTGGCGAAGAGAGCATTCTCCACTTCGAGCACTTCCTCACCCCGTGTCTTTGTCTTATGCTGAATGGTACGCAGGGCAGTATCCGTGCTGTAGTAGTACTGCAGATAATAGTTGCAGAACATACCCAGGCGACGGATTGCTTCAATCATGTTGTTGCGTGTATCTTCCTCTTCCCATTCCAGACGGGCATGCTCGATAAATTTTTCGAGGACGGCATCCGTCACGTCCTCGCCTTTATAATAAAAATGGCGTACCCAGGAGAGATGGTTCAGGCCGACATAGTCCATGGTCACTCCGGCAGGGTCGTAGTTCAGATGTTTGGACGCATCCATGATCATGCCGATGGGAACATTACACAGACCTACCGTCCGGATTTTGCTGTGCTTGATCACCGCTTCCGTATTGATGCCGGCAGGATTGGTGAAATTGATGAGAAAGGCATCGGGCGCCACCTCTTCCATGAGATGAGCGATTTCGAGGATGCGCGGAATGGTGCGCAGCGCACAGGCAAACCCGCCGAGCCCTGTTGTCTCCTGCCCGACAATACCGTATTTGAGCCCGAGTTTTTCATCGGCGATACGTGCCGCCATCTGGCCGACTCTAATCTGAGTAATGGCATACCGCGCCTCTTTCAGCGCCTCTTCCAGCCGGGTAGTCACATGGATGGAACAGGGAACGCACCGATGGCGGATCATGCGCCGGGCAAAAGCAGCGTTAATCTCGAGCCGCTTTTCATCTGGATCCATCAGCCATACTTCACTGACCGGAATCTGATCGATCCGGGCAAATAAACCGTCGAGCAGCTCGGGTGAATAGGAGCTGCCGCCGCCAATAATTGCTAATTTCATGGAATAATCTTTCTCTCTTTAAAAACAAACGGGGGGTGCCATAGCGCCGGAACGACTGCAGAACCGCCGGAATAAAGATCCCGTCACGGAAACACGCCAGCCCTGCGGGAGATTCCGCTGGCTTCATAATACTTGAGGGAGGATTTAAAGTCAATTTTAAATAGCAGACAGCGGAACCGTGAACTCAATATCGAGACGCATTTTTTCTTATTGGCACACAAGCGGGTCAGGAAAAAGACAGGCACTCGAATTCGCCACGGAAATATGCCTCGGGACACACCCCCTCCGTCATCCCTGCACACGCCGCCGTTACGTTCACCCCGGCGTCATCCCTGCACACGCCGCCGTCACGTCCATCCCCCGGCGTCATTCCTGTACACGCCGCCGTTACGTCCACCCCCGGCGTCATTCCTGTACACGCCGCCGTTACGTCCACCACGGCGTCATTCCTGCACGCGCCGCCGTTACGTCCACCCCCGGCGTCATTCCTGCGAAGGCAGGAATCTTAACGCGAATTTCTTTTTATTAGGGTCATACCATTGTTGCCAACTACGCGGCAATACCATCAAGACATATCTCATACGGGAAGGGTGACGGGTTATGTGTCCTGAAGTCTTTGGTGTGGATCAGGGCGATATGAAATTAAAACGTCCATAACCTGATTAAGATTCCTGCCTTCGCAGGAATGACGGGGGGAGGAGGAGGAATGACAGAGAGTGCGGAAACGACGGCGGGCACAGAAGCAGCGTCGGAGACATGTAATTCTTCCCTGGGAACGCCAATCTCCGCATTGGCACACAAGCGGGTCAGGAAAAAGACAGGCACTCGAATTCGC
>Ga0116159_1001611_pt1 | contig 23763 bp, 22 predicted proteins | sample AD_JPNAS1_MetaG_FD_89878 | JGI IMG/M metagenome (GOLD analysis project Ga0116159, IMG submission 89878) | Active sludge microbial communities of municipal wastewater-treating anaerobic digesters from Japan - AD_JPNAS1_MetaG | ecosystem: Engineered > Bioreactor > Anaerobic > Digestate | place...
CACCTACTGACCTTTTTGCCTCCTCGCTGGGAAGTTGCATGCTGACAATCATAGGAATGGTAGCAGGCACCTACGGCTTTTCGATTGACGGAGCCACCGTCACCACCGAAAAGGTAATGGGGACAAATCCCCGCCGTGTCGTGGAGATACGTCTTGAAGTGAATTTCCCCAAGGGTGTGGAATATTCCAAAAAAGAGAGGACTATCATCGTAAATGCCGCCAAATCTTGTCCGGTGGCAAACAGTCTTGATCCGGCTATCAATAAAGTGGTGAACTTTAATTGGTAAGCTCCCACTCAGTACCCTCTTTGGTATCCTTGATCTGAATCCCGATGGCTTTAAGTTCGTCGCGGATCCGGTCGCTTTCTGCCCAATTCTTTGCAGCTTTAGCTGCATTGCGATTTTGTAGTACCATCTCCACCAGCCCACCTATTACAGACTCGGCAGATGAATCCTGACGATCATCGACTAAGCCGAGTACATCCGAGACAATCTCAGTAAATAGTTTGGTTAGGGTGTTGTAATCGCCATTATTGAGTACCTCCCCTCTGTCTTTGACTCCGTTGACGATCTTTACTGCATCGAAGATAGAAGAGAGGGCCACAGGTGTATTCATATCATCCAGGAGAGCTGTATATATATCTTCCTTTATGGAAGTCACCTGCGGCAAAAGAGGAGCATCAGCCGAATGTCTGAGTGAAGCGACATCCTTAACCGCCTGCATAAGGCGCTTAAGTCCCTTTTCAGCAGCCTGTAAGGCTTCATTGCTGAAGTCCAGAGTGCTTCTGTAATGCGCCTGAAGGATGAAAAACCTTATAGTCATAGGCGAATAGGGCTGCTCGAGGGCATCGTGTCTTCCAGCAAACAACTCTTCTAGCGTTATGAAGTTACCTTTGGATTTGCCCATTTTCTGGCCGTTTATTGTGATGAGGTTGTTGTGTACCCAATAGTTAACGCCACCTTTACCACGGGAAGCGGTGTTCTGGGCCAATTCACACTCGTGGTGGGGAAATATCAGGTCCATTCCGCCACCGTGAATGTCAAACTCCTCTCCGAGATACTTCTCACTCATGGCGGAACACTCCAGATGCCAGCCCGGAAATCCGACACTCCAGGGAGAGGGCCAACGCATTATGTGCTCAGGAGCGGCCTTTTTCCAGAGGGCGAAGTCATTTGGGGAACGTTTGTCCTCCTGACCATCCAACTCCCGTGACCCTGCCATCATATCGTCAATAACACGACCGGAAAGCACTCCGTATGAATGTTCCCCGTCATATTTTTCAACGTCAAAATAGACGGAGTCATTGCTGACGTAGGCATATCCGGCATCGAGAATGGTTTTGATAAGCTCTATTTGCTCTATTATGTGACCGGAGGCCCTCGGTTCAATTGAAGGGCGCAGCACATTAAGTTCCTTCATTGCCTCATGATATCTTAAGGTATAGGTCTGTACCACTTCCATAGGCTCCAAAGACTCAAGGCGGGCTTTCTTGGCAATCTTGTCCTCGCCTGTATCGGCATCATTTTCAAGATGTCCTACATCGGTGATGTTGCTCACATATCTCACTTTGTACCCCAAATGTCTGAATAACCTGAATAGCAGATCAAATGTTATTGCAGGGCGGGCATGGCCCAGATGTGGGTCACCATATACTGTAGGGCCACATACATACATTCCGACATAGCCGGGATTTACAGGTTTGAAAATGCGTTTTTCCCTTTTTAGGGTATCATAAAGAAATAAGTCACGAGCCATAATCATCTTTTTTGCACTAAACTACAAAATTAGCAACTTTCGGCAATATTTGGCTCGCTATTGCCGAAAGTTGAACTAAAATGCTACACTACTACTCTGTTGGGGGTACTATGGTAACTTTGCCTGCAAGAATTTCCATAAATTGGCGTTCGTCACCACTGCTGGACGTATACCTGACATTTCTTATGCGTCCGATGACTGAAACCAGCATACCTTTGCGGATGAGCGAGAAGTCTGCAGTATTACGTCCGCTCCAGGCTGTGATGTTGTGCCAGGTGGTCTCCTCCTTGATCTCTCCTTTCTTGTCCTTAAATGTCTCATTGGTCGCAAGGGAGAATCTTGCCACCTGCGACTCGCCCACCTCTGTGATTTTCGGGTCGTGGCCTACATGTCCCTTCAACTCTACCCGATTGATAAATGTACTTTTCATAATATTTGGTTTTTGTTCAAAGGCAAAGTAAAAGAGGTTAATATCAAGTATCAATACTCTAAATAATTATACCCGTTTCTATATGTTTCGACTCGTTAAAATTGCTTTTTCAACACCTGTTTGTAAATATTTTCAATTATTTTTGTTGTCGAAACCAAATTTTACGTCAAGTTTAATAGAGGATCTATATGGATACAAATAGAAACTGTAAAAGATGTGGAGAGAGATTCGTGGGTAGAAGTGACAAGATCTTCTGCTGTGACAGTTGCAGGAACGATTATCACAATTCTCTTCGGAGGGAGCGAAACAAAGGTATGAACAGGGTGAATGGAATTCTTTCGCGCAACCGCGAAATTATCCGTTCTCTGCTCTCCAAAGGTATTGAGAGCATCGATGCGAGAGAGTTGAGTATGCTTGCCTTTGATTTCGACCATTTTACCTCTGTGGACAAACGAATTCTCGGACGTACCTGCTATCACATCTACGAATACTACTATTATTCAGCTAATGGTGAGGTACATTTCTCTCTCAAAGAATGAGTTTTTTGACTTAAAATCGTTAACTTTGAAGTTTCGAAACAAATTATTAAGCACAATATGAAACTCACCAGAACAATCGCTGCGGCATCACTCGCCGCACTGATGCTTACTTCCTGCACAATGAAAGAAAATCCTTTACTACAGAGATCTACACACCCCTATCAGGCCCCGGCCTTCGACAAAATAGAAATAAAGCACTACAAGCCAGCCTTTATTGCGGCTATCGAAGAGGCCAAAGCTGAAATCCGGCTTATTGCCGACAACACGAAAGAACCCACTTTCGCCAATACCATAGAGGCACTCAACACCTCCGGACGCACACTAAATACCGTTGCAGGCATCTTCTTCAACCTCAACCAAGCCAATACTAACGAAGAGATGCAGCAAATTGCTGAAGAGGTAGCCCCCATGATGACCGAATATAGCATGTCGATCATTCTCAACCCCGTGCTATTCCAAAAGGTGAAGAGAGTCTATGAAAAGAAAGATAGTCTCGGACTCAATCAGGAGCAGGCTAAACTGCTGGAAGAGAGTTACAAATCTTTCACCCGCAACGGAGCCAATCTGCCGGATGACAAGAAAGAGGAATATGCGCGATTGCAGGAGGAACTCTCGGTTGCCACCCTTACATTCGGACGCAATGTACTCAACGCCACAAACGCTTATTTACTTGAAATTACTGATGAAGCCGACCTGGAAGGACTTCCCGACTATGTCAGGGAAATGGCTGCGGCAGATGCGCAGGCAAAAGGTAAGGAGGGATGGCTCTTTACCCTAGATCACCCGAGCTATGGCCCCTTCCTTAAGTACAGTACTCGTCGCGAACTGCGCGAACAGCTCTGGAGAGCGATAAACAGCAAATGCATAGGCGGTGAGTTTGACAATACTACCAATATCCGAAAGATAGTGGATCTTCGCATTCGCGTGGCACAGCTGCTGGGCTATGATACCTATGCAGATTATGCACTGGAGGAGAGGATGGCAAAGAATCCGGCTACAGTCAACAGTTTCCTTGCAGACCTGATGCAGAAATCTCTCCCCTTTGCCAAACGCGATGTCGCCGAAATCCAGGCCTACGCCACAACAAACGGCTTCGAGGGAGAATTGATGCCCTGGGACTTCTCACACTGGTCGGAAAAATTCCAGGAAGAGAGATACTCGCTTAACGAAGAGCTGCTCAAGCCCTATTTCGAACTATCCAGTGTTCAGGCGGCCATTTTTGATCTGGCAGGACGCCTCTATGGACTGAAATTCGAAGAGAATCCGCAGTTGCCCGTATATCATCCCGACGTCAAAGTATTTGAGGTAAGAGATGAGAATGGAAGATTCATGTCCCTGCTCTATATCGACTACTTCCCTCGTGAGAGCAAGAGAGGTGGTGCATGGATGACCTCTTTCAGGGAGCAAGGTTTCTACGACGGAGTCGAGGAGAGACCCCACGTTTCATTGGTAACAAATTTTACCAAACCCACCTCAACTACTCCTTCGCTTATAACTTTCTACGAATTTACTACCATACTCCATGAATTCGGACACGCACTCCACGGCATGCTGGCAGAGGGTACTTACAGTACTTTGACAGGCACCAACGTGGCCCGCGACTTTGTAGAGCTTCCCTCACAGATCATGGAGAACTGGGCATACGAGCCCGAGTATCTGAACTCTTTTGCGAAGCATTACCAGACAGGTGAGGTTATTCCCCAGGATCTGATTGACAAGATTATCGCTGCCAGGAACTTCCTTGCCGGATATGCCGGCGTAAGACAGCTCAATTACGGAATCACTGATATGGCCTGGCACAATGTTACATCGGTACCGGAGGCTTCCGTTGTGGAGTACGAGCAGGAGATTCTCAGCAATTCGGCCATAATGCCCGTAATAGAAGGCATGGTCTTTTCACCCTCATTCAGCCATATTTTCTCTGGTGGATATGCCGCCGGTTACTACTCCTATAAATGGGCTGAAGTGCTGGAGGCAGATGCTTATTCCCTCTTTAAGGAGAGAGGTATTTTTAATAGAGAGGTGGCTGCTGAATTCCGCGATAAAATCCTCTCCAGAGGAGGCATTGAGGATGCTGACGTATTGTTCCGAAACTTCCGCGGAAGGGATCCCCAGCCGGAAGCTCTTCTTGAGAAGCTCGGTATGAAATAGTAAGGTCAACATTTAATCTATACTAGTTATGAAGAAAATATTTTTGTATATTATGGCTGCAACGTTACTTTTGAGTGTCAGTTGCGGCAATCAGAATCAAGAAACTGCAAACCCAATGGAAAATCCTGTAATCGAAACAATTATGGCGCGTCGAAGCATCAGGGCATATAAGCCGGAGGCCGTAGAACGCGAAATTATGAACCAAATAGTTAAATGCGGCATTAATGCCCCTAATGCCATGAATGCACAACCATGGGAGGTCCGCATCGTGGACAATCCGGAATTTATCGAGGGTTGTACCAAACTTTTTGTAGAACGCATGAAACAGGATCCGCGCAGGGCAAAAATGGTGGAAGACCCTTCTTTCAGAAATATGTTCAGAAATGCACCTACGGTGGTCTTTATAGCAATCAATGACGGCAGGTTTTCCTCAATTGACTGCGGTCTCATGGCTCAGAACATGATGCTTGCAGCCAAATCGCTCGGGATCGGTTCAATAGCTCTCGGTAGTCCGGTCGACTTTTTCCAAAGCGAAGTGGCTGCAGAATATTATAAAAAGTTGGACATCCCCGACACCCATACCCTTGCGCTCGTCTTGGGGTTCGGTTACCCTAATGAAAGTCCCGATGCCAAGCCCAGGGATGAGAGCAAAGTCCGCTGGATAGAGTAAGTATGATACCTTATGAAATAGATGAGAATCTGACTACGGAAAGTTGGATAGTGGGTGATGTAAAGGCCGGTTTTCCCTCGCCTGCGGAGGATATTCACGAAAAGCTCGATCTGATCAAACTCCTGGTACGCAACCCCGCCTCCACTTTCTTTTTCAGGATAGACGGAGTCTCGATGGTGGATGCTGCAATGGATGAGGGAGACATCATCATAGTTGATAGGAGCATTGACCCCTTCAACGGCTGTATGGCAGTCTGCTACATTGATGGCGGATATACGGTAAAAAGGGTGGAAGTCCACGGAAAAGAGCTGCACCTGCTACCGGCAAATAAGCACAATCTATCCTATAAACCAATTATCGTTACGCCAGACAACCAATTTATGGTCTGGGGGTTGGTGACCTACGTCATAAAAAAGGTCTGACCGCCATGTATGCGCTGGCCGACTGCAACAACTTTTTTGTCTCGTGTGAACGGGTGTTCCGGCCCGATCTAAACGGGAAACCTGTCATTGTTCTCTCCAATAATGATGGTTGTGCCATTTCCCGCAGCAATGAAGCCAAGGCTCTCGGTATAAAGATGGGAGTCCCATTCTTCAAAATACGTAATTTGGTGGAGGAGCATGGAGTTGTAGTTTTCTCGGGAAATATGGCGCTCTACGGCGATATGTCGCGTAGAGTGAGGCAAACTCTGGAGAGGTTTGCCCCTTCATTGGAGGTCTATTCCATAGATGAGGTCTTTCTCGACCTGCACGGAATGCAGATTGAAGATTTTGGAAGTTATGCAAGGGAGATATCCCGTATCTGCCTTCGTGACACGGCCATTCCTGTTTCAATCGGCATCTCCCCTACCAAAACTCTGGCGAAAATCGCCTCCAAACTCTGCAAACAATATCCAAAGTTGCGAGGAGGTTGTTATATGCACCGCCCAGAGGATATTGAGAAGGTGCTGCGTGGATTTCCGGTAGAGGATGTATGGGGAATCGGGCGAAGAACCACTCCCAAACTCTATCAGAGGGGCATCCGAACTGCTTTTGACTTTATTAAAATGGATGAAGAGAGAGTCCGTGCGCTGATGGGTATTACCGGAGTGCGTACGCACAGGGAACTACGTGGAATCCCCAGTATCAAATTTGAGGACAGCGTCGTCACCAAACAGTCGATATGTGTTTCAAGCAGCTTTTCAAAGGAAATCACCGATTGCAGGGATTTATGTAGTCAGGTGGCCAATTTCGCCGCCAAAGCGGCGGAAAAGCTTCGTGGACAAGGGTCCGTGGCATTTGAAATGATAGTCTTTGCAATGACAAATCGCTTCCGCGAGAATGCTCCTCAAGCATATAAAAGCATACTTGTACCCTTTGTCGAACCTACCTGCGAGCAACGCACCATAGTGGGTTCAGCCGTTGCCGCCACAAGAGAACTATTTAATGCCCGAATGTCCTACAAAAAAGCAGGTGTGGTTATCACTCGTCTTGAGCAGCGCAACCAAATCACAGGCTTGCTCTTCGAAGATAGTGAAGTAGCCGAACGCGAATCCCGTATTTCCTATCTTATAGACTCTATAAATCAACAATACGGCTACGGATCCATCCGTATCGGTATTCAGGGGGACGGCAGCATACATAAGTTAAGCGAACACCGTTCTCCACACTACACTACCCTATGGAGTGATATTCCAACAGCGAGTGTATAAGCCTCCATGACTTTTGGGATTGTTATTCAGATAATTGTCGTATTTTCGCAACTGCAATTTAAAACAATAAAGGATAAAGATAATGAGCTCAAAACTTAAAGTTGGAATGAAGTATGTCCTGGAGCATACCGTAAGGGAAGATGAAACTGCTTTCAATTATGATTCGGGAGCAATGCACGTCTATTCTACTCCGGCACTAATCGCAAGAATAGAATGTGCTGCACATACAATGTTGATGGAATTGGGTCTGGATAGCGTGGGTACCATTGTAAATATCGAACATAAAAAAGCCTGTAAGCCCGGTACTGTGGTTATTGCTGAGGCACTCCTGACGGAAATTGACGGAAAACGCCTTATGTTTGATGTAAAAGTGACCGACCGGGAGGGCAACATTCTTGGTGAAGGCACTCACGGTCGGTACATTATAGATCCGGAACGTTTTATGCAGAAAATCGGTTGATAATCAGAGCGAGACAAGATTACCTTACTCCTTCAACATTTCCAGGATTTTCAATCGGAAAGCATATTCATATTTGGCTTGTGCCTGTTCGCTCAAAACTTGTGTAAGGTTGCTTTTAGCTTGAAAAAGTTCGTAGGCATTCGCACGGCCATTGTCAAACTTCTCCTGTGCAAATCTAAAGGCTTCTCTACTCGCTTTTTCTGACTTTTGTGTTGCCCGCCACTTGCTTTGTGCACCGACTGCATTGTGAAATGCCTGCTCGATGCGTTTTCTAAGCTCAATCTTAACCTTATCTATTTCAATACGGCTGTTTTCCACAGCAAGCTCGGCAGTACGGATATTATTGCGTGTCTGCAACCTGTTGAAAATTGGGATACGCAAACTAAAACCGAGGGCGTTGCTCATATTATTGCGAAATTGTGAGCTGAAAGGATCATTCGGTCGCTCACTCATTTTATAATATCCGGTGCCCAAATTGGCTCCAAATGACAAGGTAGGGTAGAGCTGCGATTTTGCAATCAGTACCCCTTTCTCACTACTTTTCAAGCGATATTCCGAGGCGCGAATTTCCGGACGGATAAGCAATGCCTCTTGGTACACCTCGGTTGGTGACACCAACATTTCATTCTTGATTATTTCTTCAACCGGTGGAGTTAAAACATCAAATTTTGAGAAATCATCAAGCTCCATTATTTGTGCCAGATCGAGCAATGCCAATTTCAAATTGCTTTCTGCCTGTACCTTATTTTGCTCTTCACGTGCACGCTGTGCTTCCAGCTCGTAGATTTCGCCTTCCGCCATTTTACCGCTTTGAATGAGTTCATTGCGGCGAGAGATGTTTTGGTCGGTTAAAGCGAGTTGTTCATTGGCAATTTCCAACAATTCTTTTTGAAGCAACACTTGCAGGAAAGCGGTGGCTACGCTCATTTCTATGTCATCCTTAAACTTCTCCACGTCTGCTTCCGCTGCACTCAGGTCAGCGCGTTTAGCATCTATATTGTACTTCATGCGCAAGCCGTCAAAAAGCGTAATATCTGCTCCAACTCCGAATGAAGTTTGCGCCGAGTTGGTGTTTTGATAGGTGTTATCCAGTCCGATGGAGCGTCCGAATATGAAATTTTGTCCCGCTTGCGCATTCAGACTTGGTAACAAATCGTTTCGTGCTTGCGTATAAGCAATTTTCCGTTGCTCTTTGTTCAGCTCCTGTTGTTTTATGGTGCGATTATTTTGCAACGCAATCCCGATACACTCTTGAAGGGTGTATTGCTGCGCCATTCCTGTCATGGAAATGGTTAAAAATAATGCTATTAATATTTTTCTCATGTTACTTCTTTTTCTCAATTATCTCATTTCCACGAACTTTGTCGTCCAATTTCAATCCCTCGATTATCTCAATGTTTATACCGTCAGAAAGCCCCACGGAGACATGCTTACGGTCAAACTCCTGCGGGTTTTCGTTTTTTACTATGTAAACAAATGAAGAATCGTTGCTGAATTCGATACATGTTTCGGGGATAACCAGAACATCTGCTCTCCTATCCAAAACAATATCCGCATTTGCACTATAACCGGCACGGATGAAGACATCTTTAGGCATCTCCATATTGGCTTTCATCTCAAATAGGATGGCTCCGCTCTCTTCGGTGGCTTTGGGCGATACATATTCCAGCTTTGCCGGTATTTTTTTGTCCTGAATAGCGCCTATCGTTATCTCCATAGGCATTCCCACTGAGAGCTTGCCCACTTCCGTTTCATCAATTTTTCCCACAAAAAGCATATCGCTCAGGTTCGCAATGGAGGCAATCGTAGTCCCATCGTTGAAATTGTTGGTTTGTATTACCGAATTTCCAACTTTTACGGGGATATCCAGGATAGTTCCGCTGACAGTGGCACGTACCAGTGTATTGCTGGATTTTTGGGTATTTTTTGTCATTCCCGTTTTAACCAGACTCAGGTTATCCATAGCAGCTTGAAGTTCTTCCTGGTCGTTTTTGTATTGAAGTTGCACTCTTTCGAACTCTTCCTTCGATATTACCAAGTTTTCGTACAGTTTACGGTCGCGTTCATAATTGGTTTTACTCTGCTCCGCAGCAAGTTGTGCCCTTGTAACACGCGATTCTGCTCCGCTCAAATTGACCATATCCGGTACTACTTGAATCTTTGCAATAATATCGCCTGCCAGAACTCTATCCCCCGCTTCTTTGTATACTTCGGATACGATACCGGACATTTGAGGCTTGATAAGGATTTCGTTACGTGGCTCTACCTTGCCTGTTGCCACCGTTTTTTTCTCTATCGTTCCTTGTATGACGGTTTCAATTTGATATGTTTTCCGGACAGGACGCGACTTCTTATAAAGAAACACAAATGTCCCGATTACCAATACTCCTAAAAGGACTAAACCTACGATTTTTAATACTTTTCTCATTGTATATTATTGTTTTTATTGTTTGTTTCTATTTCTTCTAAATCAATTTCCTCAGGACTCTTGCTCGCAACTCGCAACCTGCACCCTGTAACACTTCTATTCCTCCGCTATCGCTTCCACCGGTTTTATCATCATGGCGCGTTGGGCGGGGACAAGTCCTGCCAATAATCCTATAACGATCAGGATAATAAGGGAGACTATCGCCATTGAGAAGCTGATTTGAGGGTCTTTAAAAAATTGATCACCCTGGCTCAACGCTACACCTATGGCAGAAAGCAAACCGACACCCAGCACAATTCCTCCGATCCCTGCCAAAAGAGTCAGAACTACGGTCTCGCTCATTATTTGTCCTATAATATTATTCGGCGTAGCTCCAAGGGCACGGCGGATACCAATCTCTTTGGTGCGTTCGCGCACTGTAACGAGCATAATATTGCTAACTCCGATAGCTCCGGCTAAGAGCGTCCCGAGACCGACAATCCAGATGAGTGCGGCAATGCCGATACCGAGGTTGTTGAACATTTTGAATTGCTCCTCGATGTTCATGCTAAAAACTGCCGATTTATCTTCAGGCGCAATCTGGTGCTGTTGTTTTAAAATATTCGTTATTTTATCCTCTATTATTTTCACATCCATACCCGGTTTGGCGGTAGCTGCCAAAAAGTGAATTATATTTCCTTGATTAAATGCTTGTTGCATTGTTGTGAATGGCAAAACAACTGTTTCTGCAGTTTGTCCGCCAATGCTTACTTGCGATGTACTGCGGGCTACGCCTATGACCTGAAAATATATTCCATTTACTCGAATCTGTTTTCCTGTCGGATCTTCACCATGGAAAAGCACCTCATATATTCGCTCACCTATAACACACACTTTGCGTTTTTCAGCAATATCTATATCATTTACATATCGCCCATATAGCATTTTGCTTTTTTCTATCAAATCATATTCGGGATAGCACCCTTTTACCAGATAGGAACCGCTTTTATCACCTCTCACCACATTTTTATCACCGCCTCCGGCAAAAAGAACGGGAGACATATATTGCATTTCATCAACTCTTTCACGAATAATTGGCAAATCGCTATTTGTCATATCCCAAGATCGCCCTTTTCTGAAACCCTTGTAAGGCTCAGTCGTACGCTCTGCCGCAAAAAAGACCGAATTGGTAGCAAAACCTTCCATTTGCGACATAATTCCTGTCTCTAAAGCATTACCCGAACCCACCATCAGTACAAGCATAAATATCCCCCAGAAAACTCCGAATGCCGTGAGAAAACTGCGCGACTTATTACTTGTAATTGTAATCCAGATCTCCTGCCAGCGATCGATGTCGAAAAGCAACATGAACCTTCTCCAAAGGGAGGTTTTCTCAAATTGTAGCTGACTATTTATCTCTTTTTTCATTCTATTTTATTCAAAACTCAATACTAGATACTCAGAACTCAATACTAAAACCTACTCCTGTCTCATTGCCTCTATCGGCTTTATTTTAACAGCCTTTCTTGCGGGCAGATAGCCTGCAATAACTCCCGATATAATAAGTATAATAGTTGCAAATATTGCGTACCCGACATTTACGGTAGGATTTTTAAACACCGACATTTGCGGACCTGCATCTACGCTTTGAGCTGCACTTGCTGACATCTCCATAAAAAAGTTGATTAACTCTGTGAGACCTATTCCTAAAAACATACCGATGTAGCCGAAGATGGCGGTTATAATGATAGATTCCAAAATGATGGAGGTCAATATGGAGGCAGGCGGTGCGCCAATGGCTTTACGGATTCCTATTTCTCGCGTACGCTCTTTTACAGAAACCAGCATGATATTGCTGACACCCACAATTCCGGCAAGTAACGTGAGAATTCCTATAATGGTTACAAATACATTGATTCCGCCAAAAATCTTCATCGTTTCAAGATAGTCGGCTTGTGTGTTGTTTACCCAAAGTGCTTGTTCGTCTGAAGGATCAAATTTGAGTCTGCGACCCATAAGATTTCTTACAGAACTATTAAAGAGTTCATTTTCATCTTTGGATTCGAGCCCTTCTACAGTAAAGGTGAGTTGATTGAATTTTTTATCTGGATTAAAAATCGCTTGAGATATGGAAAAGGGTATATAGGCAACGGGGCCTCCCCACTGCGCTTTTTTAGAATTAACACCAATAACTTTAAACATCAGTTGACCAACCTTTACATATTCCCCCAATGGTGATTTCCCTTTAAAGAGGACCTCCGCTATTTTTGTGTCGAGGACAATCACTTTACTCTTCTGCTTATAATCAAGTTGATTGAAAAATCTTCCGTTACCGGGCTCAAAAATCAATTTTTCCATTTCGGCATAACTCGGCATAACACCACGCACATCATAGGAGCCATATTCAACTCCATAAGAGATGTTTTGTGTTGTACTTGAACGGGCAGTAACCATACGGCTCTCCTCTAATTCTTGCTCTACAGCCGATAGTTCATTTTCGGTAAACTCAATGCTTCGTCCTGATTTCAACCCTTTGTACGGCATTGAGGTATAACCTGCATAAAGGTTGACACGATTTACGGCACGTTGTTCGAAATTCGATGTCACCCCGTTTTTCAACCCGTTGCCCGCACCAAGCAAGATAATAAGGATAAAAATTCCCCACGAAACCGATAGACCGGTAAGTATGGTGCGCAACTTGTTTTTGCGGAGAGTAGCGAATATTTCTTGTAAATAATCCATTTTCGGGTTACGAGTTACGGGGTACGGGGTGCGGGTGCCGGGTGTCGCTTTCGATCATGCCGTCTTTTAGACGGATAATACGGTTAGTGGAATCGGCTACGGATTGCTCGTGGGTAACGATGATAGTGGTAATACCCTGTTTATTCAAGTCTGTGAGGACTCCTATTACCTCGATGGTGGTTTGACTGTCCAATGCTCCTGTCGGCTCATCTGCGAGAATAATTTTTGGATTTGAAATCATTGCGCGGGCAATGGCTACACGTTGCTTTTGTCCACCCGAAAGTTCGTTGGGTAAATGATGTGCCCAATCTTTCAGTCCCATTTTATCCAGATGCTCCATCGCGATTATGTTGCGTTGTTTGCGGCCTATATTTTTATAATAGAGCGGAAGCGCAACATTTTCAAGGGCATTCTTGAAATTGATAAGATTGAAGGATTGAAATACAAACCCGATCATTTCGTTGCGATACTTTGCCGCCTGTTTTTCACTCAGGTCTCTGATAAGGGTACCATTTAACCTATATTCACCTTCGTCGTAGGTATCGAGAATCCCTATTATATTCAGCAGCGTGGATTTCCCCGAACCGGATGCTCCCATAATGGAGACATATTCGCCTGCCTCAATTTTGAGGTCAAGACCTTTAAGGACGTGGAGTGAAATGGCGTCTGTATAATAGGATTTGTGAAGTTGTTTAATATCAATCATAATTTAAAACTCAGAATATTTGTCCTCTGTGCCATGCATTTTTCATACCAATTCATCGGTATCTATATCCAAAAGTTTCATTTTTTTCATAATGGCCGGCAATTCCATTTCAAAAAATTCCTTTTTATACATCTTCTTAACGCTCCTTTTGGCATCCGGCGATGCGAAAAAACCCATGCCGCGCTTATCGTAAATAATATCGAGCGATTTCAAATGGTCGTAGCTCCGCATAACGGTATTGGGATTCACACCCAATTGCGCCCCCATCTCCCTTATGGAAGGTATTCGTTCATCTTCTGCGTACTCATCGTTGAGAATTTTTTCGCAAATCGAGTCCGATATTTGAAGATAAATGGGCTTATGTTCATCAAAATTTATCATAATCAATACCTGTTAGTTTTCATTAAGCGATATGAGCCAAGCATTAAGAGTATCGGCAAAACCATTTCCATGAACAGTCTGAGTATCATCATAAATATCATCAAAGGATGGTCGCCTCTGTAAAAATCAAACAAGCCTCGGTCGCCATAGGAAATATTTATATCTCCTTTATACCCTACGCTTCCTTCATATCCCTCTAAAAAGCCCAAAACATCAAGTCCTTTTATCAGTGCTATGATTAGAATGGAAAGCACCATGTTGATAACAATAAAACTTGCGATACTTTTAAGAATTTTCCGTCTTACAAAAAAGAGATTTGCGAAGAACACCGCTTGTAAGGAAAGAAAGGCTAACAGCACACCGTCGATAGTCAGCCTGTTGTTAAAAAAGTGAACGATAGCATAACCATCCTGGTACTTGGGAAAGAGAAGTGTCATAAGTGCATCACTTCCGCCCAGAAAAACCAAAACCATAAGTGGTGCGGAAATCATGCAAACCATTTGCATCACCGCAAATTTCTCCAACATAGATGCGGGAAGCATCACTTCTGACAACCCTTTTTTAGGATGATTGTAGAAATAAAAATAGAAGAAAGGAGAAAAGATAAATATAACTCCCACGGTAAAAGCCAAAAAGTTGCTCCTGAAAAGAAGCGCAGGTCCTTCATTGGATGTCAATCTGGCTATAAGTAAAAACAAGATGGGAAGTCCGGCTAAAACCAAAGTATTATTTAGCAACGTTTTGGAGTTTTGTCGAAATGTTCTCCCGATAAGTTTCCCTACTCTCTCAAATTGAAATATATTGTTGTTCATTGTTGTTCTGTTTTAAGGTGATTATTCCGGATCAATTTTTTGTCGTACTTATGCCAAAAGTTCTTTAATTCGGCTTTTGTGATGCATGGTGGCATTGAATAGCGCTTCTATGTTTACCTTGCTTTCGCCCAGATCCTCATTCTCCATTACACAAAGGTAACCACCCGGTGTGGGTTCGGAATAGAGAGCGTTAGCGGGAACTGAAGAGTAGAGTCCGAAATAGAGTTTTTCGGAAATTTTCTCAAATGATGCGTTCACCAGTACCGCCTTGTTGTCAAGAATGATAATCGGATCAATGAGGTTTTCCAGATCGCGTACCTGATGAGTAGAAATCAAAGTGCAGGTATTGTCCGACACATACTGCACAATAATTCTGCGGAAAAGAGTTTTAGAGGGAATATCCAAGCCGTTGCTCGGTTCGTCCAATAGCAACAGTTCGGCATTTGTGGCGATAGCGAATGACAGGGCTGCCTTTTTTGTTTGTCCGTAGGATAGTCTGTTTAGTTTTTTATCTCCATCTACCTCAAATTCCTTTAAAATGGAGTCGAATTTTTCATTATCGAATTTGGGATAAAAGGGAGCGTTAATTTTTGCAAAATCGCCAATGGAATAGTCATTTTGAATAAACTCCAACTCTTCGGGCAAATAAAAGAGACGGCTTAAAAAGGATGGAGTTCTGTCGAAAGGATTTTCACCAAAAACCGAACATGTTCCCTTCCATGGTTTTTGCAGTCCGGAAATAATTTTCAGTAGGGTAGTCTTTCCCACTCCGTTTTCTCCTAACAGTCCGTAAATTTTTCCGGCCTCAAGCTTCATTGAAATATCGTTCAATACTTCTTTTTTACCGTACTTGAACGAGAGATCGTTAATTGTAATCATATCTGTTTGTTTTTGTAATTCATTCGATTTTTAAATAATATTCTCACTTAATTGTTTAGTGCATTAGTGAAGTAGGACACTGCAAAGGTAATGCTTATTTTTATATCTCCAAATATTTTTTGAAAAATTAATGGTATTGTAACATGGAAAAAGATGCCAGCAACTTAAAACATAGCCGCAAGCATCTTTATGTCAGACAATTAAGCACTCTTTCTAAATTATCAATTATTCAAATAAATAACTCACTCCACCGGTCAACCAAAATCCGGGTTGTGGAATATTGCCGAAATCCACGTGTTTGGTATTGAGAATATTGTTGAGATTGATGAAAATATTGAGCTTACCCAGCGCATAATTTGCTTTCAAATCTATAAGCACAAAGGGCTCGTAAGGTGTTATGACTTCGTGCGCCTTTCCATTAGCAGTGGCGGGGATATACTTCAGATAATTGCCTGCGCGCTCCTGATAGCGCATATTCCAAGAAAAAGTGAGATTTTTAATTATACGGTGTTCTACGCTGAGGGTGAATTTATGCCTCAGATAGTTGGAAACGTAGGCTGATATCGGGTTACCCTGGCTCTCATTATCGCTTTTTTGCGAGATATATTGATAGCCAAACCTCAACTGTTCAAATGGCTGCCTCTCTCCCATCCAACGTGAAAGATTGATGCTTGCATCAACACTGACGCCGAAAGTACTCAAGGCTGAACGGTTCTCAGCGTGATAAAGAGAATCGGTGGTATTAAAAATCCAATCAATCATATTGTCACCTTCGGTATAAAAGGCATTCAGATTGGCAGCGACCACAGGTCGGCTGAAACGCATTCCCAATTCTACCGATTGAGTATATTCGGGAGCAAGTCCGGCAAAACCGCGATGCTTTCCCGCCTTATAATATAAATCGGTAAAGGTGGGCATTCTCATGGCTTTACTCCATGAAGTGTAAAGAGTAATGGAATTAGTAGGCCGGTACGAAAAATTTATTGCAGGATAAAAACCGCCCGCTTTTAAGGTGTCGGCGAGAGCCGTATTGTAGTTGTAAAGCGCACCGAGCGAAAGAGTCAGCTTATCAATAACAAAGTTGTGTTCGGCAAAAAAGCTGATATCAGAGCGGTTGTCCCACAAATTGTAGTTATCCCTCGGTTGGCGCATCGGTTTACCCAAATTGCTGCTCAACACACCTTCATTGCGGAACTCTCCCCCAAAACGGGTAATTCCAAGTTTAGAGATATACTGAATATTGAGGTTGACTCCATAAACATCGGTTTGGTGATAGTTTGGAGCCTTGTACCAGGAAGGGGTCTCAGGAGTTCCGGGTCTGAAGAGATGAAACTCATCATAATGTCTGCTCCAGTAGAGCTGCGGGATAAATTTGATTTTTCCGTTTGTTTCTCCTTTTATAGAAAAAAACAATCCCTGAGTATCGTCATACTGATTAGGAAAAGCAGCAGCATAGAAGGTATTGGCGCCATATTTCTTATCATTTACACCGGCCTGAATGTCGATATGGGATCCTTCAATATTGAAACTGCTTTGCCAAAGGAAATTCATAATCTTATAATCGCTGTTGGCAATGTAGCCGTCTGAGCGCTTATATCCGGCTGAGAGGGAGTGAACCGAGGATTTTGCTCGTAACGCTCCGCGCACTTCTGCATTGAAAAGAGCATGCATTCCTCCCTCCAGCTTTGCAAAAGCATTGGTCTGAGTATCCTTTTTGGTAATAATGTTGATACCTCCGGAAAAGGCACTCGCTCCAAAAATAAGGGAAGAAGGCCCCTGGACTATTTCGATGCGTTCAATATCGGAGAGGTTAAGAGGGATATCAAGGCTGTAGTGTCCGGTTTGAGGATTTGTAAGATTGACTCCATTCAGGAGAATTGCGGTCTGGTCAAATGAACCGCCGCGCAGCGTTATATCTGCCTGTACGCCGTGCGGCCCGCGTTGAAGCACATCAACCCCTGAAAAATAACAGAGTAAATCCTGGAGACTTTTGACAGGAGCCAGTTCAATTTGCTTCGGTAAAATGATATTCACCATTTTAGCCGAAAGCTTCAATGGCAATGAATCCTTGAAAGCAATAATTATAATTTCATCCAGCTTTTCGGGAATTGTGTCAGTTTGTGGATTGATTTCGACTTTCTCCGTTTGTTGTTTGATGTCAACTATTGCTGCTTGCGTATCGATAACAACTTTTTCCGTGGAATTTACCGGCGCCGCACTAAGACCTATCAGGGCGCAACACGAGATTACACCCAACGCAATGGCTTTGTAAAGGCAATTGACAAGATTATACGATTTAACACGCAATCGCTTGCATCGAAACAATCTTAGGTTAAAATAATGTCTTTTCGCGTCCACTTGACTAGTTGGTTAAGAAAATAAAACGCAAAAATAGCACTTTGAACCCGAAAAGGGAAAAGAAAGTGATTTGATTAACCGAGAATGAGGAGTTTAAACAGGAATTTGTAAACTATGTCTTTTTGTAGCCTTCCCTAAAAACCAAGCAGTTCTGAATTAAACAAAAATATTAACTTTGTCAAAAGCAACGTAGAGCATCGCGGAGATTAACATGGATATTTTTACAAGGTGCATTATAAGAAGGACGATTAAGAAAACGAAATATGGAAGAGAAAAACGAAATGCTGATTTACAGGTCGGAAGATGGTGCTATTAAAGTAGATGTGCTATTTACAGATGAAACCGTTTGGCTTACGCAAAAGCGAATGGCCGAATTATTTCAAACAACACCACAAAACATTACTCTGCACTTGAAAAATATTTTTGATGAAGGTGAGTTACAAGAAGATGCAACTTGTAAGGATTTCTTACAAGTTCAACAAGAAGGTAACCGAATGGTTGAACGAAAACAAAAATTTTATAATCTTGATGCTATTATTTCTGTTGGATATAGAATTAAATCACATGTTGCAACAAATTTTAGAATTTGGGCAACGCAACGGCTTCGCGACTATATAATCAAGGGCTTTGCTCTTAATGACGAGCGTTTCAAGTCAGGCTCCTCTATGAACTACTTCAAAGAGCTTCTTGATAGAATCCGCGAGATAAGAATATCAGAACGTGTTTTTTATCAGCAAATTAAAGATATTTACGCTACAAGTATCGATTACAATCCGTCAGATGAGATAACAGTTGCCTTTTACAAGGAGGTCCAAAACAAACTTCTTTGGGCTGTAAGTGGAAAAACAGCAGCCGAGTTGATTTACTACCGAGCCAATGCAGAGCTGCCGCAAATGGGATTGACTTCAACCTCTGTGCCTAATAAGGTTCGTAAAAGAGACATTGAAATAGGGAAAAATTACTTAAAAGAAGATGAAATTCGCCTATTGAAGCTAATTGTGGAACAGTTTTTAGCATTTGCCGAAAGTCAGGCAATGCAGCAAATTCCTATGTATATGAAAGATTGGGTAGAACGTCTTAAACAAGTTCTTTCCATGAACCGCCAAAATATATTGGAACATGCAGGAACTATTTCCCACGACTTGGCACTGCAAAAGGCAAGCGAAGAATATGATAAGTATAAAAAAGCCCAAAAAGAAATAGAACATATTGAAAGTATAAAGGAACTAGAGCAGGATATAAAAAAAATAAAAAAGAAATAGTAAAACTGTCAAGGACACAAGACTTTAATTTTTAATTTCCGCTACATATTCAACACAAACACCGTTTTGCCCAGTACGGAGTGGGCGTCGAGGGTGCCGCCGTGGTTTTTCATTATTTGGCGTGAGAGGCTGAGTCCGATGCCGGAGCCATTTTCCTTAGTGGTAAAGAAGGGGATAAAAATCTGCTCAATTATTTCGGCAGGAATGCCTTCGCCATTATCCTGAACGGAGATTTGTGTATGTCCGTCCTCTTTTTTAAGGGCTGAAATCTCTATCTGAGGGGCATCGACTTTTTCCACCGCCTGTATTGCATTTTTTATTAAATTAATGAAGACTTGCGACAATTGAGCTTCATCGGCTTCAACGCTCAGATCTTCCGGATTGATTTTCACCGAGAACTTGATTCTGCTGAAGTGTTCTTCATGTGAGAGCAGCATCAGGAGATGGTCTATGAAGGTTCTTAGCGAGAAGGTCTGCAATATAGGCTTGGAAAGTTTGGTCAGTTTGCGGTAGGATTCGACAAAACGTATTAGGCCGCTGCCTCTTTCGTTGATAAGTTCAAGCCCTTTGATGGTGTTTGAGATGGTCTTATCGTTAATGTTTGCCGGGGAGTCATCCGAAAAGGCATAGTAGCGCAACAAGGTCTCGCTTAGCGATGTAATTGGGGTAATGGAGTTCATTATTTCGTGCGTCAGCACTCGGATAAGTTTCATCCAGGAATCGAGCTCTTTTGCATCCAACTCATGGCTGATATCGTGTACTGAGATTATGCGTAAGTTTTCCCCATGACCGGGAAATGAAGTGGCCCTCAATGAGAGTTGAGTGATATTGTTTTTATAGGTCAGCTTCAGGAATTGATGAGTTTCGCCGTTGATCAAACGCTCAAATGTATTGAAGAGGTTGGCGTCAATGCGTTTCAGCTGCTCGATATGGTAAAATGTAGGATAATTCAATAGACTTTTTGCTGCGGAATTGGCTTGTAACACATTTCCGTTTTCATTCATAACCACTATTCCGGTCGCTACCTGTTCCAGCATCAGGCTATAATATTGTTCCTGTTCCCTATTTCTGAATTTTGCATCCTGTATCAACTTATTGATACGGTTCAGGCTCTTATTCATCTCATCGTTAGCCTTATGAAGTGTTTTTTCAGGAAAATGGAGCGTTGAATCTTCGTTTTCTACTGCGTTGAAAAAATAGGCGATTTTTTCAGGGGCAGCATTATATAATTTTATGATCCTGTAAACAACTACAGCTATAGCAAACAGTGATAATATGAGATACATGTTGGATGCAGAGCTCAACAATATCCACATTGAGAGTGCCGAAAAGACAATAAGCAATAGGATATTTGCTATAAAACGAATGAATGTATTCCTAAACATCTTACAAGTTGTATTTTTTCAGTTTATTGTAGAGTGTCTGACGGGTGATGCCCAGTTGAGCAGCAACAGCACTCAGATTACCTTCCTGAAGTTTCAGGCTCTTTTCAATCATGGCCTTTTCCATCTCCTCCAAAGTGCCGAACATTTTTTCGGACTCCTCATATTTTTTGTCAAAGAAGAAATCATCGGCATCAAGTATATTGTTATCACTTAAAATAACAGCTTTTTCTATAGTGTGCTGCAATTCGCGCACATTGCCCGGCCAGGTGTACCTGCTCATTTTTTCTTTAGCGTCTGCACTGATTATCAAATTCTCTTTTTTGTATTTATTACGATAAAGATTCAGGAAAAAATCGGCGAGTAATGGAATATCCAAAATGCGCTCGCGCAAAGGCGGAATCTCTATCTGAATGGTATTTATTCTATAGAGTAAATCTTCACGGAACTGTCCGGTTTTCACCAATTCGGGCAAATTGGCATTTGTGGCACAAATGAGACGGATATCTATAGGGATTTTTTTATTGGAACCCACCCTGACTATCTCTCTGTTTTGTAATGCTGCCAGCAATTTTGCCTGTAATGGGAGCGACAGGTTGGCTATTTCATCCATGAAAAGAGTACTCCCCTTTGCTACCTCAAATTTTCCGGCACGGTCCTCTTTTGCGTCTGTGAAAGAGCCTTTCACATGTCCGAAAAGCTCACTTTCAAAGAGAGTTTCGGAGAGCGAACCCATATCAACGCTGATCATAAGTTCATTACTGCGAAGCGATTGCTGATGCAACTCTTTTGCAATAACCTCCTTGCCTGTTCCGTTTTCTCCGGTAATCAACACGTTGGCATCGGTTTTAGCCACTTTTCTTACAATTTCCAGCACTTCCTTAAATCGGGGTGACTCACCTATAATAGATGAGTGTCTGCTGACAGCCGATTTGATATTTTGCTCTTTTTCCTTCAGAGATTTAATCTCTTTTTTCGAGTTGCGAAGTTGAATAGCTGCGTTTATGGTTGCAAGCAGCTTACTGTTTTCCCAGGGTTTCAATACAAAATCGACTGCTCCCTCTTTTACTGCCCTTACTGCCAATTCTACATCACCATAAGCAGTGATCATTATTACTGAAATATTGGGATCATGCTCCAAAATGCGTTTAAGCCAATACAGCCCTTCATTTCCGGTATTGATACCGGCAGAAAAGTTCATATCCAGCAGCACAACGTCAAAATGGGATCTTAGCAGGGTGGGAATCCTATTGGGGGTATTTGAGGTAATTAACTCTTTACAAAGAGGTTGTAATAGTAATTCTAGTGCGCTTAGTACACTTTCATTATCGTCAACAACGAGAATGCGGCTATTTTTCATTTTTGGAAGAATTTACAAAATAGAGTTATTGCGAAAGTAGCATATCCTTTTAAATTGTCAAAAAATAAGACACTCTACTGTCTAATATTTTTACACTCCGAAAGTGTTCTTGAAATTCAAACTATTGATTTTCAACTAATTGCAAACACGGCATTGTAGTTGCTTTTTTTTGGCATGAGGTTTATTGCCTCGTACCGATTTTTAACTTTTGATACGAATAAAAAAAATAAACATTTATAAACGATTATGATACGTACAGAAAAATTGACAAAGGTATTTCGCACCGAAGAGGTGGAAACTACAGCACTCCTCGATGTGGATATTCAGGTGAATGATGGAGAGTTTGTTGCCATAATGGGCCCCTCAGGATGCGGAAAATCTACACTTTTAAATATTCTCGGCTTGCTTGACAATCCTACCGGCGGAAATTATTACTTTAACGACGAAGAGGTAGGACATTATAAAGAGAGCCAACGCACACATTTGCGAAGAGAAAATATCGGATTCGTCTTCCAAAGCTTCAACTTGATTGACGAGCTGAATGTATTTGAAAATGTGGAACTTCCCCTCACCTATCTTAAAATTCCCTCTGCTACACGCAAAGAGATGGTGAAAGAGGTGCTAAGGCGCATGAATATCGGACATCGCGAAAAACATTTCCCTCAGCAGCTTTCAGGCGGACAGCAACAGCGTGTAGCCATCGCCAGGGCCGTGGTTGCAAACCCCAAACTTATCCTTGCCGACGAGCCTACAGGTAACCTCGACTCCAAAAACGGACGCGAAGTGATGGATCTGCTCAGCGAACTCAACCGCGAAGGCACCACCATCATCATGGTAACACACTCCCAGCACGACGCAGGCTTCGCACACCGCACGATTCACTTGTTCGACGGAAAAGTAGTGGAGGAAAGTCCGGAGTTCTGAGTATTGAGTATTGAGTAAAAAAAATAATAATTAGTGATGATTCATTTAAAACAAGCTTTTAGGAGTTTGCAGAAGAATAAACTCTTTTCGGCTTTCAATATATTCGGTTTTGCAATCGGATTTACCGTTTGTATAATTATCGCACTCTATGTCTATCGTGAGAGCAGCGTAAACTCGTTTTTTCCAAGTGCGGATAGAACCTACAGATTGAGGGACTCTACTAAGAATGAAGTGCTTTTCGATCATGCCATCCTGCCCGCCCTCAAAGACCAATTCCCTGAGATAGAGGAGATAGCGCCACTGGTTTATTTCTCGGCTGAGGATATGAATATGGGCATCAACATTAAAGTAGGAAACAAATATGGAGTCGCACACGAGATGATGAGCACTAACAACGATTTCTTCGCTTTTGCAGGTATCGATATTCTTTTCTCCTCGACTGACAGGCCGTTTGCACAGAAAAACTCGGTTATACTCTCCAGATCAGCTGCCGAGAAGGTTTTCGGGCATTACAACATAGTTGGCGAACCTGTAAACTTTTTCGGGATTGACTTCATTGTGAGTGCAATTGCTGAAGATATTCCCTCTACCGCCACTTTCGGAGCCGACATCTACCTGAATGACGACTATACGGAGATAGGTTTTGCGCAAAATTGCATTAAGAATGATTGTTATCTGATAAGGGAAATCTATTTGAGAGTAAAGGAGGGAACTGATATAGAGGCATTAACTCGGAAGTTGAACGACCATTTTCCGGAAAACCGGACCAAGATTAAGAGTGTGATGCTGCAACCTGTGAAGGAGATCTATTATTCAGAACAAAGTGAAATGGCTTTTCATAAAGCAGGAAACAAA
>Ga0116159_1001614_pt1 | contig 23755 bp, 12 predicted proteins | sample AD_JPNAS1_MetaG_FD_89878 | JGI IMG/M metagenome (GOLD analysis project Ga0116159, IMG submission 89878) | Active sludge microbial communities of municipal wastewater-treating anaerobic digesters from Japan - AD_JPNAS1_MetaG | ecosystem: Engineered > Bioreactor > Anaerobic > Digestate | place...
GCGAACTGCCCACCCGGCCACGTCACGACGACCGGGTTCTCGCGCAGCCATGGGTCCGCGGCGCACGCCTGCGCGACCCGCTCCTCGAACGCCGCCCGCGCCTGCGCGGGGTCCTCGCCGAGCCGCACGCCGTAGCGCCCCTCGGCGGTCAAAAGGTCGGGCACCGAGCTGGACCAGTCCCCCGCACTCACCCGACCGATCGAGATCCCATAGGGCAGTTCGTGCCCTGCGAACCGCGGATCCACGTCGACGTGCCGCTCCGCCTCAAGCGCCCGCAGCTCCGCCCTCGGCTTCCGCAACCTCACCACCTACATCGCCCGCCCTCTCTTGGAAGCCAGCGGATTCAGACCCCCTGCTACACCCTGCCCTGGGATGAGCCGTCATGGCTTCGTCCGGCACAGGGCGGACAGGTCGCAGTTCGCGCAGTGACTGCACCAATGGGTATGCCGTGGAAGAACATTGGTGCGCAGCGCGTCGCCCGCCTCCGTGATCCTCGATCGGACGGTTGCCAGAAGCGGGTCCTCCACGGCCTCGCGGACGGTCTTGCCTGCCTCGTCGAGGTTGAGCACCTCGATGAGATCAGCCCGCTCGCCGCTGAGCTCTTGATAGCCCAACGCATAGACGTGCAACTGATCCCGAGTGACGTCCTCGGCTTGGGCTCGCTCGCTGGACTTGAAATCAACGATGGACAGTTCATCGGTGTCAAGCCGCCGGATGAGGTCGATGCGTCCGGACACGAGGATCCCCTCGCCGAGATGGACCTCGATCTGCTTCTCCGAGTGGATCGTGTTGGGCAGTTCGGCCCCATGCTCGTCGAAGTAGCGGCAGACCGCGGCAACGGCTGCGTGACGCAGGTTGCGCTTGAGCTCCGGATAGGCATACGGCGTGTGGAGGTGTCGGTCCACCAACTCCTCGGCCACGCTGTCGTCGAGGAGATCTCCCAGGAGAGCCCGCTTGTGCACCTCGGCGAGCACGTTGTGAAGCCCTTTGCCGTAACCCAACGCCTCGTGAATAGGCGGATTGAAGCCATAGAGGAAGCGCAGCTTGAACTGGTACGGGCACTCGAAGAAGTACTTCAACTCCGAGAACGAAAGCGTCACTTGGGGCGTTTCTCGCCGGGGAGTCGGCGGCAAGCGAACCCCGTCATCCAGGAGGACGGACTCCTTCGTCGACATCCACACCTGAGCCGCGCAGTGGTCGAAGAACTCTGAACGACGCCGATACCTTGCGGACGTTCCGGGCGAGAACGTGACCGCAAGGAACTTCTGGGCCCGGGTGGCTGCGACGTAGAAGAGCCGGGTCTCATCTTCGATCGTGCCCCGATACCGGTCGGGATCCCGCACCGCCTCGGGTGGTACCACATGGAACAGCCCTAGGCCCCCGTGGCGCTGCGAGGGGAACCGATTTCGGCGCAGGCAAGGAAGGAAGACGGATGGCCATTGCATCCCCTTGGCCTGGTGCACCGTCGTGATCGTCACCGCGTCGGGGGCGGCATACCCCACATCCGAGTCTGACTCCGCGTAGTAGTCGGGCGCCTGATATCTGAGCCACTCCGCGAAAGCGAGGTACTTGCGGCCCGGGTCGCTCGAGAAGTTGATCTCTTCGAAATCGGAGATCACCTGGCTGAACTTGCCGAGCTGATAGAAGACGAGTTCGCCACGCCCCACAGGCCCACGAACGGTGTCCTCGCGCATTCCGATCGCTTCAAGGAAGTCGAGGAACAGCCGTTGAATGTTGTAGACGCCCCATTGCTCTCCCCGACTGAAGTCGCGGCCAACGTCCAGGACACGCAAGCCTTGGCGCCACTCCTCGTCGCCGGAGGAGAGCGCGGCGTCGGACCACAACTGGCGAAGTCCGTCGGCGTCGATCCGGTCGACCATGTAGTCGAAGATCGCGACCACGGCCTGGATCTCCGGCGACTCGAAGAGGCGGTTGAGCCCCTTCACCACGTAGGGGATCCCGCGGCTCCGCAACTCCGCGACGAGCGGGCCCGCGTCTTTGGCGACGGACCGGAAGAGCACCGCGAAGTCGGACCACGACAGGCCACGAGGCTCAGCCTCAGGGCCATCTCGGAAGCCCGTGCCAGTCAGTCCTTGAATCCGGTCGCAGATCCAGGTCGCTTCCTCCTCCGGGGAATCGAAGGTCAATGCCAACGTGTCGCCTCGGTGCCACTGCTGGTGGCCGGCTGCACTCATGTCCTTGGGCAACCGGCTACCAGCCGGCAGCCGCTCCGCAATCGAGCGTCCGAGGTCGACGATGCCGGGGCTCGACCGGAAGTTCTCCGCCAAGGTCACCTGTTGGACCTCCCGGTAGCGACTCGCGAAGGTGAGGATGTTCCCAACTTCGCTGCCTCGCCACTGGTAGATGGTTTGGTCGTCGTCTCCAACGACGCACACGTTGGCGCCGTGCTTGGCTAGGCCCCGAATCAACCTCTCCTGCAACGGGTTGACGTCCTGGTATTCGTCCACGACGAGGTAGCGCAGAGTGCTCCGGACGTGCTCGTCTATCTGTGCGGCAGCAGGGTCGTCGGATTCGTCAGCCTCCAACAACTCCACGACCCACAGGATCATCTGCGTGTAGTCCAGGTATGCGTGCTCCCCCAGCAGCTGCAGGTACGACAGGTATGCCGCTTGCACCCCCTGGGGCACTGACTCCCAGTCGACGTCACCTTCGCGAAGGACCGACGTGACCTGTTGGTAGAGCCCGGAGTGGAGATATCGGCGCAGGACCGGCACCTTCTCCGCCGTCGTCGGACACTCGGTGAGGCCAGACTTCCTGCTGTTGCGGTCGATGAGCAACCGGCCGGTGATGTCGGTGAGAACGCCGAACTTGAACGTATCGGGCACATGTGTCTGAAGCAGGTCCAGAGCGAAAGCGTGCATCGTTCCCACGAACATCTCCGCAAGCCCGACCTCGCTGCCGCCCCCGTCAGCCACCCTTGCCAGGATTCGATCCTTCAGCTCCGCAGCGGCCTTCTCCGTGAACGTGAACGCCACGATGTTGCGCGGTTCCACTCCCGGCTGACGCAGCAACTCCGCCACGCGCTGCGAAATGACCTCGGTCTTGCCCGAGCCCGCACACGCGATGATCTGAAGGTGGGAGTCCACGCAACCGATGGCCTCCTGCTGAGCCCTGGTGTATGCCGTCACGTGGACTATCGTGCCCCCTAGCTCTGACATCCGCCTGCGGAGGGCTACAGGTCGCGACCCCCGCCAGGGCGCGGGACCACGTCCCAAGGAACACACGTGTGCCCGCTACTCAAGACATGACCAGACAAGCGCGGCGCGATAAAGGGAGCTGGGGTGCAATTGACCCATCTTTATGGCTCTTTGCTCTAGGTCGAAGACAGGTCGACATCGGCTGGACCCAGTACGAATCAGCGTCCCGATCTCATCCTTCGTGGAGAAAAGAATTCTGCCCTCGGGGTCACGCGCAGACCCAAATTCCGAGGCAACCGCATCGCTCGCTTCCCGGAACTCGCGTATTGACAGATTGAGCGAGCAAACACCCAGCAGGCCGTAATTGGCAGTGTCCTCCTCCAGGAAAGCGGACCAGATCCTCATGTATTTGACATATGGAGACACTCGCTCCCATGCGTCGCGCGGGCGCGTTGCGTAGGGTCCTGTTAGAGGAAATATCTCTTCACACAAAGCTCGGCGGAACCAGCGCGTGCAACACCCCTCGATTCCGACACCGTCCGCGTCCGCCAGTTGCTCCTCGAAGGAGACCGAAAAGGCGCCCGGATAGTAAGCAGAGTTGTAGGCTCTACGAAGAACAATGAAGTCGCTATCCTTCGTCAGACACACTACGTGAAGGCAGAGCGCCGAGGGAATGAGGTTGCCGGTAGGGTCCAATTTCATGTGGGCGTGTCGCAAATCTTCATTCTCGCGAAGAGCATCCCTGGTGCGCAAGACCGAAGACCACCTGGTCTCCTTCACGTACAATCTCAATCCCCGCTCACGGACCGCGTCCGCGAAGGGGGCATCAAAGCCGCTCAGCATGAACTTTTTGCCGTCATCGCCGCCGATGTTCACACTCTCGAGCGCATAGGCTGGAGCGGTCACAAATCCAGGATCCAAGATCACATCCACTTGATCAGTTGCCCAACCGTTGTCAGCCAGACGTTTGTCGAGGAACGGATGGTAGAGCAACTCAACAGCCGACCCAACGACGCGCGGATCTGAATCCAATCGAGCCAGAAACTTCTTACTGCTTTCGCTTACACAATCACTCAAGAGTGTCGCCGTGTGATCAATTGGGATTGATTCCCGAAAGAGTTGTACCGCCTGTGCAGCATACGCGACGAGATTTGCCACCCAAATTGCGGCAAGCAGCATACAGGCGGCAACGAGCGCTCGAGAGTCGAGAACCGCCAGCGCTTTGCTGATATCTTCCTGAAGTAGTACCGAGAACGCTAGGAGAATCGCGGCGGCATTTACGATTCTCGATGCGGCGCGAGTCACGTACCGCAGCCTCTTCGCCGCGGCCGTTGGACGATCGAGGGCAATTCGACATGCCCTCCGAGCCCTATCAAATCGGCCAAGTTTCCGTTCGACTCGGATTCGTCCCGCCGCCACTGTCACTCACACCTCGAAGACTTTCATCACTTCGTCGCCATAGTCGTTGATGACCTTCACTGCGATCTTGCCTGACTCCGGACGTGGGAACGGGCGCGACACTGTCGAGTAGAGCGACGCCCACGCGTCCTCGTCGATCTCGGCCTTGAGGGAAGTCTTGAGCCGCCGATACGGGTCGTTCCCGCCGGTGAAATAGCAGTGGCGCACGAAGAAGGACTCCTCGTTGTATGCCGTATCGATCATCCACAGCGCGATCTGGCCAGTGTCGTTGGTCCGGATCTCCCCCGTAGTCGGGTCGTAGACGTCGACGCCCTTCAACGTGACGACGACCGAGTCTGCGTCGGGGTGCGAGATCTGGATGTCCGGCTCGCCGAACACCGTGAACAGGTTGCCCGCGCCCGTCTTCTTGAGGTCCTCACCCATGAGTAGGTCGGCATTCATCCGCACGAGCAACACTTTTATCCGCCCCAGCTGGCGTTCCCCCGCGACCGACGCGAACCCAGCATCGCCGACCTCGACGGTCACGCCGTCTTCGGCTGTGACCCCGGTCGCCTGCGGGTCGAACGCGAAACCCAGGACGCACAGCAGGTCGATCTCGCCGTCCTTGATCGCCTCCTTGGCTGCGGCTTTGATGAACTGCGGGCTCACCGTGCCGTATTGCGGCCCGATGGCGACGCCGATCCGTGTCGCCCGCCCAGCGGCGTCGCCGCTCGGCCCACCCAACCGCTCCCCGACCGCCTGCACGTGCAGCCCGGCATGGGTGTCCAGTGTCGCGAAGGTGATCCGCTCGCGGGTCCGGCCGTTCTGCACGCCGGCTTTTCGGAGGTTGTCGAGGATGGTCTGCTCGAAGGTCGGCCCCTCGCCGTCCTGCGCCCCCGCCCGCTGGCTGATCGATTCGCGACCGGCGGCCTCGGGCGTCTCGGCGAAGGCGAGCGAGCGGTGTGGCGACAGGCTCTCGACAGTAAAAGGCCCGCACACCCGCACTCGGCTCCGGTCCTCGTAGGGCCGGTCGTAAAGCATCTCGAAGTCGACGTGCCGCTTGATCGCCTCGTCGATCTCCTGGCGGGTCATACCCTCCCAGATGTCCGGGTTGTTGGCGATCGACTTGAGCGTGATGTGTTGCACCCGCTCGTAAACGAACCCGCGCCGCACGTCGCCTTTCGTGGGAGTAGGCGGTAGGGGTATGCCGGTCACCTCTTGCTCCTTATGCCGCCCTTTCTCGGAGTCGGCCAACAGGTAGTAGGGGTACTTCGCCCCCATGAGCCGCTGCCGAGCCAGCGCCAGCGCCACTCGGGAGGTGTCGACGGTGATCCACCGCCGCCCCCACTGCTCAGCGACGTAGGCCGTCGTCCCCGACCCACACGTCGGGTCCAATACAAGATCCCCCGGGTCGGTGCACATTAGCATGCACCGTTGTACAACTTTGGTACCGCTTTGCACCACGTAGATCTTGTCTTCCGTGAACGACCCCGTCCCCGTGTCTCCCCAGTTGTTCTTTAGCGGAACGGCAGGGAAATCATCTGCGAAACGAACGAATCCAATACTGGAAGCCCTGCGCTCAACTCGACCAGCAGCTATCGCTCGCTTCATGCCCGTCAGGGGCGTTGCCCAGTTCCTTTTTCCGGCGGGGAATCGGAGTCCACGGAATTCCACCTCGTAGCGGGCCCGAGATGAATCAGTTTGACTCGTGAGGTCGCCCACTTCGTACCAACGGGCGCCCGCTGGGCTGGATTCGAGGCCCTGGCGCTCCGCACGGCTGGCTGGCCGACGCGTGCCGTCGGCCAGCTCAAGGAAACGCATCGTTCTCTCACTCTTCAAGGTAAAGAGCGCGCGATACTTTAATAAATCAAAGTCCTTAGCGAACCACAATAGATAGTCGCTCACGCCATCCATATATTCCATTGACGAGGAGCTGGTCTTGTCAAAGGATATTAGACTGACGAAGTTGTCCCTTCCGAACACTTCATCCATGAGGGACCGGACGAGGTGGACATTCTCGTCGCCGATCTGGACGAAGCAGCTCCCCGACTCCGTAAGCAACTCGCGGGCGACGAGCAACCGGTCCCGCAAGTAGCTCAGGTAGGAGTGGATGCCCAACTCCCAGGTGTCCCGGAAGGCCTTGATCTGCTCGGCCTCGCGCACGGCATCTTCGAGCTTTCCGTCCTTCACGTCGCGCTTGCGGGCCGACACCTGCCAGTTGGAGCCGAACTTGATGCCGTAGGGCGGTTCCCTCGACACTCTGTACGTGTTGCGTAGTGGGAGCCCGCGTCCGGAGTGAAGTTCTGCTCCTGAGACGTCCGACGAGCCCGAAATCCGTCAACGGTTTCGTCTACCCCTGCGTGGAGCGCCGAGGAGCCCAGCAGTGAGCTCGTCGTAGCGGGCAAACAGGACTTGCTGTCGCTCGCGTTCGGTTTCGCATGGCGCCGTCGAACCGAGCGCGCGGTCAACAAGCACGTCGAGGTTGGCATGTGCCTCAATGAGCTCGGGCGTCATCGCGTTCGCCACGTAGTGCTGAGCCAGTGATCGGTCAGGTCTCTGGGCTCGCGCTCCTTCAACCGCTCGTCCAGCGGCGATGATTCGTTGGCGCAGCTCAGCTTCGACTGGGGGCAGTGGGAGATTGTTCCAGACGATCGTGTTGGAGAACCGAGGTCGAGACTCTAGGCGACCACCGATGGTGAGTTGCCACGTAAGGAACATCGACGACGACACGATGGCGAACTGGAATCCGTCGGGGTCGACGGTCGTGAACACTGCATTGCTGGCGATGACGTCCGGCTCGAACCGAGAGGCGATGAAGAACGGTCGATGCTCGCTGACGACTCCCGGGATGCACAGGTAGGGCTTGGTGGGCTGGCTGTTGAAGTCGAACAGGCTCGGCCACTGCGCCCATTCGCGAGTTGCTGGCCGCTTGCTGGCCAGCCGATGTTGACGGCACCCTCCGACCCGCTCACGGAGGACTGGGCTCTGGATCAGGTCAGTTTCGGAAGCATCGACAAGCCACAAGCACCATCGGTCGACATTGTGCAGCAGTTCTTTCGACCCGATGAAGCGGCGGAGATATTTCCGAGCGATGGGGTCAGCGGCCACGATCTCGTACTGCTCGGGCCCAACTACGAAGTTGCCGCCGTCGTTCGGTCGACTGCCGAAGCTCACCGTGCTCAACTGGGATGACAGTCGGCTCCTTCGCTGCTCAACGAGAACGTTGGGGCTGTCCGTGAGGTACGCATTGATCCTAGTGACGTGCACCTCTTGGGGGACTGCGTCTCTACCGACATAATCGAAAAGGCGAGGAGGAGGACTATCGCTCCTGTCGAACCCGAGGATTACGCAGTGAACGGTCGCGGCACCGACCGCCTCCGACTCCCAGGGGAACGTCCGATGAGCGAAGCGGATTCGCCAGCCGCGCTGGAAAACCTGCTGGAAGAGTGGTGCGACAGGTTCGCCCTGGACGATTGAGTTCGTGGAGACGAATGCCCATTTGCCGTTGTGGACCGAGAAGTACTGGAGTGCTTGCGCGTACCAACCGGTGGCGTAGTCCAAGCGCCCGATGTCATCACGACGCCAAAGGTCTCGGAGTTCTTCGGACTGCTGGGCGCTCCGGCTGACGTGCCCCAGGAACGGTGGGTTGCCCGCGACGATTGTGTCTTCCGATGGTGGGCAGACCAAAGTCCAGTCGGTGCGGAGCGCGTTGCCGACGACGATGGTGGCTTGTTCCTGGATAGGCAGCCGGTCCGGGGCGTAGCCGAGCGCGGCGGTGAGCTTGAGGTCGCACTGGCGGTCGACGAGGAACATCGCGGTCTCGGCGATGCGGGCGGGCCACTCGTCGATCTCGATCCCGTAGAAGTGGTCGAGCGTGACCTTGAGGCCGACGTTGGCCAGGAGCATGGGGTTGTCCCCGGTGATCTCCTGCAGACGTTCCATGATCGCCAGTTCGAGGTCCCGTAGCTCGCGGTAGGCGACGATGATGAAGTTCCCACAGCCGCACGCTGGGTCCATGTAGCGGATGCGGCCGAGCTTGTCGCGGAGTTTGCGGAGCCGGTCGGCCTCGTACTTGCCCAGGGTGCGGATGTGCTCGAGCTCGGCGCGCAGCTCGTCGAGGAAGAGGGGGTTGAGGGTCTTGAGGATGTTCTCCTCGGAGGTGTAGTGCTCTCCGAGCTGGCGGCGGGTCTCGGCGTCGCGGACGGACTGGAACATGGATCCGAAGATGGCTGGGCTGATGCTGGCCCAGTCGCGGTCGCACGCTTCGAGCACGGCGGTACGGAACTCGGCGTTGAGGACCGGCAGGGTCACCCGCTCGGTGAAGATGCGTCCGTTGACGTACCGGAACCCCTCCAGCCCGGGCCGCGGTGTGCCTCGCTGGTCGTCGGGGGTGTCGAGGTAGTCGAACAGGGCGGTGAGCTGCGCGCCGATGTCGGAGCCGTCGGGTTGGGTGTGGTCGCGGATGAAGTCGCTGAACAGGTGGGGGTCCCACATGTCGGTGTCGTCACCGAACATGAGGAAGAGGATGCGGGCGAGGGTGACGGAGATCTCGTGGTCCCGGTCGGCCCGGGGGGTGGCTGCGGGGTAGGCCTTCTCCATGGCGGAGTAGAGGCGGGCCATGAGCTTGGAGGCGTGTTTGGTCTCGTTGTGGGCCTCGACGTCGAAGGCCTGGCGGACCTTGGCCAGGACGGCGTTGCTGTCGAGCAGGGTGTCGAACGGCAGCCGGATGACATCGAGCTTCTCGGCGAAGTGGGGGTCGGTGTCGCCGTTGCGGTGACGGTGCCGGCTGAGCCGGGTGGTTGTGGTGTTGCCGACGGCTCGGCGGACCGGCCAGCGCCAGACCTGCTCGGTGTCGTCGTGGAAGATCAGGATCCGGTCGGTGCTGCTCTTGGCCAGGTGCTGGTCCAGTGCGGCCTCGAGCTTGGAGTCTGGTTTCTCGTCGGCGACCCAGACGCGCAGGCCCTTGTAGGAGGAGACGTTGGTTGCGGTGACGCTGCGGCCTTCGTGCTCGACGGTGACCGGTGGGTGGTCGGGCTTGGACCAGTTCAGGTCCTGGATAAAGAGCTTCTGGTAGTCGCGCTGTTCGGCGCGTTCGATGAGCGGACTGGTCATGAGTCGAGAACCCCCAGGGAGCAGACGATCTTGATGGTGTCGGTGTCGGTGGCTCCGATGACGAGCCGGTCCTCGGCGTGGAGCTGGTTGATCAGGTCGGCCAGGTCGTCAGGGCTGTACTTGTTGCGTCGGGCCTGGGTCAGCCGCATGTTGGCGTGCTCGGTCAACGGCCGGGCGTGCAGCGCGTCCAGGGCCGCAGATGCCTTCTGGCCGAAGATCGTGCCGCCGAGGCGCTGCCAGGCCCACTTTCGGACGCCCTTGAGGTTGCCTGCGGCGACGGTCTCGGTCTTGAGTGGTCCCTGGACGAGAGCGGTCTCGCGGTCGAAGTGGTCCGGTCGTAGTGGCGCGGTCGGTGTGGTCGGCTCGGCTCGGAAGATCCGCAGGGCTTCCAGGGGGGTGAGGATCCGTTCCTGGACCCCGTGGGCGGTGTGTGTGGCGGTCGCGAACGCGTCCACGCCGGAGCCGGTGGAGATGTAGCAGGTCACGCCTCCGTGGGATTCGTCCATGTACTGGTCGCGGGTGGAGTGGATCATGTCCTGCATCCTCAGCACCTTGGCGGTGGTCTCGGGGTGCTTGTCCAGGGCGTTGGACCAGACCAGCCAGGCTTCGCTGACGGAGTCGACCTCGGCTTCGTCGTCGCTGTCGTCGTCGCTGACGCGGCCCTTGTAGAGGTCGTCGAGGATCTTGACCTCTCGGTCGCCGCCGAAGAACTTCTCGTCGGAGCCGAAGGCTTCGGCCGCAGCGCCGAGCCGTTCCTTGATCCGCTGCCGCAGCCGGATCTGTTCCTCGATCTTCTCGTGCGTGATGAGGTACAGGTTGACGGTGTCGGACTTCTGCCCGATCCGGTCGACACGGCCTGCCCGCTGGATGACGCGGATGATCGCCCAGGGCAGGTCGTAGTTCACGATGACGTGGCTGTCCTGCAAGTTCTGCCCTTCGGACAGGACATCGGTCGCCACGAGGACGTCGATCGGTTTGTCCACCTCGATCGGTGTGTCCGGGTCTTCGGAGGGCATGCGGTTGGAGCTCGGGGAGAACCGGCGTGCGACCTCGGCGGGGTTGTCCGTGTCTCCCGTCGCCAGGGCGACGTTGGGGATCCCGGCGGCCGTGAGGGCGGCGGCGACGTAGTCGGCCGTGTCGCTGTACTCGGTGAAGACGAGGACCTTCTCGCCGGGGTGGCCGTTGGTGAGCAGGTCGACCAGGGCGTTGACCTTCGAGTCACGGGTGGAGTCCCACTCCCCGAACCGGTCCAGCAACCAGGTGATCGTGTCGTTGTCCTTGACCAGGTCCTTGCGAAGAGTCGGCTTGAACACGGTCGTGTTCACCCACTTGGTCTTCGCCGGGGCAGAGTGGACGAGACTCTTGTAACGGGTCTCCGCGCTGCCGTGCAGGCTGCCGTCGGTCTCGATGTCCTCGTCGCTCACGTTGATCTGTTTGTCCGTGAACGAGCCCAGCGGGACAGGCAGCTTGTTGTCGATCGCGTGGATGAACAGCTCGTTGCGGGCGCGCTGGCGTTGCAGGGACAGGATGAACGAGTGCCCGGATGAGGACAGGCGCTTGAACAGGCCGATCCGGACGAAGCCGCTGACGTTCCCGCGGCCTGAGCGGATGTCGTCCAGGTTCTTGACGTCTTCCTCGGTGTGCTCGGCACTCGGGTTGTCGTAGTCCGCGAGCCGGTACCGGGGCAGGATCAGGTCCCGGACAGCGTCCAGCGTCGTCTCGTCCTCCATCAGCGCTGCCGGGTCGTCCGGTGCGAAGGGGTGACTCACGGGGGTGGACACGCGGGTGGGGAAGTGGAACTTCTGTCCGTTCGCGAACTGTAGGTATTCCTTCTCGACGGGTTCCCCGTCCGGGCCGGCCACGGACTCCTTCTTGGCGGTGCGTTTGATGAAGGAGCGGGTGCGGCGCACGAGGTGGTCGCTCATCAGCCGCTTCCAGTCCTCGGGCTCCTCGGAGCGGCGGAACGCGGTGAGGGTGTTGATCTTCCCGTCGACCTTGGCCAGGAGGTTCGGGTCGTTGCGCAGGGCCTCGGTGGGGACGATGCCGAGGTCGTCGTCGGCGTCGATGTACAGGCCGATCTGGTTCGCGACGTCGGTGAACGCCAGGTTGTACGGGGTCGCGGTCAGCAGCAGGACCTTGGAGCCGTTGGCGCGGATGTACTGGTGGATCGCGTCGTAGGCGATGGTGGAGTTGTTCCGCAGGTTGTGCGACTCGTCGCAGATGACCAGGTTGAACCGTTTGAGCTCGGGCAGGACCTTGTCCACCATGGAATAGGGCACGACCCGGCCGTTGATGTCGTACTCCTCGATGTGCTTCTCCCACATCGGTTGGAGGTTCTTCGGGCAGAGAACGAGGGTCGAGTAGTCCTCGGCGGCCTGCAGCATCAGCGCGGTCGCCACAGCGGTCAGGGTCTTGCCCAGACCGACGACGTCGCCGAGCATGGTGCCGCCGCGCCGCACGATCCGCCGGGAAAGGGTCCGCACAGCACTCTCTTGGTAGTCGAGCAGCAGGTCGCTCATCGACTTAGGCAGGACGTACCCCATTCCGTCGCGTGCGTCTTGGGACAGGGAGTGGCAGACCTTCAGGTACACCTCGAACGGGGTGGGCTGGTTCTCGTCGGCCCACGAGTCGGCGATCAGGTCGATGATCTCGGTGGAGATGTCGAGGGAGAACCTGTCGTTCCACCGGTCCTCGAACCAGGTCGCCAGCTTCGTCGTGGCGTCGGAGTCCTGCACGTCGATATTCAGTTCAAGGTTGCGGTGCAGACCGGCTCCGGTCAGGTTGGAGGATCCGACGTAGCCCCATCGGGCGGCGTGCTTCTTGTCAGGGGCGTGGAAGAGGTAGGTCTTGCCGTGCAACGGCGTCTCGGTGAAAACCTTCATCGCCACCACGCCGTCGGTCAGCTGTCGTTTGAGGGTCTGTAGTGTCGCCTGCCCCTGAGTCGTGGCCAGGCCTCGCATGAGCTGGGTGCGCAGGTGGGCGACGAGCTGGTCGCGGCGGGCGAAGGCCCGCTCCCGGTCGTGGATGTCCGAGCCGTACTCGGGGGGCTGGAGGTCGTCCTGGAGCAGGTCCAGCAGCTGCTGGGAGTCCGAGGGTGCGACCATGCCCACCAGCACCCTCGCGGCCGGACGCCCACCGTCAGCGACGGTCTTGGTGTCCAGGATGTCGGCGATGCTCGACCAACCGCGCAGGTCGAGGTACCCGGTCGCTACGTCCACGGTGTCGAAGTCGCGCAGGGAGTACCGCAGAGCGGCACCGAGCGTGGTGTCGTCGGTGAGGTTGTCGAAGATGTTGGGCACTACTGGTTCCCCTTGATCGGCGGGTCGGTGGGCTCGGGTACCGGCCGTAGCCGGGGCGGGTCCGGACCGGCCGGTGGCCCCGCGCGGGCCGCCTCGAGTGCCTCGACAGCGATGTGTCGCTCGAGCATCGAGATCGTCGCCCTGGCCTCACGCAGCTGCTCGCGCAGGCGTCGGTTCTCCCCGTTCAAGTCGTCGATGCGGTCCTTGAGCACGCGGACAGGCTCGGGGTCGGTGCCGTGCTTGGCGACTCGGTCTTTGAACTCGACCTGCAGGTCCTGGTGACGGTGGGTCAGGATCCACCGTTTGACTCCTGCCTCCTCGGCGAGGGACTTGATCGTCAGCTTGCCGTCCGAGCGGACAGGGGCGCCTTCCAGCAGCCTGGTCATGGCGTCCCTGATAGTGCGGCGTTCGGGCCCGTGGTCGGTCATGGCGCCTCACCGGTGCTGGTGTCGCGGTGGGCCTGGACGATGGCTTCTCGGCGGGTGATCTGGAGCTCGATGCGGTGCCGCAACGGGGCAGGAGTCAGGGGTGCGGCGAGCTCGGCCCGCAGCGCGGCGATGTCGTCTTCGACGGCGCTGATGTGCCGGTCGGTCCGGGCGATGTTGGTGCACCGGTCCTCGCACGCGGTCAGATCTGGTGTCGCTGCCGTCGGCGCTGGGTTGGTTCCTTTGCGGCACAGGGCTTTACGTGCGTCGAAGACGCAGGCGAGGGTCTGTCCGTCGGCGTCATGGACCCGCAGGTCGGGGTTGGACATGAGCGCGGCGGCCTGCTTGGCGGTCAAGGTCATCCCCTGGTAGCGCTGCTGATGCTCGGTGACGGCGGCGCGGTAGCGCGCGGCGGCAGGTCCACTGACGGTCGGGTTGGCCTGCAGATCCTCGCCAGCCTGGTGGAGGGTGTCGCTGATCGCGAAGGCTTCCTCCATCGGGAACAGGTCACGAAGCCCGGCAGAGACACGGCCGCCGTACCCGTCAGTGGTGGTCGCGTGCAGGTGACCGTACTGGACACCTAGGGCGACGCGGCCGCGGGGCCGGCGGTAGATGAACCAGGCCAGGGTGCGCCGCAGCCGTCGCAGGTTGACGTGCCCGTCGGGGTCGGCCGGGATCACCTCGCCAGGACGGTCAAGCTCGAGCGCGCGGCCGTTGCACCACGCGGTCAGGGCGTTGATGCCCTCGCTGACGCGGCTCGAGGACGGACCGCCTACGTCAAGGTCCGCATGAGTCATCCGCGCCTTGAACAGGGTGTCGGTGAACAGCAGGTCGCCCTCGTGCAGGGCCTCCATGACGGCGATCGCGTCGGCCACCGGCTTGATAGCGACCCAGGGCACGTCCCGCTCGACGCCGGCAGGGATGCTACGCCCGTCGGCGACGGCCGACTTGTAGGTCCGGCCACGAATCTCGTACGCCCCGGTGCCCTCGCCCGCCGGGGTGCAACAGCCGCGACGCAGGCCGAGGACCTCGTCGGCGCGCATCCCGGCCAGGTAGGCGACGGTGATCAGGCAGGCGGTGGTGACCACCCGGCGCAACGGGTCGACGTCTTGAGGGGTGACCTCACCGGTCCAGACGCCAGCCGCTGACATCGCCGACGCCCCGTCGGGTCCTTCGGTGTCGGCCGGCTCCGGGGCCAGGCGCAGCACCGGCAGCAGTTGCGGCGCGTCCTCGACGAGGCGCAGGCACCAGACCAGCAGGGCGGACATGGTGACCGGGTGGATCGGTGCGGACTTGTTCTCCGCCGTCCATTCGCTCTTGCCGACGACCTGCTCGATGCCGTCGCGTTCCCAGAACGGTTGACGCAGGCGGGCGGCAGGGCGCAGGTAGGGGGCCATCAGCCAGAGCCGGGACAGGGCGAACAGGCGCCGGGTCCTGGGGTTCTGACCTACCGGCGCGGCGGCGACGTGGCCGGCGTACTCGTGCAGGTCCGGCTCGGTCAGCTCGGACAGGGTGCTCCGGCCGTGGTCCTCGAACCAGCCGAAGAACGGCTTGAGATCCTCGAACAGGGTCTTCAGGGTGGAGGGCGCGAGCCGCTTGCGGGCGCTGGCGGGTCGGTCGAGCTGCTCCAGCGGGGTGTCCATCGTCAGCAGCAGGTAGAAGAAGTGCTTCACGTCGGCACGCAACGCTGCGGGGCAGTGGGTGAAGTGCAGCCGGATCCAGCGGGTGGTCGGTCGCGGGCAAAGCACGGACAGGTCCCATGTGTCGTCCTCGAAGCGCGCGACGCCGGGCACCACCGGCGTGGACGGGTGCGGTAGCCGCGGTTCAGCCAGGGCGGTTGCCTTTTCGTGGCCGGGCCGGGTTGAGGGTGTGGGGGCACTCATGCGTCCAGGTCCCGTCGCAGCAGCCGCTCGACCAGGGCACGGTCGGTGTCGTTGGTCGCGCGGCGGGCGGCGTCCCGGTCAGCTTCGGTCGTACTAGAGGAAAGGAGGTGCTTGAGCCGCTGGTGGTGGCCCCGGTAGAGCTGCTCGAAGCGGGATGGGTTGACCGAGGCGAGGTTGTCCAGGGCATCGAGCAGGGCGAGGAGGCGGGGCAGGTGGGTCGGTGTGGCAACCGCGTTGGGGCACGCTAGGCACATCAGGAACGAGGCGGTGCAGGCGTGCCCGTCGGGGGTGTACGGACTGTGGGTGAAGTCCAGGCACGCCCCGACCGCGGTGTCCAGGGCGCCGTCCGCGACAGCCTTCGCCGTCGAGTCCGGCAGGTGCAGGTCGGGGAGGTTTCGGGTGTACCGGATCTGCAGCGTCTGCTCGGCGTGGGCGACCGCGTCGGCCTGCCCGTCGAGGATGGCGTCTTGGAGTAGGTGCGCGGTCAGGGCGTCCGGGCGTCGGTAGACGTCCTCGCTGACGTTGTCGCTGTTCTGGCTGGACTTGCGGTTGATGACCTGTTCGGAGAGCCGGAGCCGGTTGAAGTGCAGGTGCAGCAGCTCACCCTGGTCGGTGGTGAGGTTGGCGATCTGGTCCCAGCGGCGCACGGCGCCGCCGTTGGTGAACTCGTCGGTGACGAAGAGGCGACTCCGGTGGCCGGTGACCCCGCTGCTCGTGCCCGCGATCAGCAGTTGCGAAGTCGGGTGGCCCAGCCCCGCCAGGCACTCTCGTGCGGGCTCGGTGATGGTGACCACTCGTCGCAGGGTCCGTGCTTGGGGGCCGGTGAATGAGTTGGTGAAGTACCGGTGGTGCCCACGTCGCGGTTTGTCCAGGTGCGCGACGAGCACCGGGTCATCGTCGGTACCGCCATCGCTCCCGGAGGCCAGGTCGGGCACGGTCAGCGACTGCAACGTCGACAGGTTGTACCCGCGGTCGCACACCAGCAGCGCCATCGCGGACAGGATCTCGGCGCGGGTCGGGAACAGGGCGTAGGTCGGGTGCAGGTTACCCGTCCCCAACAGTGCCGCCACTTCCTGGGCGGTGCGTCGTGCGTCGGGCCGCCCGAACATGAGCCTGCCCTCGGTTTGGAGGCGATCGAGCAGGGCGCCGCGGGTCCAGGATCGGTCGGCGATCGTGACCGTCGGTTCCGAGTCGCTCACCTCTCCCGAGCGGTGGGCCTGCAGCGCGGTCGTGTTTGCGGTGATCCGGGCCTCGGTGGCTCGCGTCAGCTCGGCCGCGCGGCGCCGGATCGCCTCGAACTCGGCCACCGTGTACGACCCGTACAGCCGTTTGCGTGGCTTGTGGGTCCGCTGGGACAGCGCGCGCCGGGTCAGCGGGCCGACCTCGGGAGTGTCCTTCAGCAGGACCCGCATGACGTTAACTTGCCCGGGCCACCGGTTGGACGACTCCCGATCAGCCCGCCAGACCCACCACGCTTCGGGTCCGAACTCGGTCAAGCTGGTGATCGCAATACCGAGGCGGTCGAGGCTGCGCAGAAACGCCAGCGCGGTCCGGTACGCCGTGGCCATGGACGCGGCTGACCGCCACCTGCCGTCAGGGCCGGTCGCCGCGACGAACGCCCGGATGAGTTCCGCGCGGGCTTCTCCGTGGGCGGGTGCCGGGGTGAAGTCGAACGGCCCGACCTCGACCCCGTCGGTGCCGATGACCGACACCACCAAGCCGCTGGCGTCGAGGCGGTCCGGGCGTCGGTACCCGGCCGCAGGCATCGCGGCGCGGTTCACCGGTCCTCACCGCCGGTGTTGACCAAGCCGGTGGCCGCGAGATGGCGCTGGACGAAGTGGGTGAAGTCGTTGTCGCTGTCGCCGGCCTGCTCGGCGTTGAGGAAGAGGTCGAGGTGGAGACCGCTGACCGGCTCCAGGTAGATGTCGCGGGTGGTTTGTGGATTGGTGTGTCCCAGGAGGGTCTGAACCAGAGTCCACGGGTCGCCGAACAGCATGCGGTAGTCGCGTCGTTCCTCCGGGGTCAGGCCCATCCGCCGGTCGAACGCGTGCAGCAAGGTGATCAGCATCCGCAGGGCGAAGGAGTGACGGAGCATGTGCGGGTAGCACGAGACCGGCACGCCCAGTCGCGCGCAGCGACGACTCGCCCCGGCGAAGACGGCCTCCCACGACTCGTTGCGCATTGGCAGGCCGGACTCGCCGAGGAAGAGCATCGCCGGCTCCGGTCCGCCTGCTCCCTCGATGAACAGCCGCGCACGGTCGCGCGCGTCGAACTGCCCCAGCGTGACCGTCCTGACCTGGTCGACTGAGCTGTCACGAACCTGGAGACGAGACCGATCCCGCCCCACGACGAGCAGCGGGTCCCGGACATCCTCGTAACGGCCTTCGCGCCGGGCGCGGGACACAGCCGCTGCCCGGGTCGAGACGACGTAGGCCTCCAGTCCCCGCCGGGCATCGGAGGACATCCAGAAGTCCCGGCCTCGTCCCTTCGCAACTGCGTCGCCGACTGTGGCGCGCAAGTACCGTGCGTTCGCGTCGTACTCGGGAAGCTCGCACAGCAGCAGGGTCCCAGCCTCACGCAGGCGGAGGCCGCTTGACCACAGCAGGTCCGCGAACGCCAGGTTGCGACCGTCGTTCCGACCGCGCCACGACGGATCGATCGAACCATCCAACCTGTGGCCGCCCAGCCCGACGTCACGCCACTGGTGGAACGCTCGCGGGGTCAACCACTTCACCCGTGTAGTACGGGCATCCCTCGCCCGCAGCGAGGGCCGGTCAGGTTGTTGACGCGAATCCGGGTGGGCGCCCACGGGAGCAGCGTCCAGGGTGCCTTGCCTGCGCTGCCAGTCAAAGAACTTCTTGCACGCTGCCAGCTCGCGGCTAAACTTCGCCCCGGAGACCCGGTGCGGGTTGGCCGGATCGCGCCTGCGCCAGTGCTCGAAGTCCAGCAGGTCCGCCTCGGTGGACGCTCGCCAGGTCTTGGACTGTGACTCCAGGAAGCTTAGGAACAGGCGCAGGTCCTTCGCGTATGAGAGGCGAGTCTGCTCGCTCAACAACTTGAAGTTCGGCGACGTGAAGAAGGCCAGCACGTCGACATCCGGCTCACCGTCCGGGCGCAACAGGAACGGCTGACCTGGCAGCAGGCCGAGGGACCGCTCCCGCGCCAGCAAGGACTGGGCCAGAGTCCGGCGCTCCACCTCGACCCGAGCGGCCACATCACCCTCAGGCAGCGAGCGGCCCAGCCTCCACATCACCGGGGCTGGGCTCGACGTCACAGCCACACCCTAGCGTCCAACACGACAACCTTCGGGGGAACGGTGGGTCGATGTAGATCATCTGGACCCTGCCGCGCAGGTTTTCGCGCTCGGCCATCGACGCCATGACCTGCAGCGAGTCGCCAAGGATCATCCGGTTGGACCAGTTGGCCTCATGCCGATAGAACTCCACGGCATCGAGCTCGTCGAGCCCGTCGAAGGTGTCGAAGAGGGTGAGCTCCGGTTCGACCTCACCGGCGCGCGCGGTTTGGCGCAGGTTCTCGACGAGCACCCGCGGGTCGACCTTCTCCTGGATGTAGATCGGCGGGGCATCCGCGACCAAGTCACCTGCCAGGGCGGGATCGCCGTCGGGATACTTCCCGCGCCAGATGAGCTGCGGATCCAGGGACGCATCCCGCGCATAGGCGACCTGACGAACCGCCTCGACCTGCGGGGAGACGAACTCGTGCGCGTCGGCAGTCGGCAGGTTGGTCCGCTTCTCGTCGTGGGTGATGCTCTCGACTGGGGTGGGCACCCTCGGTCCGGTCGGCCTACGCGCCACGGTGCACCTCGTTCGTCTCCAGCAAGTCGGGGTCGCCGGTGATCGGCAGGTCGGCATACAGTGCGTCGATCGCGGTCACCAGCGACGACTTCGCGGCGACGATGTCGGTGATCTCGAGGTAGCCCCAGCGCCCGAACCCACCGTGGTTGTTGACCGCGGCGCACCACGAGTCGCGGGCGGTGTCGGACTTAGTCTTCACCGAGCCGGGAGCGTGCGCTGACTTCAGACCACCGGAGACCTCCACGATGAGCACCCGGTCGACGCAGTCTCCCTCGACCCGTTCCAGCCGCAGCAAGAAATCGGGGACATATGCGTGAGTGCGCCCCTTGTGCACGTAGGGGACCGAGAAGCCGAGGTGGTCGTTCTTCACGTAGGCCGCGACCCGGGACGTCGGGTTCTCGCAGAACTCGGCGAGCAGCTGCTCCCATGTGTTGCCGCCGGGTCCGTCGAGGACAACATGGCTCACTTCGGAGCGCTCGGTCGGGATCGCCTTCTTGCGGGTGTCAAAGCGGACGTCAGCGGTCGAGCCGACCGGGTCGAAGCGATGCAGGATCGGGCGCACCCGAGCGCGGCGGTTGTCCTGCTGCGAGGCGATCGCGGCGTACACCGCTTCTGCGGCGGACGCCTCCCACTCGGCATACCGGACGAGGGTGCCGATGTCGAAGCCCTCTTCGAGGTCGACGCACCCGTCGATCCACTCCTTGCACAAGGTGACCAGTCGCGGGAAGAGCCACGGGCGCTGGTCGGTGCCGGACAGGTATTCGTGGCGCAGCAGGCGACGCGCGAGGTGGAAGGCGACCGCCTGCGGGCGCAGCGGACCGGAGTCGTCCTCAATGGTCTCGATCTCGCCCACGATGGGGGCGTTCTCGGTCCACGTAGGGACCGTGCTGCGGCCGACTCGGTAGCGCGCAGCGCCTTCGACATCGAGCCACAGGTCCTCGTCGGGGATCTCGAGCCGATAGCCGGACAGGCGCGGGAAGGTGATCCGCAAGTGTTCGCGACCGGGGACGCTCGCCACCCTCAGGACCGGGGCCGGCGGCTTGGACTCGCCGACCTCCTTGTCGGTGGGGATGAATGCAAAGGGAACACCGTAGACGCTGGCGTATTCGGCGTCGAACCGGCCGTCGGCGTTCACGGCGTACGAGCGGCGGCGCAGTCCGCGACCGACCACCTGCTCGCACAGGAGCTGGCTGCGGAAGGCGCGGATGCCGAGGATGTGCGTGACCGTGTTGGCGTCCCAGCCTTCGGTGAGCATCGAGACGCTGACGACGCAGCGGATGCCTTCACCGAGGCGGCCGCGCTTGCCGACCGAGTTCATCACCTCGCGCAGCAGGTCTTCGTCGGTGATCGACTCGACGTCGGCCCCGGGGCTGCGGCGGGCAAATTCGGCCTTGAATGCGTCGATCTCGGTGGCTGCGGCCATCTTGAAATCGGGCTTGAGCGCCTCCCCGGACTCCAGTTGGGCGGAGTCGACGAGGATCGAGCGCGGCCGGTCCAGGAGCTGGCCGTCAACGACGTTGCTGAAGAGCGGCAGGTTGCCGGGGACGAGTGTCCGCGCGTCGTCGTTGACGGTGGCCCGGCCGGCCACCCAGTCGTAGACGAGGCGGGAGACCGAGGTGTTGTTGCAGACGACGATGAACACGGGCGGCGGCTCGCCGGAGGAGGCGAGGGTGGTCTGCCAGTAGTCGAAGGCGCGCTCATAGCTGCGGTACAAGCTCTCGAGCGCGCCTTGCAGCTCGGGCCTCGGTCGCCAGCTTTCGATGTCGGTGTCTTTGAGTCCACGCTTCGGCAGGTCCGCGCCTATGTGCTCCCACAGTGTGAGGTAGGTGACCCGATCGTCACCCGCGTCGTCGTCGACGGGGGTCCGCGGGACCTTAACGATGCCCGACTCGATGGCGTCCATGAGTGAGAAGTCGCTCACCGTCCAGGGGAAGAGGTGGCCCTCGTTGTATCCGGAGCCGGCGAGGAAGTAGGGGGTCGCGGACATGTCGTAGATCGTCTTGATCCCGACCTTCTTGGCGACCGATTGCAGCCCGCGGAACCAGACGCGGGCCTGCTCGTTCGCCTCTTTCGCCTCCGCGTCGGGGGTCACCATAACGTCGCTGTATGCCGTCTGCGGGCGGTCGACGTAGCAGTGGTGGGCCTCGTCGTTGAAGACAACGATTTCGGCGCCGGGGTTGGAGTTGCTGACGCTGGTGCCCCCGAAGGTGCCGCCAAGGTTGCGCAGGACGCGTGAAACGACGGCGCTCTCAGTCTCCTTGAACGGGTCCGCCCCCTTCTTGTGTGCGAGCAGGATCTTGCGTGTGTTGCCGGCGACGCCCTTGATCTCCTTAGCGTCGCGCGGCTGGAATGCGTGGTAGTTCGTGACGACAATCTGGGCCTTGCCGAGCATGCTGCGTAGGTCAGTCGGGACCAGGTCACGTTCGTCGTAGTAGTTCCCTGGGTCCTCCGGGTGGAGCACGCGAAGCCGATCGCGGATCGTGATGCCGGGAGTGACGACGAGGAATCGGCGGGCGAATCTCTTGTCACTCGGGCTGTGGAGTTTGTTGAGCGACTGCCAGGCGATGAGCATCGCCATGACGACGGTCTTCCCAGAGCCCGTCGCCATCTTGAGGGCCACTCGCGGAAGCGCCTCGTTGTATGCCGCGTTCGCCTCTTGAAGCTGAGCCCGCCAATCGGCGTACCCGTGCCTGCCCGCCACCTCCGCCAGGAAGATCGCGGTCTCGGCGGCCTCGCGCTGGCAGTAGAGGACTCGGTTCTCGCGGGACTCGTCGGCCCAGTGCTGGAGGAGCTTGCGACTGACGGGAGTGACGTGGTCGTAGCTGCGCGCTCGCCAGAGGTCGACGTCTCGGCGCAGGCCGTTGATGAGGCCGTTACGCTCCCGACGCTCGCGGGTGCCGTCGAAGTCGAAACTAACTTGCTCAGGTTGGGCAGACTTGCCCTTCCCTGCGCGGGTTCCCTTGCGGGGCAGAGGGACCGGGATGTACGACTCACTAGGGCGGCGGCCCTCAAGGATTTCGCCCGTCGGCCCTTTGGCCGCGATCTCAAAGTAGCGCTGAGGTGGGTCGTAGGGCGAGTTGAGGATCGGGTTGGCCAGCGAGTCCCCCGCCATAGAGACCCTCCTCACCGTGCCTTGGGCGCGCCGGACTGGTCGGCCCCCCTGTCTCGAACCACCTTTGTTCATCCTTGAGTCAGATGCAACTTCAACACGCCCGTCAAGCCAGTGCGGACCCTCGAGGTCACGGCCGCGCGCAGGGGACTGGCAACAAAACAGCTCGGGGTGCCGCGCGGGGAAATCGTTGACGGGTTGAGCAGGGCCGGCCCGTGCCGGCCCGTGCCCACGAATCAGCGGACATGGAGCGCAACGCCGCACTGACTCGCGCTAACGGGACTTCGGTCCTGACGCGAGCTCCTGGACGGACCTAACCTGATCTCACGTTGTTAGCCCGACAGGGGGGAACAATAATGACCGAACATAACCTTAGTCGACGACAGTTGGGTCTCCTTTTTGGCTCAGCGGCGGTCCTGACACTTCCCGCCTGCGCGACCACCGCACCAGCCGCGGCTATCGCTGGCGCCGGGACTTCGTCAGCTGCGTCAGCGATCAACTTCTTCGGCAAGACATTGGGACTGGCGGTCGTCGGCAACGAGCTCACGAAGGTCGTCGACTTCATATATGAGAAGACAGTCGAGCACTTCCAATCCAGGAACCAGTCTACACCCATCCAAGTCCAGCCGGTATCAAGCGTCTACTATAGCGATTCAGCATCCTACATCGGAAACGTTTACGCTGCGGCCATCGCAATACAATTGGCGGGGAACGTTGGGTTCTCTGAGCCCGTCCCCGTCATATATGCCGCGAACGGGGACTTTGTCAACCTCGTCCCTCGCGCAGTTCTTTCCATCGCGGCAACTAAGCCGCTGCTGACTGCGGCCGGCGTGGGCTCAAGCTCGGTTCCAGAGTTCACTTTGCCAATCAATGGCGACCTTGCAGGCACGAGATACGACGTAAGTTATAGGACCACTCGAGGCAGGCTTGAGGTCGCCTACGACAAAGGAACAAACACCGAGACAGTCACGGTCACGGGTGTACCCGGGCATCGCCTTCTCAGTTGGTCATTCCCTGTCGATTCGCTGCCAACATAGATGAACCCTCAGTATCTTCGTGAACCTCAACATGACCGATGCAACGGGGCGACATCACGACTTGAACCCCGCCAGGCAATCCGGCTCTTCGTCGCAGGTCGTCTCATTAGTTGGTAAACTACCGCCCACATCTCTTCGCCACGAAATAGCCGCCCGTCGGTCAGTGGGCGCCGAGGCGGCGGGCAGCGAGCAGGGCCATGGCCCTCGCGACCTGGATCGTCTCGGCCAGCGACACCTGCTCACGCGGCGCGTGGGCGAACCGGACATCCCCGGGCCCATAGTGCAGCGTCGGTATGCCGCCCACACCGGCATACAGCCGCAGGTCCGAGCCGTAGGGCGCGGCCGCTTCGACGGGGAGCGCCCCACCGAGATCGGTGACCGCGCGGCATACCTCGTCGATGAGCGGGTGCCCGGGCGCAAGGCTCCCCGAGGCGAACTGACCACCCGGCCACGTCACGACGACCGGGTTCTCGCGCAGCCATGGGTCCGCGGCGCACGCCTGCGCGACCCGCTCCTCGA
>Ga0116159_1001626_pt1 | contig 23680 bp, 13 predicted proteins | sample AD_JPNAS1_MetaG_FD_89878 | JGI IMG/M metagenome (GOLD analysis project Ga0116159, IMG submission 89878) | Active sludge microbial communities of municipal wastewater-treating anaerobic digesters from Japan - AD_JPNAS1_MetaG | ecosystem: Engineered > Bioreactor > Anaerobic > Digestate | place...
ATCCCTGGATTCTGAAACACCTGATCGAATACCACCCTAATCTCTACGACGGCGAGATGGGCTCCACCTACTGGGTCAGCTACAACTTCCGCTTCCTGCCGATTTACAAATCCGGCCTGCTGCTCTCGGCCAATACCCGCGAGGAGTTCGAATACCTTCTCCTCCGATCCATCGCCAACTCCGATCACTTCATGCTCTGGCCCGATGCCGTCCCCATCGCCCTCGAACACAAGGCCTTCTGGGACCGCTGGATCACTTGGGCCGATGAGCACATCGACTTCCTCCGCACCGGCCGCACCCTCTTCCGCGAACCCTGGGGCGACGACATGGTCGCTTCGCTCCATCCGGCCCTCGAAGGCAGTCTGCCGGCCGACGACGCCCAGATCAGCGGCGTCAGTCACTGCCTTGGCGACCGCGGCTTCCTCTTCCTGTTCAATCCCGACGATCAGCCCCGCGCCGCCCAGATCCCCGTCAATCACTGGCTCGGCCTGGAATCGGGCGACCGCTTCGCGATTACGACCCTCTACCCCGGCGACGGCGAGAGCCTCGGCGTATTCAACCGCGGCGACCTCCTGACCCTGCGCGTCGAGCCCGATCGCGCCTGCGTCCTGGCCATTGAGCCCGCCGCGGACGCGGACGCGGCGCCGATCCCCCAGGACGTCGACGGCCTCCCCGTCGACAAGGCCTTCCTGACCTGGGACGAGATCCCGTGGCGCGAAATCATGATTCCGTGAGATGCTTTTTTCCTGATCCAGCAATCGCTTCCTCGATTCCAACCGCCCCGACGGTAGAAATGAGCGCACGATGGAGCATGTAACCTTTCAGACGATCGATTACATCGTCTTTTTCTCCTATATGGCCGGCATCCTCGCCTTCGGCCTGTTCCTCGCCTTCTACCGCAAGCAGGAGACGGCGCGCGATTACTTCCTCGCCGGCGACCGCCTCCCCTGGTATGCCATCGGCGCCTCCGTCCTCGCTTCCAACATCAGCACCGAGCACTTCATCGGCATGATGGGCTGGGCCTATGTCTATGGCTTCGTCATCGCCAATTTTGAATGGGGCGCCTGGTTCACCTGGTCCATTGCCCTCTGGTTCTTCCTCCCCTTCTATCTGCGCACGCGCATCTTCACCGTCCCCGAATTCGTCGAGCTGCGCTTCAGCCGCTCGGTCCGGACGCTGCTCTCGCTCGCCTCGCTGACGACCTACCTCACCGCGCTCATGGCCGGCGTCCTCTTTGCCGGCGCCAAGGTCCTCAATGCCATGCTCGGCATCCCCTTGCATTGGGGCGTCCTCGCGCTCGGTGTCGCCACCGGCGTCTACTGCATCTTCGGCGGGCTGCTCGCCGTCGTCTGGACCGATTTCGTCCAGTGCATCCTCTTCATCGTCGGCGGCGGCCTGGTCACCTGGCTCGGCCTCAAACGCGTCGGCGGCCTGGGCAATCTGATGACCGATATGCCCGAGCAGTTCTTCATGTTCCACGTCCAGCACGAACAGGCCCCGATCATCGCCTTCTACCTTTGCAGCTTCTTTGTCGGCGCCTATTACATGAGCAGCAACCAGTTCATGATGCAGCGCTGCATGGGCGGCCGTTCGCACTGGGACGGCGCCATGGGCCTCGTCTTCTCCAACTTCCTCAAACTGCTCATGCCGCTGATCGTCGTCCTGCCCGGCATCGTCGCCGCCCGCATGTTCCCCAACCTGCCCGACCCCGATCAGTCCTACCCGATCCTGGTCGCCGAACTGCTCGGCCCCGGTCTGCTCGGTCTGCTCATGTCGGGCCTGGCCGCCGCGATGATGTCCACCGTCAGCTCGGCCCTCAATTCCGCCTCCACGCTCTTCACCCTCGACATCTACGCTCCCCTCGCCAAGCTCGATGAAAACGATCCGCGGCTGGTCCGCATGGGCAAGTGGGTCACCACCGGCCTCCTCGTCCTGGGCATGGCCCTCGGCATGTTCTACTCGCGCCTCACCGACCCCGTCACCGGCGCGCCGATGCCCGTCTTCGGCATCATCATGAATATCTTCTTCTTCATCGGGCCGCCCCTTTCGATCGTCTTCCTCGCCGGCATTTTCTGGCCCCGCGCCACCCCCAAGGCCGCCGTCTGGACGATCATCATGGGCTACGTCGGCGGGCTCGTCTCCGAATTGGTCATCTTCAAGCCCTACGACCGGATGTTCGCCCCGCTGCGCGCGTTCTTCTTCCCCACCGATTCCCTGGTGAATTTCAAGCTCTGGTTCGATGGCACCGCCTTCGCCGCGACGTTCCGCAACTTCCTCTACTTCGCCATCTGGATCGGCATGATTTCCCTGATCGTCATGGTCGTCGTCAGCCTGCTGACCAAACCCCGCAAGCGCGAGGAGATCGCCCACCTGCTCTGGCGCCCCTCCGTGATGAAAGTCGACTCCAAGCCCGGCGAACGCACCACCCGCAGCCTCGTCTTCTGGTGGGCGGTCGTCATGGCCTTGACCGCCATCCTCTACGGCTACTTCGCCTGGTTCCAGCTCTCGCATTCCTGAAAGGATCTGCTTCATGTCGCGTACTCAACGTCACCGCTCGATCCCCGCGCTGCTCTGCCTGGCGCTCGTCACGCTCCTCCCCGCGCTGCCGGCCCGGGCCGCCGTCCCCGCCGAGGGCTTGCGCATCGAAAATCAAATCCCCGCCGGCGCCCAGCGCGTCGGCATGTCGTGGTGGGCGACCTCCGACGGCATCTCGCAGACCGCCGCCACCCGCGAACCGCAGAAGCTCCTCTTCGGCGAGAAGGACTGGAACGATTACTCGATCCGCGCCCAGGTCCAGTTGCTCAATCCCGACGTCGGCTCGCGCGCCGGCCTGATGCTCCAGGCCGCCGGCACCGGCACCTACGTCGCCTTCTGGCTCATCATGCGCCAGAACGGGCCCTACGCCGAACTCCGCTTCGAACAGAGCGAGGGCCTCGACCTGACCGGCGATCAGAGCTGGCTCGCCGAGCTCGACCTGACCCAGTGGCACGAACTGCGCGCCGACGTCCACGGCGCCGAAATCGCCTGCTATGTCGACGATCAACCCGTCGCCAGCTTCTGGTTCGCCGGCACCCCCCCCGATTACAACTCCCATGGTCCCACCTGGGAGAATGATCCCGTCCAGGGCCGCGTCGGCCTGATCACCGCCCAGTGCGCCGCCAACTTCCGCAACATCGCCGTCGAGCCGCTCTCCGATTTCTCCTCCATCGTCACCCCTCAGCGCGGCCGGCGCGACGCCGAGGGCAACCTGCTCCCGCGCTGGTCATACGCCGAAACCATCCGCAAGATGGGCGAATGGATGATCCACGCCGATGAGATCGTCGACAAATCGAGCGTCCCCGAAGCCTTCCGCGAACTGCCCCCCTACGTCCTGAGCAACTTCGTCCGCACCGACGACGTCATCTGGAGCCTCTGGGGCGAAGCCGCCTTCAACCACTCGCTCCTCATCACCGGCTGCGTTGCCTACTACGAATTCACCGGCGACGACCGCATCCTCGCGGTCGCGCGCAAGACCGCCGACTGGCATCTCGAGAACGACACCCCCGATGACTGGGCGCTCCCCCACCTGCCCCCCAGCGTCGTCGAATTCAAGGAGGATGGCACCTGGCAAGGCCAGTCCTGGGGCCTCGAGCTGGACAAGTCCGCGTATTTCGGCCTCGCCCTGCTGCGCCTCTATGGCGTCACCGGCGACGCCCGCTACCTCGACCAGGCCCAACGCATCGCCGACACGCTCGTCGGCTTCCAGCAGGAGGAGGGCAACTGGCCCTTCCGCGTCAACGCCCAAACCGGCGAGGTCCAGCACGGCTACGCGTGCAGCCAGCTCTGGTATGTCTGGTTCTTCAATCTTCTGGGCGACGTCACCGGCGAGGACGCCCACCGCGAGCGCGCCGACCGCGCCCTGCAATGGCTCCTCGAAAACCCCGTGCAGACCAACCAGTGGATCGGCCTCTATGGCGACGTCCCGAGCGGCGCCGAAACCTACGACCAGTGGGTGGCGCTGGAAACCGCCATGTACCTCCTCGAACACCGCGACCGGTATCCCGACGCCCTTGAAATCGCGAAAAAGATCGAAGCCTTCATCGAGGAAAAAATCATGGAACCTTACGGCTTCCATGAGGGCGTCCCCGGCGTCGTCGAGCAAAGCTCCTACCGCGTCGTCCTCTCGCATCACCAGCTTCGCCTGGCCGAGTTTTACGCCACGATGTACCAGGCCACCGGCGACGAGAACTACAAGCAGCGGGCCATCGAAACCGCCAACTCCGTCACCTGGATCGTCATGTCCGACGGCAAGATGCGCCAGGGCTTCTGGTATCACTCCCAGGCCGCCGTGTTGATCCTGTCGCTCGTCGAGCAGTTCATGCGCGTCATGGCCTGCATCCCGGAAACCGCCCCGGACGATGAAAGCCATCTGCTGCGCCACCAGGGCCTGCTCAACGAGATCGACTATTCGACCGGCACGCTGCGCTACCGCACCACCGCGTCGGCCGAGGAATGGCTCACCCTAGCCGGCCAGCCCGCCGCGGTCCAGGCCGGCGGCGTCGAACTCCCCCGCGCCGAGGCCTGGCCCGCCGCCGGCCCCGGCTGGTGGATCGCCCCCGACGCAAACGCCGTCCGCATCCGCCACGACGCCCCCGACGTCCAGATCAACTTCGCCGACTGATCCAGGAGGACCCGGCTTGCGCCCGCCCTGCTGACTCATGCTGTCCAGATTCCGTCCGCGTCAGCCGCCCCAGCCATAAGCGACCGATTCGAACGCTCAAAGCCTTGCCACACTGGACCCGCCGGCAGTCCCGCCAGGGACTGCCGACTTCAGCCCGCCACTTCAGTGGCGGGAAGGCGGAAACAAAACCATGAGAGCCCCGTAGGGACGGCGGAACCACCCCGATCGATCACGCGCCCTGAATCACGGACAACGGTTATTCGACTCCAGACCGATTCAATTTATTTGAATTTCAATATTCGAATTTCGAATTTTGATTTTCAATATTCCACTTCCCGCGTTTCCCCTCACGCTCGCTCCCCTCCCCCTACGGCTCGAACATCACCACCCCATCCGCCAGGTCCGGGCGGTAATGCGCCTCCAGTTCCTCGATCCCCCCCGCGAGGAAATACAGCTTGCCGGTCACATGCACGGTCTTGCCCGCCCGCACATCCCCCAGGTATGGGCTCGCATCGAGGCACGCGTGCCGCGAGCTCCCCCGCCCGTAGCCCGTGTTCGCGTTGATGTAGCGCACCTCGGGCCACCCCATCCCGATCACGTGGCCCCCCGCCGCCGACACCAGCCCCACCAGCCCCAGATCGGGCCGCGCAATCCCCTGCTGATACGTGTTGTGGTCCAGCATGTACTGCATCACCCCGCACGGCCGATGCCAGGGCGGAATCAGCCAGTTCGTCCCGATCCGCTCGACCGAGTCGGCAATCGCCCGCCAGCCGTCCTCCGCGTGGATCATGCTCCGCGTCTCGGTCGGATCATAAAACGCCGGCAGATCATGGTTCTGCAGGCACAGCGTCCCCGCGCCGTACGGCCACGTGATCTCCCCCAGGTTGCAGATCCGCCAGTCGATCAGGACCCCGTCCGCCGCCGGCAGCAGCGCCAGCGTGTAGGAACCGATCCCGTCCTCCTGGCGCGAGCTGATCAGCCCCCCCGCCTCCCGTTCACGCCACGCGACCGCCGTGCTGTGGCTGTCCAGATAGATCCGCCGGTCGGTTTGATCCGACACAACCTCCGGCGCCAGCAGATTGAGCCTTCCGTCGAAGCCCGGCAGTTGCACCAGCACCAGGGGCGATTCGCCCGGCGCCGTCAGCGTCAGGCCATTTTCGAGCGTCGTGCTCGTTGCCCGCGCCCCGCCCCCCGCTTCAGCCCGCCCCGGCCCCGGCAGCACCGCGCCCCACAGCAGGACCATCATGCAAACCCCGCGAGTCAGTCGCATCCGCCCGCATTCTCCGCGCTTATCGATCCTTAAATCTCGGTCAACCCAACCCCTGAAAGGGTGGCCGGAGATGCTGGCTCCTTCCGCCAGCCGGCCGCCTTGGGATCAGCGCCAGATCGTCCAATGACCCGCCGGCGTGCGGATAATCGGCGCCCCCTCCCCCACGCGCGTCCCATCGATCCGGACCAGCCCCGGCAGGTTCGCCGCCGTTCCGCCCGCGCCGCTGCTCCCCGGGTCGATCCAACCGACGGTTCCCGCCGTCAGATACACGATCTCGTCTTCCGTGTCCCCATCCAACTGAACCGCCGCTACGTCCACGACCGCCGCGCCGACGTCGCGCGCCACTTCCCACGCGCCCCCCACGCCCTGCGGAACTTCCCACCAGGCCACCCTGTTGGCGAGATTGTGGCCGCCTCCCCCAACGATGTGATCGCCGGGCGCGCCGACCTTGAAGAACAAACCGAAATCCACGCTTGCCGCCCCGCCCCACCCCGCCGTCAGATACACCGGCGCCAGGTGGCTCGACCCCACCTCCGCGTAGTGGATGATGTTGCGCCCGTCGGGCCAGATCGTTCCGAAGGCCGCATTCAGTTTGTTGGGGTCGCCCCCCAGCGGCGGCGCGCCCCCCGTATGCACGATCTGACCCAGCGCAAACCCGCTGTATTCCCCCCGGTAGTCCCACTGACCCACCTGCGCGAACACCCGCGGCCCCTCGCTGCGCTCAATCGCGTCGCCGTTCAGCTCGAAAATGGAAAACGTGTCCGCCGCCGTGCCGTTGTCGATCAGCACCCCGATCGCCGGCGTCGCCGTGCCCTGCCGCGGCGCCGCCGCCCCCACCGCGATCGCGTCCGACGCCAGCACCGACCCTTCCGCGATCAGCTCCAGCTCTCCGCCCGCCCGCCGGTAGACCGACAACTGATCCGGCGTCCCCTGCCGCAGCACGACGATCTCCGGCTCGCCCCCCGGGGCCAACTGCGTCACCGCCACGTCGATCGCCTGGCTCGCCAGCGTCACCGAAGCCGCCGGTTGCGCCGGATCGATCCCCCCCTCGCGCACTTCATACACCAGCAACTCCTGCCCCGCGATCCCCGCCACGATCGGCTGCTCGTCGGCGGCCTCGCCCCCCGCCGTCTTGTTCCACACCCGCTCATACAGCCGGATCAGGTTCAACCCCAGCACCTGCCGGATCTCCGTGTCGCTGTATCCGCGCCGCACCAGTTCCAGCGTCAGCTCTTTCAACTCCGACACCGGGATCGCCCAGATCACGCCATCCTCCGGAAAGTAGTCGCCCCCCAGCGCCACGTGCTCGATGCCGACCAGGTCGCGCACATAATCGATTGCATAGGCCACGCGCGCCACCGTCGGCGGCGTCACATAGCCGTTGATAAAGTGGATCGCGAACACGCCATGCCCGCCCCCGCTTGCCGCCACCGCCTGAATCAGCGCGTCGCTCGCCTCACCGCCGATTGTCGACGGCGTGTCGTGCGACACGATCACCGGGTCCTCCGAGAGGGCGATCACATCCAGGGCCAGCCCGCCCATATGGCTCACGTCGATGACGATCCCCAGCCGATTGCATTCGGCGATCAGCGCCCGCCCGAACGCCGTCAACTGGCCGTTGACGATCGCCTGGTTCCCCGCCGGCCACCAGAGCTGGATCTCGCGCGTCCCCAACGCGTGAAACTCCTCCAGCGCTTCAAGCTCGCCCTCCAGATAACGCACCCCCTCCGAACCGATGATCGCCCCGATCTTCCCCTCGACCTTCGCCTGATACAGATCCTCCACGGTCCGGATGATCGTCACGTTCGCTTCCGGGTTGTCCGCCAGCGCCTGCACCCCCTCCAGATACCCCAAATGCCGCTCGCGCCAGCCCTCGTAACTCGTTACCTCGTAGCGCTGGCCATTTTCCCAGTCGATTCCGTCGGTCGTCAGCTTCAGGACCTTCGCCGTCAACCCCGCCTCGCGCGCGGCGTCGAAGTCCCCCGCCGTGAACGTATGGTCATGGGCCAGAATGATGATCGACGAATTGTGCAGCCGCTCGGCGCGCTCCTCCTCCGTCTCCTCCCCCCACACGATCCGGTACAGCCGCACCAGATTGAGCCCCAGGATCTTCTCGATCTCCTCGTCGCTGTAGCCGCGTTCCACGAGCCCGCGCGTCAGCTCCAGCATCTCCTCCGCATCCAGCGCGAAGGTCGTCCCCGTCTCCGGATACCAGTCCGCGCCGATCCCGACATGGTCGACGCCCACCAGGTTGACGATGTAATCGATCGCATCGAGGACCTTCGTCAGCGGTTGCAGGTAGCCGAAGTGAACGCAGAACACGCCGTTGCCCCCGCCGCTGTTGGCCACCAGTTGGATCAGCGCATCCGAGGCCTCGCCCCCCATGTGCGCCGGCGCGTCATGCGATCGCACCACCGGATCCTCGGTGTTCGCCATCACCGCCGGCACTTCGCTGCCGTACAGATGGCTGATGTCGATCAGAACGCCCAGCCGGTTGCATTCCGCGATCACCTGCCGGCCGAACTCGCTCAGGCTGCTCCCGTCCAGAAGCTGGTTGGCCGCCCATCGCAATTGGGTCTCGCGCCAGCCCAGGCTGTGGAACCGTTCCACATTGGCCAGTTCGCCCTCCAGGTGCATCGCGCCTTCCGAGCCGATGATCGCCCCCACCTCCCCGGCCGCTTTGGCGGCGAAAATGTCATCCACCGTTTCAATCACCCGGACCTTGTTTTCCGGGTTGTCCGCGATCTGGCGGATGTCCCCCAGGTAGCCCAGGAACCGCTCGGTCCACCCCTCCAGCCCCGGCACCGGGTAGCGCGTCCGCGTGTCGCGGTTCCAGTCAATGCTGTCGGTGATCAGCTTCAGCACGACGGCCGTGATCCCGCCGGTGTGCGCGTCGGCGAAGTCGGCCGCCAGAAAATCGTGCGAGTGCGCCACGATCACCAGCGACTCGGCGTGCAGCCGCTGCGCACGTTCTTCCTCCTCCGGCGTCAGCTTGATCGCCTCGACCGCGGCCTTTGCCGCGGCCGGCGCCGGCCGCTCCCAGTCGATCGGGCCCGCGCCCGGCGGCGCCGCCAACGGCCGCACCAGCGCGCCGACCAGACCGGCCGCGAGGGCGGCGCGCCGCAGCGCGCGAGCGACGATGGGGGCCACAACGTGCATGGGAAATCGAATACCGGAAATCATTATCCGGCAAGACGGCCCCCGCGACAAGCGGAAAACGCCCTCCCCCCGCGCCGCCTGGTCGTCCCGCCGCCGTTATCCTGCTGAAGGCTGAAATCCCGCTGCGGTCTCGCTGCAAGCGAGTTCGCGCGTCACGCCCCCTCTTTTCTTCCCCTCTTCCCTCGCCAAAATTTCCCTTGACGCGAAATCGGTTTCCGTTAAACAATATCCCTACAACCGAATGGTTCGATAACTTCTCCGGAGCCCCGGCTCACATCACCCTCTTTGAACACCGCGGCCGCGTCGGCCCCGCGCCGATGCCGCTTCGCAACAGCCTGCGTCCGATGGCTCTCTCCCGCCGCCCAGCGCCCCTGCTCCCGGCTCCCGCCCGGTTCGCGCCCATCGACGCTCCGCCGGCCGTCCGCTCACGCGCCGCCGATTCCGTCACTCCGAAAAGGAGATCGCTGGTTCGTTTTCCGTTGTTGTCCGGACGCCTGGCGTGTCCGTTGCCAATTTTGGGAGGAGGCTCTCTCATATGAGACTCGCCAACTTTTTGCTCTCACTGGCGGCGCTTGCTTTGCTGTTCCTCGCGTCGCCTCCCGCCGGGGCTCAGCCCATTCTGATCGATAGCAACGCCAATGCCGTGGCCGAGGATCTCGCCCTCGGCAACTTTGGCCAGGATGCCCATGCCGGGGTCGTCGCCGCCTGGCGCGACAGCGCCTCCGAAGATCTTGCGATCGACTTTTACCGCTACGAGGAACTTCCCTCGTCCAACTGGGCCGCCGAGCGCATCGCCCAAGTGAGCGACGTCGCCACCAGCCCCACCGATTCCCCCGCTCCGGCGGTCCGAATCGTGCTTGGAGACTACAGCCGGGATGGCAAGACCGACCTGACCGTCATGTACAACTCCAACCTCACCACCACCAGCTTGAAGCACTATCAGCGCACCAGCCCCGGCTTCGCCGCCGGCGATACCTCAATGGCCAACATCGCCTCCGAGACCAATGGTGAGTTCCAGGCCCGCTTCTGGCAGGACATCGCCCTGGCCGACATCATCGGCGACGGCGTCCCGACCCTCATCTCCCACTCGATCGACCTGTACCGCACCGCCACCGGCTCGGCCAACAGCCAGCGCCACCTGGGCTACGGCGCGCAGGACATCTACTTCCACCGCCGTGACGACGGCTCGACTCCGTTCGGCTCCGGCTCCCACTCGGCCGATAAGGAAATTGCCCGCACCACCACCGAGGAAGGCCCCCTCGCCGTCGGCGACGTTACCGGCGATGGCGAGCCCGAACTCATCTGGGCCGAGAACATCTGGAATCGTTCGCCCGGCTGGGGGCATCAGTTCACGCTCTATGTCGCCTCCAACAACGGCGGCGCGGCGGGCGGCGCCTACGACGCCGACGACCGGAGCGAATACTATGACGAACAGCCCACCCAGATGTACCCCAATGGCACGCCGACCCTCGTCCTCGCCGTCAACGAATTCCTCTACGGCGCCTCCTACGGCCAGTTCGGCGTGACCGCCATGGTGGCCGGCCAGGACATCACCCGCGACGGCACCCCCGACATCGTCGTCGCCCGTCACGATGATTTCTATGGAGTCGATTACGGCGCGGCCAACGGCATGGATGATACCGACGATCTGGGCGTCTTGCAGGTCCTCCAGATCAGCAGCGCCACCGGCGCCCTCGCCGCCAACACCACCTTCGCCTTCGACACGGAAGACTTCGGCACCTACAAGTGGACTCACCTGGCCAGCGCCGACGTCAACTGCGATGGCGAAGTCGATCTGGTTGCCGTCGCCGAGAACACCGACACCGGCAACTGGCACCTGTTCCTCTATGAATGGGATCAGGGCGGCTTCGTCGCCGGCGACGGTCCCGGCAGCAATGGCTGGCCGACGGACGATACCTTCGTTCCCCCGGACGCCGGTTCGCTGCTCAACAGCGCCACCCGCACCGACCTGATTCCCGCCAGCAGCGACGCGATCGTCGCCCTCGCCGTCGGCAGTGCCGATGGCGACGCCGACGACGAAATCGTCTACTCGCTGGGCAACGGCGAAATCTACGTGCTGGATATCTGCGGCGATCTGAAAGAGGTTCCCGTCAACCTCTCCGACTTCCTGCTGGAGTAGTCCGGATCCCCCTTCAGGGGCGGCCGTCAAGGGCGGCCGCCCCTGACTTTCCCCTTTTCGAAACCGCCGGACCAATGCCGGCGGTTGGATGCATACCACGGACAAGGAGTTTCAGGACAAATGAGCTATCGACGCATTTTGACATTGTTCACCGGGCTGCTGCTCGCGGCCGCCGCGCGCTCCCAGGCGCCCGAGCTGATCGCCTCGGACGCCAACCGCAAGGTGGTTGCCATCGAGCTGGGCGATTTCGCCCAGAACAACCAGGGCGGCCTCTTCGCCGCCTGGGTCCACAACGACCCCGCCGAGCAAAGTCTGATCCGCTTCTATCAGAACGATGGCGGTTGGGCCCATGAACAGATCGCGGCCTTCACCAACGTCGGCTCAAACCCCGAGGGCACCCCCACCCCGCCGATCCTGATGGTCGCGGGCGATTACAGCAACGACGGCAAGACCGACCTGAGCGTCGCCGTCAACTCCTTCGAGACGACAACCTCGTTGCGCCACTACCAGCGCAACGCCGCCGGCTTCTCCCCCAATGACGACAGCGAAGCCAACATCCTGGTCGAGAACGGCGCCGGCCGCCAGAGCATCTTCTGGCAGGGCATCGCTATCGGCGACCTGCTCGGCGACGGCGTCCAGACCCTCGTCACCAGCGATATCAATTACGACCAGCCCTGGCCGGGTCATGCCAACCCGATTCGCTCGCTCGGTTTCGGCCCGCAGCGCATCTATCTGCATCGGCGCGCCGGCGACGGCGCCTTCGGCACCCAGACCAGCGTCTCCGACCTCGAATTCGGCCGTGAGAATACCGAGGAAACCACCATCGCCGTCGGCGACATCACTGGCGACGGCGAACCCGATCTGTTCATCGTCGAGAACCTCTGGAACCGCTCCCCCGGGTGGGGCCACACCCTCACCTGCAACGTGATGTCGGCCAACGGCGGCACGGATGCCGGCACCTTCAAGCCGGGCGATGAGGCGGAGTACTTCGACGATCCGATCGAATTCGTCCCCAACGCCCTGCTCAAAGTCGGCATCGTCATCCACGAACTCCTCTGGGATTTCCCGCACGGCCAGATGGGCCTGACCGCCATGGCCATCGCCGGCACCGACGACTTGACCCGCGACGGCAAGGCCGACATGGCCGTGGCCCGCTTCGACAGCTTTGACGGCGAGCTCTACGGCAATCCGCCGTGGCCGGCCACCGGCGAGACCAACAATCTGGGCGTCCTCGAAATCCGTCAGACCCCGGCCAACGGCGCCTTCGCCCCCGTCCAGTTCCTCGAGTTCGATATCGAGGATTTCGGCCCCTACAAGTGGACGATCCTCGATGTCGCCGACGTCACCGGCGACGGCCATCAGGACCTCCTCGCCGTCGCCCAGAACGTCAACACCGGCATGTGGCACCTCTGGCGCTACCAGTGGGACAAGGGCGGCTTCATCAGTCAAAACGGCGCCCCCTCGGCCGCATTCCCCGGCGACGGCAACACCTACGTGCCGCCGTCCAATGCCGCCCTGCTCAACAGCGCCTCCAAGGACGATGTCATCCCTGCTTCCAGCACCGCCATCACCGCGATGGCTGCCGGCAACGTGGATAGCGACCCCGACATCGAAATCGTCTATGCGCTCGAAAACGGCGAACTCTACCTCATCGACGGGCCCGGCGATCAACCCAATCCCGCCCGCCACTGGATCTTGTACTGAAGCTTGAACACCAATCGCAGCTCCCCGCCCCGGGCGGGGGCCCAAACTCCAAACTTAGGGAGGAAATCACCCATGAAGCGCTGGCATGAGACCGCTTTCACCCTGATCGAATTGCTCATCGTCGTCGCGATCATCGCCATCCTGGCGGCGATCGCCGTCCCCAACTTCCTCGAGGCGCAAACCCGCTCCAAGGTCTCCCGCTGCCTCGCCGATCAACGCTCCGTCGCCGTCGGCTTCGAGGCCTATCACGTCGACAACCAGAAATATCCCCCCATCGGCACCCCTCCCGGCTTCGGCGGCTGGGCCGGCTGGTGGCTCGATAGCTGTTATCAGCTCACGACCCCCATCGCCTACCTCTCCAGCACCGAATCCATGATCGATCCATTCGAAAAGCCCAACCAGTGGGCGGAATCCAACCCCTACAAGACCAACTCGTACATTCACTACGACCTGGCCGACACGAGCAAGGGCATGAGCCCGATCTACAAGCAGAAATCCACGTATTACCTGATCCAGAGCTTCGGCCCCGCCTCGCTCCTCGTCACCGACCAGGGCGCCTTCGGCTTCGTCCCCTACGACGCCACCAACGGCACCGTCAGCCTCGGCCAGATCATGTACTACGGTCCGGGAGGGCAACGCTACTTCCGGGCTCAGTAACCCTCACCCCCCCAACACGCTCCGCCGGCCGGCGATCCGTCCCTGATCCCCGGCCGGCGGAGTCCCCATGCCGGCGCTTGCCTGGCCTTCGATCTCAGCGGGAGAAATCAGCATGCATCATCGCCCCTTTGCCTTCACGCTGATCGAACTGCTCATCGTCGTCGCCATCATCGCCATCCTGGCGGCGATCGCCGTGCCCAACTTCCTCGAGGCCCAGACCCGCTCCAAAGTCTCCCGCTGCCTCGCCGATCAACGCTCCGTCGCCGTCGGCTTCGAATCCTATCACGTCGACAACCAGGACTATCCCCCCCTGGGCGTCCCCAACGGCTTTCAAACCTGGGCCGGCTGGTGGCTCGACGCCTGCTACTACCTGACGACCCCCATCGCCTACCTCAGCAGCACCGAGGCGATGCTCGACCCCTTCGAGAAACCGCCCCACTGGTCCGAGACCGACATCTACAAGACCAACTCCTACATCCATTACGATCTGGATGGCGGCCGGGGGATGTCCCCCCGCTTCGCGGAGAAGGGCCTCGCCTACCTCGTCCAGAGCTTCGGACCCGCCTCGATCATGGTCACCGATAACGGCGCCGCCTGGGGCTTCGTTCCCTACGACGCCACCAACGGCACCGTCAGCCTCGGCCAGATCATGTACTACGGCCCGGGCGGCCTGCGCGCGCTGCGCTCCAACTGATCCGCGGCGTTCAAGGAGCAGCTCCGATGATTGGTTCCTTCCACCAGTCCCTGATCCCCCTTTGGCGCGCGCTGGCGACGCTTCGCGGCGCCTCGCGGCGACGCCCCTGCGTCCGCTTCGCTTGCGGTGCGGCCTTCGCCTCGGCGGCCGCCCTGCCCGCCCAGCCCTCGCCCCAGCTCATCCAGTCCGACCCGAACCGCACCGTCGCCGCGATCGCCCTCGGCGATTTCTCCCAGACCGGCGCCGGCGGCGTCTTCGCCGCCTGGGTCCACGACGACCCTTCGGCCGAGAGCCTCCTCCGCTTCCATCAGCGCGCCGGCGAGGCTTGGGCCCGCGAACAGATCGCCGCCTTCACCGATGTCGGCACCACGCCCACCGATTCGCCGACCCCTCCCATCCTGCTCGCCGCCGGCGATTACAGCAACGACGGCAAGACCGATCTGACCGTCGCCGTCAATTCCTTCAATACCACGACTTCCCTGCGCCACTACCAGCGCGCGAACGCCGGGTTTTCGCCCGACGACGACTCCGAGGCGAATGTCCTGACCGAGACCGGCGCCGGCCGCCGGAGCACCTTCTGGCAGGCCCTCGCGATCGGCGACCTCCTCGCCGACGGCGTCCCGACCCTTGTCAGCAGCGACATCAACTTCTTCGAACCCTACGCCGGCCACGCCGCCCCGCTCCCCGCGCTCGGTTTCGGCCCGCAGCGCATCACGCTGCATCGCCGCGCCGGCGCCGGCGCCTTCGGCGCCCAGAGCAGCGTCAGCGACCTGGAATACGCCCGCGAAAACTCCGAGGAGACGACCCTGGCCGTCGGCGACATCTCCGGCGATGGATTCCCCGAAGTCCTCATCGTCGAGAACATCTGGAATCGCTCGCCCGGCTGGGGCCACCAGCTCAGCGTCGCCGCGATGTCGGCCAATGGCGGCGACGACGCCGGTTCGTTCGTCGCCGGCGATGTCGAGGACTTCTTCGACGACCCCGTCGAATTCGCCCCCAATGCCCTTCTCAGCGTCGATCGCGTCATCCGCGAACTCTTCTGGAGCGACGCCCACGGCCAGATGGGCGTCACCGCCGTGGCCATCGCCGGCGCCGACGACCTGACCCGCGACGGCATCGCCGATCTGGCCGTCGCCCGCTTCGACAGCTACGACGGCGAGCCCTACGGCAATCCCCCGTTCCCCGCCACCGCCGCGACCAACGGCCACGGCGTCCTCGAAGTCCGCCAGGTCCCCTTCAACGGCGAATTCCTCGGCGAGGATCTGCGCTTCGACATCGAGGATTACGGCCCCTGGCGCTGGACCAGCCTGCACGTCGCCGACACCGACGGCGACGGCGCCCCCGAACTGATCGCCGCCGCCGAGGATCTCGAGTCCGGCCTCTGGCACCTCTGGCGCTACGTCTGGGACAAGGGCGGTTTCATCAATAACGACGGCGCCCCCTCGGCCGCCTTCCCCGATGGCGACTACCATCCCCCCGCCCCGGCGGCCCTGCTCAACAGCGCCACGCGCACCGACATCATTCCCCCCGCCGGCGCGGCCATCACGGCCCTCGCCGTCGGCAATGCCGACGCCGACGACGATGTCGAAATCGTCTACGGATTGGACAATGGCGAGCTTTACGTTTTGGATGAGGCCGGCGGCGTCAATGCCGCCCGCTCCTGGATGCTTTTCTGAGCGCCCGGCCTCGTCCCGGCGGCGGTGCTCCGCCGGCCCGACGGCTCCATCCGAGCCGCCGACCTCGACCCCATGCCCTGAAGGGAGCCCCTGCGCGTGATCCTGGATCGAAAGGATGTGCCGGACCATGACTAGCCCACGGCAGGAGACGCTCGACCGGCCGGCCCCCGCTTTGCCCTCCCGCATCGCCGCCCTGCCGCGCGTCGGCTCGCGCGTCACCGACCAGCGCATCGCCCAGCTTAAGGCTCAGGGGCGCGAAATTCTCCCGCTGACGGCCTATCCCCACCGCGAGCTGCCCGAGTCCGCCCTGGCCGCCGGCCGCGCGGCCCTCGACCGGCTCGACCATCCCCCCGCCCGCGGCCTCCGCGGCCTGCGCGCCGCCCTCGCCGATTACTGGGGCCGGCTCACCGCCCACGCCTACGACCCCGACCGCGAAGTCCTCATCACCGCCGGCACGATGCACGCCCTGATGACCTGCTTCATGGCCATCCTCGATCCCGGCGACGAGGTCCTGCTGCCCACCCCCGCCTATTTCTTCGATGGCAGCGTCGTCCTCGCCGGCGGCGTCCTGCGCTTTGTCCCGTTCGATGAGGCCGACGACTTCCGCTGGCGCCCCGAGCGGCTCGAGGCCGCCGTCGGCCCCCGCACCCGCGCCATCCTGCTCAACACGCCGACCAATCCCACCGGCGCCGTCGCCTCGCGCGACGACCTCGAGCAGATCGCCGCCATCGCCGAAAAGCACGACCTCTACGTCATCTGCGACGAGTCCTACGACCGGCTCGTCTACGACGGCGGACGCCACGTCAGCCTGCTCGAATGCGAAACCGCCCGCGACCGCCTGATCCTCGCCGCAAGCTTCACCAAGAGTTTCGCCATGGCCAACTGGCGCGTCGGCTACCTGATCGGCCCCCCGCCCGTCATGGACGCCGCGCTCAAGGCCCTGGAGTGGTCCTTCCTCTATGGGCCGCTGGTCAATCAGTGCGTGGCCGAGGCCGTCCTGCGCCACGACCTCTCATGGCTCGACGGCGTCGGTGCGGAGTTCCAGGCCAATCGCGACCGCCTGTGCGCTGCCCTCGCCGCCGATCCGCGCCTGTCGTTCGTCCGCCCCCGCGGCAACCCGTTCATCTTCCTGAATGTCTCGCGCCTGGGCGACGACGCGCGCGTCGCAAGCCATCTGCTCGAGCACCATGGCCTCCCCTGCACCGCCGGCCATCTGCACGGCGCCCCCGGCTATCTGCGCGTGGCCTTCGGCGGTCCCCCCGCCGCCGTGGACGAAGCCGCCCGCCGCATCCTCCGCGCCGCCGATGAACTCGCGGGCGACAACTCCTGACCCAGTCCCTTATGTCCCTGATTCCCCCACTGAAAGCCCCCCATGAAAACACTGCTTGAAGACCAATACATCATCGAATTCGACCCGGCCGCCGCGCCGGCCATCGAGCTCGAGCCCGGCGAGGAGCTCGAAGCCCGCGTCAAGGACTGGTGCTTCGGCCTCGTCAGCGACGACCCCGCCACCTACGAACGGGCCTCGCGCACGCCGCGCTGCCCCGCCGCCGGCCCGGTCTTCGTGCGCGGCGCCGCCCCGGGCGATGCCATCGCCGTCCGCATCCTCGCCCTCGACCCGATCAGCCCCGGCCATATGGTCATCCGACCCGGCTGCGGCCCCTTCGGCGACCGCGTCGAGCAAATGGAAATCCTGCGCATCCCGCTCGAGGACGGCATGGCGCGGCTCCCCACCGGCCTGCGCGTCCCGCTCGCGCCGATGCTCGGCGTGCTCGGCGCGACGCCCGCCGACGCGCCCGCCCCCACCCTGATCTCCGGCGATCACGGCGGCAATCTCGATACCCGCGAAATCGCCGCCGGCTCCACCGTCCTCCTCCCCGTCCAGGTCGAGGGCGGCCTGATCGCCTTCGGCGACGCCCACGCCGTCATGGGCGACGGCGAACTGAGCGGCAGCGGCGTCGAAGTCGCTGTCGTCGCCCGCCTCGCTTTTGACATCCTCCCCGGGCGCAACCTCCGCCGGCCCCGCATCCTCAGCCCGACCCACATGATCACCCTCGCCACCCGCGACGACTTCCGCGGGGCCGTCGAGCTGGCCACCAACGACATGGCCGACTGGATCATCGAACTGACCGGCTGGAGTTTCCGCGATGCCGCCCTCCTGATCGGCGCCGCCGGGCGGCTCCTGGTCAGTCACGTCATCAACCGCCCCGGCCCCACGATCAAGCTCGCCCTCAGCCGCGAGCTCCTCCAGATCTGACTTCCACTCCCGCACGAAAAGGACACCCGATGAGGACCCCGCTTGTGTCGACTCAATCGCAAACCGTGACCTTCGGGCTGGAATCGCCCTCCCGCTGGATTCATTTCATCATCCTGGCGGCGCTCCTTGCGCTCGTCCCGATCGCCGGCCCGGCCCAGGCACCCGAATCTTCGGACGATCGGCCCCGCCTCGAAAACCCCAGCCTGGCGCTCGTCTTCGATCCGCGCGACGGCAGCCTCGCCGCCGTCACCAACCGCCTCACCGGCGAGCGCCACGACGTCGCCGCCCAGGCCTTCCTGCTCTACACCGACCAGGGCGAGATCTCCCCCGCCACCGCCCCGCTCGCCGCGACCGCCTCGATCGAGAACGGCATCCGCTTCACCTATCGCCACCCCAGCGCCGCCATCGAATTGGACTACCGGCTCCACCCCGAGCATCATTTCGTGGAGAAAATCATCCGCCTGAAAAACGAGAGCGATCAGCCCATCCTGATTCAGGAGATCATCGCCGAGCGCTTCCGCTTCACCCCCGCCTTTGCCGAAGTTTACGCCCACGACGACGGCACCGACTGGCGCTGCCCGATCAATGTCTTTCTGCGCACGCGCAAGGGCGGCCTCTTCACCGGCGTCGAGAATCCCTACTTCGAAATGATCGTCCCCGGCGCATGGCAGGCCACCCGCCTCGACCTGCGCTTCGCTCCCCGCTGGATCCTCCATCCCGGCGAAACGTTTGAAGCCGAACCCAGCTTCCTCGGCGCCTACCGCAACGAAGGCATCTACTTCTTCAAGGAACTGCAGCCCTTCGCCTACATGTCCAACCAGCAGATCATCATGGACTGGGGCGAGGTCTGGGCCATGCAGGAGTTCCTCCGCGACATCATGCCGCCCAAAGAACTCCCCTACCCCGATTATTACATGCGCGCCAACGCCGTGAACTATTTCACCAACCTCGGCCGCGCGCGGGGCACGGAAGAGAAACCGTTCGGCAAGGACCGCGAATGGTGGCCACCCCACAGCCATGCCCCCTGGGAACCGGCCATGACCGAGGCCGGCAAGCATTACATCGACATGCTCAAGAAGCAGGGCAACATCGACAGCATCGACTGGGGCACCATCTGGCTCGGCCACGCCGGCTGGCTCCGCGAATCCCCCGATGAATACCTCGAGCGCCTCGGCACTGACTGGGACATCGAGCCCAACCCCCACTGGCTGGAACTGATCCGCTACGGCCAGCAGCAGGGTTTCGGCGTCGGCATCATGGACGAAGGGGGCGCCCGCGACTACCTCAAGTACGAAGACCACTGGAAGGTCAAGGACAAGAGCGGCAAGCCGATCCAGGGCGTCGCCCAGCTCGAGGGCTACATGGGCCGCAACTGCTGGGCCAACCCCGAATTCGCCAACTGGTGGGTCGACATCGTCAGCAAGACGATCGACGAATACGACGTCCCCATCTGGGGCACCGATGCCGGCAGCATCTGGTGGGTTCCCTTCGACCCCCCGCTGGAATGCTATGATCCCGACCACGGCCACCCCGTCGGCGAATGCGCCTACTACGCCTGGCGCAACATCATGAACGCTTCCGCGGAACTCGTCCGCCGCCACCCGGATTGCGTGCTGCGCAACGCCGGCGGCATGCACCGCGGCTACCCCTGGGTCCTCCGCGACTGGATCGAATACCACGGCTATCTCGATCCCGTCGCCCAGGGCGAGGGCGGCACCGTCAACGACAACATCCGCTTCCAGGGCTGGCACGCCCGCAATCTGCGCTTCATCCCCGGCTACAAATCCGGCGGCGGCCTCCGCACCGACGACCCCTACGGCATGGCCTACGGCGCCTTCACCCACATGACCCACAGCGATCACGGCGAGGCCGAAATGGTCCCCCCGGTCGGCGTCACCGACCCCGCCGAGCAGCAGCGCCACGTCGATTTCTTCCGCAAATGGGCGCAGTGGGCCGATGACAATGTCCAGTTCATGCGCGTCCGCCGCGACATCCTCGGCGAGCCCCGCACGAGCAAGCTCGACGGCAGCGCCCACTGCATCGGCGATCGCGGCTTCCTCTTCGTCTTCAATCCCGGCCGCCGCGCCCGCGCCGCCGAAATCCCGATCAATCACTGGATCGGCCTGACCGAAGGCGACGCCTTTACCATCTCCTACATCTACCCCGACGACGGCGGACCGGTCGGCGTCTACCAGCGCGATGAACGGCTCCTGATTCCCGTCCCCTCGCACGAAGTGGTTGCTCTCTCGATCCAGCCGGCCGATGCTGAAGGGTCCTCGCCAGACGCCCGCCCCGACGTTTCCGGTCTCCCCGTCGACAAGGCGTTCCACGACGCGGCCGACGTCCGCGAGCGGTTCGGCGACGACATCCGCCTCCCCCCGTCGGCCCGGCCGGCGGATGAGGACTGACGCGCGCCGGCCGGCCCCGCCCCCGGCCACAACCCTGGCAAAGGATCCGCCCCCCATGCTCGATCGCCGGACATTCCTTGGCGAGTTGGGACTCGGCGGGCTCGGGCTGCTGGCGCCCCCCGCCCGCGCCGAGCCCGATCCCGCCGCCCGGTTCCACCGCCCCGAGCGCCCCTGGCCCGCCTTTACCACCCGGCCGGTCCTCATGGCCCGGCGCGACGTCGTCACCGCCGGCCACTATCTGGCCGCCGCCGCCGGCTGGCAGATGATCGCCGCCGGCGGCAACGCCTTCGACGCCGCCGTCGCCATGGGCTTCGCCTCCGCCGTCCTCGAACCTCAGTATTTCGGCCTGGGCGGCGAGGCCTCGATCCTCCTCTACTCCGCCGAGCGCAACAAGGCCCTCGCCCTCAGCGGTCAGGGCGTCGCCCCCCGCGCCGCCACGATCGACTGGTTCCGCGCCCACGGCATCGATTCCATCCCCGGCACCGGCTTCCTGCCGTTGACCATCCCCGCCTGCCCCGCCGCCTACTTCGAGCTGTTGCGCCAGTTCGGCACCCTCCCCGCCCACGAGGTCCTCGCCCCCGCGCTCGACCTGGCCGAGAACGGCTATCCCGCGCACCTGGGCGCGATCAACGCCATCCACGGCGCCTCCGCAGTCTATCCCACGACCCGCCGGGCCTACACCCCCGCCGGCGGCCAGTACGAAGTCGGCGAACTCATCCGGATCCCGGGCCTGGCCGCCACCTTCCGCGCCCTCATCGACGCCTCGCGCGTGCAGCCCACCCGCGAACGCGGCATCGCGGCCGCGCACGACGCCTTCTACCAGGGCCCCATCGCCCGCCGCATGGCCGAATTCGCGACCACCGAGGCCTCGGGCTTTTACGAGGGGATCCCCGGCCTCCTCTCCGTCGACGATCTCGCCGCGTTCTCCGCCTCCGTCGAGGAACCCGTCCGCGCCCGCTATCGCGGCTACGACGTCTGCAAATGCGGCCCCTGGTCCCAGGGTCCCGTCTTCCTCCAGCAGCTCAAATTGCTCGAGGGCTTCGACCTGCGCGCGCTCGGCCACAATTCCGCCGACTATCTCCACACCCTGATCGAAGCGGCCAAGCTCGCCTTCGCCGATCGCGATGCCTTCTACGGCGACCCCAACTTTGTGGATGTCCCGCTCGACCGGTTGCTCTCCGAGCCCTACGCCGACGAGCGCCGCGCCCTGATCGATCCGAATCGCGCTTCCCTCGACATCCGCCCCGGCGACGGCGCCCCGCTCCCCGCCCCGGCCGTCCACGGCCTGCCCGACGACACGACGCACCTCGACGCGATCGACCGCCATGGCAACATGGTCGCCATCACCCCCAGCGGCGGCTGGATCACCCACTCCCCCGTCATCCCCGATCTCGGCTTCTCCCTCGGCGTGCGCGGTCAGATGTTCTGGCTCGACCCCGCCCATCCCAACCGCCTCCAGCCGGGCAAGCGCCCGCGCACCACGCTCTCGCCCACCCTCGTCATGCGCGACGGCGAACCACTGATGGTCTTCGGCACGCTCGGCGGCGACGCGCAGGATCAATGGACGCTCCAGTTCTTCCTCAACTACATCGATTTCGGCATGAACCTCCAGGAGGCGATCGACGCCCCCACGGTCACCACCTACCATTTTCATCAGTCGTGGGCCGGCCACAGCGTCGATAGCGGCAAACTCACCGCCGAGGACCGCATCGACCCCCGCGTCATTGAGGAACTGACCGCCCGCGGCCACAACGTCCAGCTCGTCGGTGACTGGAGTCATGGCCGCGTCCTCGCCGCCGCGGTGGATTCGCGCGCGGGCATCCGCCGCGCCGCCGCCTCCCCCCGCGCCGAAACCGGCTACGCCTACGGCTGGTAATCCGCCTCCCAATAAATCGTCATCGCTCGTCTCTCGTCCTCGTCCCTCAAAAAAACCAACACTGTAAATCCCGCCGCTTCGATGGCAAGCTGGTCCCGACAAGTACCCCCAACCCCCTCTCCTCGCAGGATTCGGCCATGGCCCGTCAGCCCGCTTTCTTCGACGTCTTCTCCTTCGAGCGCCTCCCTACCCCCCCCGCCGACTGCCGCCTCATCGGCGGCGAAGCCGACCCCGCCCTCGACTACCTCGTCGGCCCCGCCTTCTTCGATCCCCAGGTCAACGGCTACGCCGGCGTCGATTTCCAGGATCCCGACGTGACCCTCGACGCCCTGGAACACGCCGCCGAGCAGCTCGCCCGCGCCGGCTGCCCCCACTTCCTGCTCACGATCATCACCGGCCCCGACGACTTCCTCCGCGATCACTTCGCCCGGCTCGCCGGCTTCCTCGAGCGCAGCGAACGCCTGCGCCGCCACATCCCCGGCTTCCATCTCGAAGGCCCGTTCCTCAACGACAATCCGGGCTACCGCGGCGCCCACCGCCCCGAACTGATGACCGACCCGCAGTGGGACCGGTTCGCGGCGTGGCAGGCGGCCTCCGGCGACCGCATCCGCATGCTGACGATCGCCCCCGAACGCGCCGGCGCCGTCGATTTCATCCGCCGCGCCGTCGCCGCCGGCGTCTTCCTCTGCGCCGGCCATTCCGCCGCCACCCGCCGCGACCTGCTGGCCGCCGTCCAAGCCGGTCTGCGCCTCTACACGCACCTGGGCAACGGCGCCCCGCTCGAAATCCCGCGCCACGCCAATGTCATCCAGGATGTCCTCTCCGTCCCCGGCCTGGCCGCCTCGCTGATCGCCGACGGCATCCACCTCCCGCCATACGTCCTGGCCAATTTCGCCCGCGCCCTCGGCTCGGCGCGCCTGGTCCTCACCACCGACGCGATGGCCGCCGCCGGCGCCCCGACGGGCCGCTACGCACTCGCCGGCATCGCGCTGGAGGTCGGCGACGATCGCGTCGTGCGCAACCCCAATGCCCCCGGCTTCGCCGGCTCCGCCCTCTCGCCCCTCGAAGGCTTCTACAATGGCATCCAGTTCGCCGGCCTCGGCGCCGCCGCCGCGTGGCACGCCTGGACCTGGCTCCGCCGCGAACTCTTCCCCGATCTCGATCCGCCGCGCATCGCTC
>Ga0116159_1001629_pt1 | contig 23662 bp, 19 predicted proteins | sample AD_JPNAS1_MetaG_FD_89878 | JGI IMG/M metagenome (GOLD analysis project Ga0116159, IMG submission 89878) | Active sludge microbial communities of municipal wastewater-treating anaerobic digesters from Japan - AD_JPNAS1_MetaG | ecosystem: Engineered > Bioreactor > Anaerobic > Digestate | place...
ATCGAGGAGCGCGATCTGATGTGGCGCCGGGCGATGAACTATCGCCGTCTGTTCGACCGCGCCACCGGCTTCATGCGCGCGCGCGACGAGCACGGCCGCTGGATCGAGCCGTTCGACGAGTTCATGTGGGGCGGTCCCTATGTCGAAGGGAGCGCCTGGCAGTGCAGCTGGGCCGTCCCGCACGACCCGGCCGGGCTGGCCGAACTGCTCGGCGGCGACGAAGCGCTGGTCGCCAGGCTCGACCGGATGCTGGCGCTGCCGCCGATCTACCGTGCCGACGAATATGGCGAGGAAATCCACGAAATGACCGAAATGGCCTGCGCCGATTTCGGCCAATACGCCCATAATAATCAACCGGTCCATCACGTGCTCTATCTCTACGCGGCGGCCGGCCGGCCCGATCGCACGCAATCCTGGGTCCGGCGCGTCCTGACCGAACTTTACGGCCCGGGGCCCGACGGCTTCATCGGCGACGAGGACAACGGCGAGATGGCCTGCTGGTACCTCCTCAGCGCGCTCGGAATTTATCCGTTGTGCGTCGGCCGGCCGGAGTACGTCCTGGGCAGTCCGCTATTCCGGCGGGCGGTCTTGCGGCTGGAGCAGGGCGGGGAGCTGCTTGTCGATGCGCCGGCGAATTCGCCGAAAAACGTGTACGTCCGTCGCGTCGCGTGGAACGGCGCGCCGCATTCGCGCGTGGTGATCGACCACCGCGACCTGGCCCAGGGCGGGACGCTGGCCTTTGAGATGACCGGCCGGCCGGAATGGACGGAGGTGGCGCAAGCGGATCGGCCGTTCTCGCTCTCGCGATTATTTCCGTAAGGAACGGTATACGATGGAACAGCTCGAGCTCAACGGGACATGGTCCGTGCGCATGCGCGGCGGCAAGGATGCCCTCCCGGCCCGCGTGCCGGGCTGCGTGCATCTGGATCTGCTGGCGGCCGGCAGGATCCCCGATCCCTTCTTCCGCGACAATGAAAACGACCTGCAATGGATCGGCGAGGTCGATTGGATTTACACGCGGGAGGTCAACGCGCCGGCCGCGCTCCTCGACCACGACCGCGTCCTGCTGGTCTGCGAGGGGCTCGACACGCTGGCGACGCTGGAGCTCAACGGCGTGCGGCTCGGTGAAACCAACAACATGTTCCGCACGTATGAATTCGACGTGAAGGATGCGCTGCGGCCCGGCGCGAACACGCTGCGCATTGCCTTCGCCTCGACGATCCCGACGCCCCCCGATCCCAACCCGTTGCCGGCCGACGACCCGCGCGCGCGGCACCGTTTCAAACCCTTTGCGCGGCGTCACCTGCGCAAGGAGCCGTGCAATTACGGGTGGGACTGGGGGCCGACCCTGGTGACGTGCGGCGTGTGGCGGCCGATCCGGCTCGTCGCGTTCGACGTCGCTCGCCTGACCGACGTCGCCATCCGCCAGCGGCACGCCAGCAAGTCGGTAAGGCTGGAAATCTCGGTGGCAATCGAGCCGGTGCGCGCGGCGGCGCTCAAGGCGCGCGTCACGCTTTCGCGCGACGGCCGGGAGCTCGCCCGGAAAATCACCGACGTCCGCCGCGGCGCCGGGGCCGTCTCGCTGATCGTCCGCCAGCCCGAACTGTGGTGGCCCAACGGCATGGGCGACCAGCCCCTGTACGACGTCGCCGTTGAATTGCTCGACGCCGGCGGATCCGTCCTCGACACGCAGCGCAAGCGGATCGGACTGCGCACGCTCAACGTGCGGCGGCGGAAGGACCGCTGGGGCGAGTCGTTCGAGTTCGTCGTCAACCGCGTGCCGTTCTTCGCCAAGGGGGCCGACTGGATACCGGCCGACGTCTTCGCGCCGCGCCTCACGCGCGACGATTACGCCCGCCTGCTCGGCGACGCCGCCGCCGTCCATATGAACATGCTGCGCGTCTGGGGCGGCGGCATCTACGAGGACGACGCCTTCTACGCGATCTGCGATGAGCTGGGCCTGTGCGTCTGGCAGGATATGATGTTCTCCTGCGCCACCTATCCGACATTTGACGAGGGCTGGATGGCGAACGTCGAGGCGGAGGCGCGCGACAATATCCGCCGCCTGCGCCATCATCCCGCCATCGCCCTCTGGTGCGGCAACAATGAAGTCGAATTCAGCGTCTTCGTCGGCGACCAGTGGACCGAGGACCGGATGAGCTGGGAGAGCTACGGGCGGCTGTTCGACGAGCTGCTGCCGCGCGTCGCGAAGGAACTGGCCCCCGACATCGACTACTGGCCGGGGAGCCCGCACACCCCCGTCGGCGACCGCGCGAAGACCGAAGACCCGCATAGCGGCGACGCCCATCTGTGGGATGTGTGGCACGGCCGTCAGCCGTTTGAGTGGTATCACGGCGCCTTTCACCGGTTCGTCAGCGAGTTCGGTTTCCAGTCGTTCCCCGAACCGAAAACAGTGCGCGGCTACACGCTGCCCGCGGACCGCAATCTGGTCAGCCGCATCATGGAACACCACCAGCGCAGCTACATCGGCAACACGGCGATCATGCAGTACCTGCTGGACTGGTTTCGGCTGCCGGGCGATTTCGACAGCCAGCTCTGGCTCTCGCAGATCCTCCAGGGGCTGGGCATTCGGTTCGGCGTCGAGCACTGGCGGCGCAACATGCCGCGCTGCATGGGGGCGCTTTACTGGCAGCTCAACGATTGCTGGCCCGTGGCGAGCTGGGCCTCGATCGATTATCACGGCCGCTGGAAGGCGCTGCACTACATGGCCCGGCGATTCTTCGCCCCGCTGCTGGTGAGCGGCGTGCCCGACGTGCAGCGGCGCAAGGTGGATCTGCACGTGGCGAGCGACCGGGGCGAGGCCGTCGACGGCCGGCTGCGCTGGCGCGTCACGACCGTCGGCGGCAGGACGCTGGAGGAGGCCGAGCGGGCGATTCGGATCGCGCCCCGCAAATCGACCCCCTGCGGCGCGCTGGCGCTGGCCGGGCCGCTCGCGCAACACCCCGCCCGCGACCTGATCGTGTGGCTCGCGCTCGATGTCGACGGCGCGGTCGTCTCAGAAAATACCGTGCTGCTCGCCCGGCCGAAACACATGGACCTGGAGCGGCCGGCATTTCAGACGCGCGTGCGGCCGCTGAAGGATGGGACATTCAGCGTGCGCGTCAAGAGCGACAAGCCGGCGTTGTGGGTCTGGCTGGAATTGCGCCGGGACGATGCGCGGTTCTCGGATAATTTCTTCGACCTGCCGGCGGGCGGGGCGAGGGAAATCGTGATCCGCCCCGCGCGCAAGCTCTCGCGCGAGGCCCTCGAGCGGCAGTTAAGCATTCGCAGCCTGGTCGATACCTATTGATTCGATCGACGCGATAGTTCAGGGGGTTTCCGAGGTTTCCGGCGCGGGGGGCGCCGGTTTGCGCAGCGCCGGCAACGCCGACAGGACGAGACCCGCCAGCGCGCCGAGCAGCGCCAGGCCCGACAGGCGCGCGGCCGCGAATTTCGGCAGCGGCTGCCGCAGCTTGTGGGAATCGGCTACGACCTGCAGTTGCCGTTCGCGCCACGTCTCGTAGGACGGATGCGTCCGTTGCATCTCGATCAGCGTCGGCACGGTGCCGATCCAGAATTGTTGCAGTTCCTTCTCCGTCACGTCCTCGGGCCGCGCGGCGTCGGTGTAATTGCGCTTCACCATGAACTCGGGATACTGACTTTCCTCAATATTCATTAAAATTTCGGAATCTTCGGCGAACTCGCGATAGGCCCCTTCGGTCAGCGCATCGCCGACATCGGCCACGGCCAGCGCCCGCATCGCGCGCGGCCAGGAAAAGCCGATGCCGGCGGCGCAGGCGAGCAGAAACAGCGCCGGTCCGGCCACCGCCGCCGCGCCGCGCGCGCCCGCCAGCCGGCCCCCGCCGCCGATCAGCAGGCCGGTCAGGAGAAACATGCCCGCCGCCGCCGCGCCGGCGCCGGGGGTCAGCGCAATGCCGATTGCGCCGTCGGCCCCCGCCAGCAGCATGATCAGGAGTGGCAGAAATCTCATTCAGGTTATCTTTCTGACGGGGATTCGTGACCACGCAACGGAGTGTCGGTCCAATGCCAACCTCCGCCGCCGAAGCATGGGGCCGGTCAGCTCCGCCCCAGCCTCCGCGCCAGGTCTTTCGCGAAATAGGTAATGATCAGGTCCGCCCCGGCGCGCTTGATCGCCAGCGCCAGTTCCCATGTCACGGCGGCCTCATCGATCCAGCCGCGCGCGCCGGCCGCCTTCACCATCGCATATTCGCCCGAGACCTGGTACGCCGCCAGCGGCACGTTCACGTCGCGCCGGAGGGCCGCCAGAATGTCCAGGTTCGGGCCGGCCGGCTTGACCATCAGCAGGTCGGCCCCCTCCTCCAGGTCGCTGCGCGCCTCCTCCAGCGCCTCGCGCGCGTTGGCCGGGTCCATCTGGTGGCTCTTGAGATCGCCGAAGCTGGGCGGACTCTGCGCCGCGTCGCGGAACGGCCCGTAACACGCCGAGGCGTATTTGACCGCATAGGACAGGATCGGCGTGTTGCTCAGCCCCGCGTCGTCCAGCGCGCGGCGGATCGCCGCCACGCGGCCGTCCATCATGTCCGACGGCGCGATCACATCGGCCCCGGCCCGCGCCTGCGAAACGGCCGTCCGGGCCAGCACGGCCAGCGTCGGGTCATTCTGGATCTCGCCCCGCTCGCTGACGATCCCGCAGTGGCCGTGGCTGGTATATTCGCACAGGCAGGTATCGGCGATCAGGACCAGCCGGTCGCCCAGCGCCGCCCGCACCGCTCGCAGCCCCTGCTGCACGATCCCCTGGTCATGCCACGCGCCCGTCGCCTGGTCATCCTTGCTCTCCGGAATGCCGAACAGCAGGACGGCCGGGATCCCCAGGTCGGCCACTTCGCGGCATTCCTCCACCAACAGGTCCACCGAAAGATTGAACACCCCGGGCATCGAGGGCACTTCGCGGCGCACCCCCTGGCCGGAGCAGACGAACAGCGGCTGGACCAGGTCCTCCCGCGCCAGGCGCGTCTCGCGCACCATCGAGCGGATCGCGGGGTTCATCCTCAGGCGTCTGAGGCGGCGTATCGGAAAAGCGGCAGGCATCGGCAGGCGGCTCCCGGCTAAAGGGTTCACGTCATTCTAGCGGGCGGCGCGCGATTTTCCATGCTGGCGGCGCGCCGCCTTCGCCGCCCGCGGCCAACGGCGCCGGCCGGGGAAGAAGCCGCGCCCACCACGCCTACCGCGCCGGTTCGTCCGTCCCGCCGACGACCAGCCGCGGCGCCATGTCGCTGTAGAGCGCGAACTCGAACTGATTGTCCTCGCCCCAGGGGTATTCGTAATCGCCGGGGTATTCGGGGGCGGCCTCGGCCCACCAGCCGGCCTCGGCGGGGATATAGAGGTCGCGGACGATCCACACTTCGCCGGTCATCACGCCGTGAGCCCCCGCCCCGCCCGAGCTGACGGCCGCGGCATTGTAGGCGTAGCGGAAATTGTGATAGCGCGGCCAGCCCCCCCGATGCGTCTGGCCCCCGGAGTAGAGTTTCAAATACTTGGGACAGAACAGCGTCTTGGGATCGCTGATGTAGCCCTGCTCGACCAGCAGCCAGGGCAGGCCGTCGTGCGAGCCCCCCGCGGCCGGTCCGTTCATTACCTGCGTGAATTCCGGTCCGTGTGACGGGAACGGTCCCGCCTCGCGGTCGGCGGGGGGGAGCACGTTGTGATCGACGACGTAAGTCTGCAGCGCCGTGGCGATCGTGTGCAGATTGGCCGCATCGGCCGATTGCAGCGCGCGGTCGTGCGCCAGCTTAAAGTTGACGACGGCGATCGCCGCCAGGATCGCGATGATCGCCACAACGATCAGCAGCTCGATCAGCGTGAAGCCCGATCGTTTCGGACGAGCCGCCGCAGAGCGCTGCGAGACGAACGCTGACTGGTGTTGGGAAGGTCGGAAGGCGCCGCAAGCCGCCATCTTCTCACTCCTCGAAGAAGATGAGTCGTCAACGGCGGGAACGGCCGGCGCGGGACGGGCATCGCCCCGTGCGGCGGGTTCTCGCGTGGCGGGCCGGCGGGTCTTCTGGCTTCCGGGTCATCCTACTGGCCGCGCCTTCCCAGCCCCAGGGGGGGCCAGTGGCGTTGTGCGGCGTTCGTCACCGGTTACAGCGGCGGGTCCGCGATGGATTCGCACCATCTTCCGAGCCGGGGCCGACGCCCCGGCATCGCCGGTCATGCCGTCAATATGCTAGGGAAAGAGGGGAATACGGTCAACCAGATCCTGAAAACAGGATCGCCTCCGCCGGCCCGCGCAGGCCGGTGGAGGCGATGCCTCACTCTTCGCCGTCGTCGCCGATGGCCTCGACGGGGCAGCCCTCCATCGCCTCGATGCAGAGCTGCTGTTCCTCTTCCGTCTCCGGCTGTTTGGCGACGAAGGAGTAGCCCCCCTCCTCATTGCGCTGGAAGTTGTCGGGCGCGGCGGCCCGGCAGGCATCGCAGTCAATGCAGGTGTCGTCGACGTAGAACTTGCCAGGCACGTTATCCGGGTATTTTGCGTCTTTGTCTGCCATGGAACTCTACTGCCTCCTGAAAGGTCCGATGCTCGGGCCGTTCTGAATGGATCTGCCCCGTCGGTTGGAACAAGGTCCATACCCGACCGATTGGGTCCGGTCCGCTGAACCGGTGCTGTGGCCGGTCGGGCGGCCGGTTTGCGCAAAAAGGCCGCAAAACCCTGAGAAACGGTTGCTTCCGTGGTTGTCGCCCGCGTCGGGCAGCCCGGATCCCCCCCGCCGACCGCGTGGCGGCGGCCCCCCGCCGCCAGCGCATTTGCACCACTTTTTCGCGGATCGCGCGGCGCAAATCAACCACAAAGATCAACCCCGCGCGCCGTGATCTCCATGTGCTTCCAAGCCGTCAGCCGGCGGCGCCGGCCGCCCCGTCGAGCCGCTGCGCCAGCGCACGGTACTCCTCCCACAACGCCGCCGGCAGGCGCTCGCCGAACTGCTCGAAGTGTTCCTTGATCAGCGGCAGTTCCGCCCGCCATTCCTCCGGATCGACCGCCAGCAGGCTCTTCATCGAGTCGGCCGGGATGTCCAGCCCGCTCGTATCGATTGCCTCGGGCGTCGGCACGTAGCCGATCGGCGTCTCGCGGGCCTCGGCCTTGCCCGCCACCCGGTTGATCACCCAGGCCAGCACCCGGCTGTTTTCGCCGTATCCCGGCCAGAGGAACCGGCCCTCGGGGCTCTTGCGGAACCAGTTCACGTAAAAGATTTTGGGCAGCTTCTCGGCGCTGGAACGCTCGCCGATGTTGAGCCAGTGCTGGAAATAATCCCCCATGTTGTAGCCGCAGAACGGGAGCATGGCCATCGGATCGCGGCGGACCTCGCCGACCTTCCCCGCCGCGGCCGCCGTTTTCTCCGAACTCATGATCGAGCCCAGGAACGTGCCATGGCGCCAGTTAAAGCTCTGGTGGATCAGCGGAACGAGCGAAGCGCGGCGGCCGCCGAACAGAATCGCATCGATCGGCACGCCCGCCGGGTCCTCCCAGGCCGGATCGATGACGGGGCACTGCGCCGCCGGGGCCGTGAACCGCGCGTTGGGATGCGCCGCCAGCCGCCCGCTGTCGGGCGTCCACGGCTGATACTTCCAGTCGATCAGCTCGGCCGGCGGTTGGTCGGTCATCCCTTCCCACCAGACGTCGCCGTCGGGCGTCAGCGCCACGTTGGTGAAAATCGAATTGCGCTGCAGGCTGTCCATCGCCATCGGGTTGGTGTCGTAGCTGGTGCCGGGGGCCACGCCGAAGAAGCCGGCTTCGGGGTTAATCGCGTAGAGCCGGCCATCGGCGCCGAACTTCATCCAGGCGATGTCGTCGCCGATCGTTCGCACCTGCCAGCCCGGCAGCGTCGGGATCAGCATCGCCAGGTTGGTCTTGCCGCAGGCGCTGGGGAACGCCGCCGCGATGTGGTATTTGCGCCCCTCGGGCGAGGTGATCGCCAGGATCAGCATGTGCTCGGCCAGCCAGCCCTCGTCGCGCGCCATCACCGAGGCGATCCGCAGCGCGAAGCACTTCTTGCCCAGCAGCGCGTTGCCGCCGTAACCCGAGCCGTACGACATGATCAGCCGCTCGTCGGGAAAATGGGTGATATACTTTTCGGTGTTGCACGGCCAGGGCACGTCCTTCTGGCCGGGGGCCAGCGGCGCGCCGACCGAGTGCAGGCAGGGGACGAACTCCCCGTCGGGGCCGAGTACCTCGAGCACCCGGGCGCCGACTCGCGTCATGATGTGCATGTTCGCCACGACGTAGGGCGAATCGGTCAGCTCGATCCCGATATGGGCGATCGGCGAGCCGATCGGCCCCATGCTGAACGGGATGACATACATCGTGCGGCCGCGCATCGCGCCGTTGAATTTCCCCTGCAGAAGCGTCTTGCACTCGTCCGGGGCCATCCAGTTGTTCGTCGGACCGGCCTCCTCCTTCGTTTGCGCGCAGATGAACGTGCGGTCCTCCACGCGCGCAACGTCCGACGGATCGGAGCGGCACAGGAAGCTATGGGGCTTCTTCTCTTCATTCAGTTTCACGAACGTGCCGGAGGCCACCATCCGCCGGCACATCTCGTCATACTCGGCGGCGGAACCGTCGCACCAGTAAACGGCCTCGGGTTGGCACAACTCGGCCATCTGCTGGACCCACTGATTCAATTTGGCGTTCGGGCTGCTCATACGTCGGGACCCTTTCCTGGGATGTTGAGGCGGGCAGGTTGAACGGGGCGATCCGTCGCGCGGGCGACGACCTGGGATCGGATGCGCCGGGCGGACGGCCCCGGCGTCTGAATCGGGGCGACTCGCCGGGCGGCGCCCGGCGAGCGGACCAACGCGCATCCGAGGGTCGGGTTCCCCATGCTGGCGCCGCGCGGGCCCCGCGCCGGGCGACCCGGTTCGCCCTACCTGTTTAGCGTCTCGCGGCGGGGATTACAAGCCGGACGATCATCGGGTGCGGTTTTCCGGCTGAAATCGGGAACGTGGCGGGTAGGAGAATCGGGACGATTTCGAGAGCCAGGGACAGGAACGGGAGCCGGGAGCCGAATTTACGAGATATCCCCGAGGGCGATCAGGAGCAGAAGGACGAGGACGACTCATTGCGGCCGTCGTCACGCAGATCCTTTCTGTCCCTACGTCCCTTACGTCCCTGATGTCCCTTCCATCCCTTCCCCCCTGTCTCCGCCAGGCAACACCGCGCCGGCCTGACTGTATCAAAAAAAATAACACTTCCCCCTTAAGTCGGCCGGCGGACGGACGATAATTCCTGTGTGGGGCAAGGCCGACCGAGCCAACGCCCCGCCGCTTCCAGGATGGAAACGGTCTCCTTTTCTTCCCCCGCACATGATTTGAGTTGATTCGAACGGCCCCCGTCGCCGCCCGCTCGGCGGCGGCTTCAGGCCGGTTCGGCCGGATCCCGCTTCGCCTCGGCGGAAACCGGTCCTCGCGCGGGGAAGGCGCGGCCAGGGCGGCCTGGAAGCTGGTTGTGAGGCGCCCGCGGCAAGGGCAGCCCGCGGGGGTCAGGATGGCCATCAGGAACGCGGCCCTTCGTCCGACCGGTTGCTCTTCGGAAGGACCCATCATCTCCACCTGGCGGATCGCGTCACGGGCAAGGATGCCCGGCTGACCTTCGCCAACTCCCACGCGGGACTTTCAGGGAGGAAAGTTCTCATGGCTCTGAGCGTCAATACCAACGTTGCCAGTCTCAATGCGCAGCGCAACCTTTCGGGCAATTCGCAAATCCTCGGCAAGGCGCTGTCGCGCCTGTCCTCCGGCCTGCGGATCAACCAGGCGGCCGACGACGCCGCCGGTCTGGCCATCTCGACCGGCCTGACCGCCCAGGTCCGCGGCCTCAACCAGGCCGTCCGCAACGCCGGCGACGGCCTCTCGCTGCTGGGCACCGCCGAGAGCGCGATCACCGAGCAGACCAACATCCTGCAGCGCATCCGCGAACTGGCGGTCCAGGCGGCCAACGACACCAACAGCACCACCAACCGCTCCTCGCTCAATGACGAGGTCATGGCGCTGGTCTCCGAGCTCGACCGCATCGCCGGCACCGTCGAATTTAACGGCCTCAAGCTGCTGGACGGCACGTTCACCGCCAAGGAAATCCAGGTCGGCGCCTACGCCGGCTCGAACCAGAAGATTTCGGTTGATATCAACGGCACCCGCGCCACCGCCATCGGCAGCCCGTACGAGATCGCCGGCACGGCGGTCACCACGGGGGGCTTCACCGAGGGCCAGGTCAAGATCACGGTCAACGGCCAGAGCTTCTTCGCGGCGGCGACGGCCAACGACGGGGTCTCCTCAACCGACCAGGGCGGCTCGGCGCTGGCCTACGCCACGGCGATCAACGCGGTCAGCGGCTCGACCGGCGTCAGGGCCTCGGCCTCGACCAGCGTCACCGGCGCGGCCCAGCAGGTGGCCAACCACGATACGGTCGACGCGACCAACTTCCTGAAGATCAACGGCGTCGACGTCGGCGCGTTCAATGTGACGGCGACCGATTCGACGGCGGTGATCGACGCGATCAACGCCAAGTTCAGCCAGACCGGCGTCAAGGCCTCGCTCGGCGACGACGACAAGATCACGCTGACGGCCGAGGACGGCCGCAACATCGAAGTGGCGGCCGGCGGCGACGCGGCCACCGCCTCGGGCCTGAGCTCGGGCACGACCCGCGGCACCGTCACGCTGTCCAGCACCCAGGAATTCACCGTGGCCGACAGCTCCGGCAACCTGAACGCGGACGGGACGGCGGCCAAGAATGCCGCCAAGAACGTCAACACGGTCGACATCTCGACCAAGGCCGGGGCGGAGCTGGCGATTCAGATCGTCGACGTCGCGCTGGAGAACCTCAACTCCTCGCGCGCGGGCATCGGCGCCGCCGTCAGCCGACTCAACTCGGTGATCAGCAACCTGAGCACCGTCAGCGAAAATGTCGCCGCCTCCAATTCGCGCATCCTGGATGCCGATTTCGCGGCCGAGACGGCCAACCTGACGCGCGGCCAGATCCTGCAGCAGGCCTCGGTCGCCGTCCTGGCCCAGGCCAACCAGATGCCGCAGCTTGCGCTTTCGCTCCTGCGCTGACGCGCGGCGACGGTCGAAGGTGTTGTACCTCCGGGCGCATTGAAACGCCCGGAACGCCGAAGAACCACATACCGTCCCGTTCAACGGATCCGCCCCGGCGCCCCCACGCTGGGGCGCCTTTTTATCCGGCCGAGGGGAGCGCGCGCGGTGACGCGGCGAACGGCACCCAAAATGCGCGGCCGATGGTTGCGGATTGCTCGCGCGATTCCGTAAAATGAAGCCACGCACCCGTCCGCGGCGGCCCGCCGGCGCCGCCCCGGGCCGACCCCTCCGCTCCGGAGTCTTCCGATGGCCGACCTCGAACCGCATGATCCGACCGAACTGGAGGACGAACCGCGGCCGTCGTTGATTCAGGAGTTCATCTGGTTCCTGCGCGAAAACAAGAAGTGGTGGCTGGTGCCGCTGATCCTGATGTTCCTGGCGCTGGGCGCGCTGATCTTCCTCGGCAACAGCCCGGTGATGCCGTTCATCTATACTCTGCTGTAGCGAGCCGCCTCCCCCCTGGCGCCGGTGCGTCCCTCGTCCTCGGCCATCGCAATCCGGCCATATCCCGCTTGACGATTGCGGCGACTGCCTTCAAGAATGAGGACCCGTCCGGGGAATACGCCTCAAATGCTGTGCTGACGGCGCGACCGGGCGCGCGCCGGCGCCCCGCGGCAGTTGCGGGCAGGGCCCCGCGTGCGTGCCGCGCGCGCCGCGGCCCTATTCAAGCCAAGGAATTCGGGATTCATGATGACCAAGGGGATCATCCTGGCCGGCGGCGCCGGCAGCCGGCTCTACCCGCTGAGCCTTGTCGCCAGCAAGCAGCTTCAGCCGGTCTACGACAAGCCGATGATCTATTACCCGCTGACGACGCTGATGCTGGCCGGCATCCGCCGGATCTGCCTGATTTCCACGCCCCACGACACGCCGCGCTTCGAGGCGCTGCTCGGCGACGGCGCGCAGTGGGGCCTCTCCATCACCTATCGCGTCCAGCCCGAACCCCGGGGGATCGCGCAGGCGTTCCTCATCGCCGAGGACTTCATCGCCGACGACCCCGTCACGCTCATTCTCGGCGACAACATCTTCCACGGCCGCTTCGAATTCGTGAACATCTTTGGCCAGTTCACCCGGGGGGGCCACATCTTCGCCTATCATGTGCACGATCCGGAACGCTACGGCGTCGTCGAGTTCGACAAGGACGGGCGCGTGCTCAGCATCGAGGAGAAACCGCGCCAGCCCAGGTCGAGTTTCGCCGTGCCGGGGCTCTACCTCTACGATGAGCGCGTCGTGGAGATCTGCAAGGGCCTCAAACCCTCGGCCCGCGGCGAGCTGGAAATCACCGACGTCAACCGCGCCTATCTCGAACTGAAGGAACTGCGCGTCTCGCTGCTGGGCCGCGGCACCGCCTGGCTCGATACCGGCACGACGACCAGCCTGCAGGAGGCGAGCAACTTCATCTCGATCATCGAGAAGCGCCAGGGCTACAAGATCGGCTGCCCCGAGGAACTCGCCCTGCGCAAGGGCTTTATTTCGTTCGACGATTTCATCAGGATACTCGATGGCCTGCCGCGCTGCGAATACGCCGACTATCTGCGCGGCGTCGCCGAGGAGTATCAGGAGTTCCCGACATGAGCCAGCCGGTTGCCGACCCGCCGCGTCACACCCCCCGCTGCATGCTGGTGACCGGCGGCGCCGGGTTCATCGGCTCCAATTTCGTGCGCCAGCTGCTGCGCGAACGCCCCGGCCTGCGCCTGATTAATTACGACGCGCTGACCTATGCCGGCAACCTGCGGAGCATCGCCGATCTGGACGGCCACGACGGCTACCTTTTCGTGCGCGGCGACATCTGCGAGACCGAGCGCGTGGCCGCGCTGCTGCGCGAGCAGCGGGTCGATACGATCGTGCATTTCGCCGCCGAGTCGCATGTCGATCGCAGCATCCTCGCCGGCGCCGAATTCGTCCGCACCAACGTCGTCGGCACGCAGTCCCTGCTCGATGCGGCGATGCAGGTCGGCGTCGAACGGTTCGTGCAGGTCTCCACCGACGAGGTCTATGGTTCGCTCGGACCCGAAGGCCGCTTCACCGAGGAGACGCCGCTCCAGCCCAACAGCCCGTATTCGGCTTCCAAGGCCGGCGCCGACCTGCTCTGCCGCGCGGCGTTTCATACGCACGGCTTCCCCGTCGTCATCACGCGCTGCTCGAACAATTATGGTCCCTACCAGTTTCCGGAGAAGCTGATCCCGCTGATGATCATGCGCGCGCTGGCCGATGAAGCGCTGCCGGTCTACGGCGACGGGATGAACGTGCGCGACTGGATTCACGTCGAGGACCATGCCGCGGCCGTGCTGGCGGCGGCCGAGCGCGGCCGGCCGGGCGAGGTCTACAACATCGGCGCCGACAACGAATGGCCCAACATCGAGATCGTCCGGCTGATCCTGCGCTCGCTGGGCAAGCCCGAGTCGCTCATCCGCTTCGTCAAGGATCGCCCCGGCCACGACCGGCGCTATGCGATCGATTCGGCGAAGGCCCGCCGCGAACTGGGCTGGGCGCCCCGGATTTCATTTGAAGAGGGGATCGCCCGCACGATCGCGTGGTATCGCGAACACGGCGACTGGCTCAGCAGCATCATCACCGGCGAGTACCGCGAGTATTACGAAAAAAATTACGCCCACAAGATGCAGGCCTAGCCACAAATTCGTCCCTCATTTCTCACGCCAAAACCGTCCCTCGTCTCTGGTCCATCGTCCTCGTGATCGCACCCAGAGGGCTCCCCCAAAATTCGGTTCTCGGCTCTCGTCCCTCGTCCTCGGCTCGCGAAAACCCGCCGTAATTACCCCCACCCGTTCGCGCAATCATTCGGCCGCGATCATTCAATCCCGAGCGCCTGCATCAGCCCCGCCACGTGCGCGCGCGGATCCCGATCGGCGGGCAGGGGGGCCGTCGCATGACCGAGTTTGCGCCCCGGCCGCGGCGTTTTCCCATACAGATGCCAGTACAGGCCGTTCAGTTGCGCGCGCGCGGCCTCGGGCGGCAGCGTTCCAATGAAGTTGAGCATGGCATAGGCGCCGGCGACCGTCACATCGCCCAGCGGCAACCCCAGAATCGCGCACAGGTGGGCGGTGAACTGGCTGGTGGCGGCCCCTTCGATCGTCCAGTGGCCGGAGTTGTGGACGCGCGGGGCCATCTCGTTGGCCACCAGGCCGGTGAACGGACCGCTGGTGGAAACGAAAAACTCGATCGCCAGGACGCCGACGTAATTGAGCGCCTCCATGATGCGCCGGCCGTATTGTTCGGCCTGCTCCCGCAGCGCGGCGGGCAGGTCGGGCGCCGGCGCGATTGACCAGCGCAGGATCCCGCCGCGATGGTGATTTTCAATCAGCGGCCAGCAGCGCACCTCGCCCCCGCGCGAGCGGACGGCCAGCAGCGACACCTCGCGCTCGAACGGCACGAACGCCTCGACGATCAGCCCGCAGCCATCGGGCTGGCAGGCGAACGCCAGCGCCTCCCACGCCCGGGGCAGGTCGTGCGGGTCGCGCACGAGGAACTGGCCCTTGCCGTCGTAGCCCAGTTGCCGCGTCTTGACGACGCACGGGACCCCCAGTCGGCGGACCGCATCCTCCAGCCCGTCCCGGTCGCGCGCTTCCAGGAACGGCGGGGTCGGCACCTGGTGCAGCGCGAAGAAACGCTTCTCGCGGATCCGGTCCTGGGCGACGCGCAGCGCCTCGGGGCGCGGATGCACCGCGTGATGCTCCGCAAGCTGATAGACGGTGCGCAGGGGAACATTTTCAAATTCGTAGGTCAGCACGTCGGCGCCGGCGGCGAGCCGTGCCAGCAGCTCCGGGTCCTCGTAACTGCCCACGAGCAGCTCGCCGACCTGGCGGGCGGGCGCCTCGGGGTTCGGATCCAGAAAACGCGGAGTGAGGCCGAGCCGGCGCGCCGCTTCGCCCAGCATCAGTCCGAGCTGACCGCCCCCCAGCACGCCGATCACGCGGGCGGATTCGCTCATGAGGATTCCCGCGGGTCGAGGTGGTCGAGCACCTCCTGCGTCTGCCGGCGGCGGTAGGCCTCGAGCGCCTCGCGGATCGAGGGGTGATGCGTGGCCAGCGTGGCGGCGGCATGCAGCGCGGCGTTGGCCGCCCCGGCCTCGCCGATGGCGAAGGTGGCCACCGGGATCCCCCGGGGCATCTGCACGATCGAGAGCAGCGAATCCAGGCCGTTGAGCGCGCGCGACTGGATCGGCACGCCGAAGACCGGCAGTACCGTCTTGGCGGCCAGCATCCCCGGCAGATGGGCCGCGCCCCCCGCGCCGGCGATGATCGCCTCCAATCCCCGGCCCGCCGCGCTCTCGGCATACTGGAACAGGCGATCGGGGGTGCGGTGCGCCGAGACGATCGACACTTCGTGCGGAACGCCAAGCTGCGTCAGGATCGCGGCGGCATGCTCCATCGTCGGCCAGTCCGAGCGGGAGCCCATCACGATGCCGACGAGGGGGGCGGAGGGAGCGTTCATTGCGCGGGGTTTCTCTAGAGAATCGGGCGGCTGCGGCGCGGGGCGCGGCGAAGGTCCATCTTATCGGATGCGCCGTCTCAGTCAACGACGAGACGCAAACCTGCGCACGACGAAGATCGCGCCCCTCGTCCCACCCGCTTCGGCCCTCGTTCTCGTAAGCGCCTCCGAAGGCCCCCTTCGATAATTCGGCTCTCGCCCTCGATGTAAATGGTACAAAAGCCAAGCCTTGAGCAACGTCCCTCACCCGGGCTGCCCGGGCGAATCGAAAAAGTATTCCTAGCGCGTTGACGGGGATATCATTTAATCTAAACCGAGTGGTTCCCGAATTTCATCAGGCTTCGAATCCGTCCCCTGATTGTCTTGATTTCCGGGCAAGTCAGTTTGTGTCCTGAAGGATCGGTCTGCCTTTCGCTGGGATGAGGTGGTTCGTCCGCGGCGGCAACGGTGTTGCGCGCCCCGGCCGATCGCCCCCTCTTCGGCGCCGCGTCAGCATCGTCACGCTGTGGAAGCCGTGGTACTGGCTCGACGGCCTCGTCAAGGCCGCCACCGCGGCGATCTCGTTCACCACGGCCGTGCTGCTGCTGCCGGTGGTTCCGCGCACCATCCGGATCCCCGGCACGCGCCAGTTGACGCAGGCCAATGAGCAACTGCAGCAGAAGATCGCCGAACTGAATCAAACGCAGGCGCAGCTTCAGCGCTACGCGATCGAACTGGAACGCAGCAACCAGGAACTGGGCGAGTTCGCCTATGTGGCGTCGCACGACCTGCAGGAACCCTTGCGCATGGTGACGAGCTACCTGCAACTGCTCGAAGCGCGCTATCGCAACCAGCTCAGCGACGAGGCCGATGAGTTCATCCACTTCGCCGTCGATGGCGCCAGCCGGATGCAGGGGCTGATCAACGACCTGCTCGCCTATTCGCGGGTCACCACGCGGGCGCGGGCCTTCAGCCCGGTGGAGATGAACGAGGTCCTGCGCCGCGCGCAGCACAACATGCAGGTGGCGATCGCCGAAACCGGCGCGCGCATCGACGCCGACGACCTCCCGCGCGTCAACGGCGACTCGACCCAGCTCGTGCAGTTGCTGCAGAACCTGCTGTCCAACGCGATCAAGTTCCGCGGCAAGCAGCCGCCGCGGGTCGAACTCCGCGCGCGCCGCGAGGACGACCACTGGCGCTTCAGCCTGCGCGATAACGGCATCGGCTTCGATGCGCGTTACGCCGAACAGGCCTTCATGATCTTCAAACGCCTCCATTCCAACCGCGAAATTCCAGGGACGGGCATCGGGCTCGCCATCTGCCGCAAGATCGTCGAGCGTCATGGCGGCCGCATCTGGGTGGAGTCGGTTCCCGGCGAGGGCACCTGCTTCCACTTCACGCTGCCGGCGATCACCGTCAAACCATTCGATCCGGGCGATAGCGAGTAAACTCCATGGTCACCACACCCGAGGCCAACATGCACATCCTGCTGGTGGAGGATAATCCGGGCGATATCCGGCTGGTGCGCGAAGCCCTCGCGATGGCCAGGCTTCAGTGCCAACTGCACGTGGCGACCGACGGCGACGAGGCGATCGACTTTCTGCGGCGCCGCGGCCGCCACGCTCAGGCGCCGCGGCCCCACCTGGTTCTGCTGGACCTGAATCTGCCGGGACGCCACGGCCGCGAAGTCCTGCGCGAGGCCAAGCTCAATCCCGAGCTGCGGTCGATCCCCGTGATCGTGCTCACCACCTCGCAGTCCGAGGACGATGTGGTCTATGCCTACGACCTCTACGCCAATTGCTACATCGCGAAACCGTCAAACCTTGATGAGTTCATGGGGATCGTCAAAATGATCGATAATTTCTGGTTCTCGATGGTGATCCTGCCCCATGGCGAAGGGACCTGAGGGACCCTGAAGAATCGTCTCTCGCTCAAGAATACATCTCTGGTCGCTCGTCCGCGTCCTCGCAATTGCCCCCAAAGGCCTGCCCCGGAATCGGTTCTCGGCGCTCGTCCCTCGCCCTCGGCTCTCGAAAAACCGCCATTTTGCCTCCTCGTTGTCAACCGCAGGTTCACGAGCAGCCCGTGTGGGAATTGGGTCTTCTCTCACGGCTGATTCAATTTCACCAAAAGCCATCCTCGCGAGCCGCCCCGGCGGGGCCGCATTTGAAGCGCCCGAGGTGGAGCGCAGTGGAACCTGGGGACCCTCGCGCGGAAGCCCCCCGTCCCCGAGGGGGCGAAGCTCAGCATGCGCCGCTCACTTCTCCCATCCCTTCCGTCCCATCCAGCCCGCCCCCTCATTTCCCCGACCACCGGACCGCGCCCGCCACCGCCGCAGGTCGCGCGCGGCCACGCCCAACCCAACTAAATGGAACGGCAGCGCACACAGCAGCGTCACGTAAAACGACGCCGGGCGGTAGACGAGCGTCACGTCGCTCCGGCCGGCGGGAACCGGTACGCCGCGCAACACTTCGTGAACCCGGATGACCTCGGCGGCGGTCCCGTTCACCTCGGCCGACCAGCCGGGGGTCCAGATCTCGCGCAGCACGAGCAGCGCCGGCCGCGGCGCCTCGACGCGCAGGCGCAGTGTGTGATTGCCCCGTTCCAGCAGCGCGACGCCGTCGCCCTCGGCGACCCCCGGCAGCGGCCGCGGCGGCGCGGTTGATGGCGCGGGCTGCGCGGCCGCAGGCTCCCACAACGCGAAGCGCGGCGTCGCCGCGCGAAATTCGAAAATCGGCGCCCAGTCCGAGTGCGCGCCGTACGCCAGCCGCCACGGTTCTTCTTCCTCCGGCGGCGGTGCGATGCGATAGGCTTGGCCCGCCAGATGAAACACCAGCCCCGGCTGCGCGAGCTCCCACGCCAGCCGGCGCACGTGCAACGGCCGGCCAAACTCGATCCGGCCCCGGTAATTGGCCGTTGCCAGCCGGTCGTCCAGCGCGGGCGCGGCGATGTGGGTCGACCACAGATCGTTGACGGTCGCGCTGAAGTCGTCGCGCCGCAGCAGTTCGGGTCGGCTGGGCGCATGCAGCCACGCCGTTTCAACGCCATTCCGCACCGGGAATGCGAAGCGGCCCTCCTCGGCTTCCACCAGCAGTCGCGCGACTTCCGCGCCGATCGGCAGGGTCGCCGGGTCGGCGCCCGCGCCGTCGAGCAGCGACACGAACAGCCACGCGACGATCGGCTCGCTCGTCCCCCGGTCCTCCCAATCCACCACCGGTTGCGTCGCCGCCTGGGGCCGCAGCGTCTGGGGCGTGCTGGTCAGGCGGCGCTCGTAAGGATGCCCCGCCAGGTAGCGCAGGTTGAGGATCTGGAACAGGCGCGGGTCGGGGCGGTCGATTGTCAGGTTGCGATAGGGATCGTTGATCGGCGAGCGCCCCGCGGTGCGCAGGAACAGCTCCAGATAGTCCAGCGTGATCAGCGGATTGAAGCCGTGAATATCCTCCAGCCCATACAGGGTGGCCAGATTGGGCATCAGCGTTGCGGCGCGGAACCGGCTGTCCATCTCGGTATCGTGCAGCCGCAGCGGATCGTAGCCCGCGACGCGGAACGGCCTTCCCGCCCGCGCGGCGGCCTCATGCTGGCGGGTCAGCCAGGCGATCGATTCGGGCACGCGCCGGTCTTCGGCGGTTTCATAGGGCGGCGCGACGCGCGGGACGAAATGCTGCAGCAACCCCGCCAGCAGCACGGCCATCAGGCACGCCGCGGCGCGCCGGCGCATCGCCGGCAGCAACAGCACGATCCCCGCCGCCGGCAGCGCCACGGCGGCCTCCAGCCAGGGCTGGAGCTCGGGCGGGACGGCCTTGGGCGCGCGCAGCCACGCCGCCAGCCAGTCCTCGGCGAACGGCGCGGACCCCTCGGATGCGGCCCGGCCCCAGGCGCGCCACGTAAAGACGACGATGCAGACCAGGCCCACCGTCAGCGCCAGCACGCCGACGCGCCGCCGGCGACCGTGCGCGGCCGGGTCGCCCTCGCGCCACAGATCGGCCAGCGCCAGCGCCAGCAACAGGCCGAGCCCCGCCGCCGCCAGCACCAGCGCGCGCGCCGGCCCGGCCAGCAGGTTGAACCCGGGGACCCAGGGCATGACGAACTGGATGCCGATGTGTCGGCCCAGCGCGAATCCGATGCCGAGCAGGACGAGCGCGGCGCCGCTCCAAGTGCGCGGATCGCGCCACGCCGCGCGATGCGCCGCCCAGCCCACGATCAGCGCCAGCGCGACGGGTCCGATGTAAAGCGATTTGTCGATGAACTCCGGGTAGACGGCCCCGCCCGTTCCGCCGAGCAGCGCGCGCGGGATCTCGCCCCAGCCCAGCGAGTTGGCCAGATTATCCATCGCGCTGGTCGTGCTGCGGATCGAATCGCGCGCGCGCAGCACGCCGGGAATCCAGGTCGGCGCGGCCAGCGCGAAGGCCAGGCCGAAATGACCGACCCGCGCGGCCGCGTCGCCGGCAACGGCCCGCCAGCCCCGCGCCCGGCGCAGCGGCCCCGCCGCCAGCGGAATCCAGACGGCGGCCATCGCCACCACGCCGTAGAACATCAGGTGCGGCGACGCGATCGTCAGCACCATCGCCCACGCCAGCGTCGTCAGCCAGCGGTGGCGCGCCCCCACGCCCGCGCCGGCCCAGAGGATCCACGGCAGCCAACAACTGGCGTGGAAGATCGTCGGGTTGATGATCCGGCCGGCCATGTGGCCGCCCGCGGCGAACAGCATCGCCCCGGCCAGCGCCGGCCACGGCGCGATGCCCGCCGCGCGCAGGAAACCCATGCCCCCCGCGAACGCGACCAGGTAATGCAGATAATTAAACAGGCCGTAGTACGCGCGCCAGTCCGCCAGGAAATAAAACGGCCAGCGCAACGGATAGAGCAACGCGGCCTGCAGGTCGTTGAACAGCGGCGTGCCCGCGAGCAGGCACGGGTTCCACAGCGGCAGGCCGTCGTCCCAGCGGAAAACGTAGTACGGGGCATAGAACAGCGTATTGTCGGCCCCCATCGGCACGCGGCCGAGCGCCAGCGGCCAGTAGAACAGGAGACTCAACGCGACGAGGCCCAGCCACGGCGCCCACGCCGGCAACGCGCGGCTCATCGCAGGGTGATGACGGATCGGACCGGCCATGGCTTTGCCCCTGAACACCCTAATCTTTCCCCGGCACGGAATCGACGATTGTGTGCGGGCCGGGCGCAGGGGAGACACGCGCGCGTCCTCACCCCGGTTGCGGGGCGACGCCGGCCATGCCAGAATGGGACAGATCGACCACCACACAAGGAGACGCCGCCATGGCCCACGAACTGGAATTCATCGTGCTCGATGCGGCCGCGCTCGCCGAAGCGCTCAAGAGTCTGCCGGGCTGGGAGAGCGACGGCCAGGCGATCAAGAAGCAGTACGAGTTCCCTTCGTTCATGGAGGGGATTCAATTCGTCAATCGCGTCGCTGAAACCGCCGAGCGCTTCAACCACCACCCCGACATCATCATCAATTACAAGAAAGTTACCGTTCGCTTCTGGACGCACAAGAAAAACGCCGTCACCCGGGCCGATGTGCTGGTGGCCGGCGAAGTGGAGCGCGTGGCATAGACCAGTCGTCTCAACCCATTGCCGGCCAGCCGGAGGCCGAAGCCGCGGGCGCGCCCGCCGCGGCCCCCGGTTCGAACCCGCCGCCGCCGCCCGCGCGGCGGACCTTGAGAAGAATTTTATGTCCTTTGCTGGTCGTTGTCGTGCTGACGGCCGCCGGCGGCTGGCTGCGCGCCCGCGAAATCGAGCGGCGCGGCCCGCTCGCCCCGCCCGACCAGAAGCTCGATTTCGACGCCTGGTATTACTACGTCTCGGCGGGCCAGGCGCTGCTGGAGGGGCGCGGCCTGACGCCGGCCTACAACGAACGCGACCCGCCGCCGGTTTACCTCGTGCCGCCGCCGCTGCAGGCGCTCTTCACGGCCGCGGTCTATGCCGTGCGCGGGGCCTTCGATCCCGCCGCGCTGGTCTGGACCCAGCTCGGGCTGAGCCTGCTGGCCGGGGGCCTGGTTTACTGGCTGCTGGCGCGCTGGCACGGCGTCGCCGCCGCGCTGTGCGGCGTGGCGATCTGGATGCTCTATCCCGAGTTCATCTTCTGGGTCGCCACGCCGATGACCGAGGCGAACTACCTCGTTCTGCTGCTGCTCGCGCTGGCGCTGCTGGCGGCGTGGTGCGACCGGCGCGCGACCGGCTGGGCGCTGGCGGCGGCCGCCGCCCTCGGCATCGCCAACCTGCAACGCCCCAACGGCCTGGGCTGGGGGCTGGCGGTGGCCGCCTTCGCCCTCTGGCGGCTGCGCGGCGACGAACGGCGCTGGCTGCAGGCGACGATTTTCGCCGCGGCGCCGTTTCTCGTCCTGCTGCCGTGGCTCGCGCGCAACGTGCTGGTGACCGGCGATCCGGTCCTCGTCAGCTCCAACGGCGGCGTCCTGCTCTATGCGGTCAATCACCCGGGCTACGATCCGCTCGTCTGGCCCGATTACGGCGTCTACCCGGCGGCGGAGTGGCACGCGCAACCGATTCTGGACCGGTTCAACAGCGCCGAATTCGACGGCCGCCGCACGTACTATCAGCTCTCGAAGCTCTACGCCCGCGAAGTGCGCGCCTATGTCCTCGCCGAGCCGCTGCACTTCCTGCGCAACTACGTCATCAAGCTCTGGCAGCGCTTCGCGCTCGTGCCGCGGGTGCTGGCCGAGGTCGATCCGTGGCTTGGCGAGCGGACCGCCGCGCTCCTGTATCATGGCCTGACACTGCTGGGGCTGGCCGGCCTGATCGGCCGGCGGCGGGAGTGGCGCAATCCGCGCCACGTCCTGCTCGCGATTTCATTCGGTTGGTTCGCGGCCTTCGCCGCCCTGATGCACTGGCTCGGGTCGGGGCGCATGACCATCACGTTGCGCCTGTTCCTGATGCTGTTCGCCGCCGTCTTCCTGGGCGCCTGCCTGAACGGTCTCACTCAAAAACTCGCCTCTCGTCCCTCACGCTGAAATCGTCTCTCGTCCCTCGTCCTCGGCTCTCGAAACCCGCGATCCTTTCCCTTCGTCCCCCCTCATTTCGTGCTCATTCGTGGCTTTCGTGATCCCGTGTCCATCCCGCCTGCCCGGCTAGGCGCGCTCAATGTACTTGCCGTCCTCGGTCGAAATGCGGATCTTCTCGCCGGTCTTGACGAACATCGGCACCTGCACGATCAGGCCCGTTTCGATCTTCGCGTCCTTGGTCACGTTCGTCGCGGTATTGCCGCGCACCGCGTCGTCGATCGTTTCGATCACGGTGAAGTCCATCTTCGGCGGCAATTGCAGCCCGATCACCTGCCCCTCATACAGCGTCACTTGCACGTCGGTGTTCTCGATCAGGTACTGCGCGGCGTCGCCCACCACGCTGGCCGGCACCGGCATCTGCTCATAGGTCTGCAGGTCCATGAAAATGAACTGATCATTCTCCTGGTAAACGTATTGCATCGTCTGGTTGATGATGTCGGCCTGCTCCAGGATCGTGCCGGCGCGGACCGTCTGATCAATCACCTTGCCGGTCCGGAGCCCCTTGAGCTTGAACTTGACGAAGGCGCCCCCCTTGCCGGGCTTGTGGTGCGCCCGTTCCACGACGTTATACAGTTCGCCGTCGATCAGCAGTTTGGTGCCCGGACGGGCGTCGTTGGCGTCAATCGCAACCATGGGTGGTTCCTCGGCGCAGCATGTCTGTGGGTCGCCCGGCTGGGCACAAAGGCCACATTTTCCGTTACGCCCCGGCGTGGAGGCAAGCGGAAAGATCGGCGATCCTCGGCCCTTGCGCGCGGACCGGGGCTCGACCATGATGGATGGCATCTCCCCGCCGGACGCCGCGCGAGACAGGGCATGAACGATCCCACACCCGCCGAAATGTTCCCCGATCTCGAGGCCACGCTGGGCGCCGCCGCGGCCACCCGCGACCGCCTGGCCGAAGGCGAACTGCTGCTGGAGGTCAACGACCTGCGGACCCACTTCATCACGCGCGACGCCACCCGCCGCGCCGTCGACGGCGTCAGTTTCCGCATCCGCCAGGGGCGCACCCTGGGGATGGTCGGCGAGAGCGGTTGCGGCAAATCGGTCACCTCGCTCTCGATCCTGCGGCTGGTGCCGTCGCCCCC
>Ga0116159_1001656_pt1 | contig 23384 bp, 19 predicted proteins | sample AD_JPNAS1_MetaG_FD_89878 | JGI IMG/M metagenome (GOLD analysis project Ga0116159, IMG submission 89878) | Active sludge microbial communities of municipal wastewater-treating anaerobic digesters from Japan - AD_JPNAS1_MetaG | ecosystem: Engineered > Bioreactor > Anaerobic > Digestate | place...
CCCAAAATTCGGCTCTCGGCTCTCGTCCCTCGTCCTCGGCTCTCCAAAACCGACCATCTTATTCACGATATGACCGTCGATTCATAATCAACTCGCCCTCGCCCCCATCGGCCCGCCCAAAATTCGGCTCTCGGCTCTCGTCCCTCGTCCTCGGCTCTCCAAAACCGACCATCTTATTCGCGATATGACCCGCCGATTCATGATCTACTCGCCCTCGCCCCCATCGACCCGCCCCAAGATTCGGCTCTCGGCTCTCGTCCCTCGTCCTCGGCTCTCCAAAACCGACCATCTTAATTCGCGATATGACCCGCCGATTCATGATCAACTCGCCCTCGCTCCCATCGGTTGCCCCAAAACTCGGCTCTCGGCTCTCGTCCCTCGTCCTCGGCTCTCGAATCCGGGCCATCCTCACGCCAACCACCTCTCTCTCCTCCTCTCTCCTCTTTCCTCCTCCTTTCCTCCTCTCCTCCCTGTTCTCCCCCCCTCCTTCCCCCTTTTTCATTGGTTCATCCGCCCCCTTCTGGCATGTTGGGGGAAACTGACGCGCGCCCGCGGTTTGCCCTCCGCAATCCGCCCGAGCGCGACCATAGAGGGGACGGCCATGGGCGCCAGCGAGCGGATCGCCGACATCGAGCGCAAAACCAACGAAACCGATATCCGGATCAAACTCAATCTGGATGGCAAGGGCACGTTCCAGGGGACCGTCGGCATCGGCTTCGTCGATCACATGCTCGAGCTCTTCGCCCGCCATGGCCGCCTCGACCTGGAGGTGGCGGGCAAGGGCGACCTGCACATCGACCAGCACCACCTGGTCGAGGACCTCGGCATCACGCTCGGCCAGGCCCTCGCCCGCGCCGCCGGCGACAAGCGCGGCATCGCCCGCTTCGGCCAGGCCGCCGTTCCCATGGAGGAGACCCTCGTCGACTGCGTCCTCGATTTCTGCGGTCGGCCGTTCCTCGCCTTCAACGTCGAGATCGGCCCCGCCAAAGTCGGCGACTTCGACACCGAACTGACCGAGGACTTCTTCCGCGCCCTCGCCATGCACGCCGGCCTGACGCTCCACCTCAACCTCAAATACGGACGCAACGCCCACCACGTCATCGAGGCGCTGTTCAAGGCCACCGCCCGCGCCCTGGCCCTCGCCGTCCGCATCGATCCCGGCGTCGACGGCGTCCTCTCGACCAAGGGCAAACTGTAACGTGCGCGAACACGATTCAGGGCTCCCCGTGTCCCTGATTTCCCTGAAGTCCCCTTCCTTCCATGCCGCTTGACCCCACACGCCACGGCCCCGCCGCCCTCGTCACCGGCGCCAGTTCCGGCATCGGCCGCGAATACGCCCGCGCCCTGGCGGCGCGCCGCTTCGATCTGGTCATCACGGCCCGCCGCCGCGACCGGCTCGAAGAGCTGCGCAACGAACTCACCCAACGCCACCGTGTCCGCGTCGAGCTCATCGAGCAGGAACTGGCGGCCCCCGACGCCGGCCAGCGGATCGAGCGCCGCGTCGCCGAACTGGGTTGGGGAATCGGCCTGCTCGTCAATAACGCCGGGTTTGGCCTCTACGGCCGCCTCGATCAGACCGACCCGGCGCGCCAGGTGGCGATGGTCGATGCCAACTGCCGCGCCGTCCTCGATCTGACTCTGCGGTTCCTCCCGCCGATGGTCCGGCGCCGCCGCGGCGGCCTGATCATCGTCTCCAGCGTCCTGGGCTTCATCCCCACGCCGTTCTATTCCGTCTACAGCGCCACCAAGGCCTTCGATCTGCTCCTCGCCGAGGCGCTCCACGCCGAGTATCGCGACCTCGGCATCGACGTCCTCGCCGTCTGCCCCGGCATGACCCGCACCGAATTCAACGCCGGGGCGGGCATCAAGAGCGTCGGCCGCTTCAATCGCGAACCGGAACAGGTGGTTGAGTCCTCGCTTAAGTTGTTGGGACGGCGCGCTTTCATGGTCGACGGCTGGTGGAACCGACTGCTCCTCGCCGCCCTTCGTTGCGTCCCGCGCCGCCTGATGGTCGCCGGCTCGCACCGCATCATGACCCGCCGCAATCCGGAAGCCTGATCCGGAAAGAAGCAATCCGGCCGATCGGACGGATCCGGCCGATCGGACGGATTTCAACGGTGGCGCACGCGACGGACGCGTGCCTGAAACTTGAGACTAGGTTTCCCGTTCACACAATCTCCGCCAACGCCTCCTCCAACCCCCGGCACACCCGCGAACAAAACGAACCGGTTCCGCTCGACGCGATATTGCCCCCTGCCACCCCGAGGCAAGTGAACCCCGCCAGCCGGATCGAGATCACCCCCGCCCCGCTGTCCTCCATTCCGACGACGTGATGCCGCCGGCCGAACTCGATCCCCAGCCCGACCCGCGCCGCTTCCGCATACAGCCACGGGTGCGGCTTCGGCTCCAGCTCGCCCAGCGTCCCGGCCTCGCCCTTGCGGATCGCATGCCCCGCCGTGATGATCGCGTCGTAAAACTCCCGCGGATCGCCCAGCCCGAGTTGCCGGAACACCGCCAGGATTTCCGGCCAGGCCTTCTCATACAACCCGGAGGTCACCAGCCCGATCCGGATCTTGCGCCCCTTCAGCTCCAGCAGGAATTCCTTCAGCCCCTCCGTCGGTGTGAAGGCGTCGTCCTTGCCCCGCCCTTCCATGATTTCATTCATCTCGTGGCGCGTGATGTCGAAATAGTGGCGGCGCGCCTCCTCGACCGTCTTCTCCGGCGCGTATTTGGCAATGCAGTGGCGCAGATGCTCGCTGACCGAATGGCCCGACACATGCGGCAGATCCGCCTCCTCCAGCTCGAACTTCGGGTTCCCCAGCAGCCGGGCGGTTGTCTGCTCAATGATCCAGATCCAGAAGTGTTCGCTGCGCACGCTCGTCCCGTCCAGATCCATCAGGACCGCCTCGACGGGCCGCTCGATCCGCGCCGGATGCAGCGGATAGAATGCGGGATAACCCATCCGCGAGCGGATGTGGGCGAGGACGCGGCCGTCTTCGAATACGATGAACTCCGCCTTGCCGTCCTTCGGCTCAAGGATGGCGCGGACGCCGTTTTCCCCCGCGCGGAACAGCCCGTCGCCCCCGGTGGTCAGCGCCGCCAGCTCGGCCGCGTCAAACAGCATCCCCCCGCGCGATGCAATCCGGCTCTCCACATTCCTCATGATCATCTCCGCTGATGTGCTTCGCGTCGGCCCCGCCGCACCGCGTGCCAATTAACTACAGGATGGGCGCCCCATGGTATAAAATTCTGGTGAGCGAGGAGAATCGAACCATGCGGCCGAGAATGCTGCCCGCGATGGCTGTCGTTGTCCCCCTGGCGCTCTGCCTGCTGCTGGGGTGCCGGAGCCCCCGCGCCGGCGACCGCGAATCTCCCCCCGGGGATTACGAAACGGCGCGTCCGGCCGCCGAGCACCCCACCGACACCTGGGACGCATGGCTTGAGCAAACTGACGACGGCTCCCCCCGCCTGATCGTGTCCGGCCGGGTGCAGGTGCCGACCCCGTGCCATGAAGCCAACCTGGCGGCGGCTCAAACCCCGGCAGGCCGGCTCTCGGCGCTTCCACTGGAGTTGATCGTCTCGGCCCCCGCGGGGATCTGCGCCCAGGTGGTCAGCAGCGTGGAGGCCCGCTATGAGCGTCAGGAAGGGATGGAGGACGTGAAAACGGTCCGGATTCATTACCCCGGGGGCAGCGTCTGGGAAGTCCCCGTGAAGCCGCGGCAGCCGGCTCTCTGAGCCGGGCCGATCCGCGCCCGCGCCCCGGCTCCGGCGGAACCCTGAACCCCTCCTTTTCCGCCCCCGATTGCTCAAGCTCCCGCGCCGATCAAACGATAAAAGGTAGAGAACCCGTCGCGCGGCGATTGCGCGATCGGTCGCTTCTGGTTTCCACCGGCGCGACCCGTCGCGCCACAGTCGGGCGCGATGCACTTCGTCGTGCCTCATCGCGGGAGTTCCATGTCCTCTCCCTTCTCATCCTCGCCGCACCTGCTGGTCAGCGATGGTTATCTCCACGCCGCCTTCCGCCACGGCGAGGAGCCCCTGCTTGTCCTCGACGGCCGCTCCCTGACCGTCGTCGACGCGAACCTGGCCGCCGGGCAACTCCTCGGCATCTCGCGCGGCGACCTGATCGGCTGCCCCATCCTCCAATTGATCAACGATGATTCGCAGCGGGCGGTCTTCAGCCGGATGGCCGGGATGCTCTCGGGCACGGCGGAACATGTCCCGGTGCTCGAGGGTGTCCGCGTCCTCGACGCCGACGGCGCCATGCATGCCTGCCGCCTGCGGCTGGCTGGATGCGATCCCGCCGGCAGCCGCCCGCTCCTGCTGGCCTGGCTCAAACCCGAGACCGAATCCGGCCCGGCCGACGAGGCGCTCGCGCGCGCGGCCCGCGCGGCCTGCATGGAATCGCTGCTGGAGATCATCAGCGAAGGTTATCTTGCGATCGACGGCACCGGCCACATCTCCTACGCCAACAGCCGCGCCCTGCGCACGCTGCACCGCTCCGCCGGCGAGGTCCTCGGCCTCACCCTCCAGCGCCTCTTTCCCCTGCTGGCCGATACCTCGCTCAAGGAGGTCCTCGCCGCACGCGACGAGGATACGAATCCCGACCGCCTGACGTTCGCCTACATCGCCGAGGGCGAAACCCGCCGGTTCCAATACTCGGTTCACCCCCAGGGCGACGGCCTCGGCTTCTTCTTCCGCGACATCTCGCACCAGACCGAACGCGACATCGAGCTGGCGAAACTCAAGGCGACGATGGCGGCCAGCCAGGAACTGCTCCGGCGCAAGAACGACGAGCTGAACGCCTCGCTCGAACAGCTCGAACAGATGAACGAGGCGCTCGCGCGCGCCGATCAGACCAAGAGTGAATTCCTCGCCAATACCAGCCATGAGCTGCGCACCCCCCTCAACTCGATCATTGGCTTCCTCCAATTGATCCTGGAGGGCCTGTGCGAAAGCCCCGAGGAGGAGCGCGAATACATCGCCAACGCCCTCGCCTCGGCCCAGCACCTGCTCCAGCTCATCAACGACGTCCTCGACATCGCCCGCATCGAGGCCGGCCGCATGAATTTCCTGATCGACGACTTCCCGGTCGAAAAACTCCTGCGCGAGGTCGAAAGCCTCGCCAGCGTCCAGGCGACCCGCGCCGGCCTGCACCTCTCCTTCGAGGTCCGCGCCGCCGATCCCGAGGAATTGCTCGCCCACGCCGACTTCCACCGCACCAAGCAGATCCTGATCAACCTCGTCGGCAACGCCATCAAGTTCACCGAAGAAGGCGCCGTCCGCGTCTGGGCCGAGGTCGACCCCGAACAGGCCGGCAGCCTGCTGATCGTCGTCGAGGACACCGGCATCGGCATCGCTCCCGACCAGCAACAGAAAATCTTCGAGAAATTCACGCAGGCCGACGGCAGCTCCACCCGCCGCTACGAGGGAACCGGCCTCGGCCTCGCCATCACCCGCAACCTGGTCGAACTGATGGGCGGCACGATCGGCCTGCACAGCCCCGGCTCGGGCAAGGGCACCCGCGTCTGGTTCACCCTCCCCCTGGGCGGCAAAAAGCCGATCATGGAGCTGAGCGACGAACTCGACAACGACGACGATCAGGAAGACTGCCTCCCCACCACCTTCTGACCCCCAGCAATCGCCCCTCGCCTTTCGTCCTCGTCCCCGCCCCCAACGGCCTCCCCGGAATTTGGCTCTCGGCTCTCCTCCCTCGTCCTCGGCTCCCGAAAACCCCGTCCCCCATCCACCCCGTCCCCACCGCCCCATCCCCTCCCTACCTTTTTTCCCCCGGCGTGCTATCCTGACCCCCGTTCCGCTGCTCCCCCTCCGGGAGCTGCTCGCAACCCGCGTCGCAGGGCCGCATGCGCATCGCCATCTTCCTCGACACCGATCACCTGAGCGGGCCCGCGCGCCTGGCGCGCGACTTCGCCGTCGATGCCCGCCGCCTCGGCCACCAGATCGTCATGGTGGGCCTGGTGCGCGGCGCGCCCGCGCACGACAACGCCTTTACCCGCGCCATGGCCGACGCCGACCTTCCCACCGAAATCCTCCGCGAGCGCTTCCGCTTCGATCCGGCCATCGTTCCCCAGTTCCTGCGGCTGCTCGACCGCTTCCAGCCCGACCTCTACCAGAGCCACGGCTATAAGGGCAGTTTCCTGGGCTGCCGGGCGCGGCGCGGCGCCCTCCGCTGGCAAGCCGTCTTTCACGGTTTCACCTGGGAAAACTGGCGCGTGCGGCTCTATCACGCGCTCGACGCCCGCTGGCTGCGCCGCGCCGACGAGGTTGTCGTCGTCTCACGCCCCTTCGGCCGCGAGCTGGCCCGCCGCGGCGTCCAGACCGACCGCATCCGCTGGGTCCCCAACGCGATCGCCCCGCTCCCCTCCGCCCCCCGCGACGCCCGCCTCCGCCGCGACCTCGGCGCCGCCGCCCCGGCCGATTTCCTCGTCGGCTGCATCGGCCGGCTGTCGCCCGAAAAAGGCCCCGACATCTTCATCCGCGCGCTGGCGCTGGCCGCCGCCGGGCGCCCGCACCTGCGCGCCGTTCTCGTCGGCGATGGCCCGCTGCGCGACGCCTGTCGCCGACTCATCGCCGAGTCCAACCTTGCCGACCGGGTCCGGCTGGCCGGCTTTACCGACAACCCCGCCGCGATCTACCCCCAGCTCGATCTGCTGGTCATCCCGTCGCGCAGCGAGGGCCTGCCGACCGTCCTGCTCGAGGCGATGCAAACCGGCGTCCCGGTCGTCTCCACCCGCGTCGGCGGCGTCCCCGATCTCGTCCGCGACGGCGAGACCGCTCTGCTCGCGCCGCTCAATGACCCACCGGCCCTGGCCGCGGCGATCGGTCGCGCCGCGGACGACCCCGCCCTGCGCGAGCATCTGGCCCGGCAGGCCGGCCGTCTCGCCCTCGAGCGCCTCAGCGTCGCGGCCCGCGCCCGCACGCTGCTCGATCACGCCGCGGCGCTCGTCGCCGGCCGCCCACTGCCGCCCGAGGAACCCCTCCCATGAGCGCCCCGCCAACCCCCGCCCTGCGCCTGTTTGCCCCGGCCAAATTCAACCCCTACCTCGCGGTGCGCCGCCGCCGGCCCGACGGCTTTCACGATCTGGATACGATCTTTCAGGCCCTCAACTGGGGCGACGAACTGCGTTGCCGCCCGCTGGACCAGGACGTCTGCCGCATCGCCTGCGACCATCCCGGCGTGCCGCTCGGACCCGGCAATCTGATCGCTCGCGCCTGGGAACGCCTGCGTGCGGCCTTCCCCGGCCGGGTCGGCGGTCTCGCGGTCGACCTCATCAAGCGCATCCCCCCGGGCGCGGGCCTGGGCGGCGGCAGCGCCGACGCCGCGGCGACGCTGGTCGCCCTTAACCGGCTCTATCGCTTGCGCCTGCCCGCCCATGCCCTGGAGGAACTGGCGGCCGACCTGGGCAGCGACTGCCCCTTCTTCATTCGCGGCGGAACCCAGGTCGGGTCCGGCCGCGGCGAACAGCTCCGCCCGATCCGCAACCGCCTCCCACCGCGCTGGATCGTCGGCGTCTGGCCGGGCTTCCCCAGCAGCACGGCGGCCGCCTACCGCCGCATCACGCCTGCCGATTGGCACGACGGCCACGGCCTGGCCGCGGCCATCGACGCCATCGAGCGCGGCGACTGGATCGCTTTGCAAAAATGTATGTATAATACTTTCTCTACCCTTGTATCGGACACCGACCTGCGCTATAACACCCTGCGGGAGGAAATTTCAGCTCACGGTCTCACTCATCCTCTGCTTGCGGGGAGCGGTTCCTCCATCGTGGCGTTTGCGGCTTCTCACGCCGCGGCGTCGGCGGCGGCGCGCCGGCTGGCCGGCGGCTCGCGCGTCGTCTTTATCTCGCGGTTCCGGCGCCGCGGCGTCGGCCTCCTCGCCCCGCGCCGTTCAGGACTCTGATCGCCGGCTCGCAGGGTTTCCGGCTCGCGCGATCGGTTCCCGCCGGAGACCGGATTCTTCCACCGAGGGATTGTTTTATGGCTGATCCCATCATCGTCACCGGGTGTCGGATCTATCTCAACTATGGCGCGGATGAGCATCTCAAGGCGTTTGCCTCCATCATCCTGAACGACGCCTTCGCCGTCTGCGACCTGAAGGTCATCAGCGGCAGCAAGGGCCTGTTCGTGGCCATGCCCAGTCGCAGACGCAAGAACGGGGTGTTCCTCGATGTGGCCCATCCGGTCACCAAGGAACTGCGGATGCACATCGAGCAGACCGTCCTGACCGAGTACCAGCGGGCGTTGGAAGACCACACCCGCCGCAGACGGAAACAGCCCGTCCAGCACGGCTCCCCGGTTTGAGCCAACGCTCCCCGGTCGGGTTTTCTCCCGCGCTCCGCTTGCCGGCCTCACGCATCCCAGGTAAACTGAACGAATCCTGCCGCAAAAGCTGATGCCACGGTCGGCTTTTCGCGCCCCATCCCCCTCATTCACTCGACCCATGCCCGCCCTGCCCCCGCCCCACGTCCTCCAGCATGCCATCGAAACCCGTTTCGTCTGCCATCGCTGCGGTCATTGCTGCAAGGGTGACGGCCTGGTCCAGTTCGGTCCCCTCGAAGCCGACCGCATGGCCGACCACCTCGGCCTCTCCCGCCGCCAGTTCCTTAAACAGTTCGCGCTGCGCGTCGAGGACGATCAGTGGATTCTCCGCGACCGCTTCGTTCAGGACGCCAGCACCGCCGGCCGGCGCGAGCAATGGTGCATCTTCCTGGAGCGCGACGCCGACGGCCGCTACGGCTGCCGCGTCAACCCCGCCAAACCCGACCAGTGCGGATCGTTCCCCGCCCAGTGGCGCAACCCCGATTCCCTCCAGACCTGCGTCGGCCTCCGCCGCCTGTTGGCCGACCTCAAGGCTGAACCGGCCGCGCCCAAGGCGCCGTAACAGACGCGCTCATCTCGCTTCCGCCCCTCCGCCCGAATCCGGACCGTAAGCGGGCTGCTCCGCGGGCAGATTGTACCCATAGAGCTGACAGAGACGCTCCTCTTTCGCATAGAACAGCTTCCCGGCCCGCTCCTCCCAGTGCGGCGAATAGTAGAGGCTTCCCTGGTGCCGGTAGCAGTAGATCCACAACCGTTTCTTCCCCTCCACCAGCGACCGGAAGATCGGCCACGCCAGTTCATGCGGCATTTCCCGGTAGATGTCGGTCGACGGAATCGTATGGCCCGAGAACAGTTCGATCGCTTCGTCGCTGCTCTGGTTGAACGCCAGCACGACATCCTCCCCCTCGACGTAATGCTGCGCCAGGGCGCGAACCAGTTTCTGCATCCCGCGCTCGTCGCGCGTCCTGACCTCCTGGCGGGCGATCGTCAGTTGCGTCGTCAACGCCGCCACCAGCAGCCCCTGCGCCAGCCGCCGATACGGCATGAACGCCAGCAGCCAGACGCCGAACAGCACCGCCCCGGGCAGCAGAATGTTCATATACCGGCGGACCAGCAGCGGCTGAAACGTGAACGTGACCCACACCATGATCGCCAGCGGCACCAGCGTCGTCATCGCCACGACCTGCCAGCGATGGACCAGCGGCGGGCCGCCGTCGGCCGGCGCCTGACGCGCCCCCGACCGGCTCGACTGGTTGAAGACCGCCCAGCAGCCCAGCGCCGTGCCGACCGCCAGCAGCGCCGGGTGGGTCCACGTCCAGCCGGGCATTTTGATCCATAGCGGCCGACCGCCCAGCAATTCCAGGAAAAGGTTCGCCGTCGCCAGCAGCCGCGGCTTCTCGATCCACGCGATCGGTTTGCTCCCCGCCATGCTGGCGATCAGGATCAGGAACGCCCCGTGCACCGCCACCGGCACGGCCAGCGCCAGCCACAGCCCCCGCCGGGTGTCGCGCCGCAGCGGGCCGATCAGCGCCAGCGCCAGCAGGATGCCCGCCCAGAACAGCAGCAACAGGTGATTCCATGCGCCGGCCAGCGCCCCCACCGCCCCCAGCGCGAGATACGACGGCGCGTCCTTGCGCCGCAGCGCCAGCAGCGTCAACCACAGCCCGGCGACGATGAACAGGTCCACCCCGGCGTACGGCCGCGCGTAGCGCCCGAAGTAAATCACCGTCGGGTGCAGGCCCCACAGCAGCGTCCCCGCCCACGCCCAGCGCCCCAGCCCCAGCTCCCGGCACAGCAGATAAAACAGCACGATGCTGGTCGCGGCGATCATCACCGACAGCCCCACCAGCGTGCTCGCCCGGTGGCCGGAGAGCGTCACCCAGCCCTTGGCCAGCAGAAAATACAGCGGCGGATGCCCCTTGCGCAGCCGCTCGCGGATCAGATCTTGGGTGGGCATCCGGATCACCCGCGACGTCGTCAGTTCGTCCGAATCCATGTCCTGGTCGCGCAGCTCGTAGAGCGAAAAAGCGGCAAACGCTGCCAGGATGAAGAGCATCGGCAGCCATCGGCGCACCCCGGCCCACACGCCGCCGCGCGTGGCGGCGCGCGCTTCCGCCGCGGCGGACGGCCCATCTGCCGATGGTTCGCCGCGGGTTGCCGCGCCGCCGGACGCGAGCGGATCTGGTTCGGTTAACTCACTCGTCGTCATCGGATTACCCGCAAGTCAACGTGGGGGGCGCGCGCTCAGTCAGCCTACCACCTTGCCGATACCCCCCGCCCAAAGTCAACCCCCCACAACCACGCCGTGCCTCGTTCCCACTCAATACCACGTCTCTTCACTCTCATCCTCGTCCTCGTGATCGCTCCCGAAGGCCTGCCCAATTTCGTCCCCTCGTTGTGAACCGCAGGTGCAGGTGCAACTCCTAAGCGCCCCAAAGGCCCACCCGGGAATTCGGCTCTCGGCTCTCGTCCCTCGTCCTCGGCTCTCGAAATTTTTCCCCGTTCGTGCCGTTCGTGATCCCCTCCTGCTTTTCATGATCCACCTCGCTTTCCTGATCCCCTCCCGCATCCCCTTTCGCCATCCGCGATCCCCCTGAAACTCATTGATTTAGCTCCGGCGCTGCGTTATCGATAGATCCGCTTCCCGATCCGAGCCGGTTGTATCGCGGCGGACCATGAACGGGACACGAGGCTCTTTTTGCTTGCGAATGCCCAATCCAGCCAGTATAGACTGGTGAGTTTGCCGGGCCCGCGGGAGCCTGAACGATCCACCCCGCCCGGACCGAATCGAGACAGCCGAGAGGATGCCCTTCGCCGGGCCGCCTTTCCTGATTGGATCCTTACCACCCGATCGAGCCGGACGGGGTAACCGGCGGCCGACGAACCGCAGACAAGGAGGCGCATTTCCATGGCGTCAGCTGAAGAACGCGTCAAGAAAATCATCGTTGAGGAACTGGGCGTCAACGAAGATCAGGTCAAGCCCGAAGCCAAGTTCACCGACGACCTGGGGGCCGATTCCCTCGATCAGGTCGAGTTGATCATGCGTTTCGAAGAGGAATTCGGCGTCGAAATCCCCGACGAGGATACCGAAAAAATCATCACCGTCGGCGACGCCATCCGCTACATGCAGGAGAAAACCCAGGAGCAGGCTTGATCCCCGGCGCCTCCCGGCCGCCCCGGCTGCGCCCCCCTGCCCTCGGTTGCGGGGACCGGCCGGCGAAGGGAGCCCCCCAGCATGACGAAGCCGGCGCGCGGCGCGTCGGCTTCCGCTCCCCCGGCCGACGCCGCCTCTCGCACCTTCAGTCTATTCAAGGATTTCATTGCCATGGCGCAAGTCCGTCGCGTCGTTGTCACCGGCATGGGCGCCGTCACGCCGATTGGAAATAATGTGGCCGACTTCTGGCGCAACCTGAAGGCCGGCCACAGCGGCATCCGCCGCATCACCCGCTTCGATCCCAAGGACGTCGCCTGCCAGATCGCCGCCGAAATCAAGGACCTCAATTACGAGGACCATTTCGACAAGAAGGAAATCCGTAAGAACGAGGATTTTACCAAGAACGCCGTCATCGCCGCCCGCGAGGCCGCCGCCCAGAGCGGCATCCGCGATGCCGGCCTCGCCCCCGAGGAGATCGGCTGCGTCCTCGGCGTCGGCATCGGCGGCATCGGCTTCATCCAGGAACAGGTCCTCGCGATGAAGGAGAACGGCGCCCGCCGGGTCAGCCCGATGCTGATCCCCAAGATCATCGCCAACATCGCCCCCGGCCAGATGACGATCGATCTGGAACTGCGCGGCCCCTCCATGTCCGTCGTCACCGCCTGCGCCGCCGGCACCCACGCCATCGGCGAGGCCGCCAACATGATCCAGCGCGGCGACGCCACCGCGATGCTCGCCGGTGGCTCCGAGGCCGCCATCTGCGAAATCGCCATCGCCGGCTTCAGCAACATGCAGGCGCTCACCACCAAATTCAACGATCGTCCCGAGGAGGGCAGCCGCCCGTTCGATTCCCAGCGCAGCGGCTTCGTCATGGGCGAGGGCGCGGCGATTCTCGTCCTTGAGGAATACGAACACGCCCGCGCGCGCGGCGCCGAGATCCTCGCCGAAGTCCTCGGCTACGGCCTCTCCTCCGACGCCTTCCACATCACCGCCCCGGCGCCCGGCGGCGAGGGGGGCGCCCGCGCCATCGCCCTGGCCCTCAAGCGCGCCGGCCTCCCCCCCACCGAGATCCAGTACATCAACGCCCACGGCACCAGCACGCCGCTCAACGACAAGAACGAAACCGAAGCGGTCAAGGCCGTCTTCGGCGAGCATGCCTACAAACTCAAGATGAGTTCCAACAAGTCGATGATCGGCCACCTGCTCGGCGCGGCCGGCGCGGTCGAAGCCGTCGCCACCATCATGTCGATCCGCGAACAGATCGCCCCGCCCACGATCAATTTCACCCAGCCCGACCCCGACTGCGACCTCGACTACGTCCCCAACCAGGCGCAGCCCTGCCCGATCGAACACGCGATCAGCAACTCGCTCGGCTTCGGCGGCCACAACTGCACCATCGTGCTGGGCCGCGTCAACGGCAGCCGCTGACCCGCGGCCACTTCGGAAACACCGGCCTGGGCAGGACCGGCGCCCCCGCCGCTACTGGATATTCTGCACCTGCTCGCGCATCTGCTCGGCGATCGATTTCATCCCCAGCCCGGTCGCGGTCAATTCCGTATCGCGCGCCTTCGAACAGATCGTATTGATCTCCCGCAGGATTTCCTGATTCAGGAAATCCAGGTTCTTCCCCACCGGCTCGCGGCCGTCCGGCTGGAGCAGCTCGCGCGCGCGCGCCAGATGCGCCCGCAATCGCACCGTCTCCTCGCTCACGTCGCCCCGGTCGGCATACAGCGCCACTTCCATCTCCAGGCGCCCCGGCTCCAGTTGCGCGCGCAGCGAGTCCTGCAGCTCGGCGACGCGCGCCGCCAGCCGTTCCCGGAACCGCTCCACCACCGCCGACCGCTTTGCCTCCACCTCCTCCACCAGCCGCTCCAGCTCGTCGACAAGCTGGCCCAACTGCGCGGCGAGCGCCTCGCCTTCTCTTCCACGCTCCTCGTCCAGCGCATCCAGCGCCCGCAGCGCCACCGGCGCGACCGCCTCCCACAGCGCCTGTTCGTCGATCTCGGCCGTCTGGATCTCCATTACCCCCGGCAACTGCGTCAGCATCTGCAGCGGGATCTCCGGCGCGGCCCCCAACCGGCTCAGTTTCTCCAGCTCATGGATGTAGACCCGCGCCGCCTCCACGTTGATCCGCACCTGCGGCAGCGCCTGGTCGGCCAGCGGTGCGTGGCGCACCCGGCAATCGATCTTCCCCCGGGCGATCCGCGACCGCAGCAGGTTGCGCAGCGGCGATTCCAGTTGCGGCATCTCGCGCGGCGCCGAAATGCTCACATCCTGAAACCGGTTGTTCACCGTGCGCACTTCCACCGTGAACTGCCCGAAGGGCGTGGCGGACTGCGCGCGCCCGTAGCCGGTCATGCTCAGGATCGGATAACGGGCCATGGCGGTCGAACTGACTCCAGAACAGAATCCGCGCGGGCGGGCGGCCTACGGCGCTTCCGCAGTCTGGGGCTTTTCAAAGACACGCGCCAGAAAATCCCGCATCGCCCCCCACGCGCGCCCCGCCACTTCCGGATGATACTTCGATCCCGGATTGCTCCCGTCGGCCTGCGGATTCGTGAAGCTGTGCACCGCCCCGCCGTAGATTACCACTTCCCAATCCGCCCCGGCCGCCTTGAGCCCCTCGATATATGCCGTCAGGTCGGCCGGCGGCACCGCCGGATCATCACCCCCGTGCAGCACCAGGATCGCCGCCTTGATCGCGTCTCCCGCCGCCGGCGCGATCCCGCTCAGCCCGCCGTGAAAACTGACGACGCCGTCCAGATCGAGCCCCTGGCGCGCCATGCTCAGCACGACCGTCCCGCCGAAACAGTAGCCGATCGCCGCGATCCGCTCCGGGTCGCACGCGGCGTGCTCGCGCAGCACCTTCATTCCCGCTTCGAACCGTGCGCGCGCCAGCGCCGGGTCGTTCTTGAACTGGCTCGACAGCTCGCGCGCCTCCCGCGGATCGTCCGTCAGCCGCCCCTCGCCATACATGTCGATCGCCAGCGCGGCGTAACCCATCCGCGCCAGATTCTGCGCGCTCGTCCGCACATGTTCGCCCAGGCCCCACCATTCGTGGACCACGATCACCCCGGGCCGCGGCCCCTCCATCGCGTCGTCATAGGCCAGATAGCCCACCAGCTTCGTCTCGCCGTCCTGATACTCGACCGTCTCGGCATGGATCGCGGCGCGAGCCGCTCCGCTCAGCGTCAGCAGGCCCAGCAGGGCAAGGCACGTGCGATGCATGATTCGTCTCCCTTCCGGACAGTTCCAAGGGGATTATGAAGCGATATCAACAAGATATCGCGGATCCCCCGCCCCGCGCAAACGTGGAATCCCACCGCCCATCAACGAACGTCGTGGGGACCGGCGCCCTCGCCGGTCGTCCCTCAGTCCCTCACCCCGCATCCCGTCAGGGATGCCAGACAGTAGCCGGTGGTTGAGCGCAACGACACCACCGGTCAGCAGGCCGCCCATCCCCGCATCCCGGCACGGATGCCAGATCACCCCTGCCAATCAAACTCGCCTATACAGTTGAAATGCAACCCACGCGGTGGATACTGTTTGAGTGATGAACCGGCCTTTGCCGGTCACCGGCCCGAGCCCGCCTGCCTCGCGATCTGCGCCGGGTGCGCCCCAGCCGCTATATCGACTCGGTCGCCTTCATGCCGTCCCAGGCAGTTTCCCGCATGACTCCAACCTCGCCAAACCGCTCCCATTCGCTGGAAGACGTCGGCCTCCCGCCCGCTCGCGCCGCCGCCGACTTCCGCCAGGAGGCCTATCACCAGGCGGCCGCAGCCGCCGGCCTCGGTGTCTGGCAGTGGGAACCACGGACCGGCCGGTTCCGCGCTTCCCCGCGCTGCGTTGAACTCCTCGGTTGTTCCTCCCGCGCCGGCGACGACCTGGCGGAGCTCCTCGCCCCGGTCCATCCCGAGGACCGGCCGGCGCTGAGCCGCTTTATCCAGGAAGGTCCCGCCGAGGGCGACTCCGACGGCTTCCGCTTCCGCATCCCACGGCCGGGCGATGCCGCGCGCTGGCTCGAGGCGCGTTGCCGCCGCATCCCCGCCACCGGCGACGGCGCCGACCGCGGCCACCCCCTCACCGTCGGCACGCTCCTCGACGTCACGGCGCAAGTTGAGCGCGACCACGAGCTGGAACGCCTGCGCGGCGATCTCAAGGAACGCGTCAAGGAAAGCCGTTGCCTGCTGGAGGTCTCGCGCCTGCTCATCGACGCGGGCGGAACGATCGCCGAATGCCTCGCCCAGTTGCCCGAGCTGATCCGCCGCGGCTGGCAGTTTCCCGAAATGTGCGTCGTGCGCATCCGCGTCGACCAGGCGTCGTTTCTCAGCGACGGCTGGCGCCCGCCGCAATTCACCCAGTGCGTCCCGATCGCCCTCGAGGGCGAAGCCATCGGCGAGTTGCTCGTCGGTTATCCCGAACGCCCCCCCGGTTCCTCGCGGCGGATTTTTCTCCCCGAGGAAGATCAATTGGCCCGCGCCCTGGCCGAGCGCATCGGCGAGTTCCTCCATCGGCGCCGCTTCGAGGATGCCCTGCGCCAGAGCGAGGAACGCTTCCGCTCGACGTTTGAGCAGGCCGCCGTCGGCCTGCTGCACGCCGACATGCAGGGCAACTTCCTCCGCGTCAACCAGCGCTTCTGCGAGATCGTCGGCTACGACCGCGACGAACTGTTACGCCTCAGCTTCGCCGACCTGATCCCCGAGGGCGAACTCCAGCGCGGCCTGGCCGAGGCCGAATGCATCACGTCGGGCGAAGTCACTACCTTCGCCGGCGAACGACGCTACCGCCGCAAGAACGGCCAGTTCTTCTGGGCCAACCTCACCGTCTCCGTCGTCGAGGACCGCATCAACGGCCAGCGCTACATGATCTGCGCCATGGAGGACATCTCGCAGCGCAAGGCCCAGGAACAGGAACTCCTCGACACGCGCTTCCTGATGGAAAAAACGCTGACCAGCATGCACGAGGCGGTGCTGGTGATCGACGCCGCCAGCGGCCGGATCCTGACCTGCAATCCCGCCGTCGAGCGCCTGTTCGGCTATCCGCGCCTGGAACTGATCGACCAGTCCGTCGAAGCGCTCCACCTCGAGCCCGATAACTATCGCCGCCTGCGCGACTTTCTCGAAGGCAGCCCCGGGCAAAGCGAAAGCCTGCACCTGGAGTGCCGCATGCGCTGCCGCGACGGCCGCGTCATCCATACCGACCACACCGTCACGCGCATCACCGAGGAAGGCGGCTGGATCTCCGGCGTGGTCAACGTCATCCGCGACATCAGCTCGCGCAAGCAGGCCGAGGAGAATCTGCTCCGCCGCGAGCAGATCCTCGAGGCGATGGCCTATATCTCCGAGCGCCTGCTCCGCGCGCAGCAGCTCCACGAGGCCCTCCCCTCGATCCTCTCGCGCCTGGGCGAAACCCTTGAGGCCGACCGCGTGCAGCTCTTCGAAACCACCCGCAACGCCGACGGCAGCCGCTGCACCAGCCTGCGGCAGGATTGGGCCGCCCCCGGCATTCCATCCGACTTGCTCAACCCCGATCTGCAGCAGGCCCCGGTGGCCGAGCATGGCTTCGAAGACTGGAGCGACCGGCTCGATGCCGGCCAGGTCGTCCTCGAACACTTCACCGACGCCGACCGCGGTCATCCGCTCGCCCCCGACGCGCGTTCACTTCTCGTGATCCCCGTCTTCGCCGGCTCGGAGCGCTGGGGCGCGCTGCGTCTCACCAGCCTGACCCCGCGCGACTGGCCCGCCGCCGAGGTCGACGCCGCCCGCTCGGTCGCCGTCAACATCGGCTCCGCCCTGCAGCGCCGTCGCATCTTCGCCGACCTGCGCCGCCTCAGCATGGCCATCGAGCAGGCCATCGAGGCCGTCGTCCTCATCGACATCAACGGCCGCATCCAATACGTCAACCGCGCCTTCAGCAAGGTCACCGGCTACGCCCCGCTGGAAGCGCTCGGCCAGGATTTCTTCGGCCTCAATCTCCAGGAGGGCAGCCGCGACCTCCCCCCCGACCTGTGGGATACGCTGCTCACCGGCCGCGTCTGGGACGGCCGCGTCAAGGGGCGCAAGAAGGAAGGCCGCCCCTTCGACGAGGAGATGTCGATCTCCCCCGCCCGCGACGACGACGGCCGCATCGTCAATTTCGTCGTCGTCCTGCGCGACGTGACCGAGCAACTCCGGCTCGATCAGCAACTGCGCCAGTCCCAGAAAATGGAGGCCATCGGCCAGCTCGCCGGCGGCGTCGCCCACGACTTTAACAACCTGCTCCAGGTGATCCAGGGCTATTCCCAGTTGGCCCGCCGCGAGCTGGCCGCCGACGCCCGCCTGCGCGAACACCTCGATCAGGTCCTCAAGGCCTCCGAGCGCGCTGCCGTTCTCGTCTCCCAGCTCCTCACCTTCAGCCGCCGTCAGGTCCGCCAGCCCCGTCGCGTCGACTTGAACGTCATCGTCGACGACGTCGTCCGCATGCTGCGCCGCGTCATCGGCGAGCATATCCACCTCGAGCCGCACACCGCCGCCGTCCCCTGCCTGGTCCAGGCCGACACCGGCCAGCTCGAACAGGTCCTGATGAACCTGTGCGTCAACGCGCGCGACGCCATGCCCCACGGCGGCCGGCTGCGCGTCCACTGCGGCCAGCGCGAATTCACCCCCGATGACTGCCTCGGCGAGCCCTGGGCCCGTCCCGGTCAATTCGCCTGGCTGGGCGTCGAGGATAACGGCGTCGGCATTCCCCCCGACGCGCTCGAACACATCTTCGAGCCCTTCTTCACCACCAAGGACAAGGGGCGCGGAACCGGCCTCGGCCTGGCCACCGTCTACGGCATCGTCAAGCAGCACGACGGCCTGATCTCGGTCCAGAGCGAACCGGGACGCGGCACGTTCTTCCGGGTCTACCTCCCGCTGGCGCAGGGCGACGGCCTGAGCGAGGGCGCCGCCGAACACGAGGAACTCCAGGCCGGCCACGGCCTGATCCTCCTCGCCGAGGACGAGGAACTCGTCCGCAACCTCGCCGTCCGCATCCTCGAAAGCGCCGGCTACCGCGTGCTCGTGGCCCACGACGGCCAGCAGGCCCTCGACCTGCTCGAACAGCATGCCGACCAGATCGACCTGGCGCTGCTCGACATGGTCATGCCGCGCGTCAGCGGACGCACCGTCTACGAACACATCCGGCGCAACCGCCCGTCCATCCCCGTCCTTTTCACCAGCGGCTACAGCACCGACGTGCTCGACAGCACGATGATTCCCGACGAGAATTTTCATCTGATCGAGAAGCCGTATCAGCCGCAGCTCCTCCTGCGCCGGATCAGCGAACTCATCCGGCCGGGCAGACGCTAGCAACCGCTCGATCGGCGCGAAAGGGGGAAATCATGGAAATCGTCTTGGCGCTTGTCACGGGACTGCTCGTCGGCGCGGCGGCGGCGGCGCTCTTCCTCCGCTCGCGGCTGGCCCGGGCGCACGCGACCGCGGCGCTGCTCGGCCGCGACCTCGACGAAGCCCGCCGCCGCTTCGACGAACTGACCCAGCGGACCGACCAGGAATCCCGCCTGGCCGCCGAGCTGCGCGAGCGCGTCACCGACCTGACCGGACGCCTCCACGCCGCCGAAGCCCAGGCCGAACGCGTCCCCCGGCTGGAAGACGAGATCCGCTCGCTCGGCGCCGAGCTGCGCGCCCGCGCCGAACGCCTCGCCGCCCTCCAGACTGCGCTCGACGACGAACGCAAGGCCGCCCAGGAAAAACAGGCCCTCCTCGACGAGGCCCGCGCCCGCCTCACCGACAGCTTCCGCTCCCTTGCCTCCGAGGCCCTCAGCAAGAACAACGAAGCCTTCCTCCAACTCGCCACGCAGAACCTGCGCCAGCACCAGGAGGCGGCCCGCGGGGACCTGGAGCGCCGCCAGCAGGCGATCGGCGAACTGGTCGCCCCCTTGCGCGAACAGCTCAGCCGCTACGAAAAGCAGATTCAGGAAATGGAGACGCTGCGCGCGAAGGCCCACGGCGAGCTGCTCGCGCAGGTCGCCAACCTCGGCCAGACCCAGCGCCAGCTCGAACAGGAAACCGGCAAGCTCGTCCAGGCCCTGCGCGCCCCGCAGGTCCGCGGCCGCTGGGGCGAGATCACCCTGCGCCGCGTCGTCGAACTGGCCGGCATGGTTGATCGCTGCGACTTCCGCGAACAGGTCGCCATCGACGCCGCCGACGGCCGCCTGCGGCCCGACATGATCGTTAATCTTCCCGGCGGCCGCTGCATCGTCATCGACGCCAAGACCCCCCTGATGGCCTATCTGGAGGCCCTCGAGGCCGCCGACCCCGACCAGCGCCGCGCCGCCCTCCAGCGTCACGCCAGCCAGCTTCACGAGCACATGGAACGCCTCGCGCAGAAGGCCTATCAGGCCCAGCTGCGCCCCGCCCCCGATTTCGTCGTGCTTTTCATCCCGGGCGAAAGCTTCCTCGCCGCCGCCGTCGATCAGCGCCCCGATCTCATCGAGCGCGGCTTCGAACGCAACGTCATCCTCGCCACGCCGAGCACGCTCATTTCGCTGCTCAAGACGATCGCCCAGGGCTGGCGCGAGGAGCAACTCGCCGAAAACGCCCAGCGCATCAGCGACCTCGGCCGCGAACTCTACGAGCGGCTCTGCACGCTCGGCGACCATCTGGGCAAGGTCGGCTCGTCCCTGGAGCAGACCGTCCGGCATTACAACCGGGCGGTCGGCTCGATGGAATCGCGCGTCCTCGTCCAGGCCCGCCGCTTCAACGAACTCGGCGTCCACTCATCCAAGCAGCTGAAACAACTCCAGCCGCTCGACGTCACCCCCGTCGCCCCCGCCGCCGAAGACTTCCTCCCTGCCCCCACCCCCTCGCTCCCCGACTAACCCCCCACTTCCGTCCCTCGTCCTCGGCTCTCGAAACCCGCCATTTTGTCTCCCGTTGTGAACCGCGGGTTCATGATCAACACCTGATCTCCCCCCATCGGCCATTCCCAAATTCGGCTCCCGGCTCTCGTCCCTCGTCCTCGGCTCTCGAAAACCCCCGTTTTGTCTGCTCACCGTGAACAAAAAAATCCATGCGCAATTCATCCTTGCCCCCAACGGCGCCCCGCATCCCGGCAGGGATGCCAGAAAGTAGCCAAGGGAATCGCGCTCGAAAAAATGGAATATTGGAAGATGCGCTTTTTCAGTCGGACTGGATGACTTGGACAAGCCGCCTGAGTCGTCGCTCGAGACGTTCCAGGTGCCTGAGTTCACACTCCCAAATCGTCACTACTCTCCAACCTAGCTGCCTCAACCTCCGTCGGTTATGAGCGTCTCTTGCAACCGTGCGTTCAAATTTCGGAAGCCAATATTCTCGTCTGGAACTCGGGGTGCTGGCCCGGTTGCATCCGCGGTGCCTGTGCCAAAAACAGCCGTGAATAAAAATGACCGTCTTATACCGAATCAACACAATATCAGGAGCGCCTGGCAAATCCCCGCGATGTAATCGAAAGCGCAATCCAAGCCGATGAAGCAATGACCTGACTTGACGCTCCGGCTTGGTGTCCTTTGATCTGACCAGGCGCATGATCGCGCTTCGTTCCTGGGGGGTGAAACTGTCCATGGCGCCTAAGTCACTTGGATGCGCAAACTTGGATTGCTTTCACATTCGTCAATGATTCTATTGTATGTGTTAATCAGACTGATGACCGAAGCGGGATGCTCCTTCTGGCTGAATCTGCTCCACTCATACACATTCGCCGTGAGAAACTGAGTAATCTCCAAGACGTCCAGTCGATCCTCAATTCCCAGATTTGAGGCAAGAGCCCGTGCCCCGCCAACTCCGGTCTCCGTCGTGATGATAAGTGGTCTTAGGTTTGCGCTTAGGTTGTCTGCGCATTTCCTCAAAAGCGGTTCACCGGGGGCCGAAGTTACATGGATGATTGCATCCTCAACCTTAAAATCTCCAACTCGCATGGTGGAGGAATCTGCCACGGAAAAGCCATGGTGTTCAATCTTCAAATCGGGAAACAACAGCTGCAATTTTGCTCCGACCAGATGTTGCATCACGGCGCCGGTGATCATCATTCCTGGACACGCCCTTTGCCTTGCAACCGTTGCCGCTAACAGTTCGCCAAAGATGAATCGCAAGGACTTTGAGGAGTCGAGCCTCACACGAAATGGCAGACGCGCGAAATGCTCCTTGACCCTCGCAATCCACCACATCTCAATCCGCTCAAAGTCCAGCAGGTCCTTTTCGAACAGCTTGTTGAGGAAGTCGACGTAAAGCTCCATCTTCTCGATGCTGCCTCGACTGGTCCGGCCTCCCTCCTCCGCGAGTCTTTGCGTGATGCCATGATCACGGAGAATTGTTTGGATCTTGGATCCGCTCAACCCTTGACCTGCCCTTTCTTGCCTGTAACGAAATCCTTGGCCTTGAGCGGAAACTCGCGACGCGATACGTCTCTAGTGAGGATGAGTACGAGGGACAAGGGCCCCTTGCCCGATATTTGATTCTCGCGCGTGAAATGCTCCAGATGGGTCTCGAGTTTATCTTTGACCACCGTTGACGGAATCACCTGGCTAAGCGAGTTGGGCGAACGGCAGTGAGAGACGATCCGCGAGAGGATTAAGATAATTGTCAGCAATCCACTTTACAACAGGCACGCATACGGCGTCGCCAAATCCGAATAATGCCTGGTTCAATGGACAACTGATCTTATATTCATTAGCACCCATCAACCGTGCGCATTCGCGTGGGGTGAGCAAGCGAGCTTGAACTTTATTGTAGCCCGCCTTAATTAGAATTTGCCGGCCACTTCCCCCTCTTGGAGTTCTCAGGCAACCGGCAATGCCGTCTGCTCGAAGCTCGGCCATGGACCTTCCGTTCCGAATACGGCGAAATACGGTGCCATAACTCCAAGCTCGCTTCCCCATCAGTACCTTCAGGACGGCAGAATGCCTTTCGCTCATTTGTGACACCAGGTAATTGGTTCTTTCCTCGCTCCACCAGATCTTCGAATTTGGATCAACATCTTCTAGAATGTCGCGGAGCGTAATCTGACGCTTTGGAAGATCGGGCAAGTCCCTGATGCTCCACTCAATCTCTGGATGCGAGAAAATGAAGTCCGCCAGAAGGCGCGGGCGAACCGGCGACTCGTAAAAGCGTTGGGGGTCAAGCACACCATCATTGAATTGGTGACCGATAATAAATAGTCTGACTCGACTTTGAGGTACAAAGCGCTCTGCGTCGATGATGAACGCGTCTACGACGTAGCCGAGACCATTAAGTGCCAAGAGCGCTTCTCGGATGTCCGCGCCCCCTCTGGATGTAAGGAAACCACCAACATTCTCCAGCAAAACGATCGGAGGCTTCCGGGAGCCCAGTCCTCTCAAGATTTCGCAGAACCCCCAGAAAGCGGATGATTGGCTCCCAGCCAATCCCTTTCTCATCCCTGCCAATGAAAGATCATTACAGGGGAAGGAGGCGGTAGCCAAGGCGACCGTAGGGACATCCTGAGGCTTCAGATTATGAATATCTCCCAATCTAAAATGATCATCAGATTCTGGAAAGTTATCCTTATACATTGCGAACTTATCAGGACAGATATCATTAGCGAAATGGCATTCCCATCCAGCCTGCTCCAAGCCAAGCCGCATCAGCCCGATACCGGCGAAGAATTCAGCGAATGTTCGATTCCCTGGAAAACTTTCAGTGTAACACTTCATACCGTTCGCTCCAGCGTCTGTCGGTGTTCGGCCCGGCGCCATCGGAATGAAATTCCACTCACCAGACATTACAGCAAGTGCGGTTGCTTCTTCAAAGCAATCTTTTCACCTGCTGCCGCTTTCAATACTCGGTGAAAATGCGAACCGTGCGGATGACGCCCACAACCGGTTCCCCGCCGTACTCGATGGGAAGCGACGTCCGGACCG
>Ga0116159_1001660_pt1 | contig 23354 bp, 17 predicted proteins | sample AD_JPNAS1_MetaG_FD_89878 | JGI IMG/M metagenome (GOLD analysis project Ga0116159, IMG submission 89878) | Active sludge microbial communities of municipal wastewater-treating anaerobic digesters from Japan - AD_JPNAS1_MetaG | ecosystem: Engineered > Bioreactor > Anaerobic > Digestate | place...
CGAATCCGAGCGCTGGAATCTGGAGGTCTTCGAGGAGGCCACGGGAAGAGCCGTCGTCCGCCACTGCGACGGCGGCTTCGGCACGCCCGGCTCCGCAGAGTACGCGCTGGTCAAGGGCAAGGCGTACACCTTCCGGCGGCAGCGCAAGGGTTTTGTCTGTAAATTCGTCAGGCGGGTCATGCCGGCATGCCCTCCATGCTGAGATAGATTCTCCCGGTCTCCCATTCCTCGCTGATCTCTGACAGCACGGCTGACACGAGCCTGAGCAGCGAGGCCTCGTTGGGGAAGAGCCCCGCGACCCCGTCCCCCCGGACAGGACCGAGTCCCGCTTTGACAGCTACAAACCGTCCAGTTTTGTTTTGACCTCGACAAGACGCTTTTTGTCCTGTCTGCGTCCCCGGCGTTTTGTTATAGTTCGGCATTCTGTTGTATTAACATTCGTTAAAGGGGGAGCGGATATGCGTGAGCCGGGAAGATTCGGATGGATGGTCGGACTGATGGCGGCAATGGCGGTTGCGGGGGCAAGCGCGCAAACGGTTTTCCATGTGGACGCGCAGCGCGGGCAGGACACGCAGGATGGTAGCGCCGCCCGTCCGTTTGCGAGCCTGAAACGGGCCCAGACGGCGATCCGCGAGCTCAAAACGAATCAGACGTTTCCGGAGAAGGGCGTGACGGTCGAGGTCAGCGGCACGTTCGTCATGCCCGAGGAGACGGTGTCTTTCGAAGAATCGGACAGCGGGATCGGGCCGAACGCGCCCGTAATCGTGCGGGCCGCGAAAGCGGGCGCACTTTTCCTGGGCGGACGGCGATTGCCGGCCGAAGGCTTCAAGCCGGTTTCCGATGCGGCCACGCTGGCGCGCCTGCCGGAGGCGGTGCGCGGCAAGGTGGTGGCGTTCGACCTCAAGACCATCGGCGTCACCCGGCTCGCGCCCTTGCCGGACAAGTTCCACGGCTGGCGCGAAATGGAGCTTTTCAGCAATGGCAAGGCGATGCGGCTCGCGCGCTGGCCCAACACGGGCTGGGCACAAATCGCCAAGGTGATCGACCGGGGAGTGAAGCCAATAGACCGGGCCACCGGTGAATGGGAATTCGGTGTGCGCGGCGGCATATTCGAGTACGCCGAGGACGCGCCCGCACGCTGGGATGTCTCCAAAGGAATCTGGATGAACGGGTTCTGGTGCCACGACTGGGCCAACGAGACCCTCCGCATCGGCGCGATCGACAAAGAGAAAAAACAGATCACCTCGGCCGCGATCCATACTTACGGCATCGGCAACTCCTCCAAGTGGCATACGGCCAAACGGCGTTACTATGTTTTCAACCTGCTGGAAGAACTCGATATGCCCGGCGAGTGGTATGTGGACCGTGAGGCGTGCCTCCTCTACCTCTATCCAACCGACAGCGGCCTTGGCGATGTCGTGCTAACCGATCAAAAGAAGCCCCTGTTCCGTCTGAACAAAGTGCGGTATGTTCGACTGGACGGACTGACCTTCCGTTACAACACCGGTCTGGCTGTTTCCGTGAACGGATGCGAAGAGGTGCGGCTTGAAAATCTGCGCGTCTCGGACATCACCCTGGACGGGATCCACATCACGGGCGGACGGGCCTGCGGCCTGAACCGGTGCGAGGTGTACGGCGTGGGAGGCACCTGCGTTTCGGTTTCGGGTGGCGACCGCAAATCGCTGACCGCCTGTGACCATTTCGTCACCAACTGCCGCCTGCATCACAGCGGGCGGCTACAGCGTACGCAGGGCAAGTGCCTCAACTTCAACGGCGTGGGGATCCGTATCGCGCAAAACCTGATCTATGACGCGCCGTACATCGCGGTGACCTATGGCGGCAACGAGAATCTCTTCGAATACAACGAGGTGCATTCGGCCATGATGGAGAGCGGAGACGGCGGCGGGCTCTATACCGGGCGCAACTGGTGCTCGCAGGGGAATGTGATCCGCCACAACTATCTGCATCACTTCGGCCAGCCTGGCGTGGATTGGCAGAAGGCGCGGGGGCTGAATCCCGATTACGAGCCGCTCAAGGAGTCCGTGATGGTCATGGGCGTCTATTTGGACGACTGCGACAGCGGCGATACGATCTGCGACAACATCTTCTACCGCGCGGGCTGGGCCGCCTTCGTGGGCGGCGGACGGTATAACACGGTCCGGAACAATCTGTTTATCGAGTGCACCTCCGCGTTGCACCTGGATAATCGCGGCCTCAAGCGCGCGCGTCCGGGCGAGGGCACGAAAGACGGGTGGGACCTGCTCGCCAAACTTCAGGCGGTCAAGTGGCAGGAGTCCCCTTGGAAGGATAAATATCCGCATCTGGTGAACATCATGGAGGATGAGCCCAAGCTGCCGCTGCACAACGTCTTCCGCGAGAACGTGGCGGTCAACTGCAAACTCTTCCTGAACGCGAACAACGTGGTGCGCACCGGCGTCGTGCACCGCCTGACGTTCGAGAACAACCTCTCGTTCGGGCCGATCGACAAGCGCGATGTGATGGCTTTCCCCCAGACCGATGAGGGCAAGCGCCGGGTGACGTTCCTGGAGACCCCGCTGCCGGACAGTGTCGACCCGGATACGAACGGATTCCGGATTCAGGACAGCGGGGAGTTCAAGCGTCTGGCACCCTGGTTCAAGCGCATCTCGCTGGAGCGGATCGGACCGGAAAAGAAAAATTAAGGCTGTTCGCCAAACATGCCGAAGGGATTTCATGGGACGCGGGGGTGTCCCGCAAACAACACGCGAAAAAAAGGAGACGGAATGAAGAAAATGCGGAAGTTGGGGTGGGTAGGCGCGATACTGCTTGCCGGTTCGGTTCAGGCTGCGGTTCGGATGCCGAAAATTTTCGGGGACGGCATGGTCTTGCAGCAACAGGTTGCGGTGCCGGTTTGGGGATGGGCCGCGCCGGGTGAGCGGGTAACCGTCACCTTTGCGGGACAGAGCAAGGAGACCGCGGCCAAGGCAGACGGCACATGGTCGCTGAAACTTGATGCGCTCCAAGCCTCGTCCGAGCCGGCCCGGCTGGAGGTGCGGGGCGCGAACGCGCTGACCTTTTCGGATGTGGTGGTGGGCGAGGTGTGGTTCTGTTCCGGCCAGTCAAACATGGAGTGGACCATGCGCTCCGTAGACCATGCGGAGAAGGAGATCGCGGCGGCCAACCTGCCGCTGATCCGCCATTTCAAAGCGCCCAAACGGGTCTCGGGACTGCCGCTGGATGACGTGAACGCCGTCTGGGAAAAGACCTCCCCCGCCGGGATCGGCGACGAGTCCGCGGTAGCCTTTCTGTTCGGACGCCGCCTGCATCAGGTGCTCAACGTGCCCATCGGGCTGATCAACTGTTCTTGGGGCGGCACGCGGATTGAGCCCTGGACCCCGCTCTGTGGATTCGAGGGGATCCCGGCGCTGGAGGGGATTCTCCGCAATGCGCAGAAACGGGTCGAGCAAGTCAGTCCCGGCTCGACGTCGTACAAAGCCACGCACCAGACCTATTTCACCCGGCTGCAGGAGTGGATCGCGGAGAGCGAAAAGCGGCTCGCCGCGAATCAGGCGGTGACCGCGATGCCGGAATACCCCTCGGTGTTCTCCTTCCGGAATCAGGATCCCACAGTCCTGTTTAACGGTATGGTCGCCGGACTGGTGCCCTATGCGATCCGCGGGGCAATCTGGTATCAAGGCTGTTCGAACAACGGTGAAGGCATGCTTTATCTGGAGAAAACCAAAGCGCTCGTCAAGGGCTGGCGCCAAGTGTGGGGACAAGGCGATTTCCCCTATTACCTCGTGCAGCTCGCGCCATACACGTATGGAGGCAACCCTGAGAATCTGCCCGGCATCTGGGAGGCCCAGGCGGCCGTGCCCGCCGCGATCCCCAACACCGGCTACACCGTGATCAACGATATCGGGAACATCCGCGATATCCATCCGCGCAACAAGCAGGATGTCGGCCTGCGTCTCGCCAATCAGGCGCTCAACCGCACTTACGGGCGCAGCGAAATCGCCTGGGCCGGTCCGGTTTACCGCTCTTTCGCCATCGAGGGCCAGACGGTGCGCGTCACCTTCGATCACGCCGAGGGGCTGAAAACCCGCGACGGCCAGCCGCCGACCTGGTTTGAGATATGCGGGGAGGACGGCCGGTTCGTCAAGGCTGACGCCAAGATCGACGGAACGAGCGTGATCCTTTCCGCGTCGTCCGTCAGCGCTCCGAAAGCCATGCGCTTCGCGTGGAACCAGATCGCCGAGCCGAATCTGGTGAACGGTATCGGACTGCCCGCTGGCGCGTTCCGCTGCGGCAAATGATCGACATTCCGGCACCCGGGCCGCGGCGTACCGCGGCCCGGGTCCGCCATCACGAACCCGGATGCACGAACGGTTCGTTCCGCGCGCAGAGCGGACAGGCCGCGGGCTCCCAAACCTCAGGCGCCATGTGCAACAGCGAGAAGGTCGGATACGGAAACACGGCCTGGCCCGCGCTGCGGTCCACCATCACCAGCACGGCCACCACTTCCGCGTCCGCCGCCTTCACCAGATCGATGGTTTCCTGCACGCGCCCGCCGCGGGTGATCACGTCTTCCGCAACCACATAACGCTCTCCCGGTTTGAGCGTAAAACGCCGCATCACCAGCGCGCCGTCCTGTTTCTCCGCGAACACGCACTTCACATCCAGCGCGCGCGCCACCTCATGGCCCACCAGAATGCCGCCCAGCGCGGGTGAGATCACGCCGTCCACCCCCCCGTCCAGGGCTTTCGCGGCGCGGGCGCGCGCCGTCAGCTCTTCGCAAAGCCGACCGGCCACCCTCGGATAACGCAGCACATTGGCGCATTGGAAAAAGCGGTTGCTGTGCAACCCCGACCGCAATTCAAAGTGCCCGCTCAGCAGCGCGCCCGTCTCTTCCAACGTTTTCAGAATCTCCTTGTCCGTCATGGTCCGGTTTCCTCTCTCACGGTTCCGTTTTCAAGTTTCACGCGCCGTGCCATACGCCGTGCGCACAACTCCGAGTGCGTGACCACAATCAGCGTGGCACGCCGTTCGGCATTCAGTTCCAGCAGCAGGTCGATGAGCGCGGCGGCGTTTTTCTGATCCAGCGCACCGGTCGGTTCGTCCGCCAATACCAGTCCCGGGTCCATGACCAGCGCCCGCGCCACCGCCACCCGCTGGCGTTCGCCGCCCGAGAGATGCCCTGGAAAATGGCGCATCCGGTCGCCCAGGCCGACCCGTTCCAGCAGATGTTCCGCGCGCTCCCGCGCAGTCGCATCCGGTCCGGACCATGCGGGGACGAGCACGTTCTCCAGCGCGGTCAGTTGCGGTAGCAGATGGTGATTTTGGAACACAAACCCCACCTCCCGGTTACGGTATCGCAACCGCGCCGCTTCCTCAAGCGCGTCGAGCCGCTGACCGTTCACCCGGATTTCACCCGCATCCGGCGTGTCCAGCGCACCGATCAGATGGAGCAGCGTGGTCTTGCCGGAACCGGAAGGGCCGGTCACGGCCACGCTTCCGCCCGCCGTAACCGTCAGATCCGCACCGCGCAACACTTCGACCGGCACCCCCCCCGGCGGACGGAAGGTCCGCACCACACCCGTCACCAGCACATCCGCGCCGTTACTCATGAGCCTCCCCTTTCACGCAGACGAGCATGCCGTCCGCCACACATGCCGCCGTCACGCAATCGCGCAGGGCCAAACCGTACACCTCGTCGCCGAGCGCCACACGGCAAACCGCAGCATCCGGCGTATCCGCGATGTGCAGCGCACCGCCGGTCAGGATGAAGAGCCGGTTACCGCAAGCGGCCAGATCACGGATCGCCTGTTCAAAGCGGTATTCCCCGGCCTGCGAAAGCGTTGTATCCCGCAGGAACCACAAGGAAACCAAGCCCTCTTCGCTACCCGTCGCGATCAGCCCGTTTTGGGTCCGGACCGGTTTGAGAAACGCCTCATTCTCCGAAACCCGCGTCCGCGCCTCGCACACGAAGGTCCGCGCGTTCGCCACCACCAGATTTCCCTGCCGCGTACCCGCCACCAGTCGACTATCCGGCAACGAGAGCAGACCGCCGGCCATCTGATCCTCCGTGCCCACCGGGATCGATCCTTTACGCCGACCGTCCGCGGCATCGAACACATGGATCGCGCCATCGCAATTCCCGTAAGCGATCCCGTACGGTCCGGCGGCTGGCTCGCCGTCGCACCGGTTGGTCGGTTCACTCTGCCAGAGGGTCAGGCCGTCACGAACGCGCAGACAGAAGAGCCGCCCGTCCGACTGCGACACCAGGCGCATCACCGCCGCATCCCCGCCGCCCTGCGCGTCGAGCAACGGCGGATGCTGGAAACGCGCGTCGAGCGTCACAGACCAGAGCGCACGGCCGGTTTCGGCATCCAGCGCCAGAACCCCGCCACTGGTGGAGGCAGCGAACACCCGCCGATCGTGTATCGCGGCCGAGGCTTCGAACGGCTGGTTGGAAAAAGAGACACGCCACAATGGCTTTCCCGTATCGGAGAGGCGGGTCACACCGCCCGCATCGTCCGTCACGATCCAGCCTTCCGCGTCCACCGGAACCGGCGCGTTGGCGTGCGCCGTGAGTGCCGCGCGCCAAACCACACGCCATGCGTTCCGAACCGCGGGTTGCGCCGCAGAAGGCACGGGCTGCGGCGCGCACATCGAACGCGCGAGCCAGCCGATGACGGCGACCGCCGCTATGACCGCAGCGACGGCAACGTACGCCGTGGCCGGGCGCCGACTCGGGATAGGGCGGCGTGACATCATGGCGTTCGTCTCCAATGAACCTCCACGATCCCGCGTGCGGCACCGCGGGCACGGCCACGCGCGAGCACCCGCTCCAGCGCGGCGGTGGAGGGTGTGTGCGGCGGAAAAACCAGCACATGCGCGACATGCCCGTCCGCATCGGTTTCCACATAGAAGCGGCCGTGGCCCTCGTTCACGGTCAGAACCCCGTCTGGCACGGCCACCTCCCATCCCGCCGCGCGCAAGGCTGCATCCGGCACAACCCGCACGCCCTCCGGCGGCGGCGCGAGCACGCGGGGCGCGCAGGATGCGGCTCCCCCCGGCGCAGGCAGCACCGACGGCTGGACTGCGGGCAGGTCGACCTCGAGGGGTTGCCACACGCCCGGATACCGTGTGCCCTGTTCCAACAGGACGGGCGGCGGCAGCGCGTCGCTCAGCACCGAGAGCCCGAACTCCATGCCGCCCTCATCTTTGCCGATCACACCGCCAAGCATCCACCCCATGACGGTTTTGCGGAACATCTCAGTGGCATACTCGGGATCCAGAGAGACATACGCGGCGTGCGGGGCAGGGAGAGGCGCAAACGCGCGCGGCGCATAGAAAACCGCTTCCGGGGGAAGTTCGAACCAGAGCAGGGAAAAGACCGCCAGCACCAGACACGTCTGCCACCAGAACAGGACTGGCCGGTGCGTGATGCGGGCCCGGAAACGGGGAACCCTCTGGAAACCATCCGGCATGCCGTTACTCCCGCTCCAAGCCGCGTTCCGGCTTCTCCGCCACCAGCACGCGCTTCGCGCCGGCCTTGCGGGCCGTCTGGACGAAACGCATGATTTCGCCGTGCGGCACCCGTTTATCCGCCAGCAGCACCAGTTCTCGTTGCACGCTCAGGGTCATGCGGTCCTGCAAGCGTCCGGCCAGCATAAGTTGTTGTTCCGGATCCTGCGCCACGTAGCGGTCATCGTCGAAGAAAATGAGGGTTTCCTCGCCCGAGGGCAGATCCCCGCGCGTCACCTGCAACATCAGGGCGGTCAACCGGGCACGCGATCCTTCGCGCAACGGCGCGGTCGGCAGATCAAAGGCGACACCCGGCGTGATCGCCAAACGTCCGTGCAGAAGCATCAGCAAAAGCGCCAACAGAAGCGTCGTCACCCACGGTATGGCTGACAGCAGCGCCTGCGCCCAAGCGCCGCCGAAACGGTAGACCGTCCGGTGGCGTCGGACTTGCCGGCTCCAACTCTCTCGTTTCTCGCTAACCATACACAGCCTTTTATGATACCGGAGGGCGGTTCTGATGGGTGAGGTACGCCACGATCTCCGAGGCCGAAGCCTCCATATCCAGCACGATGCGTTCGATACGCACCATCAGCAAAGCGTACATCACGTGACAGGTCGCGGCCACAAGCACGCCCGCGGCGGCGGCGATCAGCGCCTGCATCAAGCTCTGCGAAAGATCCAGACTCTGGATCACCGGGGCCTGCTCCGTCAGCGTCAGCAACAGCCGGATCCCGCCCAGAATCGCGGCGAACAATCCTAGCAGCGGGGCGATTTGGCAGGTGACCGCCAGCGAAGCCAGCCGCCGCTCCAAACGCGAGATCTCGGCACGCCCCGTGTTGTCCACCGCCTCGCGGATGGCCTCGGGTGTGCCCTGACTGTGACGGATCGCGGTCAAGACCACCGCCGCGACCGGGCCGGGCGTCTCGTCACAGATCATCATCGCTTCTTCGCGGTTGCCGTTATCAAGCACATTACAGACCCCTTTCAGGAAGTCGCCGTAATCGATCTGCGCACGCCACAGGTTCAACATCCGTTCAAAAAACACGATCACGGCAGCCACGCCCAAGAGGACGATCAGCCAAAACACCGCTCCGCCTTGCATCAGGATGGTCATATGCCCCCCATCTTGGTTTGATGCAGCCGTTCGATCCGCCGCTGCGCCTCCTCGCTTCCGGGCATGCCCGAATCGCGCACCCGCCGCAGCACCGGAACCGCCTGTTCCGGCTGCCCCTTCTGCTCATAAAGATCCGCCACGTTAAACGCCGCGCGAACGAACAGGCTGTCGCCGGTCGCGTCGAACCAAACCCCGCGGGAGCGCGCGTCCTGATAGCGCAGCATGACATCGGCGTAATAACGGTCGATCGCCTCATCGACGCGTTTCAGTTTCTCCAGACAACGCCCGGCCTTGAAATGGAGTTGCAACGTCAGCGCAGGGGCGAGGTCGTTCTCCGCAAGCAGGGTCTGATACGCCTCCAGCGCCTCCTGATACCTCAGGCTGTTGCCCGCACCGAGCGCGAACAGGCAATCCGCCTTGCGCAGCAGCGCCTGTTTGGCCTCATCCCCCGCAGGCGCCTTCAGCAGGATCTGGTCGAAGAGCAGGATCGCTTCGTCGAACCGGGCCAGTTCCATAAGGGCGTCGCCCTGCACCCTCAGTGCTTCGGTCAGGCGCGCGCTTTGGGGGTAGGCGCGCGCCAAACGCGTGACCAGTTCGACCGCCCCCGTGAAATCCATTTTAGCGGCTGCGGCGCGCGCGGCCCAAAGCAGCGCGGCATCCGCCCACCGTCCGGCGGGCCAGCGGGTGACGTAATCAAGGAAGAAGCGCGACGCCTCTTCGTATGCGCCACTGTTGAAGGTGGTCTTGCCCAGCCACAACATCATGTCGGGCAGGAAATCGGATTCGGGAAAGGCCAGCAGGAAGGCGGTGCCCGCGGCATGGGCCTCGCGATCGCGGCCGAGCCCGTAGAGGCATTGCGTCAACAGGAAGCGGGCCTCATCGCGCCGCGCGGGCGTGCTTTCCGCCACACTGGCGAAATCCTGCATCGCCGCGTCGAACCGGTAGGTGCGGTACAGGGCTTTGCCGCGACCCATGAGTGCGTCGGCGCGTACCGCCGGTTGCGGATACGCCTCCAACACGTCGGTGTAGGTTTTCACGGCCTCCTCCAGCGCATTGTCTTCGGCCTGCATCGCGGCGTAACGCAACAGGGCGCGGGGCGCTTCTTCGCGATCAGAGAAGGTCTGCGCCACATGACGGTACTGCTGACCGGCCTCGGCGCGCCGTCCAGCGCGTTCGAGACACTCGGCGCTCTGGTAGAGCGCGCGCCCGGCCAAGGGGCTCTGGGGAAACTGACCGGCCATCTTGGCGTAGGCGGCGGAAGCCTCAGCGAACCGGCCGTCCGCGAGGAGCGCGTCACCCTGCTTGAAGATGCACTCGGCCTTTTCCGCGAGGTTCGTGGCCGTCTCGGAAGCGCGCTGGAACATGCCGCCCGCCTCCGCATAGCGACCCAGCCGCATCAGGGCCCAGCCGCGCCCTTGCAGCACTTCGGCATGCAGCGAAGAGGGCGGATACGTTTCGAGGAAGATGCGGTATTCGTCCGCCGCCCGTTCCGGGCGATTGGCCTGCAACAACGCGTCAGCCAACTTGAGGTGGGCGCGCATGGCGCACGGATGTTCGGGAAATTCGCGCACCAGGGCCTTGATGATCTTTTCGGCCTCATCGATGGTATCCGGTGAAGCGGACAACAGATCACCCAACCGGAACCCGGCCAGCAGACGGGACTCGGGCTGCCGCGCCCGGTCGTAAGCGCTGCGCGCGTAGGCCAGCGCCTCGTTGGTTTTGCCCTCTTGCAGCGTGTACACGCTCATCTCCACCAGCGCCTGGACCCGCGCCGAACCGGTGGCACGCTCATTCATGGCGAGTTGGTTGAAAATCCGGGTCGCCTCCGAAGTCTGGCCGAGATTGAACAGCAACCGACCGCGCAGCAACGCGCCTTCGCTCATGGCCGTACCCGATTCGGCATGCTCCGCCTGCGCTTTGAGCACCTCCAGAGCGGCCTCCGTGCGACCGGCCTGTTCGAGCGCGAGAGCCCAGTCCAGCGCATTCTCCACACGGGTGGCGCGGTTGGTCGAAGTGCGGTCTACGGTGGCGAAGAGCGTCAGCGCACCAGCCTGGTCCCCGGCCGCAAGGCGCGCGCGCGCGGCGAGACGCCGCAACGCATCGGCATAGGACGACGGTTCGGCGGCGGCAAGCTCCGCGATGCGGGCCGCTTCCAGCGGCTGGCCTAGGCGCATCAGGGCCCAGGCGCGCCAGTAGGCGAAGGCCTCCGGCTGCGGAGCGCGTTGAATCCATTCCGGATGCGCATCGAGCCGCCGCAGCAGTTCCTGCGGCAGATCCTGGGCCGCGAGGGCTTCGGCCAGAATCAGCAGCGCGATTTCCGGCGCCTCCCCTTCGGCTAGGGCCTTTTCAGCATGCGCCTGAGCGATCGGGTACAGCTTGTCATGCAGCGCGGCACGGGCCGTTTCCCATTCGGCCGCAGTCACGGCACACAACGGCAACACCGCCACAAGCCAACCCATCACTCTGTTCCATCCGCTCAAGGGCAGACACCTCTAAAGAAAGCTTTCCGTTTTCCGGAGGAAATCCGCACGGCGGAAGCCGCCCGGCATCCGTCCGGCGGGCTTTTCCCCACACACCATAGTTTGCCATGTTTGGTTTTCGCGGTCGATACGAAAGACACCGCACCGCGCTCTTTGGTTTCAGGTTGCGGGTTCCGCCCGCGTTCATGCCTTCGTGTGGGAGTCGGGAACGCGGGCGTCCCCACCCACAACGGCAGATCCGTCGCCCTGCCAACTTTCCGTCTCTCCACGGCAGGGATCACGGGCTCCGGGCGCAACCGTTGGTGGCATCCGGACGCCACGCCGCCTCGTCCCGGTCACCGAGAATGCGTAGAAACTCCCGTTCCCACGCGCGTTCGCGTTCCGGATCGCGGAGTTCCGTGGGCGCGGAACCGGGCAACGGTAGCGACAACTCATCGGATAACGCGGGCGCGTAACGGGGCTCGACCAGCCGCAACCGGACACGCTGCCCGTACCCCCATCCGTACGGATAACAGCCCCAATCCGCGAAGTACGGGTCGTGGGCCCGTCCATCCCGAAAATACAGAGGCACTCCCAACCCGACAACGGGATCAGGACACCTCCAGGGAAACACCCCGTACGGATACGCGCCGTACCGGAACGGCGACACCCACCAGCCTGCAAAGAGATCGACGGACGGCTCTTCCCAACCCCGCGCGGCCCCTCCCGCCATCAGAATCATCAATGCGCACAGCCTTTTTCTCATGGACACAGTATACACGACCTCCCGGCCACAAAAAAGGGTGTTTGCGCATTGACTAGCCGAGTGAACCGCAACATAATGGTTGCATTCGGGGGAAAGGGCGAGAGCCTGTCCGGTCGAGGCCGGCGCGCCCCTCCTCCGTCATTAACCCGTTCTGGAGGAAACGATCATGAGTCTGACATCCGTTCTCAAGACCGCCCGGCTGCACGCGCGGAGGTGGACCGCAGGCTGGCTCCTGTGCGGTGCGGCAACCACCGGATTGGCCGTTACGATGACCGTGGCCCCGAACGGGAACGACACCAACCCCGGCACAGCAGAGCGGCCGCTGGCCTCGCTTACCGCCGCACGGGACGCGGCCCGCCAAGCCGGCGCTGGTCCCCACCGGATCGTGGTGTTGCCCGGCACGTACTATCTCGAACAGCCGTTGACCTTGGACGCGCGCGACAACGGACTCACGATCGAGGCGGCGGAGACCAACCGCGTGACGTTGTACGGTGGACGCCGGGTAACCGGCTGGAAGCGGGAGGGCGACACGCTCTGGGTTGCCGATCTGCCGGGGGTGAAAGAGGGCACATGGGATTTCCGCGCGCTGGTCGTGGCAGACCGCCTGGCTGAACGCGCGCGCTTTCCCGCCACGAACACCCTGGAGAACCTCGGCACCTGGAATCTTCGCCTGCTGCCCGCCGTGGCCGGCCACTGGGAACGTAAACCCACGAAGGAAGAGGCGACGACCATGCCTTACAAGCCCGAGGACCTGCCGCCCACGCTCGACATCCGCAATGCGGAAATCCGCCTCTACCACATGTGGTCCGAATCGCTGGTCGGGGTGGTCAGCAATGATCTGCAGCGCCATGCGCTGATCCTTTCGCCTGCGCCCGCTTGGCCGCCGGGTGCGCTCAAACGCAGAAAGTATCTGGTTTTCAACACCCGCGAAGGGATGACCCGTCCGGGGCAATGGTATCTCGACCGCACTGCCGGACGGCTCGTCTACTGGCCGCTGCCCGGCGAGGACATGACCCGCCTCCATGTGGTGGCGCCGACCGTCGAACGGGTGATCGACCTCGCTGGCACGGCCCGGGCCCCGGTCCGGAACATCACGTTGCGCGGACTCTCCGTGCAGGCCACCACCGCCCCGCTTAAACTCGCCAGTTTCGGCGCGGCGGCGTTCGACGGCGCCGTGCATCTCACCCGCGCCCACGAGTGCGTGTTGGAAGCGCTGCAAATCCGCAACGTCGGGGGCGTCGGCCTCAAGGCTTCCGATCTGAACGCCAGCCGCATCACCTACTGCGACATCTCGGATATCGGTGCTTGCGGCGCGGTCATCAGCGCCAAGGACTCCCTCATCGGACACAACCACATCCACCATCTCGGGCGTTACTATCCCGCTGCGGCGGCCACCTCGTTACGCGGTGACCGGATCCGTATTTTCCGTAACGAAATCCACGACGCCCCCTACTCCGGGATCATCAGCGGCGGTAAGGAAAACCGGATCGAGGAGAATCTGATTTACCGGGTGATGCGCGAACTGCATGACGGTGCCGCCATTTACGGCAACATGAACGCATGCGTCATCCGCGGTAACGTGGTACGCGATGTGGTGGAGGTCGGCAAGGGATTCGGCGCCTCGGCCTACTATCTGGACGAGGGCGCGCGCGACTGCATCGTGGAAAACAATGTCGCCATCGGTGTCCCGATGCCGACCCACAACCACATCACCCGCAACATCACGGTGCGCAACAATGTCTTTATCGCGGAACGGGACATGACCGTCTCGTTCCAGCGTTCGGTGGGGTGCGCCTTTGAGAACAACACCCTCTGTTTCCCGGGAAAGCTCCGTCTATCGCATCCGAACGGCATCCGAAGCTGGAAAGGCAACCTGCTCTTTTATGAGGGCTTGGATCAGCAGGGTAACCCCCGGCGCCACACGATCTGCGACGCGATGCCGCATTTCGACCCGCCGGGCCGCAAAACTCATGCCGCGGTCGCCGTGCGCGTCGCGCATCCGCCGAAGCTGGACGGGGTGATCACGCCGGATGAATGGCCCGGGGACTTGCAGGCCCTGAACCGCGAGCCGTCACGGTTCACCACCGGCGGAGCGCCCACGCTCGCAAAGTTCGCCTATGACGACACCCACCTCTACGTGGCCGCGAACGTGACCATGTTCGGCCCGGCGGTCGTGAGCACAAATGCGGTCTGGGCCAAGGATGACGGTGTGGAGATCTGCCTTGCGGGACAGACCCCTGACGGAAAGCCCGCCACTTTCGTGATTCGCGGATTCGCGGGAGGCGCGCTGTTGAGCGTCACGGAAGCGGGCGCGCCTGCCGAAGCTGCGGCGCGGGTAGGACGCGAGTCGCGTTTCGTGGTGCAGTCCGCGCCGGGACCGGGCAACCGGCTCTTCGGACGCGGCTGGCGCGGCGAATGGGCGATACCCCTCGCCGCGCTCGGCATCCGGCCCACACCCGGCCTGAAGGTGCCCTTCAACATGGCCGCGTATTATAGCGAGTTCGATGAATGGCGCTGCTGGGAGGGTACGCAGGCCGAGAACTGGCGTCTCGATCAGGCAGGGATGCTGGAGTTCAAATAACCCTGTCGGGATCGGATTGTTTCCCCCGTCCGTGTTCCGTGTCCCAGTGGACGTCGACCTGCGGCCCGCGACATTCGACCCGCGGCGTTTTTTGATGAGGCGGCGGTTTCGGTGAAACCGCCTTGTCAGCAGGCGGGGGACGCCTGTTTCGTCCCGATCCTTTTCGGCAAAAAAGAACGGCGGATAAAAGTTTTTTACTTTTATCCGCCGCCAGGGAGGACATATATAATTGAGATGCGCCCTACAGGGGGGAACCTGTATTCGCGATCGCGGGGGAAGCGTCGCGCTAGGCCGCATCGTTCATCAACCTGGGGGAGGTTGTCTGAACGGGGTGTATAGTATATGACGCACCCCAAAGTGTCAAGGGGGGGGCGGTGTTTTTTTCGGACCCCCGCGATCCCCGCTTCGGGACAGGTCGAAACGCTTCTCGCGCCGGTCGCGCCACGGATTTTACGGCTGCATACTCCCGACCGCATTTCACTTCATGCTCGGCAGCACAATTCCGCGCAGGATCACCTTCTGGCAGGCGAAGAACACCAACGCCGTAGGGAGAGAGACCAGAACGAACCCTGCCATCACGGCCCAGGGCTGGTCGCTGAGTTGCTGGCTCATCTGGTACATCCACACCGCCAGGGTCCAACGGCTCGGTTTCTGACAGACCAGTAACGCCCACTCCCAACTGTTGTAGGCATGAACAAACGCTGTCAGCGCGTTAACCGCCAGGATCGGTGTGGTCATCGGCAGGGTGATGCGTAAAAGGATCTGCCACTCTTTGGCACCGTCAATGGCTGCGGCCTCATACAGTTCGCGCGGCAGGCCGTCAAAAAAACCTTTCAGGATGAAGATCGACATGCCGCTGGCCAGAGTGGGCAGCACCAGCGCCGCAAAGGTGTTGAGCAGGCCCAGATCGCGGATCAGCAGAAAGCCGGGGATGGCCGTGACTGCGGCGGGGAAGGCCATGGTGGCCAGCAGGAAGAGCAGGATGTTCTCGGCCCGGCGCAGACCGAAACGCGAGAGCGCGTACGCCGCCAACGGATTCACCGTCAGCGTGGCGAGTATGGAAAGCACGACCAGCAGCAGCGTGTTGCCGAAGGCCTGCCCGCGCAAAAAAAGATACTCCCCCACCAGACGGTAATTGGCCAGCATGCTGTCCAGAAAATCACGCCCGCCGCGGCGCGCGAAGGTGACGGCCAGCGCCTCGCGCAACGGCAACCGCGCCGCCTCGATCCGCGCGTGGGGGAGACCGTAGGCCTCCCGGACGCCTTCCGTTGAACCGTACCGCTCCAGCAGAAACGCCTGCCACGCCTGTTCCGCACTCCGCACACTCAGCTCCGCGAGCGGCACCGAGGGGATGAAATTACGCCACAGCGTACTGTTCTCATAAGCAGGCAGCGGCAGGCCCGAGAACGCCGCAGCCTCCGAAGTGTCGGACGGATCGGGCGGCGGCAGCGACCGGCCCGTCAGTTGCGCGTAAGCTTCGGGCGTGCGGCACACGGAGCGTACGTAAGCCCGGTAGGCGCGTTCGCGTTCCGGGGTCACCCGCACGCGCAACAGTCGTCGCGGGTAGGCCTCCCGGATGAACCGCTCCCACACCCGGCGCACCGTGTCCGGCGCGTCGGCAGGCAGGGGGAAAAAACCGTCCCACTTATCCGCAGCCTCCGGCAGGGCGCGCCGCAGGTAGGCGGACCACAGCGGCAGCGACTCAAAGGGCCGTGTCCGGCTCATGGGCACCCCGCGCGCTGCGGCCTGTTCGCGGTACATCGCCTTGAATGTCTGGTAAACGGCCATTTTGGCATCCCCGATCGGCTCGTCCCAGCCCGCATGGTGCAGGGGGGCGCGCTGCTGCGCCATCATGCGGATGCCGAAGAAAGAGGTGTAGCGCACCGGCCACTCGGCATTCAGCCGCGCGAGCGCGGCCTGCCGCCGGGCCTTGGGCGACATCCGGTTGTAGGCTTGGGGATCTTCGTCGCGCACCCGCTCCTCGTAATGACGCCGCACAAACCCGGCCACATCGCGCGGATCGAAGTGGCACACGGTGTTGGCGATTTCATAGGTACGGTTGAAGGCGGCGTAATCCTCCGCCATGCGCCGCCACCGTTCGGCCGTAACCGGATCCGCCAGTCCCTTGAGCTGTTCCGCAGCCCAGGCGCGGCACGCCACGCCTTCGCGCGCCACCGTGGTCCAACTTCCCCAATGCGTCGGGGCGTCGGGATAAACCGTGGAGGGGAAACGCGGGAAACAAGTGGCGAGATAACGCATGAAGCGGTCATTGCGGTCCCACATCGCGCGTACTACAGGGGCATGGCGGTAATAGTCGTACGGGCCGGTAAGGGAAGAGGCCAACATAACCAGGAAAGGCCAGACCATGGTGATTCCGCCGAGCGACAGCACGGCGTAGATCAGGGCCAGAAAGACCCGCGCCTTCATCGTTTTCCGTTCTACGGGCAACAGAACCGCCATGCGATTCCCCCTCTTTTCTGAGCCGATCCGCCGCTTACAGTCCCGTGCGGCGCGTCTCTCTGGCCAGCGCTTCCAACGTGGCGCGATCCACGGCATCAGCCCGGTCGCGCTTAGCTTGATCCCGTTTGTGCTTCGTCCACTGCGCCCCACTCCAAACCGCAGCCTCGGTGTAGTCACCGCAAAAGGGCACACCGAGATCGGTCCAGAGCGCAAGGAGCGCCTTCTCCTAAGGCGTGATCCCCTTGGCGTGGCCCTGATCCAGCATTGTGAAGAGCTTGCTGACGCGCGATCCCCGGACCGATAGGGGCAACGCCTTAACGGTCGATCCGGCCGAGATCCAGTTCAGCACCGCGTGATCCGCATCTCCCCTGTATGCTATTCACTATAACAAACACCGTCCGTCTTGGCGAAGCCGAAAAACCCGTAATTCCAACACGGGTGAGGTCTGGCGAAGCCGAATAGGTTATGGGTGTTCGGCACGTCATTGTTGTCGAAAACAGGTTCCCCCTTTTTTTCCAATCAGGCAAGGGATTTCTGGCAGTCCAGACGTTCTCTCTCCGTCTTTGCGCTGACCTCAGACCTCGCCCCTCCTCTGCCCACATATCATGAGAAGTGGACAGCCCGTCGCATGCTCCAACGAGATCTAAAAAACCATGAAACCCATAAACTTCATGAAATCAAGGACGGGCAGAAAGGCGAGAGCGCGGACGTCCTCGCCCGCAACCCGGTTTCCGGTTTTATCGCTATCGGAAGCGCTTCCCCGTAATCATCCCCGTTCGCGTTTTCGTGAACGTCGCCCTACGACCCGCGACAGACCACATGCGACAGGAACGCCTCCAATCCGACTGATCCGCTGTTGCGGACGGGGGACGCCCACGTTCCCGACTCCCGCTAGTCGCTATGAATCCGGCCACAAACCGCATTGCCCTTTGAACACCAAGATGCCCCTGCTTTTCATGAAGGTTCCGTTTTAGGGTTTCAGGGTTTCAAGGTTTCATCTAAATCGGGATCGGGGTCGGGATCGCTATCGGGATCGGGATCGACTGTTTCACCACGGGACACTTTCTTGGGTTTCAGGGTTTTAGGGTTTCAAGGTTTTAGGGTTTCAAGGTTTCAGGGTTTCAAGGTTTCAGGTTTCATCCAAATCGGTATCGGGGTCGGGATCGCTATCGGGATCGATTATTTAACCACAAACTCACGGGATGGCACTGCTCGGGTTTTTATCCACAGATTTACACAGATTACGCAGATTTTTTGAGGCATCACTCGGGTTTTGGGGACGCCAGGGGGAATTCCTGATTTTCATGAAGTTTCAAGGTTTCAAGGTTTCATCCAAATCGGGATCGGGGTCGGGATCGGGATCGGGATCGGGATCGTCGACCCGCGACCCGCGACATTCGACCCGCGACGATCGACAGGGACGGTTCCCCGAACCGTCCGCAGACGCCTTAAAAAGAGCGTTGAAAGCAACGCTCTTTGGTTTCTGGTTTCAAGGTTTCTGGGTTTCATCCAAATCGGGATCGGGATCGCTATCGGGTTCGGAATCGACTGTTGCGCCCACGCAGTGGCCCGCTGCGACAAGTGTAATGATGGTGGCGATTCCGATCCCGATCCCGATGGCGATAGCGATGGCGCCGCAATGGAACCCAGAAACGCATTGTCTTCGCACACCCCTGTCACGAACCGATTACCCAGTCCAGTCGATCACGTGTTGACGCGGTCGAGCCGTAAGTGTAAAGTTTTCGATATCGAAACGGAAGTGCGCATGAGGACGTTGGTTTTGGGAGCGATGGTTTGTCTGCTTTCAGGGTTCGCGTTCACGCAGGATCTTCTGTCGGAACTGGCTGGGCCAGCGGAAGCCTACAAGACGGCGGTGGAAGCGCTGGAAAAGCAGCGGCTGTCGGATATGGCGCAGGCGGCGAGGACTTATGTGTCGGTGCTGGACGGGATCGAGAAGTCGGCCACGGCCAAGGGGGAGGTCAAGATTGTCGAGGCCGCCGCGAGGGAACGAAAGGCGGCACTGGCCGGGAGACTGGCGGCGGAGTTGCCCGCCGAACTTCCGGCCCTGCGTCTTCAAGGTAGCCGCAGGGCATTGCTGATGAAACAGGAAAAGGTGAACGTCGATGCGGCCGGACGCAAAAAACGGCTCGACAGCCAGTATCTGGGCGTGCTTGCCTCTCTCGCGGCCAAGGCCGAACCCGGGTCCACGCTCGGCAAGCAGGTTGCGGCTGAGCGGGAGGCGGTGCTGGCGGCTGGCAAAGAGGGTGCTGGCGGCGGCAAGGCCAGCGGTGGTGAAGCGAAAGCGTCCCAGGTTCCGCGCGGCAAGAACGTGGTGGTGAACGGGGATTTCGAGAAGGTCGATGCGCTCGGCAAGCCGGAGGGTTGGCTTTTTCATGGACCCGTTTCGGTCGAGAAGGAGGAGCGGAACACCTTCGTCAGGATTAAGGGAGGGACGGTAGCAGGAGGGTATTATCGTCAAGAAATGGAACGCCCCAATAATGTAACCCATGGTACGATCCGTGCGAAATTGAGAACGCATGGGCGCATTGGTTTAGATCGATCCAGAGGGAGTGCGAATATCTCATGTAAAAATAAGTAATCTTTTGGATCATAGCTATATCGGGTCGGAAAGACGGCGTATGGACAACGATTCACGGGGAAGGTGCAATTCCTAAAGAGGCGACTTGGTTTTGTTTTGAACTCAGTTATAAAGGAAGCAAGGGCCAGGTCGACTTCGACGACGTGGAAGTGACGTTCAAGTAGGCCGGAGCGCAATCTCGGCTTCGGAAGGAACGCGCAACGCCCAAGTAAGGGAAGAGCGCGTACAAAGAGGCGGGATCGACTTCGACTTTCTGCGGTTTGCTCGGGTTGTGGGCTCCGTCCGTGTTAGACACAAACGAACGCATTTTCCGTCAAATGTAAAATTGCCGGAAGACTGGCGCTTCCCGTCGTGGGCATGTTATGCTGTCTCCATCATGCCGGAACGTTCCTGTTTTGTGCGCGCTCTGTTGACGGTTCTTCTGCTGACTGCCGGTCAAGGCTGTCTGTGCCCTGCCGTGAAACCCCTGCCGTCGGGGTTGGCTTGCCGCGGCCTGTTCCACCCCGCGCCGGACGCGCTCTTTCTTCGTGACCGCACCGGACTTGACACCGCAGGTGACCGGGTGGTCGAACAGCAGATTTTCGACTGCGCTTTAGCCCTGATCCGCGACGCGGAACAGCTCGTGGTGGCGGACCTGTTCCTTTTCCAGCCGTTTGACGGAACCGGTCCGGCGCCTCACCGCCCACTATGCGAAGAACTGACCGCAGCCCTGATCCGCCGCAAGCGCGAGGTCCCTTCCCTGCGGGCGATTCTCATCACCGATCCGGTCAACACCGTCTACGGCGGTCGAAACGCCCCGCACCTGTGCCGCCTTCGCAATGCCGGGGTCGAAGTGGTGATAACCGATCTCACCCGATTGCGCGACAGCAACCCATTGTGGTCGGGGCTCTGGCATCCGCTGATCCGGCCGTGGGGAAACCGGGCCGATGCGGGATGGATGCCCAATCCGTTCGGCGCGGGACGGGTCACCCTGCGGAGCTGGCTGGCCCTGCTCAACTTCAAGGCCAACCACCGGAAGGTGGTGATCGCCGACTCCGGCGGCGAGTTGCGTGCGCTGGTCACCTCAGCCAACCCGCATGACAGCAGCAGCGCCCATACCAACGTCGGGCTGCTTTTCAGCGGTCCCGCGGCCCACGACGCGCTCGCGTGCGAGGCGGCGGTTCTGGCGTTCAGCGGCGGCGCGGCGGCACCTGAATTCAACAGCGGCGGCAAACCGGCGGTCGTCGAATCCCCGGCATGGGTCGCCGTAGTGACCGAAGACGCGGTCGCCGAGGCCGCCGAGGAGCTGATCGGCGGCGCGGGGTGTGGGGACATGCTGGATCTGGTGATGTTTTATCTCGCCGACCGCCGTATCGTCCACGCGCTCCTTGCGGCGGCGCGGCGCGGTGTCACGGTCCGCGTGTTGCTGGATCCCAACCGCGATGCGTTCGGACGTCAGAAGAACGGCATGCCCAACCGTCAGACCGCGCGCGAGTTGGTGCGAGCCGGCGTGCAGGTGCGCTGGGCCGAGACCCGCGGCGAACAGATGCACGCCAAATTATTGCTGCGGCGGAGTGTCAGCGACACGGCCGATCTGCTGCTCGGTTCCGCCAATTTTACCCGCCGCAATCTGCGCGGGTACAATCTGGAGACCGATGCGTGGCTCTCTGGCTCGCCGGACGCCCCCGCGTTCGCCGCGGCCACCGCTTTTGTGGAAACCCTGTGGGAGAACCGTGGCGGTCGGCGTTTCTCCACCGGTTACGACGCCTTCCGCGATGACTCCCGGCTGCGGGTGATTCTCGCGCGCATTCAGGAGGCCACCGGCCTGTGCACATGGTGACCGAAACAGCGGGAAACACGCGCTCCACACGCACGCCCCGTGCGGCCAACCGGTTACGCCGGTCTCCCGCCGGGGCGGTTGCGTCGCCATCGGACGTGTGATAGAGTTTCGCAATCAACTGGCCCGCCCGGCAGGGAACGCGCGGGCAGAGCAGGAGGAGTGTTCGTATCATGGCAGGCTGGACAAGCATTTTGGGAACCATCGGCAACACACCGTTACTGAAGCTCGACCGGATCGCGTCTTTCCCCCTCTATGCGAAAGCCGAGTACCTCAATCCGGCGGGCAGCGTTAAAGACCGGGTGGCGCTGCACATGATCGAGCAGGCGGAGCGGCGCGGCGACCTGCGTCCCGGCATGACCCTTGCCGAGGCCACCTCTGGGAATACTGGGATCGGCATCGCCTTTGTGGGGGTGCGTAAGGGATATCGGGTGATCATTGTGATGCCCGACAACATGAGCGAAGAGCGGCGCAAGATCATCCGGGCCTTTGGCGGCGAACTGGTCTGCACTCCGGCGGCGGAGAGCCTCAACGGCTGTCTGCGCAAGCTCGAGGAACTGCGGCAAGAGATCCCCGGTCTCTTTATCCTTGGCCAGTTCGTGAACCCCGACAACCCCGAGATCCACTATCTCACCACGGCGCGGGAAATCTGGGAGCAGATGGAGGGGCGGGTCGACGCGTTTGTCGCGGGTGTCGGAAGCGGCGGCACGTTGTCCGGCGTGGGCCGGTTTCTCAAAGAGCGCGACCCGGCGATCCGTGTGGTCGCGGTGGAGCCCGCCCAGGCTTCCGCCCTGCTCGGACAGGAACCCGGCCTGCACCGGATCGAAGGGATCGGCGACGGGTTCATCCCCGACGTTCTGGACGTCTCGATTATTGATGACGTCATCACGGTCACTGACGAGCAGGCAATCACCACCGCGCAGCAGCTGACACGCGTGGAAGGGGCGCTGGTCGGTACTTCAGCCGGGGCGAATGTCTGGGCCGCAATCGAAACCGGGGCGCGCATCGGGCATGACCGAAGGATCGTCACGATCCTGCCTGACCGCGCCGAGCGTTATTTCAGCACCGCACTGATCTGAGGTCGGATCGGGTCAGTGCGGGGAGTTGTATCCGCTGAACATTCTGGTTCGGCGGGCCTTGCTTTTTTCGCCGTCTTTCCGGATACTATGGATTTTCCGTTTGCAACCTCTGGGGAATCATGAGCTTTTTCACTAACCTGACCCGCGGCATCATCAGAGAGAATCCGACCTTCCGGCTGGTGCTCGGGATGTGTCCCACGCTGGCCGTGACCACGTCGCTGGAAAATGCCCTCGGTATGGGTTTGGCCGCCACGTTCGTGCTGGTCTGCTCCAATATGGTGATCTCCTCGCTGCGCAAACTCATTCCCGCCGCAGTGCGCATCCCCTGCTACATTGTGATCATCGCGGCGTTCGTCACCATGGTGGACTTGCTGATGCAGGCTTACACCTACGCCCTGTGGGAGAAGCTCGGGATTTTCATTCCGCTCATCGTGGTGAACTGCATCATTCTTGGACGGGCCGAAGCCTTCGCATCCAAGAACGGCGTACTGAATAGCGCGGCGGATGGAATCGGCATGGGGATCGGGTTCACGATCGCGCTCTCCGTGATCGCCACGCTGCGTGAATTCATCGGGAACGGGAGCGTCACCGTCTGGGGTGACCTCGCCTTCACCGCGATCCACAACCGTGCGATGGTGCTTTTCATTCTGCCTGCGGGCGGGTTTATTACCCTCGGCCTGATTCTGGCCTTCCTCAACCACCTGCAGGCTGTCTCCGCGCAGCGCCGCGGCGGTGCCGCCCCGCTGCCTCTCGAACTCGACTGCCGCCACTGCGCCCTGTGTAAGCCTGTCGAGTGATCGGCTCGGCTCAAAGTTGCGATCCGGTTTTTAACCTAAAAAGAGCAGTTGAAGGCTCAACTCTCTTTGGTTTCAAGGTTTCTGGGTTTCAGGTTTCTGGTTTCATCCAAATCGGGGTCGCTATCGCTATCGGTATCGGTATCGTCGACCCGCGACCCGCGACATTCGACCCGC
>Ga0116159_1001665_pt1 | contig 23245 bp, 18 predicted proteins | sample AD_JPNAS1_MetaG_FD_89878 | JGI IMG/M metagenome (GOLD analysis project Ga0116159, IMG submission 89878) | Active sludge microbial communities of municipal wastewater-treating anaerobic digesters from Japan - AD_JPNAS1_MetaG | ecosystem: Engineered > Bioreactor > Anaerobic > Digestate | place...
ATTGTTCTCGCGCGAGAACAATTCGCGGCCATCCTCGGCGGGCGTCCACCCCAGGAGCACGACGTAATTGATGATGGTCTCCGGCAGATACCCGTCATCGCGCCAATCCAAGACATTTGCGCCGTGCAAGCGCTTGCTGTATTTCTTGCCGGTTTCGTCGAGCACCATCGGCAGGTGCGCGAACTGCGGCAACGCGTAGCCCAACGCCTTGAACAACAACACGTGGCGCACCGCGTTGGTCAGGTGGTCATCGCCGCGCATCACGTGCGTGATCTGCATCAGGCCGTCGTCCACGACGACCGCCAAATGGAAAAGCGGCTCGCCGTTCGGCTTGACGATGATGAAGTCGTCGATCTCTTTGTTCTCGATGCGGACCGTGCCCTGCACCAAGTCGGGGATCTCCGTCACGCCCTCAGGCACGCGGAAACGGACGGCATACGGCGCATCGCCCATCGCGGCGACTTGCTCTGACGACGCATCGCGCCAGGGACCTTCGTAGCGCGGCGGACGTTTTTCCGCGGCGGCCTTTTCGCGCATCGCGTCGAGTTCTTCCTTTGTGCAGAAACACTTATACGCCTTGCCCTCGGCGAGCAGGCGATTCGCTTCCTGGATATACAGGTCTTTGCGCATCGACTGCTTGTACGGCCCCAAGGCGCCTTTTTCTGGTACGCCACCGAATTCCGGCCCTTCGTCCCAATCGATGCCCAGCCATTGCAGACCCTCGCACATCGCTTCCGCGTATTCGTCCTTGCTGCGCTCGACGTCGGTGTCCTCCAGGCGCAAGATAAACGTGCCTCCGGTCTTCCGCGCGAACAGCCAGTTGATGAGGGCTGTCTTTGCCGTTCCAATGTGGAGAAATCCTGTGGGGGAAGGGGCAATACGGACGCGAACGTTACTCATTGTTTCCTCGAATCTGTCTGCAAAACCATGCCGATTGAAAGGCGATAGGATACATATTTGGCGGGAACGGTTCATCTTTTCCATGGATTGCGCTAAGGAAACCCCTCCCGAATGCCAGTCCTGAGGAGGCGCTCCAATGCAAAGGAGCCTCAGGAATTTCGCGGTGAGACATTCCGAAATGCTATCCTTCTGCGCTTGATTGGGCGACTTTGAAGGCGGAAGGACGGTCTGGGGCATGAGCAGCGATAGGACGACGGCGGCGATCTTGAGTGTGCAGGCTGTCTCGAAGCGTTATGGCGCGCAGCAGGTGCTGGATTCGGTGTCGCTGACGATTCATGAGGGCGACCGCATAGGTCTCATCGGCAGCAACGGTTCAGGCAAATCGACGCTGTTGCGGATCATGACCGGCATGGAAGCGCCCGAGGACGGGATTGTGACGCGCATGCAGGGGCTGCGCGTGGCGATGCTCGAGCAGCAGTGCCGCATCGATCCGTCGCTGAGCGTGGGGGAGGTGTTGCAGCATGCAGGGGATGACGTAAAGGCGTTGTTGGATGAATACCATGCGCTTTCGTCGGAAATCTTTGAGATCGCCCCCGGCACGTCGATGCGCGCGCGCGCCGAAGCGCGGTTCGCTGCGCTGGAACACGAACTCGAACTGACCGGCGCGTGGAATGCGGAGCACGACATTCGCCGCGTCGGCATCGCGCTTGATTTGCCCGAGCCGACGCGCGGTCTGGCCAGTTTGTCGGGCGGCGAACTGCGTCGCGTCGATCTCGCCGCCACGATCTTGCGACGCCCTGATTTGCTGTTGCTCGACGAGCCGACGAACCATATTGACGTGCGGAGCGCGGCGTGGATCGAGGAGTTTTTGCAAGGCTACGGCGGAAGTTGCATTCTTGTGACGCACGACCGCTACTTTCTCGATCGCATCGTGAACCGCATCGTGGAAATCGAGTTCACAAAGCTGGTTTCGTATCCCGGCAATTATGAGCGTTTTTTGGAATACAAGGCGCTTCGTCAAGATCATGAGGCGCGTTCGGAAGCGAATCGTCGCGCCACGATGCGCCGCGAACTGGCATGGTTGCGCCGAGGCCCCAAGGCGCGCGCGACAAAACAGAAGGCGCGCATCGATCGCTATTATGAGCTGGAAGACCTTGGGCCGCCGCCAACGGAGCGTGAATTCACATTTCAGATTCCGCATTCCCGACGTCTGGGAAAACAGATTCTTGAAATCGACAAGATCGCCCGATCGTATGGCGATAAGGCGCTTTTTCGCGAACTGACGTTGATTATGCAAAAGGAGATGCGCGTCGGCGTTTTCGGGCCGAACGGTTCCGGCAAAACGACGTTGTTGCGCGTGTTGATGGGGCTCGAACCGCCGGACTCGGGAAGAATCGTTACGGGGGAGGCGACGGAGTTCCTATACGTCGATCAATCGCACGAGACCATCGACCCGGATCGAAGCATCCTGCATCACATTTCAGGGGGCCGTATCGAAGTGGATGTGCGGGGCCGAACCATTCATATCCCTGCATATCTTGAAAGCTTCCTTTTCGATCGTGAGTCCATTCGCACGCCGATGCGCAATTTGTCCGGAGGCGAGCGAAACCGTCTCGATCTCGCGAAAAAGTTTCTCGCGGGAGGCAATTTCCTGGTATTGGACGAGCCGACGAACGACCTTGACCTCGCAACGTTGCGCGTGGTCGAGGAAGCCATCGATGCGTTCGAGGGCTGCGCGGTGATCGTCAGTCACGACCGCTACTTTCTGAACCGCGTCTGCACGCACATCCTTGTGTTCGAGGGAGACGGCAAGACGGTTTTTACGGCGGGCGGATATGACGATTATCTATTGTATTGCCAACGGCGCGCAGAGGACGAGAGGGAGCGGCGCGCGGAAGAGGAGGCGAAAGCGCCCAAAGCGCCGCCCGCCGCAAAGGGTGTTCGCCTGACTTACATGGAACAGAAAGAGCTCGCAGGCATCGAAGCGCTCATCCACAAGGCCGAGGCCGAAGCGTCCCGCCTGGAAGAAGCGCTGGCTGCTCCGGGGTTCTATGAACAAGCCTATGCAACGGTGCAAGAAGCGCTGGCGTCGCTGGAGCGAGCCAGGAAAAACGTGGACGCGTTGTATGTGCGCTGGGAGGAGTTGGAAGGAAAGGGGAAGGGATGAAACCCGAGAATATTTACTTTTCCGTAACACCGCGCGTGGTTCCCGCAAATGCGACGAGCGAGATTGTCATCCGTCCCTTGTTCGATCACAGTGCGTTCCGCGACGATCTGGACTATGAACTTGCCTATTTCCCGGCCGAGGAGTTCGCCCAGCGCAGCGGCTGGCCGGAAAACGCACGCATTCGCGCAAAACCGGAAAACGGCGCGATTCGTTTCACGCAGTATTTCGAGGCGGAACAGGAGCACGCGATCTGTCTCGAATCGTTGAACGGCGAGGAACGTAAACAGGTCGGCGATTTCCGCGTCTACTCGGTCGAGGAAGACCTGTACGCGCGCCGCGCGCACAAAGGCGATCTCCATATTCACAGTTCGCGATCAGACGGGCGCGAAACGCCCGGGTATGTGGCAGGCGCATGCCGAAGGATTGGCCTTGATTTCATGGCGATCACCGATCACAAGCAATATGGTCCGTCCATCGAGGCCCAGGAAGCATTTCGCGGCGTTGAGCATGACTTGCGCATCTTTCGAGGCGAAGAGGTGCATCCTCCGAATAATCCCGTTCACATGATCAATTTTGGCGGCCGTTTCAGCGTGAACGACCTGTTCGTTTCGGACGAATACCGATCGGACGTCGCGCGCTTGGAGCGGGAACTTGGCCCATTTCCGCCAGGCGTCGATTCCTATCAGTACGCCTCCTGCGCATGGTGCTTCAACAAAATCCGGGAAGGCGGCGGGTTGGCGATTTTCTGCCATCCCTACTGGTACACGTCGCATCGCTACGCGCCGTCCGGGGCCATCACCACGCACCTGTTCGAGACGCAGCCCTTTGATGCGTACGAGATCATCGGCGGGTTTCACCGGTGGGAAGCGGAATCGAACACGCTCCAAGTCGCGCGTTACCACGAGGAACGCGCAAAGGGAAAGTCCGTTCCGATTGTTGGCGTCAGCGACGCACACGGCTGCGAGCGGGACACGCTCTTCGGCTGGTACTACACGATTGTTTTCTCGCGCACGCCCGAGCAGCCTGACCTTATCGGCAGCATGAAGGACTTGTACTCGGTCGCGGTTGAAGCAATGGCGGGAGAGATGCCGCGCGCCTACGGACCATTTCGATTGGTGAAGTTCGCCCTGTTTCTGATGCGCGAGGTCTTCCCGCAGCACGATCTCCTCTGCGAACAGGAGGGACGCCTCATGATCCAGCACGTCGCGGGCGACTCCGGCGCCGCGGAACTCCTCAAACGCCTTAAGGGCCGTACGTCGACGTTTCTCGAGGTCTGCTGGCGATTCGCTGTCGTGGAGTAAAGAGTGCGGATGCGCACAAAAACGCCTGTTCCTCGCCAAAGGAACAGGCGTTTGGGCGTTGAGTGGGTTATACGACGTAGATATAGCGGCTGCAGTTGGTGCAGGTGTGGATGTGTTCCGGGTCTTGTCTCACTTGCTGCACGAATTTGGACGGCAACCGCATGAAGCAGCCTTGGCATGTGTCGCCTTCCACGGAAACAAGCGCCGGCGGACGACTCTTCATGAGGCGATCATAATGCCCCAGAATGCGGGGCGATACGAGCGATCGAATTTTTTCGATGCGCTGTTTGATATCGCCTTTTCCGGTCTTCGCATTGGTCAGCATCTCCTGGCAAAGCTGCAAACGCGCGAGCAGGATGAGATCGGCGTGCGCGTCGCGCATCTTCCCGAGGTCTGGGTCTGCTTTCAGGTCCTGAACTTGCTGTTCCGCACGTTCGTGGAAGGTCTCGGAATCGGCCTCCAGAATGTCGAAAATGTCATCCGGGGTTGCAGCCGTCATGATGCGCTGCAGATGCTCGGGTTTCCGCAGGAGGCGCGCTACGGTCGCCACGAAATTGAGGTACGTCGTTTGCTCGGTTGATGGATAGCAGATGAGAAAAATCAGGTGAACGGGCTTGCGGTCCACGGCCATGAAATCGAGACCCTCCGGAATGCGGCCTACCGCGCAGGCCAAGGTCTTCATGCCCGTCACACGCGCGTGCGGCACCGCGATGCCATGGCCGATGCCGGTGCTCTCCGTCACTTCGCGCGCGATAATTTGGTCAAGGGCCTGGCTGACGCCCTTCATCTTCTTTTTGTCGAACAACAGGTGTGTGAGCTCCTTGAGAGCGTCCGCCTTGTTGTCGACGCGCAGGTCCGGAACGATACAGTTCTTTTGGATATACTTCGTAAGTACCATTTCTTCGTTCACCTTCAGGGACGCGGCGTTCATAGTTCTTCTTGGCGGCACGTCCTGTCTGCCGCCAATCCACGGTTGCATTGGGGGTAGTGTAACACCCGGCGTTCGCCCGCTCAAGTGCGCCGCTATGCAAGCATGCCTTTTTCCGTCCAATCGCGAGACGTCGAGTCGCCGGAAATGTACCAGATGGAGGTGACTATCACGGGCTCGTTGTTATTGACTTCCCGGTGCGGTTCGTAGCCGAAGGTTTGCGTGACGAACTTGGGCTCGACATTGTTTTGCTTGAGCCAATGGTTGATTTGCTGATCCATCTGGCGCAAGGAATCCATGCCCACTTTGCCGACAAAAGTCTGAACGCGCATCGCTTTCCCTCCCCCCATGCTCGTGAAGCCGTCTCGCCCGGATTTATCACAAACGCCTTCACCCTGAGGCGCCAAGTCCCTCTGTCCTCAGCCTCACGCGGGATTCCCCCTCGCGTTGCTGCGAACATTTTTCGCCGCGCCGTTGTCGCGCGCGATGAACAATGGGGCCTATTGTTCATCGATTCGTTTCAGGCAATCTCCCCCGATTCCCTTTACGTTGCTACGATCCTACCACAATTTTTCCCGGTTGCGTAGTGAATTATGCTTGCCGCGACTTCTTCGGGGGTCTTATCGTCGGTGTCGATCGCGCGGTCCGCCGCCGCCCCATATATCGGCAGGCGATCCGCAAGCACCTCGGCGACCTCTTCGGTGAAGGATTTTGATCCGGTCAGCGAGGGCCTGTTTGCGTCGGTTTGAATTCGCGCGACGATCTTGTCCACGGATGCCTGAAGCCAGAACACGGGGCCGCAGGCCTTGAGAACGGCGACGTTCTCGGGACGGAGCACGGCGCCGCCGCCGGTGTCGATCACCGTGGCGTCGCACGGGGGCATCGAACGGATCACCTCCGTTTCCACGTCGCGAAACGCATCCCAGCCATGTTTTTTCACGAAAGAAGGAATGGAACATCCAATGCGACGAACGATTTCTTCGTCCGTGCAGCGAAGCGTCATGCCTAGTTCCGCCGCAACCAGCTTGCCCACGCGCGATTTTCCCGCGCCCCGGTATCCAATCAGCACGATATTCATGGAATTCTACTCCGTTTCGAGCAGGGGCATCACGGCGCTGCGCATGGCCTCGACTGGGGCAGGCAGCCCGGTCCAACGCTCAAATTGCAGGACGGCCTGATTCACCAGCATGTGAATGCCCGGAATGGTGACGCATCCTGCTTGCTCGGCCTCGCACAAAAGCCGCGTCTTGAACGGCCGATAGACCATATCGAAGACAACCTGGTTCCTGCGGAATGATTCTTTGGGCAGGCAAGTGGCATCGTTGTGGGGATACATGCCCAAGGGCGTCCCGTGCATCACGATATCGTGATCACGCATCGCTTCGGCAAGATCGGTCGCGCTATCTCCGCCGGAAGCATTCGCGCCGGCCTTGGCCTTGAGGTCCGCCACGAGACCGGCCACCTGTTCCCGCTCCATCCCCAGAATGGTGATCGCCTTGGCAGAGGTCATTTCGGCCACCGCGAAGGAGACGGCGCGAACGGCCCCGCCGCTCCCCACAAACAGCACTTTTTTTCCGTCCATCGATACGCCCGCATCGGAAAACGCGCGCAGGGCTCCCGCGCCATCGGTGGTCGATCCGATGAGTCGGCCCTTTTCGTGGGTGACCGTGTTCACGGATCCCACGTGCTGCGCCATGGGCTCGACCTCGTCCAGGAAGTCCATGATCGCGACCTTGTGGGGAATGGTGACGCTCATGCCGCGAAAGGACGGAAAGGCTCGCATACCCGCGAGGCAACCGCGCAAGTCCTCCACCTTGAAAGCGAGGTAAACGCAATTCAGCCCCGCGGCCGCATAGGCGGCGTTGTGCATGGTTGGCGAGAGCGAATGCTCGATCGGGTTTCCGATGACGGCGCATAGTTGCGTCGCGGTGTCGATGATCTGCACGTGGTTTTCCTTTCTGAGTCTGGAGTACTGCGTTTTTTTGTATCGGGTCCTCACCCAAAACGATTCCCGAGGACAAACAGGCGGCGGGCGGGGACTACTGTCCCCATCGCGCAGCCTTGGCCCGCTTTTCGAGCCATTCGAGTTGGAAGGCGAGACGCTCCAACCATTGAAACGAATTGAGTCCGGCCACGACAGGATTGCTGGAGGAAATCTGGAAGGAAACCGTCGCCACGTGTTTCACGCCGACGGCATGAAAGAGAGCGGAGATTTCCGCGAACGAAAGGGGACGATGCCGTTGGTATTCGTGCAATAGAAGATCGACCCGCTTGGCAAGGCGTTCCTCCCGGTCGGTGGTCCGGACGCAGAGATTGGAAATGGCATACGCCAAGTCTTCGAGATAACACCCGTCCCCCGCGAATTCTAGATCGACGATCGCCGCCAGCTTGTCCCCCTTGAAAATCAGATTTCCGCTGTGCCAGTCGCCGTGGATAAGGCCCGTTTCGAAGGAAGCGCGGGCTTCCCAATTCAAGATTTCCGATGCCCCCCGCAGGAACAGGGCAATTCGGTTGCAGCAATCCGCCGCCGTTTCCGGAGCCCCCTCTTCCCGGGCGCGCTCATAAATATTTTTCAGCGACTCTCTCGGCACTTCGCTGAATCGCCACATTCGCGCGTCCCGTTCCGGTCGCGGAAAATCGCGACAAACCGTGTGAAAACGCCCCAATGCCTGCGCCGAGATGATGAGCGTTCCCCCAGAAACCGTCATGGGATCCCCATCCACGTATTCCTGCAGTTCAAGCGCCCACGTGTCCACTTCCACGATGCGCCGCCCTGATTTGGCCCGGTGAATATTGGCTACGGGCAGATCGTTCGCGGCAAGGTGATCCGAAAGCCGATGCTGAAAGCGCAGGGCATCCAGCACATATGGGTCTCGCCGGTATGTCTTCGCGAGAAAGACGCCGCGATCCGTTTTCACCACGAGTTTCCGGTGACGGCGCTGGTGCACGTCGGGCATTGGCTCAGGAGTGTTCACCTGCGCGAAATCGTAATTGTCCTTGATGACGCGCGTCAGTATCTCCAGGCCGCCTATCCCTCGCGTAGAGGACATCCCACACACTTTCTCCGCATCGTCTGCACGGTGTATCCGCTATTTTTGATCCGAACATAAGGGGCATTGTACACAACCCCGGCGACCTTTCGCCCCATGTTCCGTTCCCCGGCCAAAGCGTCTCCGAGACCCATCTCTCACAGCGCTTGCAGCGTCTCGCGGCCTCTGCCTTGGGCAATGAACGACACATAGGTTTCAAGCTCCTTTTGCGTCGCCGGGTCAGTGAGGTCGATGGTTCTCTTGCGTTCGGCGGAGAGGTAGGCGGCTTGGCAAAGCTTGGTCACTTCGAGACCGTACTCCCAGTTGGCGAGTCCGTCGCGGCCTTCTGCGAATGCACGGCACGCATCCTCGAGTTCGTCAACATACCCATACAGGTCGGCTTCGTTTGCCTCGACAGCCAGCAACCCGCGCGAAGAGGTCGATTTCTCGAGCGCGACTTCCGCGTTCGCGACCGCCTCGGCGGCCTGGTCGGCGATGAAAATCTCGATCGGGCTCTTGAGGGAGTTCACCTCGAACGCGTACCCAGGCCCCAGTCCGTCCATCGTGAGGCGCAGGCCCTGCTTGTCGTACATCCAGGAGTTCGTGAACTGGCCCTTCACGAGTTGGCCCGTCTCGGGGTTCTGGAAGGTGACCATGCCCGTGGCAAAGTCTTCGGCGGGCGTCTTCGCGTAGTCGACGCCCATGCGATCGAGCAACGCCTTGCGGTGCAACGGCTGGCCCCATTTCAACAGCGCGACTTCGGCGTTCACCGCGACAGGCTTCAGGAAGTCGATGGGCTTGCCGATTGGCGTCAGCACGAACCAGTCGCACGCGATGCTGTGGCACCCCATGTCCGACAACACGCCGCCGCCCTGACGCGTCGGGTCCCAGAACCAGCCCTCGTGCGGACCGGAATGTTCCTCGCCGCTGCGGGCCAAGGTGAGCGGGCCCATGGCCCTCTGGACGCGCTCCAACTGCGCCAAGGGAGCGCGCACCGCCTTCATGTGCAGTTGGTTTTCGAAATAGGCCGTAGGCAGTCCGGTTTCTTTTCCGAGTTGGACCAGTTGTCGCGCCTCGGCGACGGTGCGCCCGAGCGGTTTCTCGCAGATGATGCCCTTGAGCGGCGCGCCCGCTTTGACGGCATCCACGATCTGGCCCACGATATCCAAACGCGCGAAGTTCGGCGCGAACACGGCCACGGCGTCAACGTGATGGCAGAGTTCTCGGATGCTCGGGTAGACGACGCAATCGCCCAACGCATTCTGTTTGGCATAGGCGGAAAGCTCTTCCGCTCCCTTCAACGCGCATACGCCCCCCAAATCGGCGCCCCGCACAAAACGCAATGCCGACGCCTGAAACTTTGCAATGAACCCTGCCCCAATAAACCCCAACTTCATCCGCTGCATGCACATACCCTCGCAATCGTTGCCATCCCCTCTCCTGACACAACACTGGACGGGATTATAGCCGTCGCATGGCGACGCCTCAAGGGGGGACGGGAAGTGGCGCAACGATTGCCAAGCAAAACGGCGCTTCGGTCGGATCAACCCTCAGGCTGTTCGCGCGTTTTCTCGGAATGTTCCAAACCCGCGGTGACGGTCACGGCCTCCGCCAGAGCCGCCACGAGTCTGCGCAGGGCCCCTGCGTGTCGCACGGCGCCAGAGGCTTCCTCCTGCATTTCGGCGATGAGACGGCGGCTGCCCCATGCGCACACGATCCCCGCACACCCCGACACGAGAAAGCACGCGCGAAATCCCCATATTCCCCAGATCTCTATCACGTGGCCGGCGAGAATGGGCGTGAGTCCCCAGCCCAAAGCCGTTCCCACGGTCCAGACGTTCGTATAGGTTACGCGCCTTTGAGGATCCATTCGATCCAACATCGCGCGGTTCACGGCCACGCCAAAGGCCGCGCTGCAAATGCTGGTCGCGACGATGACGGCCACGACGATGGGAACATGCGGGATGATCGCGGAGTCGGGCCATAACCCTAGGCACGCAATGGCGGCTATCGAGTGGCCTGTCAAAAGCAGGAAAACCGTTTTTCCGCTCCCTGACCGTTCGATATACCGCGTCCAAGAACGGATCGTGGCCAGCACCGAGCACCCGCCGATGGCCGTCAGGGTCATGATGAGTGCAGGACTGAACGCCAGTATGTCGCGCAGGTACATGATGATGGAAGAGCCAAGCCAGGAAATGCAGGATACGCACAGGGAAGAGATCAAGACCAGCCGCATGAAGCCTTTGTCGCGATAGATGCTGCGATACGATGCAATATTGCCGTCCCTGGAGGCTTCTCCGCGCGAAACGCCTCCTCCCGGAACACGGGCCATCCAGGCCAAACTCACCAACCCCGTGAAAATGCCTGTGGCGTATACAGACAAGAAACGCCAGATGCTCGGATCTCCCTTGAGGACCATAGCCAGCATGAAACTCACGGCAACGTTGAGCAACTGCCCTACGGACGTTTCCGTGCCAAAATAGGCGGCGCGTTGCCGTGCGGGCACCACCTCATGCAGCCACGGAAACCACCCTCCCGCGCCCAGAGCTCGCGTTAGACAGAACGCCAAGGTCGATCCCATCAAGACGTACCATCCCGCATGCACTCCCCGCGTCGCCATGGCAAAAGGAACAAGAAAGACGGTGCATGCGATGACGTTGCGTAGAAACCAGGCGCTGAGCATGACCCGCTTGGGGCCCAGCCGGGTGACCAGCTTGGACGTTATCACCACAAGAATGGTCGATAAGGGCATGAACGAGATGAGAAAGCCGACCCATGAGGCAGGCATATCTATCTTGCGGGCAAACAGGATGAGGGCCGGGCCGACAATGCACTGCCAGGAGACGAGATTGAACGCTATGAACAACAAAAACCTGCGGGGGGGACCGTCGAGTTCCCGTAGGGTCGATACTATAGGTAGTTGCACACAGGGCCGCCTTTGTCGTTCCGGCAACCCGCTCGCACGGAACGCACCCTTCTACTGTGACATAGCGGGAATGCGGGGAATAGAGTTCAGGGTCGCATACCCATGAAACTTATACCCGAAAAACAGTATATCCAAAATTCATTCGATGCGCAAATGGCTTGCTTCACGTCATCTTTTCCCCCTCAAAAGAGCCAAGAACGGAAATATGACTGGACGCCGAATGGGATGAAACCACAGATCAAGAAGACAAACCAGGACATTACGGGATGTATATTGACAAGCCATAGGTTTTATGCCTAGAATTGGGCACGTATTTTCAAACATTTCTGGTGAACCATCATGCAATTTCTGGTCAAAGACGCCGCCAAGCTCTTCAATGTTTCGGAAAAAACCATTTATCGCTGGATTGCCGAGGCGGGACTTCCTGCCATACGAATCAACAAACAGTACCGCTTCAACAAAGTGGAATTGCTCGAGTGGGCCACGTCGCACAAGGTGAACGTGTCGCCGCCGTCTGTGGCCTATGCCGGAGCTGCGGGCCCGTTGCCGCCGCTATCGGAGGCGCTTCAGGCGGGCGGGGTGCATTACCGCGTCGGGGGGATGGACAAGGAGTCGGTGTTGCGCGAGGTAGTGTCGTTGCTGCGCATGCCGGATTCGATGGACCGCGAGTTCTTGTTGCGCATTTTGCTCGAGCGCGAGGCGATGGGGTCGACGGCGATCGGCGACGGCATCGCAATTCCGCACGTGCGCAATCCGATCGTGTTGAAGGTTTCGCGTCCGGCAATCACGCTCTGTTTCCTCGAACAACCCATAGATTTCCACGCGATCGATGGCAAACCTGTCGGGATTCTTTTTACCTTGATCAGCCCGACGATCCGCGAGCACCTGCACGTCTTATCCAGTTTGGCGTTTGCGTTGCACGACGCCGCGTTTAAGGACGTGGTGCTGCGCCAAGGGTCTCGCGACGAGATTCTCTCCGCCGCGCGCCAGGTTGAATCCTCACTCGCTCCCCTGCGCGACCAGCGAGAAGAAGATTAACGCATGGACCTTTTCCTTGCTTCGGTGATTCTCCTCGTGGCCACGGGGATCCTGGCAGGACTGTCGGGCCGCTGTCCCAACGCTCCCGCGCGCATTGCGTTTCTGGGCATGCTCGGATCGGCGGCATTGGCCAGTGCGCCGTGCATCGACGTGTTGTTTCTTGGCGGAGCCCCGGAGACGCTGCATATCCCGTGGGACGTTCCTGGAGGCGCGTTTTCGCTCCGGCTGGACGCTCTGTCCGCATTCTTCATTCTGCCAATGCTGTTGATATCGTCGTTGTGCGCGCTCTATGGCCTCGAATACATGCGCGCGCATCTCGCCCGCAGGTCCGTCGCCGCCGCCTGGTGTTTTTTCAACGTTCTCGTCGCCAGCATGATGATGGTCGTCGTTGCGCACAATGCCGTGCTTTTTCTCGTCGCGTGGGAAGTGATGGCCCTGGCCTCCTTCTTTCTTGTCGCGTTTGAAGACGAGAAGGGCGAGGTGCGCACGGCGGCGTGGGTCTACCTTATCGCGACGCATTTGGGCACGGCGGCGTTGTTGGCGATGTTTGCGATTCTGGGCGGGCCGAACGGTTTCTTCGACTTCGACGCCTTCGGTCATGGGATCGCGCCGGGCGCAACGGCGGCGGTGTTTTTGCTGGCGGTTGTGGGCTTTGGCGCAAAAGCCGGTTTCGCGCCGTTTCATGTGTGGCTGCCCGAAGCGCATCCCGCCGCGCCGAGTCATGTGTCGGCGCTAATGTCCGGGCTGATGATAAAAACCGGCATTTACGGACTCCTGCGCATCGTGATGCACCTCGGTCCGCCTCCCTTGTGGTGGGGCTGGACGCTCCTCGCGATTGGGTTGTTTAGCGGAATCGGCGGCGTGTTGTTCGCCCTGGCGCAACACGATCTCAAACGCTTGCTTGCATACCACAGCGTCGAGAACATCGGCATCATCGCGATCGGACTGGGACTGGGTTTCGCGGGGTGGTCGTCTGGACTCGACGTCGTCTGCGTGCTTGGTTTTGGCGGCGCGCTCTTGCATGTGCTCAACCACAGCCTGTTCAAAAGTCTGCTGTTTTTAGGCGCGGGATCGGTTTTGCACGCAACGCACACGCGCGACATGGACCACCTCGGCGGCCTTTTGAAGCGCATGCCGCATACCGGCGGGACTTTCCTGATCGGTTCGATGGCCATTTCCGGTCTGCCGCCGTTCAATGGCTTTGTCAGCGAGTTCTTGATTTTTCTCGGCGCGTTGCATGCCATCGTGCAGGGCAACTCGCAGGCGTTGCTGCCATCCATCGCGACAGTGACGGGGCTCGCGCTTATCAGCGGTCTCGCCGCGGCATGTTTCACCAAGGCCTTCGGCGGCGTTTTTCTCGGCGAACCGCGCAGCGGCCACACGCAGCACGCGCACGACCCCGGTTGGCGTATGCGCGCGCCGATGTGGACGCTTGCCGGAGCATGCCTTGCGATAGGTCTTGGGGCGCCGTGGGTGGCGATGCAACTCAGCGGGACGCTGACGGTAGTGCGGCCCGATCTCGCACGTTCGCTCCCGATGCTTCTTCAGTCCGGCACGCTCCCGTTGCATTATCTTGTCTTGACGATCCTGGCGTTTCTTGCGCTCGTAGGCACGCTGGCGTTCCTGCGATCCCAACTTCTGCGCGGACGCACGATCGGCGAGTCGTGCACATGGGACTGCGGATATGCCGCGCCAACAGCGCGCATGCAGTACACGGCATCATCCTTTGCGCAACCCCTGACGCGCTTGTTTCACAAGGTTCTCGGAACCCAACGTTGCGGCGACGACGTCGCGGGCATTTTTCCCGCGTCTGCGTCGATCTCTACGGTCACGCCGGACGTCTGCGCGGAAAAGATGTACCGTCCGCTTTTTTCTGGGATTGAATGGATGGTGTTGCGGCTGCGCTGGTTGCAGCATGGCAACATCCATTTGTATGTGCTGTACATTGCAGTAACGCTTCTTGTTTTGCTGATATGGAAGTTGAATTGACATGGCCATTGCCTCACTCATACCGGTTCTCCTCGGGCTCATGCTTGCGCCGCTGATGCTTGGCGTCATCAACCGCACGAAGGCGGCCTTTGCCGGACGCAACGGTCAGCCGCTGCTACAACAGTACTTTGACCTCTGGCGTCTGCTGCACAAAGGAGTCGTCTACAGCCGCACGACCACCTGGGTTTTTCGCGCGGGACCGGTCGTAGGGCTCGCGGCGACGTTGAGCGCGCTGCTGTTGACGCCGTTGGGAGGCGTGCCGTCGATGCTGCATTTCGACGGCGACTTCGTGTTGTTCGCGCTGTTGTTGGGCGTGGTGCGGTTCATGTTGATTGTCGCCGCGCTCGACACAGGATCCGCGTTCGAAGGAATGGGCGCTAGCCGCGAAGCGGCCTTCTCGGCGTTGGTCGAGCCTGCGCTGTTTCTCGCGCTGGCGTCGCTGGCGAAGTACGCCGGCTCTCTCTCTCTTACTGGACTCTATGTGCCTCTCGATCTCGCCGCATGGGCTCAAGCAGGACCGGGATTCGCCTTGGCGCTGATCACCTTACTGGGCGTTTTTGTCGTCGAGAACGCGCGCATTCCCGTCGACGATCCCAACACCCACCTAGAACTCACGATGATTCACGAGGTCATGGTCCTCGATAACAGCGGGCCGGATTTCGCTTTTGTGCAATACACGGCCGCTCTCAAGCATTGGATTTTTGGCGCGCTGATCGCGGGGATCGCGATTCCCGTCCGCACGGGTAACGTGTTGCTGGACACGATCGCGATGGTCGCGGGCATTGGCGTGCTGGCCGTGGCTGTCGGCGTGGTCGAGTCCATCATGGCGCGGTTGCGGATGCATCGGGTTCCGCAATTGATTGTCGGCGCGGCGGCGCTTGCGGTCGTGGCGCTCATCGTGGTGGGGAGGTGATTGCGATGGACGTGTGGCTAAATGCCATCATGGTATTGCTGGTCTTCTCAAACCTCATTTTGCTCGGCGCAGGTCGTCTGAGCATGTACATACGCTGCGTCGCATTTCAGGGCTTCCTGTTGGGCGCGTTCACCGTGTTGGCGCATATTTCCGATCTGACCGTACACGTATGGTTGTTGGCATCCGTAGGCACGTTGCTGCGCGGCATCGTGTTTCCGGCGTTTTTGTCGCGCCTCTTGCGCGATTCGGGCGTGCGCCGCGAAGTCGAACCGTACATCGGATACACGCCGTCTATCTTGTCGGGCCTGGCAATGTTGGGCGCAGGGATGTGGTTGAGCGTGCGCCTGCCCGCCCCGGCGATCGCATTGCCGCGATTCGTCGTGCCGGTCGCATTGATGCTGATTTTTGTCGGTCTGTTTCTTATCGTGACGCGGCGTAAGGCGCTGAGTCAGTTGCTCGGCTATCTCGTGCTTGAGAACGGCGTCTACGTTTTCGGCGTGGCGCTGGTGCAAAAGACGCCGCTCCTCGTCGAGATGGGCGTGCTGTTGGACGTATTCATGGCGGTGCTCGTGATGGGCGTCGCGATGTTCCATATCAACCGCGAATTCGACCACATCGACACCGATCGGCTGTCGACGCTGAAAGACTGACGATGGCATTGCTTGCGCTCGTATTATTGCCTGCAGCGGCGGGGGGGCTGGCGTTCCTCATCCGGCCCGATGCGCCGCGTCGCGCCATGTTGGTGTGCGTTGCGATCGCGCACGCCTGCATGACGGCGGCCGTATGGCGCGTGTCCACGCAGCCGGTGTTGAACGGGTGGATTGCGATGGACGCGCAGGGCCTTGTCTTCTTGAGCATCACGAGCGCGCTGTTCCTAGCCGTTTCGGTGTATGCCATCCATTTTCTGCGCAACGAACAACATGGCATGCGCCATGATCTTGAAGAGGACCTCCTATTTGCCAACGCGCCTGAGGCGGTATTTACGGGGTGTCTGCTGCTTTTCCTCGCGACGATGACGTTGGTGACCGTGAGTCAGCATTTCGGTTTGCTGTGGGTCGCTATCGAGTCGAGCACCTTGGCGAGCGCGCCGTTGATCTACTTCCATCGCCACCATCGCTCCCTCGAAGCGACGTGGAAGTACCTGATGATCTGCTCGGTGGGCGTTGCGCTTGCCTTGTTGGGCATATTCTTTCTGGCGCTCGGCGCGGAACGAAGCGGCCTCGAAGGCAGCATGCGCGTCGCCGATCTCGTCGCGCAGGCAAGCCAACTCGAACCTGCCTGGATGAAGGCCGCGTTCATTTTCTTGCTCGTGGGCTACGGCACGAAGATGGGTCTCGCCCCGTTGCACACGTGGTTGCCAGATGCACACAGCGAGGCGCCTTCGCTTGTATCGGCGCTGCTCTCGGGCGCGTTGTTGAATTGCGCGTTTCTGGGCATCTTGCGCATGATGCAGGTGTTCGTCGGCGCGGGACAACAAGCCTTCGCGCAACAATTGCTCGTGGTGTTCGGTCTGTTTTCGATAGGCCTCGCCGCCGTGTTCCTTCTCGAACAGGCCGACTATAAACGCTTGCTCGCGTATTCGAGCGTCGAGCATATGGGAATCCTTGCGCTGGGTCTCGGACTCGGCGGCATCGGCGCGTTCGGCGCAATGTTGCACACCGTGAACCACTCCTTCACAAAAGCGCTGCTCTTTCTCGCGGCGGGCAATATCTTGGCGGCGTATCGCAGCAAATCGACGCGCGACGTGACCGGACTCGCCCGCACGTTGCCCGCAACGTCGTTCTTGTGGGTGGCGGGTTTCTTCGCCATTGCTGGGTCGCCGCCATTCGGCACGTTCATGAGCGAGTTCACCATCCTGCGCGCCGCGTTGAATCAAGGGCGCTACATCGTGGCGATCGCCTATATCGCCTTCTTGTCGCTCGTGTTCATTGGCATGTCGCGTAGCGTGTTGGCAATGGCGCAGGGCCCGCCGCCCGACAGGCCGATCAACGCCTCCGCGCACGAGAGCTGGCAGGCCATCGCGCCGCCCGCTGCGCTTGCGATCGTCGTGCTGCTTCTCGGGTTTTACGTGCCGCCGGCCCTGAACGCGCTATTGCACGAAGCGGCCCGTTCGTTGGGAGGAATGTGATGTTCGCCCCCATGCTGCTTGCCAACGGCGATGCGGTTCCGTTGCGCGACCTGCCGGTCCTCTCGACCGACCTGTTTCGCACGGCCATCATTAACTCCGTCGCGGAAGAAGCGCGGATCGCATCGTTTTTCGGATACGAGAACGATAATGGATCCGTGCGACTCGTCGCAGTCCTTGCGCGCAGTCAAGAAGGCGTGTTGGAGGTCCTCGCGACGGAGCCGGGCGAGGCCTATCCCTCATTGACGCCGGACTGCCCGCAGGCACATTGGTTCGAGCGCGAAATCGCCGAGCAGTGGGGCATCCGTCCAGAAGGACATCCATGGCTGAAGCCCATTCGCTACCATCATTCCTATCGCGCGGGCCATGATGCATGGGCGCGCGACGACAAGGCGCCGATTGCGCCGTGCGTGACGGACTACTACCGCGTCGAGGGCGAAGAGGCGCATGAAGTGGCCGTCGGCCCCGTGCATGCCGGGATCATTGAACCCGGCCATTTTCGTTTTCAATGCCACGGCGAAGACGTGTTGCATCTCGAGATCGCGTTGGGATATCAGCATCGCGGCGTTGAGCGTGCGATGCTGGGCGGGCCGCATGCGCGCGCCATGCACTACATGGAGACTCTCGCGGGCGACACGTCCATCGGACATGGCACGGCCTATTGCGAAATCATCGAAGCGCTGAGCGGCGCGACCGCATCCGCGCGCGCCTCGGCGATTCGCGGCATCGCGCTAGAACTTGAACGCTTGGCCAATCACGCCGGCGACCTCGGCGCATTGGCGGGCGACGTGGGCTATCTGCCGACAATGTCGTTCTGTGGGCGTCTGCGCGGCGATTTTCTGAACATGACCGCCTTGATCTGCGGCAACCGTTTTGGGCGCGGCTTGGTGCGACCCGGCGGCGTGGCGTGGGACCTCGACGACGCGCGATGCCAGGAATTGGCGACGCGACTGGATGCAACGTTTCGCGACGTGACCGGCGCGGCGGACCTGTTATTCGAGGCTCCATCCGTGATGGCGCGATTTGAGGGCGTCGGAACGGTTTCCTTGCGCGATTGCACAACACTTGGCCTCGTCGGTCCGTCGGCGCGCGCCTCTGGAAGCGACCGCGACACGCGCACCGATTTCCCATCGGGCATCTACCGCTTCGCGCAGGTGCCGGCTTCGTCGTGGGACACCGGCGACGTGCTCGCGCGCGCGTTGGTGCGCTGGCTCGAAATCCAGCGATCCGTCGCGTACATCCGCGAACACATCAACGCCTTGCCCGACGGCCCAACACGGACAGACGCGCGCGCCATTGCATCGGAACACATCGCGGCGTCGCTGGTCGAAGGTTGGCGCGGCGAAGTGTGCCACGTCGCCATCACCAATGCGAAAGGCCGTTTCGCGGCATACAAGGTCGTTGACCCGTCCTTCCACAATTGGATGGGCCTCGCGATGGCGCTGCGCGGGCAGCAGATATCCGACTTCCCGCTGTGCAATAAGAGTTTCAACTTGTCCTACTGTGGACATGATTTGTAGAGGCGCGCCATGATCGCAACGTTGCTCGAACGCATACGTCAGAAGCACCGGACAGCTGCCTTTCCGAAGGAGCCTCCGGTGTTGCCGGACCGCTTTCGCGGACGCCCCGAGATTCAGACCGGGACCTGCCTCGAAGAGTGCCGCGCATGCGCCGAAGCCTGCCCAACGGGTGCGATACTCTTGGACAAACGACCTTCGTTGGATTTGGGCCGTTGTCTATTCTGCGGGCTGTGCGAAGAAATCTGCGCAACCGGGGCGATCCATTTCACATCGAACCATAGCATGGCCACGCGCACGCGCGAGGCGTTGCACGTGACCGACGCTACGACCTACGCCTTGGCCGAAGCGCTCGACGCGAAGAGCCGTAGCGTCTTTGGTCGGTCGCTCAAATTGCGCCAGGTCAGCGCGGGCGGCTGCAACGCCTGCGAGGCCGACCTCAACGTGCTCAGCACCGTCGTGTACGACCTCGGACGCTTCGGCATCCAGTTCGTCGCATCGCCCCGCCACGCCGACGGCATCGTTGTGACCGGCCCCGTGACGCAAAACATGGCCCTCGCCCTCAAAAAGACCTACGACGCCACGCCCGCGCCCAAGTTCGTCATTGCCGTCGGCGCCTGCGCCATCAGCGGCGGCCCCTACCTCGGCCACGACGAATGCCACGACGGCGCCGGCTCGACCCTGCCTATTGACCTCTACATCCCCGGCTGCCCGCCGCACCCCGCGACGATTCTCGACGGTTTGCTGCGTCTGCTGGAACGAGCCGAATAGAACTTCGCGAGAAATTGCTATTGTGAGAGACTGTCGATTGTAGAAGTGTGTTTTTCATTGTATACTCATTTGCGGACACGAGCATATCAAGAGCTGACTTCATAGCAGCACAAACTAATTAGTATCTCCACGCATTGCGCGGGAGAGAGGCCATCGCAGTTTGCACAACGCGCTGGGGGGCGTATGAAGCGACTTTTTAAGAAAAAAACGCTGGAAGTCCTGTTGGAGGAAATGGCGGGGGAGCACCGGTTGCGCCGGGTTTTGGGGCCTGTTTCGCTGACAGCGCTCGGCATCGGCACGATCATCGGCGCGGGCATCTTTGTTGTCATTGGCACGGTCGCCCACGACATCACCGGCCCATCAATTATTGTCTCCCTCATGGTTTCCGGCGTCGCGTGCATTTTTGCGGCCTTGTGTTATGCGGAGTTCGCTTCAATGGCCCCCGTCGCCGGATCGGCCTACACATACGCTTCGGTCACCCTTGGCGAATTGTTCGCCTGGATCATCGGCTGGGACCTCGTCTTGGAGTATACGGTCGCGGCGGCTTCGGTCTCCCATGGATGGTCCCATTATTTCCAGAGCTTTATCGGCATATTCGACCTTTCCGTGCCGCACGCGCTGTCCCGCGCACCGTTCGACATCGATGCGGCGACCGGGCATCTGACGGCGACGGGAACATGGATCGATCTGCCGGCATTTGCAATCTCCGGGGTCTTGACTCTGATTCTCGTGCTGGGCATTCGCGAGAGCGCACGGTTCAACGGCGTCATCGTTCTTATCAAACTTGCGGTGATTGCGTTCGTGATCGTGGTGGGCGCGTTCTACATCAATCCCGCGAATTGGACGCCCTTCGCGCCATATGGATGGAAGGGCCTGAGCTTTTTCGGCGAAAAATTCGTGTGGGGCCAGACCGGACCCGGCGGGCATCCCATCGGAATGTTGGCAGGGGCGGGCCTCATGTTTTTCGCCTACATCGGGTTCGACTCCGTCTCCACCCAGGCCGAAGAAGCCCGCAACCCACAGCGCGACGTCCCCATCGGCATTATCGCGTCGCTGCTGATCTGCACATTCCTCTATATCGCCGTCGCCTCGGTCGTGACCGGCATGACCCCGTCCTCGCAGATCGACGTGGACGCGCCGGTGGCCGCCGCGTTCAAAAACGCGGGGCTCCCGTGGGCTCATTTCCTGGTGTCGATCGGCGCGCTTGCGGGAATCACCTCCGTGCAGATGGTGCTCATGTTGAGTCAGCCGCGCGTTCTGTTGGCCATGGCGCGCGACGGCTTGTTGCCCAGGAGTTTTTTTGCGGCGATTCACCCAAAATTCCGCACGCCGTGGAAATCGACCATTCTCACGGGAATATGCGTCGGCACGATCTCCGCGCTGCTGCCGCTTCGTTTCCTGTTGGAACTCGTCAACATCGGCACGTTGCTGGCGTTCGTCATTGTGTGTTTGGCCGTGCTCGTTATGCGCCGCATTCATCCCCATGCGCAACGGCCATTTCGCTGCCCCTTCGTTCCGCTAACGCCTATTCTCGGCGTGTTGTTTTGCTTCATCCTGATGTTGTCGCTGCCTCCTGGAAACTGGTGGCGTCTCCTATTGTGGTTGCTGGTTGGCCTGGGCATTTATTATTTCTACGGACGCCGGCACAGCATTCATGCCATTCGTCAGACGGATCCGGAGGACTGACTTCGACCACTCCGTGGGCTGGCGCAGAACGCGTGATCGTTTCCATCTCATGAAGGCCGTCACAGGGGGAATACATGGCAACTGCCCGCCGTTCGACGCAATCCGACGCGCAGCCCCCCATGCCGCGGATCGCGCGCGCGCCGCATGCTATGAAAATAGCAAGAGGAACGGTATGGCTGCTCGCGTTCCTGTGCGCCGCCTTCACCGTGTGTGCGGGATGCTTTCTACTTCTAGCGTCCGCCCCGGTGTTGTCGGAAGAGGGAGGGCGCCCCTATTACCGGCTATTGGCGAAATCTGCCGGATTCGCGGTCATCGCCCTCGTTTCGCTGTGGCGCTTTGCACGGAATCTGAAGACGGCGCGCATGCCGGCCTCCGATCCATCCGAAGATTCCACGGAAGACGCGAAACGTTCCCTCGTCTCCTGTTGGCGATGGTGGCTGCCTGCCCTCGCGATCGCCGCGTTGATGGTCTTGCCTCGCCTGCACGCCTATCCCCATGCCGAGCCGGATGAAATCCATCATCTCATTGTGGCGCGAAATCTCGCCGCATATGGTCTATACGCCACAGGACATCCCGCGTTGGGCTTTGAAAAATTCGATGACTACGACTCGGTCGGCCCGCCGGTCATCCTGCCCATTGCCGCGATTTTTCGATTGGCCGGTTCGAGCCTTGCGGGAGCGCGGGCGATCATGGCCACGTATTTCCTGGCCTTGTGCATCGCCCTTTTCGCTCTGATCCGGCCTGTGCTTGGCGATCGCGCCGCCGCCCTCGGTCTGCTTTTGATGTCTTTCTCGTTCGGCTCGACATATCTTGGACGAACGCTGTACGGCGAAGTTCCGGCGCTGTTTTTTGTGGCGTTGGCCCTGCTTTGTTGGCGGGCGGCGCTTACGAGCGGAAGGCCGTGGCGCTACGGCTTGTTGAGCGGCCTTGCGTTTGGCTGTGCGTTGCTATGCAAGTATTTCCTGATTGTGGGGGCGTGGGCGCTGCTGGGCGCGTGGCTAATCGACAGGGTTACGGCGCGGCGCATCCGTTGGGATCATCTTGCGCCTGCGGCGATCGCGACCTTGGCGGTGTTGCTGACATGGTTCGCGGTGCAGGAGTGGGGAAAAGGGCAGGCAGCCGGCGCGGCGATGGGGATTGCGGCGATGTACCAGCACAATCTTCTCTTTGGCTTATCGTCGCTGCCTCAAACGGCGGGCTGGCTGCTCCGGCAACCGGCGACGCTTCTCGTGATGACGGCTTCTTTCGGATGGGGAATGCATGCGGCGCTGGTGCGCCGCTATGATCCTCCCACATTGGTCCTTCTCCTGCTCGCGCCCTACCTGGCATTCTGGTGGGTGTTTTTCACGCCCGGCAATATCCCACGCTACATGTGGTACACGTGCGCCGTTCTAGGGCTCTTTTCGGGGCAGTTGGCGCTTGCCGCCCTTGATGGAATGCGCACTTCGCGTGGGAATCCGATTCGGATAGCGGGATTTCTGTTCTTGATCGCAATCATTGCGATCCCTGCCGCTGGACGACTCCAGGAACAAGGGGTGCGCGTCTTTGCTCGGGACGAAATGCGTGACGATCGCGAATTGGCGCGGATTCTGGCTTCCATGCCGGAGAAAACGCATATCGGCACGACCGTCTGGCCGCTGGAAGGAGCGATGAATTTCCTGGCGGGCCGCGCCGTGACTCGCCTGAGCGAACCGAACGAAGCGATATTTCCGTACGATGCCGTCATCATCGATCGCGCCGGACTGTTCCCGTTGCCGAGCCCCTTGCACGCCTCCAATCGCCAAGAAGTCGGCTCCTACGTCATTCTGTTTCCCGGCGCGGAACCGCCCCGTCATTCCGTGGACGCGGGCGGCTGAACCGGCATCTCCAGGGGAAGCTGACTGTCATTGCCCCATTCGGCCATCGAGGCATCGTACAGACTCACCTGCGCGCGCCCTGTCAGACGCAGCACAAAA
>Ga0116159_1001745_pt1 | contig 22648 bp, 20 predicted proteins | sample AD_JPNAS1_MetaG_FD_89878 | JGI IMG/M metagenome (GOLD analysis project Ga0116159, IMG submission 89878) | Active sludge microbial communities of municipal wastewater-treating anaerobic digesters from Japan - AD_JPNAS1_MetaG | ecosystem: Engineered > Bioreactor > Anaerobic > Digestate | place...
GGTCGAAAGGACGACCGTGTATGTGTACGTGCCGGGATCGAGGTTGGAATCGAAGAACTGGAAGGCGAAGGATTCGGCTTCCAGCACGTTCACGGTCGTCGCGAACGTGTAAGTCGATCCGACGTTGATCGGAGCGCCGTTGTCCTTCGTGCGAAGGATCTCAAAGTTGAGGGTGACGGAAATGCCCAGAGGCAGGTTCACGATACCGGTGAAGGTCAGCAGTATGGAAGGGTTGGAGAGCCTGTCGGCATCGAGGGTTACGCTGACCACGGTGATCGGGTCGGAAAACAAAGTCGTGATAACGGGCAGAGGGCCGGCGCCGCCTGTCGCGGCGTTGAGCACAACATTCTCGCGTTCAAATGACGGGAAACATCCGTTCATCTATTTTTTTCAGCTCCTTTTGTAATATCAGCAAAATTTCGCAATTCGGCTGTGACGGTATATATTATGCCGATGACGGAGCATGTGTGAATCGTCACGGGGGAGGAACGCGGCCCAAATTGCCCGCTCTGTTCTCAGGAGGGCGTTTGCGCGCGTTTCGGGACTGTTCTTCCGGCGAAGGTCTATTCCGCGCTGTTTTTGATCCCTTTGAGCCTTTCCAGCGCGTCGGCGTGATGAGCCGCGTCCTGCGCCCACCCGTTCAACTGCGCGCATGGAAAATCCCCGCATTCCCCGCAATACGCGAGGCTTTTTTCATCCGCGCAGCAAAGCCGTATGGCGCAATCCCCGCTCCACTGCACGGCGCGGTCCCCGCGGCATCCCATGCAGAAGGGGGCCTTCGCCATGATTTCCGCGGCGCCTTCTTCGGGCTTTATCCATCCCCTGCTTTTGAACCACGGGACCAGCGCCGCCGCCTGGTTTATGTCGAACGCCACCCGGTACAACGCGCAATCGTTGCAGTCGATTCCGCATGGCGCCATTGCCAACTTCATTTGTTCCGCCTCTCTTTCCATGATAAAAATCAGACCGGCTCGCAGTTTCTCAATATTCTGAGCATCCAGGCCGTCGACTCGATTTTTCTGCCCGCTTTTTGCCTCCTGTCCTCGCCCAATCCCATATGCCCGCCGCCCACGTAATATTGGTTTTTGCGTTCGCTCACGTATTCGCAAGGGAACTCGTAAAGCCCGTCCTTTTCAAATCCCTCCAAATGCCGCAGAGTATCCTTGAACCAATCGGTCTCCCGCGCGCGCTTAAAATGAGACAATAGCTCCATGTTCCACACGACGCCGGAAAGGCCCAGCGGGCTGTTTTCAAAATACCGATACAGATGCATCGACCAGCCCATGCCGTAGTAGCTTTTGGGACGGACGAGCATGAGCCCATACCCTATGGGCAGGCGCTGGTAGCGCTCGTCCATGATATACGCGATCGCCGTATCGATCATCTGCCGTATGCTGTGATCCCGCGCAAGAATTTTCGGCAGGTTCGCATAGGCGAAAACGTCGTGGACGCTCGGCAGCCTCCACACGTTGCCCTCGTACAGAGCGGGATTCACAAAAGGATGCTTCGCCCTTTCCTTGGGGATCGACGGATATCCGGCCGGGTCTAAATAGATATCGTAATTTCCGCCTTTCGTGAAGGAATACACGGCTTCCACGCGCTCGCGCAGAATTTCGACGACGAGATCGTCCTCGCATCCCATGCACGCGAGCCACGACGCCGTGATCGTCGGATTGACCGAATCGTAGAAACGCGGGTTGCCTTTGTTTTTATACATGAAATCGAGTATAAAGCGGTTCGCCTCGCCGATGCGCGGGTCGTCCGATTCGCGCACGCCGAACGAAACGAGCTTGTGCATGGAATTTTCAAGGCAGGTGTCCGCGGAATTATGCGTCTGCGGTTTCTGCGCGTACTGCAACAGGCAGTTCAGCCAATACTGCACATCCTTATGGTTCAGCATCTTCATCCTGAAGCCGTCGGCTTGAAGCTCCAGGAAAGCGGCGGCCTCGTTTTGGATGATCGGGTTGGCGCACTCAAGCAGACAGCGATATTTTTCTTCCATTTGATTCATGAAGGCTTCTCCGTATCTCTTTTTATTGCATATCGTGCGGAACTTTTGCTGCGGGAACGATCCGTTGTGAAACTGACATTATATGCAATTATACTCGAATTTCCAGCATGATTCAAATCCCTGCCGGCACCGCTTCGTCCGCGGAAATCGTCGTTTTTGCGGCTGCGGGAAGGCGGCGCCGACCGGCGGCCATTGTTTTCCATAATCGTTTTAAATTCTGTGCTGAATTATGTTACAATTCAGATGCGAACCCGTGTTATGCTCTACCCAATCCTTGCGGAAAGCGGTGCCTGATCCTATGTGGAAGATCCTGATCGTGGAGGATGAAAAGCCGATTTCGGAGCTCGTCCGGATGAACCTCGCTTTGGCCGGGTATGAATGCCGCTGCGTTTACGACGGAAAGGCGGCCGCCGACCTGCTGACGGATCATCGCTTTGATCTGATCCTTTTGGACGTTATGCTGCCCGAGGCGGACGGATTCGAGCTCATGGAATTCATACGCCCGCTCGCGATGCCCGTGATTTTCCTCACCGCGCGCGCGGATGTGGCGGACCGCGTGAAGGGCCTGCGCCTCGGCGCGGACGATTACATCGTGAAGCCCTTCGCCGTGGCGGAGCTGATCGCCCGCGTGGACGTGGTGCTCCGCAGGTATTACAAAACGGACGAGGCGATCGGGATCGGCGACGTCGTAATCCGCCCCGGCGGCCATAGCGTGACGCGCGAGGGCAAGCCCGTGGAGCTTACGCCCAAGGAATACGAGCTTCTTTTGCTGTTCGTGCAGAACAGGGGCGTCGTGCTTTTCCGGGATGTGATCTACGAGCGCGTTTGGGGTCCAGGCTTCCTCGGGGAGAGCCGCACGGTCGATCTGCACGTGCAGCGGCTTCGAAAAAAGCTCGGGTGGGAGACGCGGCTCGTCACCGTTCACCGGATCGGGTATCGGCTGGAGGCGGAGCCATGAGGTTTGCGTGGAAGGTGTTTCTCTCGGGCATACTCGTGACGGTCATTGCGCTTTCCCTTACCGCTTACTGGCTCACGCAGGCCGCGTTCGGCACTGCGCTTTCCCAGGAGAAGCAAAAGGCGCTCGACCGCATGCGCATGCTTTCCGTCGTCGTCGAGAGCATGGCGGCGGAGTATTCCTTTTCCTCCGAAGAAGCGGAGCTCGCCGGCGTCATGCGCTCCGCGGCGACCGGGGATTTTTCCTCGGCCGCGCTGTTCTCGAAGGATCGGCGCGCGCTCTACGGCCGGGCGGGGGAGAGCGCGCCTATGGAAGAGCTGTTCGAAGGCGCCGCGGCGGGGCTCTGCCACGTCATACTCGCGCGGGACGGCGGCTATGACATGCACATGCTCATGCCCGTCCAGCTCGGCGTGGCGACGGGTTATCTGTACCTCGCCGCGGACGTGTCCGCGCCGTTTGCCCTTTCGGATGAAATGACGCGCACCGCTTCGCTGATCACGTGTGCGGCGGCGGTCGCCGCGGGGGCTGCGCTCGTCGTCGTCGCGCGGCTGCTGACCGCGCCCGTGCGCGCGCTGTCCGCGGTTGCGCGCGCCTTCTCCAAGGGGGATTATGCCGGGCGCGCCGAAGTGCGCTGCGCAGACGAGATCGGCGAACTGACGCGGGACTTCAACGCCATGGCGGACTCCCTGGAGGGCCATATGCGAGAACTCGCCCAGCAGGCCAGGCGGCGGGAGGACTTCGTGGCAAGCTTCGCGCACGAGCTCAAAACGCCCCTGACCTCGATCATCGGCTACGCGGACACGCTGCGCTCGCGCGCGCTCGACGAGGAGGAGCGCTTTCGCAGCGCAAACTATATTTTCACCGAGGGCAGGCGGCTCGAGCGGCTCTCGCTGAAGCTGCTGGAGCTGATGGTGCTCGACCGGCGGGACTTCCCGCTGCGCGACATACTGACCGGGGATGTCCGCGAGAGGCTGACGGACGCGCTCGAGGCTGTGCTTCGCGGCAAATACGGCGTAACGCTCGCCTGCGCGCTGCCCGAAGCGGCCGTCCGCTCGGAGGCCGACCTTCTGCAGACTATGCTCGTGAACCTCATAGACAACGCGGCAAAGGCCAGCAAAGAGGGGCAGACCGTCACGCTCACCGGGCGCTGCTGCCCTGCGGGATATCGCATGGACGTCGCGGACGAGGGCGCGGGCATCCCCGAAAAGGAACTTTCCCGCGTGCGCGAAGCCTTCTACATGGTGGATAAATCCCGCTCCCGCGCGCGCGACGGCGCGGGGTTGGGGCTCGCGCTGTGCGACGCGATCGCGGGTGTGATCGGAACGGAGCTTCACATCGAAAGCGAGCAGGGCAGGGGCACGACCGTCTGGTTCCTGCTGCCCTACGGGGAGGGCGAGGCGGATGCGCAATAGGTTCCTGCCGTCGATCCTGCTTTTCGCGGTGGCGTGCGCCGCGGCGGCGGGCGTGCTGCTCTCGCGTTTCGCCATGGAAAACGCGAAGCGGAAGGCCGTGAACATGGCCGAAACCATACCCATGGAAAGCCTGCCGCTCGCCTTGACGCCGGAGCCGGGGCCCAAGACGCATCCGTTCGAGCAGAGCCTCAAGCTGCTTTGCCTGTACGAGCGGGACAGGAGCTTCGCCGAGCGCGGCGGCGCCGCGTTCGAGCAATATTACTCCAGCGCCGAATGGAACGCCGTCGACCCGATCGCCCGCTTTGAAGCGGAGTATCAAAGCCTCGCGGACTGCGGCATGCCGCTCGACGAACTTTCGGCAGTGAAGAGCGCCAACACGCTCGGCCTGTACCCCGTCGGGAGCGACGGGAGCGAGGGCAGCATCGTTTACGACGCGGTCATCGCGGCTACCGGGCGCGGCGATCTTTTTGCTTCGTGCGACGCGAAAACCGGGAAAATACTCAGGCTTTTCCAGCGCTACGGAGCCTCCGCCGAACAGTACGAGGGGCACGAGGCCGTCGCGCGGGCCTTCGCGGACTACCTCGGGCTCGGGGAGATCGAGCTTCTCGCGAGCGGGTATCCGAACGTGCTCGATTATTACGACTATTATTGTCCCGCATACGACATGGTGATCTCGATCACCTACAGCGGCCTGCTCGATGTGGAGGCGTATCCCATGAGCGTGTATGTGGAGAGGTGACGACATGAAAAAACTCGTTTCGCTGCTCTTGCTCCTCGCGCTCCTGCCGTGCGGCTGCGCCGCGCGCGCATCCGACGCGGCCGGAACAAGCCCGGCCCCCGGCGCTTTTTCGCCGACGCCGAGCGTCCGGCCCGTCGAGTGGGAGATCCTGCGCACGCCGGAGCCCACGCCCATACCGACGCCCGCGCCCGACAACGCGGACGAATGCGGTTTCTTCGAGATCGACATCGACACGACGGACGGATACCGCGACTTCGTCATGGAGCACCGTTATTCGGATGTGTACTACGGCACGCGCTTCTACCGGCTCATCGACGGCGCGTACGTCGAGCTGGGCTATCTCGACGGCGTCGCAACGGGCAAACTCTCCCAGAGCCGCGTGCCCAACATCATCGTGGACGGAAGCGGCGTGATCTACGCCATCGAGCGCTCGAAGATCGCCACATGGGCGCGCATCGCGCGCGCCTACCGCGTCGAGGGCGGCGTGCTCGTGCGGATTCCCACCGAAAACGTCGTCGACGGCGGCGCGCTCGAGCGCATCAAGGACGCGCCGGTCTTCTTCGTGACCGAGCCCGTGACGGTCTACGATATGCTCGAAGAGCGGGAGCGCACCCTTGAGGTCGGCGAGTACGTCAGCTTCGAGTATTCGGATGAGGTCGGCGCGCTGTACGCGCCGTATTTCCCGCCGGGCAGCAACGAGCTTCGCTACATCATGCTCGAGTTGGATGAGTGCGACTGCATCCGAAACGGCCCGTTCTTCGGGAATTGCTTTTACAGCGAGTATGTGGAGTGGATCGGCTGACGAAAGCCGGGCGCTTTCCCGTGCGCGATCGCGGAGGGGGAGATATGAATCGGAAACGAATCGTTCCGTTGATTGCCGCGCTTTTGCTGTTCGCGGGATGCCGCCATGCGGCGGGGAGCCCGGCGTTCACATCGGAAACTGCCGCCCCATCTACGGATGCCGCGACGTTTACGGATGCCGCGCCGCCGGAACCGGCGCAAACGCCCGGGCCGCCCGCGTTCGACGCTGCGGGCGCGGCGCTGATCCCGCTGCCCGGCGAGGATGCCGAATGCGATCTGGCGCTCATAACGGCCGAATACACCGGGCGTGACGACGGCCTGTTCGCGGCCGCGTACCGGGCGCTGACGGAAACCGTCTGGACGGATGTCCATGCGGCGCTCGCCCGGGTGGGCGATTATCTTCCTGCGGGCGAACAAGGCTCGATTTCCATCGCCGAGCTGCCCTTCGATCCGCTGAAGCTCGGGGAAGGCGAGGATTCCGCCGGCGCGGAGATCACCCGCAGCGTCGATGAGCAAACGGGACTCGCGGCCATAGAGATCCGCCTGCCCGGCTATGAACGCTTCGTGATGGTGTTCGACATCGGCGAGGACGGAGCGTATCTTCCCGTATTCGGCGTCATGGAGAACACGCACAGCTGGGAATGGCGCTTTGAAAGGCTCGGGAACGCGCGCTTTTTCGTGCGCGTGCAGGACAGCGAGCACGGCACGGGCATCTGGGTCAGAACCTGCGAGTGGTACAATGTCTTGACCGTCCGTCGGGAAATCCGCTATCACGACGGGGTGGGCGAGGCGAGCTCCTGGTGCCCGCTGGGGTGGTGGACCTTCAGGGGATATCTGAGCGAACCGCGCGTCACGGAACTTCCCGGCGGCAAATCGGTGCTTTTGGAAATGGACGTTTCCTGCTCCCTTGGGCGGGAGGATGCGGACGGGGCTTTTCGCGCGCCGCATTTCAAGCTGGAGAAAACAGGGAGCGCGTGCATCCGCTACGATCTCGCGCAGAACAGGGCTTACGCCGAAGGCGGGCTTGCGCGCTGGTACTTCACCGCTTCGCCGAGGCTGTACGCCGCGCCCTTCGCGCGGGAACTGGCGGAGCTTTCGCGCGGGGATAACGACGTCAACGCCCTTTGGGCGAAGTGGATGCTCGCGGGCGCACCCTGCTGGGAAGACTTTTTTGCCGAAAACGGCGTCGCCTTCGAGGAAGAAAGCCCGATCCGGTAGTCCGGAAGGCTCATAGAGAAAGCTCCGTTCGCGCGTTATTGAAACCGATGCATGGCAAAAACCCGCGGCTTTGCACTTTGGCGCAGTGCCGCGGCGCCGTACGCCGGCCTGGAGAAAAGAGAAATGAAGCTTTCTATTTTTCGATGGATTCCTGTATGAAGTGTGGTATACTTTTATATGAACCTATCCGTTCGTTTGCCGCGGGGTTGTGCGAAAGCATAAATCGCCCGAAGGATTATAAATGAAAAGCGATATGGCCGCGCCGACCATTATTGATATGCCGTTCCGGCGGGGACGGAGCTATGGACAACACGGTTTTGCGATTGCCGGAGATGGAGAGGAACGATATGAGTATACCGTCGCTATTTCTTGAGAGCCAAAAAACCGCAAAGGAGGCGAGATTCATTATCGGGTATTACGGGTTCTGGGTGCAATTGACTTATCTGAGCGTAATATCGGCGGCGCTGGGCATGCATTTCGCGCTCGGCGGCAACATCGGATACGCTCTTATCTGCCTTATGGCCTCCGGCGTATGCGATACGCTGGACGGCCGTGTCGCAAGCATGAAGAAAAGAAACGCCCGGGAAAAGAACTATGGCATACAGATCGATTCCCTGGCCGATATCATAAGCTTCGGGGTTCTTCCGGCCGTCATCGGATATGCGGCGGGTTCTTCTTAATCGATTCAAAATTACGGCCCGCTCGGAATGGCCGTCACCATCATAATCGTCAGCCTGTATCTCTTGGCCGCGCTCATACGGCTTGCGTACTTCAATGTGATCGAAACAGAGCTTCAAAGCAGAAACGAGAAGCGCAAATATTACGAGGGCCTGCCCGTTACGAGCGTCGCCCTCATATTCCCCGCGGCATATGCCTTATGCGATTTGCTGCATATCCCGTTTTTCGCCGTTTACGCCGTGCTGACGGCGCTTGTATCCGTCGCGTTCGTGCTCAAAATAAAAATCCCCAAGCCGAGGGGGCGCTCGCAGATCGCGATCTGCCTGATGGGGATTCCCGTCGTCATATATATCTTTTTATCCGGTTTATCCGGCGGAAAATAGGTATGGCGGCAGGAACGTATGAAACCTGCGAGATATCCCGCAAGGAAAATCCCGCACTGAACTTCCTATATAACAGCTTGCCGGGCAGGGCGCTGCTGCACGTGCTTATAAGGCCTCCCGTTTCCGGATTCTTCGGTTTGCTGATGGATCTCCCGGCCTCGCGGGTATTTATCCGCGGCTTCGCGAGGCGAAACAGGATTAATATGAATGACTATAAGGATGTAGCGTATACATCCTTCAATGATTTTTTTACGCGGGAGATCAAAAAGGAGCTCAGGCCCTTTCCGGATGACGCGTATGACCTGGCCGCGCCCTGCGACGGCAAGCTGACGGCGTATCCGATCGAGGCCGGCAGCGTTTTTCGTATAAAGGATTCCGTGTACGATCTCGAAGGCCTGCTCGCGGATGAAGCTCTCGCCCGCGCGTTCGCCGGCGGCGTATGCCTGATTTTCAGGCTGACGCCGGATGATTACCACAGATATTCCTATATCGACGACGGGGAGATCCTCCGCTGGAAAAGGATCAAAGGCGTGCTTCACACGGTTCGCCCAATCTCGAGCGAGCGGTATAAGGTCTACGGACAAAATTCCAGAGAATACACGGTAATGCAAACGAAAAACTTTGGCAAGATTATTCAAATGGAAGTCGGGGCCCTTTTTGTGGGGCGTATTTCAAACCATATGACGCAAGGCTCTTTTCATCGCGGCGACGAAAAGGGAAGGTTTGAGTTCGGCGGATCCACCGTCGTCATGCTGTTCCGGGAAGGCGCGGTCGCAATCGACGAGGCCGTCTGTCGGAACACGCGGCAGAATAAGGAAACCATTGTCAGGATGGGAGAAGCAATCGGCAAAAAAACCGCGCGCGAACGGGGAAGGACGCTATGAACATCGGGATGGTGTTCGGCGCCGCGTTTGTTCTGTCTTTTTACGCGGGCGCGAACTATTATGTCGGCAAAAGAATATTCCAGTGCCTCGGGTTTCTTTTCCCCCACATGAACGGGGCGGCGTACGCGGCGATCTACATCTTGATTGCCCTAACGCTGATCATCGGCTTTTTGCCTCTGCCCTCCGGCGTCAAGGGGCTCGTGAGCTGGATCGGCTCGTATTGGATGGGCGTTTTCGCATATCTGTTCATGCTCTTGCTCGCGGCGGATATGGCGCTGCTGCTCGCAAGCATCCTGAGGATCGTCCCGGCGCCGGCGCCGCCGGGCGTCCGTTTTTACGCGGGGCTGTGCGCGGTTTTGCTGAGCGCCTGTTTGGCCGGCTGCGGCATACGCAACGCGAAGCGGATCCACTATGCGTCCTACGAGGTTCGAACGCAAGAGAGCGCTCTCTCCGGCGGCATGAAGATCGTCCTGATCAGCGATCTGCATCTGGGCGCCGTAAATTCCGAAAAACGGCTCGAGGGCATCGTGCGGGGCATCAACGGCCTGGAACCCGATATCGTGTGCATCGCCGGAGATATTTTCAACAACGATTATAAAACGATACGAAATCCGGAAAGAGCGATCGGTCTGCTTAAAAGCATCGCTTCGACATACGGCGTGTATGCCTGTTTGGGAAACCACGACGGCGGGAGCACGTTTCATGAAATGGCGCGCTTGCTCGAAGAAAGCGATATCAGGCTGTTGAACGACGAATGTGTCGTGATCGATGAACGGCTGGTCCTATGGGGACGCGTGGACGCGTCGCCCATCGGGGGGTTCGGGGGGCTGAAAAGGAAGGATGTAATGGATTTTACGGCTTCGCTCGGCGCGAACATGCCCGTCGTCGTGATGGATCATAACCCCTCCGGCATCGCGGAGTATGGCGGGGAAGTCGATTTGATACTTTCCGGGCATACGCACAAGGGGCAGATATTCCCGGCCAACCTGATCACGAACGCCGTATACGAAGTGGACTACGGCTATTATCGCAAGGATGCCGACAGCCCGCATGTGATCGTTACGTCCGGCGCGGGCACCTGGGGCACGCCCATGCGGGTCGGCACGAACAGCGAAATCGTGAGCATACTGCTGCGCTAGGGCCGCGCCGCCTGCAAAATTGAACGGGCCTTCGCGCCGGATTCTCCCGCCGTAAAAGAAGCGGATGGAGTATGGGGCGCAGCCGGCCGCGCGATAAGCCCCCCCGCCGGGCCGGCGCCGGTCGGCGGGAGGAAAAGCAGAGGGCGGGCCGGCAGGCGTCTGGGCATGCGCGGCAGAGATATTCTCAACTCCTTTCAATGTAAAAAAAGCGCAAATTTTATCCCAATATATACAACATTATCGGATGCCTTGACACGGTTCTTTGCCGGGAATATATTGGTAAAAATGACCAAATCCTGGTTTGAAAAGCGTGCGCCGAATTAAAAAACGTTTCGCGATCTTCCGGAAACGGGCAAAAACGCCGCGATCGGAACCCGCTCGGACGCAAGGCACGTATACGGCACTTATGACGATCATAAACCGGCGTTCTCCGCATCGATGTCAATCACGCATGCGTAAAAGAAACGGGCGCGAAAACATGAAAACTATTTTTAAGAGCCTTCTGTATTTAACCATCGTGGCCTCGACGTTCGGCCTGTTCGCGCTGTATTTGCTGGAGAGCGCGCAAAGCATCATGGCCGAGGAGGGAGGCGGCATACTGCCCGTGGCGGCTTTCCTGTCCGCGGCGGGCGTCCAAAACGCCGCCGGGGGATACCGGCGCGCCACGGCGGAGCATATGCCGCCGCGACCCGCGAAGCTCGCTTCCCCCACTCACGCGCCCACCCCGGCGCCGACCCCGCCCCCCACTCCCGCCCCGGCCCCGACTCCGGTCCCGGGCGAGCCGGAGGCGTCGCCCATCGGGCAATGGCGCGCCATCGAGCGGCCGCAGAGCTACAACGAAGAGCTGCAGTATTATTCCCCGGGCAACGTGGTGATTTGGGACGACGGCGTCATCCTGTCCGCCAGGATAGAGGTGCGCGGGGATAAGAGCTATACCTCCGGCATGGTCGAGAGCAATGCGTGCTTCCTGTACGGCAGATTTTCATTCACCATCAGGGTTCCCGAAGGAAAAGGGCTTTTTCCGGCGATCTGGTTCCTGCCCGTCGAGGATAAGCCCCGGCCGGAAATCGACGTTTTCGAGATGATCGGCAGCGAGCCGGACACGTTTTACGGCGTGCTGCATTATTTGGAGGGCGAAAGCCGGCAGCGCGCGTACTTCAGCGAGCGCGTGGAGCCCCAAGCGAGCTACGTGATCGGTTTGGTTTGGACGCCGGAGGAACTGAGCTGGTATATCGACGGCATATGCGTTCTTACGCGCGAAGACAACATACCCGACGAGCCGATGTATCTGATCATCAACATGGCGGTCGGCGGCGTGTGGCCGGGAACGCCGGATGAGGAAACGGTTTTTCCCGCGAACTTTATCGTGGAAGCCATCGATATCGACGCGGATTGGAGCGGCGCGAGATGATCACGGCGATTGTGACGCTGCTCACGTTCCTGAGCACGTTTTTTGCCATGCTGCACTTCATATGCTCCTTCAGATACAGGCAGGACCCCGAAAGGAAGCCCGCCCGGAACCTCGGCTTTTCGCTGATCATCCCCTGCTACAACGAAGCGCCCATCATACACAACACCATCCGGGGCATATTGAACCTGGAATACAGCCACTACGAGGCCATATTCGTCAACGACGGCTCCACGGACGAGACGCTGCGGATCCTGTTTGAAGCTTTGCAGCTGGAGCCGTATGCGCGCCCCGGGTTCGCCCATATTCCGGGCGCGCGGGGAATCTACCGCTCGAAAAAGCATCCCCGGATCTTTGTGATCGACAAACAGAACAGCGGCAAAGCGTCGAGCCTGAACATGGGCATCCGGTTCTGCAGCAAGGAGCTGGTTGTGACGCTGGACGGCGACAGCGTGCTGGAAAAAAACGCGCTGAACATCATGAACTGCTCCTTTCAGGACAAGGACATGATCGCGTCCGGCGGCGCGGTGCACGTAATGCAATACTTCCTGATGGAAGCCCGCAAGAAGCCTCTTATCGCGATACAGGCGCTGGACTTTATCAAGGGGTTTTATATCTACAAGCCCTCGCTCTGCGTCAACAACGCGCTGAGCATCATCTCGGGCGCGTTCGGCGTTTTCCGCAAGGACGCCCTCAAAGCGATCGGCGGTTTTATGGACGGCCTCGGGGAGGATATCGATATCACCATCCGCCTGCAGGAATACGCGCAGCGGAAAAACAAAAGCATTTCCTACAACATGGACGCCATCTGCTATACCGAATGCCCCGAAACCTGGCGGGACCTCAAGCGGCAGCGGGTCAGGTGGCAAAAGGCGTTTCTCGACGCAATCATGAACAACAGAAGGTTCCTCGTGCGGCAGATCTTCAAAACGCCCGTCTGCTTTTTTATGCTGATGGACGCGGCGTTCAGCGGAAGCATGGCGGTGCTGACCTTTTTTGTCAATTATATCCTGATTTCCCTCAGGCTGATCTATGGGATGCCCGAGCTGTTTTTGCTCTTTGCCGCGCTTGCCGTGCTTTTCAACATACTCAATTCGGTGGTCGCCGTCCGGCGCGCGGTCAGGCGGGGGCCCCAAACCTTCCGGGCGGAGGAAGCGGCGCGCGCGGGGCGCAGGAGGACCAAAACAGGTTCCCTGTATCTGATAACATGGATGGACCTGACGCTCTTCAGCTTTCTGCGCATCACCTTTTTCGTCAGGGGCACCGTTTCATATTTTCTCAAGCGCAGGAGCTGGGATAAGCTCAAGCGCACGAGCAACGCCTATATGCTTTAAGCGAGGGGGAACGCATGGAAGCGCAACGGGAGCGGACAAGCGATATCTACCGTCACGAGGTAAAGTATTATGTGAATGCGCGGGACGCGCATCTTCTGTGCATGTATCTGAAGAGCATCATGCACGTGGACGAGAACGCGGACGAGCATGGGGAATATTGGATAAGGAGCCTGTATTTCGATACGGCGGCCAACAGGGATTATTACGAAAAGCTCGGCGGTATTTCCGAACGGAAAAAATTCCGCATCCGCATTTACGATACGCAGGCCGATTACGCCAGGCTGGAACTGAAAAGCAAAAGCGGCCCCTACGTCCATAAGCAGAGCGCGGAAATCGGAAGGCCGGCCGCGCTGCGCCTCGCAAACGGCGATTTCGGGGCGCTCTCGGGCCTGCGGGAACGGGCGGCCGGCGCGTTTTACGCGTGCCATCACGCGGAGCAGCTGCGGCCCGTCATCCTGATCGATTATGTCAGGAAGGCGTTTTACCTGCCGTTTGAAGGGATACGCGTCACCATAGACCGGTGCCTTCAGGCCTCGCTGGAGCCGCGCGCGCTTTTTTGCAGCGACATGCCGCGGGTGCCGGTGCTCAGCGGGCAGGCGCGCATACTCGAGGTCAAATTTTACCACGCACTGCCCGGCTGCGTGAGAAGCGTCCTGTCCGATCTCGCGCCGCAGATATCGTCCGTGAGCAAATATGTACTGTCCCGCCAGACAATACACATATAGGAGGAAATTATGAGCGAGGTCGATCTTTTTCGGTATCTTACGGAGGGGAGCAACGCGTACACCATCGAAACCATCGCTTTTAATATGGCGATCACGACGGTGCTTGGCATTTTCATTTTTTTCGTGTATAAAAAGACGTTCACCGGCGTGCTGTATTCCCTGAGCTTCAACGTATCCATACTGACGGTCGCCATGACGACATCGATGATCATCATGCTCATCGGCAGCAACCTCGCGATCTCGCTGGGCATGGTCGGCGCGCTGTCGATCGTGCGCTTCAGGAGCGCGGTCAAGGAGCCGCGGGATCTGGCCTTCCTGTTCTGGGCGATCGGCGTGGGGCTCGCGTCCGGCACGGGCGCTTTTCTGATCGCCGCGATCGGCAGCGTTTTCATCGCGGCCATGGTATTCGTCTTCAGCAGGGCCGTGTATGCGGATTCCTGCTACCTTCTTGTGCTCAAGGGCAGAACTGTGGATCAGAAGGCGGCGGAGCGGGTCCTTTCGAGCTACGGCATCAAGCACAAGCTGCGCATGCAGAACATGACCGGCAGCCAGGTTGAAATCACCTACGAGGTGTTTTTGAAACGACAGAAGGCGCAGGCGCTCATGGAGCATCTTTCGGGCGGCGCGGAAACGGGCGTGGAGGCCGTGAATCTCGTTTCCTTCCAGGGAGAGGTGACCGGCTAGAGGGCCGCGCTATGATCAAAAAACACGCGGGACGGATCGGGTTTACATTGGCCTGCGCTTGCGTGGCGCTGTGGTGCGGACTCAAGGGGGGGCTCTTCGCATCCGCCCTGAGAAGCGCGCAGACGGTGGAGCAGTATCCGATCGTCATCAACGAAGTGATGGTGGAGAACAGAGGGTGCCTCAAGGCGGACGACGGCGGCTTCCATGGCTTTATCGAGCTATACAACACGTCGGACGCCCCGGTGGCCCTCGAGGGCTTCGGCCTGTCTACCGACGCGCAAAACCCTTACATGTGGCGCTTCCCCGAGATGACGCTCGAGCCGGATTCGTTTGTGGTGGTTTGGACCTCCGGCAAGGATTACCAGGCGGGAAGCGGGAGCGCGCACTGCAATTTCAAGCTGCGCGGCAACGACTGCCTCGTGATACTGACCTCGCCGGGCCACAAGTGGAGAGCGGCGCTTCTGTTCGGTGACATGCATGAGAACATCTCCTACGGCCGCCTGCCGGACGGCGGCGAGAGCCTGTTCTGGTTCGACGCGGGCACCGCAGGCGCGCGGAACGAAAGCGAGCCTCTCGCGCCGCAAGGTCAGGGACAAAGGCTGAGCGACGTTTCTTTCAGCCTGCCCGCGGGCTGCTACAAGGGCGCGACCGCGCTCGAACTGACGCATGACGACGGCGCCGCGGAGATTTTCTATACCCTGGACGGCTCGGAACCCGACAGGGATTCCCTTCCGTACGCCGGGCCGATCGCGCTGGATGTTCAGGCCGCGCCCGTCGTGCTGCGTGCGCGCGCCTTCAGGCACGGATATCCGAAAAGCGCCATCTCAACCGCCACGTACTTTGTTTCCGACAGCGGGACGCCCCGATACGGCATCCCCGTCGTGTCGCTCGCGATCGACCCCGTGCACCTGTTCGATTATGAAACGGGCATCTATGTCTCCGGCAAGGTTTATGAGGATTGGCTCTCGTCGCATCCGGAGGACGGCGCCATGTTGGGGATCCCCGCGAATTACAACCAGAAAGGGAAGCAATGGGAAAGGCCGGGGCATCTCGAGTTCTTCGAGCCGGACGGCTCGCTATGCATTTCCCAGAACATCGGCGTCAGGACGCACGGCGGTTATTCGCTCTCCCGCCTGAACAAAAGCCTGAGGCTGCTTGCGAGCGTCGATTATGACGACAGGGACGCGTTCTATTACGATTTTTTCCCGGGCGGGGCGGAGGCATACAAGCCTCTGACGGGCGTCATCCTCCGGAACTCCGCGACCGACTCCGGTTATTCGTTTTTTCGCGACGCCTTTATACAAAGCCTTGCCCCCGACAGCCTGGACACCCAGGAGTCGCAGCCTTGCATCGCGTATATCAACGGCGCGTATTACGGCATCTACAACATCAGGACCCTGTACAGCGCGCGCTATCTGGCGGATAAATACGGCTTCGACGAGGCGGACGCGGTCATCGTCACCAACCCGACGGGCGGCATCGGCGACGAGGTGCAGGAGGGCTTTGCCGGCGATGAAATGCCTTACAACAAATTGTACCGCTTCATCCAGACGCAGGATATGAGAGACGCGAGCAACTACGCGTACGTGCAGACGCAGATAGACATCGACAACTACATCGATTACAACGCGCTGGAAATCTATTGCGGCAACGAGGATTGGATCGCGAACAACGTGCGCATCTGGCGCAAGCGCACGCCCGTTTACTTGCCCGGCGCCCCATATGGGCACGACGGCAGGTGGCGCTGGCTGGTTTACGACCTGGACCGGGGGTTCGGCCTTTTCGGAAAGAGCTACGAGAGCAGCCTGCTCGCGCAGGCGGTCGCCGTAGACAGCACGTTATGGTACAACCCTCCGGAGCTGACGCTCGTTTTGCGTACGCTCCTGACCAACGAGGATTTCAGGAGCCGCTTCATATGCCGCTTCGCCGACCTGCTCAACAGCAATTTCAGCCCCGAGCGCGCGCTTGCCCGCCTCGATGAGATGGAGGCGCTGTATCTCCCCTACGTGCAGGAGCACATCGACAGATGGAACCTGCACCGCCGCAGCCTCGAAAACTACCGCAGCGAGATCGAGCGCATGCGGGAATACGCCAGGAACCGTCCCCGCTTCGTGCGGCAGCATTTGCAGGAGCAGTTCGGGCTGAGCGAGGCGGTGGAGCTCGGCGTCACGGTAACGGGCGCAGGCGCGGTGAAGGTGAATTCGATCGAGCCGGACGCATACCCGTGGAGCGGCTTTTACTTCAGGGAATTCGCGCTCACCCTTACAGCGCTGCCCGCGCCGGGATACAGGTTTGCCGGCTGGCAGGGAGATATCATAGCGGACGAGGCGACGATCGTCTTTCATATGGAGGGCGCGACGAAGCTGTGCGCGGCGTTTGAGCAAATCCCGGATGCCGGCGGAGGGGGAGCGAATTGAGAAAGTATAGCCTCGCGGTGATTGCGCTGGCAATGTGCCTTTCGCTGTTCATGTATCCGAAAACCTACGCGCTCGTTCGCGAGGGCGTGCTGGACGCGGGCGTGGCCGTATGGATGAGCCTGTCTTCGCGGGACGGCGCGCGCGCCGCGGCCGCCCGCGACGGGCGCACGCGGGTGGTGTTCATGTTCGACGACGGATGGGAGTCCGTATACCGCACCGCGTATCCGCTTTTGAAGAGGTACGGCTGCAGGGGCAGCGTCGGCATGATATGTGGCATGGCAAGGCAGGAGGGATACATGAGGTATGCGCAGCTTGCCGTGCTGTATATGGACGGGTGGGATATCCTCAACCACTCCTACTCGCATGCGCCGAACATGTACGAGCGCAGCGAGGAGCTGCTCCGGGACTTTCAGCGCGCAAGGGACTGGCTTGAGCACAAAGGCTTTTCCGAGGGTATGGATATGGCGATCGTGCCTTACGGGGAATGCAATCCGTACCTGATCAGGCTGCTGATGATCAACGGCTACCACAGCGTGCGCACGTCGGACAACATATTGCTTTTCAGCGGGGACGACGCGGATTACTATCATGTGAAAACCATCCATATGGAAACGGACTTATCCGTGGAGGCGGTCAAGGAGCAGCTCGCCGAGGGCCGCCGGGAGGAGCGGGACATACTGCTCAACCTCCATAAGCTCGCCGAGGGCGCCGACCCGGCCAATATGACGTATTCTCCGCAAAAACTGGAAGAACTGCTCGCGTATCTCAAGGAAAACGAGGCGGTTTTCGAGGTGGTCACATATACCGAACTGCTTGAGAGGTAAGGCGCGGCAAAAAAATGGTTTGCTATCCTCGCCGGGGATTCCGGTTGATCCGATATTCCGGCTGCCGGATCATAAATTGTAGAAGATTCAAAATATGAACATTTACTTTTTTTATATACAAAAACAAATCAGTGAACTTGGGTTATAATCATTTCGATCATACGTGCACGTATCAAAACTTAATATGGAGGTACATTATGGAACAGTCCGTCAAGCCCGGGAAGAAACTCAAGTTTCCAAGCACTGTGACGCTGTTGGCATTGATTATTCTCCTGGTCGCGATTCTGACGTTCATTATTCCTTCCGGTTCATACGAAAGAAAAACCGACGAAGCCTTGGGAAAGACGCTTGTTGTCCCCGGCAGTTATACGGTTACCGAAAAAACGCCGATCACCTTTGTTCAGCTGTTCGCGTCCTTCTATAATGCCGTGATCGAAGCCGGCAGTTTAATCGCATTCGTATTTGTGTGCGGCGGAGCTTTCGGCATTATCAACAAAACGGGCGCCATATCCGCGGGCCTCATGAAAATGATCGGCAAATTCCGCGGCAAAGAGGGCTGGTTCATCGCGCTCGTCATGGTGGTGTTCGCCGTTGGCGGCGCCACGTACGGCATGGCTGAGGAAACGATCCCGTTTGTGGCGTTGCTCGTGGCGGTCGCCATCCAAATGGGATTCGATCCGATCGTCGGCGTATCCATGGTTCTGGTCGGCGTATACGCCGGTTATACATCCGGCGTAATGAATCCTTTCAGCACGGGCATCGCGCAGGGTATCTGCGAGTTGCCGCTGTTCTCCGGCATAGGGCTCCGCATCATATTCGGCGTGGGCGCTCTGGCGATCGCGGTCCACCATGTCGTGGTCTATAGCAAAAAGTACAAGAAAATGCTTGCAGCCGGGGAGATACAAAGGGATTTTGAGGATTATGTGCCGGACAAATCGCTCATCGGCGACCAGCGTCCGATGGTCAAGCTCGATTACGTGATACTCGGCGTATTGCTGCTGACAATCGGGGTTTTGATATTCGGCGTGCTGAAATATCAATGGTTCTTCGAGGAGATCGCGGCCCTGTTCATGACCATGGCGATCGTCATAGGCATGATCTATTATAAGGGCGATTTCAACGCCACCATGAACGCGTTCATGGACGGCGCCAAGAGCATGGCCGGAACGGTGCTTGTGGTCGCTCTATCCCGCGGCGTGCTGATCATGATGCAGAACGGCGGCATCATCGATACGATCATCTACTGGCTTTCCTGGCCGCTTTCTCACATGCACTCCATATTCGCCTCCTGGGGCATGTATCTCATGCAGGGCCTGGTCAACTTCGTCATACCGTCGTCTTCCGGCATGGCTACGGCCGTCATGCCGATCATGTCCTCGGTCGCCGACCTCAGCGGACTGAGCCGGCAGACCGCGGTCCTTGCCTACCAGTGCGGAGACGGATTCTGGAACCTGATCACTCCCGCCCATGCGACCACCATGGCCTGTATCGGCATCGCCGGCATTTCGTTCAAGAAATGGTTCAAATTCGTGTGCCCGCTGGTGATCAAATGGACCGTGTGGGTCATGATCATCCTGGCAATCGCGGTCATAACCGGCTACGGTCCGTTCTGATCCGCTCGGAGCACAAACAGCAGGAGGAAGAAAATGAGAAGAGCAATCGCAATACTCGGCGCGGGCAACGGCGGGCAGGCTTTCGCGGCCTATTTCAAATTCCATGGGCATCAGGTGCGGCTGTACGATGCGTTTTCGGAGACGGTGGACGCCATCAATAAAAAGGGTTTCATCGAACTTACGGGCGCTTTGAACGAGAAGATCGAGTTTCACGACGCGTCTGTCGATATGGCCAGGGTGATCGACGGCGCCGAGGTCATCATCGTCATCAACCCTTCCACGCATCACCGGGAAATCGCCGCCAAGCTCGCGAAAGGCCTCAAACCCAATCAATTGATTTTCATAAACCCGGGTGCGACGTTCGGCAGTTTCGCCATGAAACGGGCGCTGGCGGACTATGGCTATACGGACGACGTCGTGATCGCGGAGAGCAACGTTCTGCTTTTCGCATGCCGCATGCGGGAAATCGGCACCGTTTTCATAGGCGCCAAAAAGGACAGGATACTCGTTTCGGCATTCCCGGCCATCCATCTGGATAAGATCAAAGGGCTGATCACGGACATTATCCCCGAGGCCCAGTTCGTAAGCAGCGTGATCGCTACGGCGATCGACAACACCAATCCGACGGTTCATCCTTTGCCGGCCATACTCAACGTTGGGTGGATCGAGAGCGGCGAGCAGTTCTCCTTCATGCAGAAGGCCGTTTCCCCGACGCTTGGCCGGTATATGGAACTGATGGATCGGGAACGAATCGCCGTCGGCGAAAAGCTGGGCCTGGTGCGCAACGTCGAGCTGTTCGACCTATACCAGCAGTATGAGGCGGAGTACGGCGTGTACGGCAAGCAGACGCTATGCGATGTGTTCCGCGCGTGCGACGCGTACACGCATATCTATGCTCCAACGGATCTGTACACGGCCAGATATATCACGGAGGACGTGGGCATGGGCCTTGTGCCGCTGGTGGATGTCGGGCGGCAGATAGGTGTGGACGTATCGAAGTCCAAACTGATCGTCGACGTGTGCGAAGCCGTCCTCGGCCTGGACCTGACGCATGGCGAGCATTGCAGGAATGCGGAAAGCCTGGGGCTTGCCGGCATGAGCGCCGAGCAGATCATCCGTTATGCGCAGACCGGCGAAAGGTAGCCCCGGGAGAGCGCGCTGACGCGCCGGAAAAACCTTACTTTGGCAGATACGATCCGATTCAGGAATCAGCCGGCGGATCGTATCTGTCTATCGGGGCGTTTTTCGCGGTTTTCATATTTTGCATCATTATGATAAAATGCCTTTAGCAGCACTTGCGAGGGATATATGGCTATTACCGTAAAGGATATTTTATCATTGAAAAGCGCCGCGGGCTTTATCCCGATCGCCGGACAGAACGGGCTGAACAGTTCTGTCGAGATGGTGGATATGCTCGATTTCGCATGGGAAAACAAAGGCACGTATTCGGAGGACCTGTTTGATCGATACAGCTTTGTGGTTTCCAGCCTATTGTTCGCCCGCGATGATGAGAAGAAGCTGTACGAAACGCTGCGCAGGCTCATCGAATGCGGCGTGAGCGGGCTTGCCTATAAAACGGTTTTCTTTCAAAGCCTTCCGCGCGAGGTCTGCGCCCTGGCGGATGAAAACAATTTTCCGATTTTCCGCTTTGACGACAACATCACGTTCCGCGAGATCATCGTGGACATCGAGGACGCGGTCCGGCTGAACAAGGACATCCTGAAAAACGCCAACTATCTTTCCGAGATGATATCCAAGAACTTATCGCAGGATGAGATTACAAGGTATACCATCGGTATTTCGTCGATGTTCAATAAATACGCGCGGGTGACGATGCTCTCCGAAATCGATTTGAACTCTACGGGCAGCGTGGACAACATTATCCGGCGTTTCCGCTCCGCGGATGCGGATTACGGAAGAGTGGCGCTGTGCAAGTTCATGAATGGCCTGGCGATCATTGCGACCATGCCGGACAACAACCCGCTTCGGTTTGATTTTTGTGTCAGGCGGATCATTTCCGGCTACGTATGCCCTACGGATGCGACGCTGATTTCTCACAGCGACATACACCTCACGGGCGCCGGGCTTGCGACGTGCGTAAAGGAATCCTACTATGCGAGCATCGCGGCGCAGGTGTTGGAACACGGGGAGATCTCCTACAATCAAATAGGAACGCTGCAGTTCCTGATCCCGATCATAAACACCCCGTCCCTGCATGAGTTCATGAAACGTTTCCTGAACCCGATCTTCCACGACGGCGAAATGATGAAGACGGCGATCGCCTTCGTGCGTTCGGACGCCAACTATGATTCTACGGCGGCAAAACTGAACTGCCACAAGAATACCATCCGTTACAGGGTCAATAAAATACATCTCTTGCTTGCTCCCGACGCCGCGTTCGAAACCTTTTACGAGGCCCTCTCAATTTCCATTAAAACCCTGCTTATCAGGCAAATCCATTCCATTATCTTTTAAGCCTGTATTGAACCTCGCCGCGCGCACGGCGAGCGCGTGAAACCGGGTTTTCGGCGCCGCTTGCCCGGCATGGGGCGCTTCGAGCCAAACCAAGCCCGTGCCCGCGGGCATGCGCGGATGAAGAAAGGCCGCCGTACGCAGGGGAAGCGGTTCACAATCAAACGCAGCAGAAGCTGCGTCAGGCGCGCCCGGTTATTGCAGTTCCTGCAATTCTTCTGTTGCCTTTTGCCAAAATGCGTGTATAGTAAGGGAGAGGAAGGAGGCGCCGGTATGAACCTGGCAAAAAGGTTGCAGGAAGTTCGGGAGGCCGCGAAACTGTCGCGCGCGCAACTGGCCGGGCTCCTGAAACAAAAGGGTTTCGACGTTAAGACATATACGATCTGCAAATGGGAAACCGGGGCTTCGAAGCCTTCGGTCGAATCTTTCCTCGCGATTTGCGATATTTGCCGTGTCATGGATATACGCGAAGCGTTCGCCGGAAAAAGGCTGCTGCGCCTATACGACATGCCGGTATCGGCAGGCCTTGGCAATTACCTCGACGGCGGCGGGCATGAGATGATCGAGGTCGAAAGCACCGTGCCGGGCTCGGCCGATTACGCGCTCAGGGTGAGCGGCGAGAGCATGACGCCGCGCTTTGTGGACAGGCAGATCATATTCGTCCATGAGCAGCCCTCTCTGGCGGAAGGCGACATCGGTATCTTCTGCTTGAATCACGACGCATACTTAAAGAAGCTTGGGAAAGGATGCCTGATTTCCCTGAATCCCGATTACGCCCCCATCCCGATCCGGGAGCATGACGATTTTCGTGTTCTTGGAAAGGTTGTCGTAGACCTTTTGCGTTAAGGGGATATCGTGGACGGATATCATATCGAAAACAAATACGAACCGTTTAAGATCCCCGACCGGCGTCAGAGCCGGGAGGAGGGGGCCGCGCAAGCGTCGCCGCAA
>Ga0116159_1001754_pt1 | contig 22546 bp, 18 predicted proteins | sample AD_JPNAS1_MetaG_FD_89878 | JGI IMG/M metagenome (GOLD analysis project Ga0116159, IMG submission 89878) | Active sludge microbial communities of municipal wastewater-treating anaerobic digesters from Japan - AD_JPNAS1_MetaG | ecosystem: Engineered > Bioreactor > Anaerobic > Digestate | place...
ACCAAAACCTGCGCCTGATCTATGTACGCGCCAAGGTTGGCGGTGCAACGGTGGCCCACATGGTGCTGGGGTTTTATCCCCAGCCAACGGAAGAGCCGATGATTCTGGATAACTTGATCACCAGCGTGCGCGCCGCGTCGCAGCGCTCCGACCTGGCCCCGGTCTTCAGTTTCAACAGCGAGGGTCTTTGGGCAGGTGGTGCCGTCACGTCATCGGCAGACCCGACGGCCCGTTTGTCACGCTGGCGCGATGTGCTTGAGCGCATGCGTCAAGATGGCCTGTGAGAGCTGCCTGCCTGCAACCCCATTCAATCATCTACCGAGACCGCTATGTCGCTCATCAAACAACTCTGGATTGCCATTGCCATGGTCATGACTCTTGCTTTCGGGGTCAGCATGGTTGTCAGCGTGTTGTCGGCCCGCCACTACCTTGAACAGCAACTTCAGGTCAAAAACATCGACAACGCCACCTCGCTGGCCCTGTCACTCACGCAGTTGCCCAAAGATGAGGTTACGGTCGCGTTGCAGGTGGCAGCCCAGTTTGATGCCGGGCACTATCGATTTATCCGCGTTCTATCGCCAACCGGCAAAGTCCTGGTGGAAAAACTGGCCACCAGCCACCAAATGGGCGCGCCTGCCTGGTTTGCCAAGTTGATACCGATCCACGCCGAGCCTGGCCAAGCGCTGATTCAGGATGGCTGGATTCAGTACGGAACGCTCACCTTGGCCAGCCAGGATGTCTTTGCCTATAAAAGCTTGTGGGACGGCATGCTCGAACTGCTGCTGTGGTTCATTGTTGGCAGCGTGATCACCGGTGTGGTGGGAACCCAATTGATCCGGATCATCACGCGGCCACTGGCCGAGGTAGTGGATCAGGCACATGCGATCACTGAGCGTCGCTTTGTCACCATCAAGGTGCCGCGAACACCTGAATTCAAGAGTGTGGCGAGCGCCATGAACGACATGGTGGGCCGACTCAAAGCCATGTTCAATGAAGAGGCTGCGCGACTCGATGCGCTGCGCAAGAAGGTCAATCGCGACGCGGTAACCGGCCTTTCAAGCCGGGAATACTTCATGTCGCATCTGCGTGAGGTGGTTCAGGGTGACCAATTTGGCCCCAGCGGCAGCCTGGTGATGGTGCGCCTGGCGGACCTCAACGAACTCAACAGCAGCCTGGGGCGCCAGCAGGCAGATATGTTGCTCAAAGATGTGGGAGCCGAGCTGTACAACAGCGGGAAGGAACGCATTGGTCAACGCGCCGGACGGGTCAAGGGTGCCGAATTTGCCATCATTTGCCCCAGCTTCGAGACCGCCCGCGAAGCCGCCCAGGACATCCATCAAAGGTTGACGCAACACGTTTTGTCCAAGTGGATTGGGCAGGTGCCGTCGCTTTTTTGCGTCAGTGCCGTGCGCTATCACCGAAGCCAAAATGTGGGAAATCTGCTGTCGGCTGCTGACGAAGCACTGGCGCAGGCTGCCAACAAGGGTCCCAATGCATGGCACGCTGTGGAGGACGGCAATGTGAAAGTGGCAGTACCGGCTGAGCAATGGCGCACCCTGCTGACGGAAGCTGTCAGTGGCGGCCGGTTGGTGCTGAACTTCTTTCCTGTCGTCGCTGGCGACGGTGTCGGCGCGCTGCACACCGAAGGCGTGATTCGCCTGCAGGCCGATGCTGCTGGCACACTGATGCCGGCGGGTGATTTCATGCCGATGGCAGCACAGCTCAATCTGACCGCCCCGATTGACCTGGGTGTGGTGAAGCTGGCGATTGACCGACTGCAAGCCATTTCTGGCGATGTAGCTGTCAACCTGTCGGCCGAAACCATTGCCGACTTCCACTTCAGAAACGAGCTGACGCTCCTGCTCAAGGCCTATCCAGAAGTGTGCAAACGCCTGCTGTTCGAAGTGCCTGAATACGGCGTGTTCCGGCAATTTGATGCTTTTTGCGAGCTCGTGCGCAGTCTGAAGCAACTGGGTTGCCGCGTCGGTGTCGAGTACTTCGGGCAACGTTTTGCCGAGAGCGACAAACTCGCCGATCTGGGGCTTGACTACATCAAGGTGCACCCGAGCTACGTTCGTGGTCTGGCAGACAACCCTGGCAATCAGGAGTTTCTCAAAGGACTGTGCAAGGTTGCGCATTCGATCGGCATCACCGTTGTGGCGCTTGGTGTGCAAAGTCGTGATGACCTGCCCTTGCTGGCCTCGTTGGGCTTTGACGGGGCAACCGGGCCGGGCATCCAATGACCCCCCGTTTTGTCAGGTCCGCTCTGGCTGCCTGTGTCTGCGCCTTGGGTTTCCCCGGCGGGCAGGCGTTGGCCCAAGTCAGAATGCCCGGCCCCGCATCTCAAGCTGTGCTGGAAGATGCGCCGCCTGCCGTGCGCCAGATTTTGCAGCAAGCCAGTGACATTGAGGCAGCAGCCCGGCCAGATGCTGCCTGGCTAACTGCCGCGCTGTACTGCCAGGCAGCGCGCTGGGGCAGTGCCGAGGGGCAATACCGTCTGGGCATGCTTTACGCCTTTGGCCAGGGGGTACCTGAAAGCCGTGCCTATGCCGCTGCGCTGTTTTCTGTGGCATCCGCCTTGGGCCATGCACAAGCCCATCAGATGCTCGACACCATCGAGTTCACCTCAGCCGAGCTGCCAGCCTGCGTAAACCACGAGCAAATGCCTGAAAAAGCGCCTGCTGGCACACATGCCTTCAGAGGCCTCGACCTGAAAATTGACGCAAACCCGGGCATTGACCTGTATCTGCTGAAAATGCCTGCCAACAAGCGCTGGATCGTACCGCTGGCCACCACCTTGAGTGCCTGGTACGCGCTGGACCCCAAACTGGTGCTGTCGGTGATTGCCGTTGAGTCCAACTTCCAGACCGGCGTCCAGTCGCCCAAGGCAGCGGTCGGATTGATGCAGTTGATTCCTGACACGGCCGAACGCTTCAATGTGCGCAACGCCTATGATGCAACCCAAAACATGCGTGGTGGCATGCGGTACTTGCGTTGGCTGCTATCATATTATCGTGGCAACGTGCCTTATGCGCTGGCCGCGTATAACGCCGGGGAAGGTCGGGTCAATCAGCACAAGGGTGTGCCACCGTATGCCGAAACCCGTGCCTACGTCAAGCGCATCGTCGGGCTGTATGGCGGCGTGCAGCATATGTATGATGCGACGCTTACGACACCACCACCGTGGTTGACTGTTGGGTCCAAGTAAACACGGGGTGTGAAATTCCTGTGCAGCAGTATTTTTTCAGCGCGAAATTTTGCGATAGGTTGAGAACGGCAGAGCAGTCACCATCAGGCAAGCGAATGGCAGCGCTTGCAGCCGCAGGGCAGCGATGCCATTTGCCCTGAGTTTGAACTGGTGTTGGCCAGCAAGGGCAATAGCCTTTTCAACACGGGTATTCTGGCTCGCAAGTTCTTTGCCTGGCTGCGCGTTACGTGCTTTGTGGACTCGTCGAATCCACCAGTGCTGGTACTTGATGAAGTCGGCAGTTACTGTGCGACAAGCGGCAGGGATCAAGACCTACCCGCTGAATCAGCAACCAATCGGCCCGTTCCAGCGTGTCGGCTTTCAATGCACGGTTTGAAAACGCCGTGGAAGCGGTTTTGGCCACTGCCGTCAATTCGGTATTTGCGTCAGAGCATGTGCCCGACGGCCACTGTTATGCACTGCGCAAATGTGGACAAACTAACCTGGGGGCGACCCCACGCTGAATTTATTTTGTGCCAAATACTTCAGTGTTGCCTGCATTGTCTGGCGAATGGAAAAGCTGAAAAATCCAGGCGGTTTCGCGTGACTTGACCGTGTCGAGGAATACTCTGGCGGTACCGCCTTGGCATGCCATGCCGGCAAAGCGGTCAAAACCGGTTTCCAAAAAAGCCTGAAGTGAATCCAGTCCGGCCAGTTTGGCTGGCTTTCGCATCATTTTCAACATCACCCGCAGGCTGCGCTTGCGCGTCAGCTCGGTTAACTTTTCGCCAATGCTCAACACAGTGGCCAGTTGCCAGTCCCGGTCAGCGGGTCGCCCCACATGATGCCATGCCGCAACATAGCGTTTCGCGGCAGGTTCAGCCTGGTATTGAAGCCAGGCCTGCCCCATCGCCAGGTCAAGTTCCTCGGTCATGCCATGCAATTGGGCCAGTGCGACGGCCATGGCAACCACATGATCAGGAAAAGTAAACTCCAGTGCGCTGGCAATGCGGGCAAACTGTTGGTCGCGCAAACTGTAGTCACGGGCGCTGTACAACTCCTCCAGAAAAAACCTGGCGCTTGGTGCATAAGCGGGTGAATCCAGCAAGTCGGCATAAGTGGCGGCAAACCGCTGGGCCTGGAGGTGCTTGACATCCAGCACCGCTTGCGCCAGCGTTGGCTGATTGCCCGCTACCTGGCGCAGCGCGGCCACCCGCGTCATGGCTTCCCGTATGATTTTCGACGCCTGCATTTCACTGACAGTTTAGTTGCTGCTGTATCATGCTCTGTGACGGGAACCCGACAAACAACTGGATAAGCGTAATTTTAGAGTTGAGCCACTAGGGAAAACCCTTACATTTAGGTCATGTCTGAGATTATGTCCAAGCCCCACGATAACGCCACGCAGGTATCGACCTTGCCGCACAAAGTGGCCGAATCGGGTCGTTCATTGCCTGCTGTGCCCAACGCAACCAGTTTGGTGGTGCCAATTCGCTCTTTGGGCGAAAACCACCGCAGTCGCATTAGCAATCATTTGTTGTCACTCGATCCACGGGATCGTTATTACCGTTTTGGGTTCGCAGCCAAGGATGAGCAGATTCATCGCTATGTGGACGGGCTGAATTTTGAGCGGGACGAAATTTTTGGCATTTATAACCGGCACTTGACGCTGATTGCGGTGGCGCACTTGGCGTTTTCAATCGACATGAGTCGCAATCCCTGTGCCGAGTTTGGTGTTTCGGTGTTACCCAAGGCGCGTAGCCGGGGCTACGGGGGCCGACTGTTTGAGCGTGCCGTGATGCATGCCCGCAACCGCGGCGTGCAAACCATTTTTGTGCATGCGCTGTCTGAAAATACCGCCATGTTGAAAATCGCGCGGCATGCGGGCGCGCTGGTGGAGCGCGACAGATCGGAGTCCGAGGCCCATTTAAGCCTTCCGCCAGCCACGCTGAACACCCATTTGACCGAAATTGTCGAAGAGCAAATGGCGCAAACCAACTACCAGTTCAAGGTCCATGTCAAGAGGTTCTATGACACGCTGGACCGCCTGCAGGCGGTTTGGCAGGCGACCGGACCTGCCGACCGGGCCAGTTGATTCGTTTCGCAGCCGACTTTCTTCTGACCAGCCTGCTGCTTATCAGCTATCCTTGCGGCCTGATCAACCACCGCATGTCCTGCCCTAATGGCCGTGTCCGACCCATATCCACCGCGCCCTGGCCGCGAAGACAACCGCACTTTTCTACAAAAAATCGCCGAGTTCATCCATCCGGGGCCGGATTCGACCGAAGAGCTGATCGACTGGCTGACAGAAGCCGAGCGCAATCACATCATTGGTGATGATTCGCGGAAAATGCTCGAAGGCGTGATTCGCATGGCGGACATGACCGCAGGGGATGTGATGGTGCCAAGCACCCGCATGGAACTGGTCAACATCGAGGACCCGCACGACAAAATGATGCATGGCGTGATTGATACCGCGCACTCGCGTTTTCCGGTTTTTGAGGGAGAGCGCGAAAACATCATTGGCATCCTGATGGCCAAGGACCTGCTCAAGTTACAGCGCGCGCCCGAGCTCAATATTCGCGCCTTGCTGCGCCCGGCAGTGTTTGTGCCGGAGAGCAAGGTGCTCAATGATTTGCTGCGTGATTTTCAAAGCAACCGCAACCATCTGGCCATTGTGATTGATGAGTTTGGCCGGGTTGCCGGCCTGATCACCATCGAAGATGTACTGGAACAAATCGTCGGTGAAATCGAGGACGAATTTGACATTGCCGAAGACGAGGGCGACATCTATGGTCTGGCCGATGGTACCCACCGCGTCAGCGGCGACACCCTGATCGAGCGGGTAGAGCATGCCTTCGGTGTCAAGCTGGCCAGCACCGACCCCGACGACACGTTTGAGACCATTGGCGGATTGATTGCGCATGAAATGGGCCATGTTCCCAAGCGTGGCGAGCGCTTCGCGTTCGCCGGGCTGGACTTTGCCGTGCTGCACACCAAAGGTGGCGCTGTCAAGTGGTTCAAGGTGGCACCGGTGTCGGATGCAAGCGCGTAATTCGTCGGCAGGCTTTGACCTGTTCGTTCGGCAACCCCAAGCCAGCCGGTGGTGGTCAGTCGGGCTGGTTTTGCTGGCCGGAGCCCTGCAGGCAGCCAGCGTGGCCTGGCCACTGAGCCTGCCCGACGCACTGGCCGGGCTAGGCCTGCAGGAAGGGCAGCCGGTCTGGTGGCTGCAAACCGGAGCCATGGCATTGCTGGTGCATTTGCTGCTTGGCAGTGCCAGCGTACGCCAGACGGCCATGCTGGGCTGGCTGTTTGCGCTGACCTGGCTGTCTCTGACCTTTGCCTGGCTTTACACATCAATGCACACCTATGGTGGATTGGCCGCGCCGCTGGCGGGCCTGGCGGTGCTGGGGCTAGCGGCGGTGCTGGCGCTGTATTACGCGTTGATTTGTGGGCTTTTTAGGGCTCTAGCGCTTATGGGTAGTGTGCTGGAAGCTATGGTTTTCGCAGCACTCTGGTTGCTTGCCGAGTTGGCGCGGGGTGTCTGGCTGAGCGGTTTTGGCTGGGGTGCTGTGGCTTATGCGCAAATTGACGGCCCGCTGGCCCCGTTGCTGGCCTGGGTTGGCTGCTACGGTGTCGGCTTTGCCGCTGCGGCGCTGGCAGCGCTGCTGGCGCTGGCGGTGCGCGCTGACAACTGGCGCAAGCGCTTGGTCAGCTTGCTTGTCGTGTTGGTGGCAGCAGGGCTTTGCGCCCATTTTCCAGCGCCAGCCGGGGCCGATGCGGGCACCTTGAGCGTGACCCTGCTGCAAGGCAATATCGCGCAGGAAGAAAAGTTCGAGTCGGCCACCGGCGTGCCAGCCGCCCTGCGCTGGTATGGCGATCAGTTGCAGGCCAGCCGCAGCGCACTCATCATCACCCCCGAGACCGCTCTGGCGCTGTTGCCCGAGCAATTGCCAGACGGCTATTGGCATGCCTTGCAACAGCGCTTTGCCACCGGCGAACAGGCTGCGCTGGTGGGACTGCCGCTGGGCAGTTTTACCGAGGGTTACACCAACTCGGTAGTGGGTTTCAAGCCGGGCCAAGCGTCAGCCTGGCGCTATGACAAGCAGCATCTGGTGCCGTTTGGTGAATTTATTCCACCGCTGTTTCGCTGGTTTACCAATCTGATGAAGATCCCGCTCGGTGACTTCAACCGAGGCGCGCCGGTGCAGCCGACGTTTGACTGGCAGCAGCAGCGACTGGCGACGACGATCTGTTATGAAAACCTGTTTGGTGAAGAAATGGCCCGCCATTTTGCTGATCCGGTGCGAGCCCCCACCCTGCTGGTCAATATCAGCAACCTGGGCTGGTTTGGTGAACGCCTGGCGATGGATCAGCACCTGCAGATTGCCCGTGCGCGCTCTCTGGAGTTTGACCGCGCCTTTTTGCTGGCCACCAATACCGGGCGCACTGCCATCGTCGATCACCTGGGCCGCGTCACCCATGCCCTGGCACCCCACACGGCGGCTATCCTGTCGGCGCAAGTACAGGGTCGCACTGGCATCACGCCATATGCCTTCTGGGTCTCGCGCTGGGGCTTGTGGCCGCTTTGGTCGTTAGCCGCAGCGGTGTTGCTGGCGGCGGCGTTATCGGGCCGACACCGGCTTCGGCGATAGTGGCGGGGCCGCGCCCAAGAAGCCGTCGGACTTGTGGCGCAGCGGCTGCGAACCGCCCGCAACAACCCGGTTGCACCGGCCTTTTGATCCATGGCGGGGTTATGGCTTGAAATCAGGCACCCCGCCACTGGGGTCGCTTCTCGCTGCTCGATCCCTCAGTCCGACAGGCTGCCGGTGGTCGGCAAAATCGGCATCAGCGCCATAGTGCAGGCCTGATTCCATTTCCAAATCATTCGTATCAAGGCACCCTGGGGCAGACATTGCAAACGCAAGGCAAGGCGAGATAACAACGACATGGATGATTTGGAGATGGAATGAGCCCCTAAAATCGGCTTCAGGCGCGCTGTTTCTGGCGCGCGCTTTTACCAATTTCGGGTGGCCTCAGACCTCACCCCCTTCGCTTTATGTTGACCTTCCAGCAAATCATTTTGAAACTTCAGTCGTATTGGGATGCTCAGGGCTGTGCACTTTTGCAACCTTATGACATGGAAGTCGGGGCGGGAACCTCGCACACCGCCACCTTCTTGCGGGCGCTCGGCCCCGAGCCCTGGAAGGCTGCCTATGTGCAGCCGAGCCGTCGCCCGAAAGATGGCCGTTACGGGGAAAACCCAAACCGGCTGCAGCACTATTACCAGTATCAGGTGGTGCTCAAGCCAGCCCCCAGCAACATCCTGGAGCTGTACCTGGGGTCGCTTGAAGCGCTGGGTTTTGACCTGAAACAAAACGACATCCGGTTCGTCGAGGACGACTGGGAAAACCCCACGCTCGGTGCCTGGGGGCTCGGCTGGGAAGTATGGCTCAATGGCATGGAAGTCACCCAGTTCACCTATTTCCAGCAGGTTGGCGGCATTGATTGTCGGCCGATCACCGGCGAGATCACCTACGGGCTGGAGCGTCTGGCGATGTACCTGCAAGGGGTTGACAACGTGTTTAACCTGACCTGGACCGAAGCACCAGACGGCACCCGGCTGAGCTACGGCGACGTTTACAAGCAAAACGAGGTCGAACAGTCCACCTATAACTTTGAGCACAGCGACGCTGACTTCTTGTTCACCGCGTTTACCGCGCATGAAAAGCAGGCAAAACACTTGATGCAAGCGCAACTGGCGCTGCCAGCTTATGAGCAGGTGCTGAAATGCGCACACAGCTTTAACTTGCTTGATGCCCGTGGTGCCATATCGGTGACCGAGCGCGCTGCCTACATCGGGCGCATCCGCACCCTGGCACGTGGCGTGGCGCAAAGCTATTTTGACAGCCGCAAGCGGCTAGGTTTCCCGATGGCCCCGCGCGCCTGGGTAGCGCAGATGGCCGATGTTTGATGTCAAGCACATGGTCGTCAATAGCTTTCCCATTTGGTTCGGCGGGTTGGGCCGCACTGTGTCGCTGCAAATCGCTGGTGTGGCTTGCCACATGTTGCGCTTTGCGTCTGGCATTGCATCTTCAATCCAGCGGCCAATTGGGTAACTTGTTTTCGACCGCATCCTGAGCAACTTTGCGCATTCGCAAATCGCCCTGTCTTTTCCCGACCAGTAACTGAAATGACCTCGCAAAATCTCCTCGTTGAATTGTTTGTTGAAGAGCTGCCGCCCAAGGCACTCAAGAAACTCGGTGAAGCCTTCGCCAGGCTGTTGGCAGACCAGTTGCGAGGGTTGGGACTGGCCTCGCCCGCGTCAGTGGTCACGTCATATGCCTCGCCGCGCCGGCTGGGTTGCCACATCACCGAAGTGGCGGCAAAGGCCGCCGATAAGGTGGTGACGCAAAAGCTGATGCCTGTCAATGTCGGACTGGATGCGCAAGGTGTCGCAACCTCCGCCCTGTTGAAAAAGCTGCAGGCGCTCGGGGCCGACGTGTCTGACCCGGTATTTGCCGTGGCGGCCTTGCGCAAGGCGCCCGACGGCAAGGCCGAGGCGCTGTTTTTTGACAACCTGGTGGGGGGTGCCACACTCGACCTGGGGCTGCAAAAGGCGCTTGACGAAACCCTGGCCAAGTTGCCAATTCCGAAAGTGATGAGCTATCAACTGGAGTCCGATTGCGAGCTGCCGGGCTGGAGCAGCGTCAACTTTGTCCGTCCGGCCCACGGTCTGGTGGCTTTGCATGGCAGCGCGGTGGTGCCGGTCAAGTTGCTGGGGCTGACGGCGGGCAACACCACGCAGGGGCACCGGTTTGAGGCGCTCAAGTCGCCGGTGTTCATAGCCAATGCCGATGACTACGCTGCCAGCCTGCTGGCCGATGGTGCGGTGGTGGCCAGTTTTGCCGAGCGCCGCGCCGACATTGCCAGGCAACTGGCGGCCGCAGCAAGCCAGGTCAGCGGCGACTGTCATCCGATTGAGGATGATGCGCTGCTCGACGAGGTTACCGCGCTGGTGGAGCGTCCGAAGGTGCTGATTTGCCAGTTCGAGCCGCAGTTTCTCGATGTGCCGCAAGAGTGTCTGATCCTGACCATGAAGGCCAACCAGAAGTACTTTCCGCTGCTCGATGGCGGCAACAAGCTGACCAACCAGTTTCTGGTGGTCAGCAACATCAACCCGGCTGACCCCAGCGCGGTGATTGGCGGCAACGAGCGGGTGGTACGGCCGCGTCTGGCCGATGCCAAGTTCTTTTTTGACCAGGACCGCAAAAAGTCACTGGAGTCGCGCGTGGCCGGACTCGACAAGGTGGTGTATCACAACAAGCTTGGCACCCAGGGTGAACGCATGGCGCGGGTCTGTGTCATTGCGCAAAATATCGCTGCACTGATGCTGCAAGCCGGTGGGCCGATGATGCCAGCGGATCTGTTGGCCAAAGTCGAATTGGCGGCACGCCTGGCCAAAACTGACTTGCTGACCGACATGGTGGGTGAATTTCCCGAGCTGCAGGGCATCATGGGTGCTTACTACGCGCGCCACGATGGCCTGAGCGAGGATGTTGCACAGGCCATTGAAGACCATTACAAGCCGCGTTTTGCTGGCGACGACTTGCCACGCAGCCTGACTGGTGTGGTGGTGGCACTGGCCGACAAGCTGGAAACCCTGGTCGGCATGTTTGGCATTGGCAATTTGCCCACCGGTGACAAAGACCCGTTTGCGCTGCGCCGACATGCGTTGGGGGTCATTCGCATGCTGGTTGAAAATGATCTGCCGCTGAGTCTCGATACCTTAATCGAACGTGCCGCTATTGCGTTTGGCGCGCAATTTCTGGTGACCCCTGCGCAGCCCACGGGTCGTGTCAGTGAAAAGCCTGGCACCGGTTTTGGGACACCGACGGCGATCTCTGACGTGCCAATGGATGGAAAAGCCGGGCGACTGCTGGCCGATTTCATCTATGACCGGCTTGCCGGTTCCCTGCGTGAGCAAGGCTACAGTGCCCAGGAAGTCGATGCCGTGCTGGCCCTCAAGCCGCAACGCCTGGGCGAAGTGCCCAAACGCCTCGCTGCCGTGCGTGCCTTTGCCGCCCTGCCCGAAGCACCGGCCCTGGCGGCTGCCAACAAGCGTATCAGCAACATCCTGAAAAAGGCCGACACCGTGGCCGATGCGCATGTCAGTGAACTGCTGCTCAATGAAGCCGCTGAGGTGGCCTTGTACGCCGCCATGCAAGATATCGCACCGCGCGCCCTGGCCCGCTTTGATGCCGGTGACTACACCGGGGCATTGCAAACCCTGGCAGCGCTGCGCGCGCCGGTCGATGCTTTTTTTGAAGGGGTGATGGTCAATGCCGATGCGCTGGACCTGCGGATGAACCGGCTTGGCCTGCTGAAAACGCTGTTTGAAGCGATGAACCGGGTCGCCGACCTGTCCCGGCTGGCGGCCTGATGTTTGCCTGATTACCCCGGCAACCCGATGTTTCACCACAGGCCCATGTCATGAACCCGATCAAACTGGTCATTGTTGACCGCGATGGCACCATCAACCAAGACAGTGTCGAGTACATCAAGTCGGCCGATGAATGGCAGGCGCTGCCGGGTGCACTCGAAGCTGTCGCCCGGCTCAACCATGCCGGCTGGCATGTGGTAGTGGCCACCAACCAGTCCGGGCTCGGGCGCGGCCTGTTTGAGGTATCGGCGCTTAACGACATCCACACCAAAATGCACCAGCAGTTGGGTGCACTGGGTGGTCGCATCGACGCGGTGTTTTATTGTCCACATACCGCCAGCGATGTCTGCAGCTGCCGCAAACCGGCATCGGGCCTGTTTGAGCAGATCGCCGAGCGCTATGGCATCAGCCTCAAAGGTGTGCCGGTGGTGGGGGATTCGTTGCGCGACCTGCAAGCTGGCGCTGCAGCGGGCTGCGAGCCGCACCTGGTGCTGACCGGCAAGAGCGACATGCTGCGTGGTCAGAGCGTGCCCGACAGCTTTCCGCCACATACCGTGGCGCACGAGGACCTGGCGGCATTTGTTGAATTTTTCTTGACGCGTGAGGCGCAGTCGCTGTGACCAGGGAACCCGGTCAGCCACCTGGGAACGCCATCAGAGTATGAAAACGATAGCTATCCGCGCTTATCGCATAAGGGCTGGAGCCCAAAAAGTCATCTAATGGCGCTGATTCGCTCGGTCTTGCACATGGTCTGGATGGTGGTCACGGTGATGCCCTGGACGCTGGCGGTGTTGCTGGTGTCGCTGGTGGCACCGCGCAGTGCCGCCTGGTGGACAGCGGTCAACTGGTTTCGGGTGGTGATGTGGGGCACGCGGGTGATTCTGGGCGTGCGCATGGAAGTGCTGGGCATGGACAACCTGCCGGTGGGCAAAGGCAGCGCGGCCGTGCTGCTGGCCAAACATCAGTCAGCACTGGAAACCCTGTGGCTGCCGACCCTGATGCAGCACCCGCTGGCCTTTGTGTTCAAGCGTGAACTGCTGAAAGTGCCATTTTTTGGCTGGTCGATGGCGCGTCTAGACATGATCCACATCAACCGCGAATCGCGCACCGTCGCCATGAAACATGTGATCGCGCAGGGCCGCCGTCTGCTGGCGCAAGGCACCTGGGTGATGATGTTTCCGGAAGGCACCCGCATTGCGCGTGGCCAGGAAGGTACCTACCAGACGGCTGGTACGCGGCTGGCGGTGGAGGCCGGTGTGCCGGTGGTGCCGATTGCCGTGGCCACCGCGCGCTGCTGGCCGCGCGATGGTTTTGTCAAACATGCCGGGGTGGTGCGGGTGTCAATTGGTCCGCAGATGCCCAGTGAAGGACGCGACCCGAAAGCCTTAATGCGGGACGCGCAGGCGTGGATCGAGGCCGAGATGCGCCGCATTGACCCCGAGGCGTATTGCTGAACATTGGCCAGGCAACTACCGATGCATCCGCTGCTGCGTTTCACCCTTGATATTTTTGAGCCAAATCGGCCTCTAGCCCATACAGATAAAGCGCCAGTAGCTATAAAAAAAGAAGCAGATTTTGGCCACCCAAGGGCTAACCGTCAGGTCCGTCTGGGCCAACTGCTGGTGGACTATGAGTTCAACCGGGGCCAGCGGCGCAGCATTGGCTTTTGTGTCGGGCCGGACGGACTGGCGGTGCGAGCGCCCAAATGGGTCACATTGCGTGACGTGGACGACGCGCTGCAAGCCAAAGCCTCCTGGATTTTGCGCAAGTTGCAAGCGTCGCGCGAGCGCCTCACGCGCCAGGCCAGCCAGGTGATCGACTGGCGCGATGGCGTCGTGCTGCCCTTTTTGGGGCAAAACCTTGTCATCGCGCTTGACACGGTGCACCGCTTTGGTGCCAGGGGTGCGCATCTGGTGGTTGAAAGCGGGCCAGGCCAGCACCCGGCAGCTCTCACTGAAACCGCAACGCCAGCCAGTGCCAGCGCTGACAGCACGCCAGGCCAGCATGCCGCGTCACGTCAGGTGCTGTACCTTGCCTTGTCGCAGCAGGCCACGCCAGAGCAAATCCGCGCTGCCACGCAAGCCTGGCTGATGTGCCATGCCCGGCATGTTTTTCAGCAGCGGCTCGACCATTTTGCCCCGTTGCTGGGCGTGCAATGGAAGAAGCTGGCCCTGAGCAACGCCAGCACGAGATGGGGCAGCGCCCGCGCCGACGGCACGATTCGGCTGAACTGGCGGCTGCTGCATTTCAGCCTGCCGGTGCTGGACTATGTGGTAGCGCATGAACTCAGCCACCTGCGGGCGATGGACCACAGCCCGCGCTTTTGGGACACCGTGCGCAGCGTGGTGCCAGACTACGCGGCGCTGCGCAAGCAACTTAAAAGCGAGCTTGTGCCCAGGTGGTGATGGGCACCACCTGCTGCCAGCCAGATCATCGCAGCCAGTGGGTCTGACGGCCTTAGGATGTGGTCAGAAATAACTTCCCCTATTTGCACCGGCGGATTTGGGCGCACAGCGTCGTTGCAAGACGCTTGTTTAGCCAGTTGCACGGAGCGTCTTGCGCCTAGCCGTGCATCCCAACTCCTTGGTGCAAAACGGGGAGTTATTCCCGACCACATCCTTAAAACCGGTGCCGAACACCCACGCCAAAGCTGTTGCCTGAGGTGAAGTTGGTGATCTTGTCGTTCATCAAGACGGCATACAGGTCGGTGCGCTTGGACATGGTGTAGTCGTAACCAATCGCCACCGTGTCGCGTGTGGCACCACCGCCACTGAGTCTGGTGTTGGCCCAGTCAGCCAGCAACTTGCCGTTGCCAAGCGGTACCGACGCACCCAGCGTGGTGGTCTTGGCCTTGACATTGGATTGGTCGGATTTGGACTCGCCATAGGTCAAAAAGGCCTTGACCACGGTCGCGTCCCAGGAGCCGCCAAGCATCCAGTCGGTTCGGGTGGCACTGCCTGCAAACAGCGCTGGCACCGGATTGGTGATCTGGTCGCGCTCCCAGAAAGCGGTCAGGCCCAGGGGGCCAGCGGCGTACATCAGGTTAAAGCCAACATTGTTCTTGCCGGTATCTGAGGCGACTTCACCGAGCTGGTAGTGCAAATTGGCCTTCAGCCCACTGAAACTGGGGGTTGAGTAAGTGATCTGGTTGGCCCAGCCGGTGTCCGAGGGTGTGGTGGCAGCCCATTTTGTGCCGTTGAACAAAGGCACATCGGCATGCAGCACCAGTGGCGAAAAGGTAAACGAGTCACCCATTGGATTGAATGCAATGGTGGGCAGGAAGTTGGGTGCCTTGCCACGCCCCAGGGTGACCGTGCCAAAGCCACCCGACAGGCTCACATTGGCATCGCGCGAGAACTGCGGGTCGTTGACAAAACGGCCGATCTCGCCGGTATCTGCCCGAAAAAACGCGGTCAAGGCAAAGCTCGCCTTCATGCCCCCACCCAAATCCTCGGTGCCAGTCATGCCCCACCATGAGGTGGTCAGGCCGCCGCTGCCGACCACTGATTTGCTGGACGCGTCGCCTGCCATGCGCATGGAGCCAGCATAGACATCGACCAGACCCGACAGTTGAACATTGCTTTGCGCCTGCACGCTTGCGACGGCAAATGTCAGACAGCTTGCTGCGAGCATGGTTTTTTTCATGGGAAATCCTGTTAAGTTGGTGAAACGGTGGGTTGGTGTGCCCCAAAGGGCTGCGTCCAAGCCGATACTAGCAAAGTCTGTGCCGGTTCTTTTGTCGTTTTTGTGCGCCATAATCCACGCTCCCATTGACGTTAACGTCAACGTCAACTGAACGCATCCCAAGCCCATGCCTCCCACTTACAGCATCAGCGACCTGGCCAAAGAGTTTGACCTGACCACCCGGGCCATCCGCTTCTACGAAGACATGGGGCTGCTGCAACCCGAGCGCAGCGGCCCCGGTGGGCGCAACCGCATCTACAGCGTGCGCGACCGGGCCCGGCTGAAGCTGACGCTGCGTGCCAAACGCCTGGGCCTGAGTCTGACCGAGGCCAAAGAGATCATCGACATGTACGACAGCCCGCGCGACACGGTGGCCCAGCTTGACCGGTTTTTGCTGGTGCTTAGCCTGCACCAGCAGCGCCTTGACGCGCAGATGCTCGATTTGCAGGCCAACATGGATGAGCTGAAAGTTCACCAGCGCGAAGCCAAAGCCATGCTGGCAAAAGCGCAACGCCGCGCCGCTGGCAACACCAGCGCGGCGGGCAAACGTAACCAGTCCCTGGATGACACCGTCCAGGGCCAGGGTACGTCCGCTGTGCACGCCTGATCTTTTCCAAAAACGGTGCCGCATGACCCTGACCCCCACCCACCACCACCACGAAACCCCGCTGCAACGGGTGCAAGCCAGCTTTGAGCGCCAGGGGCTGATGCAGCATTTGGGTGCCCGCGTTCTGCACGCCACGCCCGGCGAGTGTGTGATTTGCTTGCCCTATTCCGACAAGGTGACGCAGCAGCAGGGTGCTTTTCATGGTGGCGCGATTGGCGCGCTGGCCGATATCGCGGCTGGCTATGCCGCCTTGACCCAGGCGGCGCACGGCATGGAAGTGGTCAGCGTCGAGTACAAGATCAATTTTCTGACCAGCCGTCAAGGTGGCGAGCTGCGCGCCACCGGCCGCGTGCGCAAAGCCGGTCAGCGCATCATTGTTACCAGCGCCGAAGTCATGCATGTGGCCGACGACGGCCTTGAAACCCTTTGCGCCGTGCTGCAGCAAACCGTGATGCCAGTGGCAAAGCACTACTGATCTGAGAATTCGCATTCAATCAAAACCAGGAGACACAACGTGAACAATTTACCCGGACTCAACTTTCAACTCGGTGAAGAGATTGACGCGCTGCGCGATGCGGTGCGCGAATTTGCCCAGGTCGAGATCGCCCCACGTGCCTTTGAGATTGACCGGTCTGACCAGTTTCCGATGGACCTGTGGGAAAAGATGGGGTCGTTGGGCGTGCTGGGCATCACCGTCGGGGAGGAATACGGCGGCGCCAACATGGGTTATCTGGCGCACATGATTGCGATGGAGGAAATATCGCGTGCCAGTGCGTCGGTCGGCCTGAGCTACGGTGCGCACAGCAACTTGTGCGTGAACCAGATCAAGCGCAATGGCACGCCGGCCCAGCGTGCCAAGTACCTGCCCAAACTGATCAGTGGCCAGCACGTGGGCGCGCTGGCCATGAGCGAAACCGGGGCCGGGTCGGATGTCATTTCGATGCGCCTCAAGGCACAGGATCAGGGCGGCTATTACCTCTTGAATGGCAGCAAGATGTGGATCACCAACGGCCCGGATGCCGATACCCTGGTGGTCTATGCCAAGACCGAGCCTGAACTCGGTGCGCGCGGGGTCACCGCCTTTTTGATCGAAAAGGGCATGAAGGGATTTTCCATTGCGCAAAAGCTCGACAAGCTGGGCATGCGCGGCAGCCATACTGGTGAGTTGGTGTTTCAAAATGTCGAAGTGCCGGAGTCGCACATCCTCGGTGGCCTGAACATGGGCGCCAAGGTGCTGATGAGCGGGTTGGACTACGAGCGCGCCGTGCTCACCGGCGGGCCGCTAGGCATCATGCAAAGCGTGATGGACAACGTGGTGCCGTACATTCACGACCGCAAGCAGTTTGGCCAGAGCATTGGCGAATTCCAGTTGGTTCAGGGCAAGGTCGCCGACATGTACACCGTGCTGCAGGCGGGTCGGTCATTTGCCTACACGGTGGCCAAAAACCTCGACATGCTGGGGCAAGAGCATGTGCGCCAGGTGCGCAAGGACTGTGCTTCGGTGATTTTGTGGTGCGCTGAAAAAGCCACCTGGATGGCCGGCGAAGGGGTGCAGATTTTTGGCGGCAATGGCTACATCAACGAGTACCCGCTGGGCCGACTATGGCGCGATGCCAAGCTGTACGAAATTGGAGCTGGCACATCGGAAATTCGCCGCATGCTGATTGGCCGCGAACTGTTTGCTGAAACCTGCTGACAGGGCACCCGCGCAGCGGGTGCTTTTGGGGCTGACTTAGGCGGCTGCTTTTTGCGCGCCGGCCCGGCGCTGATGGTATTTCCAAGACAGCTCTTCCCACTCGATGACCAGCATGCCGCCCGATGCTTCATGCTGTTTTTCCCAATTGGTGATCAGATCCAGGCAGGCATGGTCAATGTAGTCGAGCTCTTCAAAATGGACGTGCAGTTCTGCCCCAGGGCGCACCCCTTCGAGTTCGGCTGCCAGCAAAGGCAGGCGAATCAGCGTCGCCGAGCCTTTCAGATACAGGTTAAGGCGATTGTTGACCTTGTCGTCTTCCCAGCGGATTTCCAGGTGCGAGAAGATGTACAGCAACTTGAAAATAGACAGCGCCAGGCCAAACAGCACACCCTTGAGCAAGTCGGTCGAGACAATGACGACGATGGTTGAAAAGTAAATGGCCGCCTCGGTGCCGCCATACTGCAGCAGTTTGGGCACGATTTTGGGGTAGGCCAGCTTGTAGCCGGTAAACACCAGCAGGCCGGCCAGGCTGGCCACCGGAATATAGGCCAGTGTGAACGGCAGCACCGCCGCAAACACCAGCAGCCATACCCCATGCAAAATGGCAGAAGTGCGGGTTTGGCCGCCCGCATCGACATTGGCGCTGGAGCGCACGATCACCCCGGTCAGCGGCAACACGCCCAGCAGCCCGCACAACGCATTGCCGACACCCTGGGCGGCGAGCTCCTTGTCGTATTTGGTGCGCGGCCCCTGGTGCATCTGATCAACCGCGCTGGCGCACAGCAGGGTTTCGGCGCTGGCAATAAAGGCCACTGAAGCAGCAGCGATCAGCACCCCGCTGTGAAAAACATTCTTCAGATTGTCCAGCGTCGGAAACTGGATCACCGACCAGATGTGGTTGATGTCACTTGGGTTGGCCAGCAAATCCGGGATGTACTTGATTTTGAGTTGCAGCACAGAGGCAGTGACCACGGCGACGATGATGGCCACCAGCGGGGCCGGCAGCATCTTGAGTTTTTTGGGTGCAAAACTGGTCCATAGCGCAATAACGGCGATCGTCAGAATGCCAATGCCCAAAGCGGCCTGTGGCGCACCGCCATCTGCCACTGCATGCGAAAAGGCACCGGGCAGGCCGACCAGGTTGTCAATGCCCGAGCCAATCGGCCGTCCGTCAAGCATCACATGAAACTGCGAGGTAAAAATCAGCACGCCAATGCCCGCCAGCATGCCGTGAATCACTGCCGGCGACACCGCCCGAAACCACTGGCCCAGCTTGAGCAGGCCGGCCGCGAGCTGCAGCAGCCCGGCCAGCAGCACAATCACGCCCATCATCGCCAAGCCATACTGCTGCACGATTTGCCATACCAGCACCGTCAGGCCAGCGGCCGGGCCGCTCACCTGCAGCGGCGAACCGGCCAGCCAGCCGACCACAATGCCGCCAATGATGCCGGTGATCAGCCCGGCCGTGGGCGGCACCCCGGAGGCAATCGAAATCCCCATGCACAGCGGCAGGGCGACCAAAAAAACGACCACCGAGGCCAACGCATCTTTGCCGAAATTGCTGCGGTAATACTGGAATGTTGACATGGTGTGGGCCATCTTTCGACCTTTCGCTGATGAGGAATATTTTGGCACTTGCTGGCCCGATGTCTCGGCAATCAAGTGTCTGATTCCATTTCTAAATCATCCATGTCGTTGCGATCTCGCCTTGCCTTGCGTTTGCAATGTCTGCGGCAGGCTGCCCAGACACGAATGGCCTAGAAATGAAATGAGCCGCTGCAGTTTAACGGATCAAGAAGCTGCATTTTGACCCGGCGCGACCCACATGCAGCGTTTGCTGGCCGAGCCTGGCAGCGCCGCAGCCAGCGCGTTTGCTTGGTTTCATTTCGGCTACAGTTGGATTTTTTAGGCATTTTGCATGACCACTTCCGTTCAAGACCTGATTGACAATAACCGAGCTTGGGCCGGGCGCATTGAGCAGCAGCGCCCGGGATTTTTCAGCCACCTGGCGCACCAGCAGTCACCCAAGTACCTGTGGATCGGCTGCGCAGACAGCCGTGTGCCGGCCAACGAGATCACCGGGCTGGAGCCCGGCGAGATATTTGTGCACCGCAACATTGCCAACGTGGTGGTGCACTCCGACCTGAACGCGCTGTCGGTCATTCAGTATGCGGTCGATCACCTCAAAGTCGAGCACATCATGGTGGTCGGGCATTACGGCTGCGGCGGCGTGCTGGCGGCCCTGCGTGGCACCCGGGTTGGCCTGGCCGACAACTGGCTGCGCCATGTGCATGATGTCAAGCTGCGCCATCGCCACCGGCTTGATCACCTGACGGTGGCGGCCCAGGAGGATGTGCTGTGCGAGATGAATGTGATCGAGCAGGTCGGCAATGTCGCCATGAGCAATGTGATGCAAGATGCCTGGAGCCGGGGTCAGCAGGTGACGGTGCATGGCTGGTGTTATGGCCTGAAAGACGGTTTGGTGAAAGACCTCGGGGTCAGCATGCAAGGCAGCGGCGAGGTGGTCAACGTTTTTCGCCACGCCTTCAAGCGTTACCCACGGGGCACAATATGAGGTTGATCGGGACGATCTATGCCAGGCGAGTGCCTGGCTGACCCAGCCCGCAACCCAGCAGAAAGCAAGCACATGTTTCCTACCCGCCTTGACTCCAGCGTCGCTTACGACATTGCCAAAGCCATGATGGACGGCTTTAACCGGCATTACCAACTGTTCAGAACCGCATCGGGGCGCGCCAAGCAGCGCTTTGAGGCGGCAGACTGGGTCGGCCAGCAGCGCGCCCAACGCAACCGCATCGAGTACTACGACCTGCGGGTGCGTGAGTGCCTGGCCCGCCTGGAGCAGGATTTCAAGGCCGGCGAGCAGCCGATGGACATCTGGCAACAGGTCAAGCTGCATTACATCGGCCTGCTGGTGGACCATCATCAGCCTGACCTGGCCGAGTCATTTTTCAACTCGGTCACCACCCGGATTCTGCACAGCAGCTATTTCCATAACGACTTCATTTTCATTCGCCCGGCGGTCAGCACCGAGTACATCGAAAACGGCGAGCCAGAAGCCTACCCGACCTATCGTGCCTATTACCCGACCAGTCCGCAGATGCAGGATGTGCTGCTGCAGATCGTCCAGGACTTTGACCTGCAATGCGAATTTGAAGACCTGACACGCGATGTCAGCTTGGTGATGGGGGTTATCCATAGCCTGGTGGGCAAGTTCAAGCTGCAAACCAATTGCCAGTTCCAGGTGTTGACCAGCCTGTTTTTTCGCAACAAGGGTGCCTACATTGTGGGCAACATGATCAACGGCTTCAATGAATACCCGTTTGCCCTGCCACTGCTGTACACGCCGGGCGACAAGCAACTGGTGATTGATGCCATGCTGTGTGGTGCCGACGAACTGCACATGCTGTTTGGCTTTGCCCACGCCTATTTTTTGGTCGACATGGAAATCCCCAGCGCCTATGTGCAGTTCTTGCACCGCGCCATGCCGCTCAAGCCGCGCAATGAAATCTACAACGCACTTGGACTGGCCAAGCAGGGCAAGACGCTGTTTTACCGCGACTTCTTGCACCACCTGCGCCATTCGCGCGACAAGTTCCGCATTTCGCCCGGCATCAAGGGCATGGTGATGCTGGTGTTTGACCTGCCAAGCTACCCTTATGTGTTCAAGCTCATCAAGGACTTTTACCCGCCACCCAAAGAAACCAGCCGCGAACAGATCAAGGGCAAGTACCTGCTGGTCAAGCAGCACGACCGGGTTGGGCGCATGGCCGATACGCTGGAATACAGCCTGGTGGCGTTTCCGCGTCACCGATTTACCGACGAGCTGATTGCCGAAATCAAGAAATTTGCCCCCAGCCAGATTGAAATCAGCGAGCGCGACCGGGATGGCCAGACCGAAGTGATCCTGCAGCACGTGTACATTGAACGGCGCATGATCCCGCTCAACATCTACCTGCAAGAAGCCTTTGATGCCGGTGGCGCTGATGCCAACAACACCAGCCCGGGGGCACTCTACGCGCGTGAACAGCTTGAGCGCGGCGTGATCGAATACGGCAATGCCCTGAAAGACCTGATCGCCGCCAACATCTTTCCGGGCGACATGCTGTGGAAAAACTTCGGTGTCACGCGCCACGGCAAGGTGGTGTTTTATGACTACGACGAGATCGAGTACATCACCGATTGCATCTTTCGCAAGGTGCCAACACCGCGCTGTGAAGAAGACGAGATGTCCGGCGAGGTCTGGTATACGGTTGGCCCCAAGGATGTGTTTCCCGAGACCTTTGGGCCGTTTTTGCTGGGCAATCCGATGGTGCGCGAGATGTTCATGAAACACCACGCCAACCTGCTTGACCCGGCCTATTGGCAAAAAAACAAGGACAGCATTCTGGCGGGCCACCTGTTTGACGTGTTTCCGTATGAGCAAGGCAAGCGCTTTCACCAGCAGCGAATCAGTTCCGGGCCAGCGGCAGCCACCTGATTCACTACTTTTAACATAGCTGCCAGCGCTTGTACCATAAGGGCTGGAACCACTTTTTATTGATAAGGAATGATATGACCGAAGCCATTGTGATCGTCAGTGCCGCCCGCACCCCGATGGGGAGCTTTCAGGGTGATTTTTCCAGCCTGGCCGCGCATGACCTGGGTGGCGCTGCCATCCGGGCGGCGGTGGAGCGTGCCGCTGTGGCACCGGCGCTGGTGGACGAAGTGCTGTTTGGCAATACCCTGATGGCCGGTCAGGGCCAGGCACCGGCGCGCCAGGCCGCGTTCAAGGGTGGTCTGCCGATCAGCGCCGGTGCCGTGACCCTGTCCAAAATCTGTGGCTCGGGCATGCGTGCGGCGATGTTTGCGCATGACATGCTCAAGGCCGGCAGTGCCGACGTGCTGATCGCCGGTGGCATGGAAAGCATG